>Ga0307513_10008623_pt1 | contig 13004 bp, 14 predicted proteins | sample 15_EM_MG_FD_202174 | JGI IMG/M metagenome (GOLD analysis project Ga0307513, IMG submission 202174) | Populus trichocarpa ectomycorrhiza microbial communities from riparian zone in the Pacific Northwest, United States - 15_EM | ecosystem: Host-associated > Plants > Roots > Unclassified | place...
TCCCCCCCCCCCACACGCCCCCCCCCCCCCCCGCGCCCCCCCCCCCCCGGGGGGGGGGGGGGGCCCCCATTGCACACTCGATCACTTAGTCCGTCTTAATCAACGCTTAGAGGATGTGAAAACCACGGGAGTGACATGGAAGTTAACATGACCTGAGGCATGGCTGAAATTTTATACTTGGCGTGTCCAAAGATTAGGGTGCCACTCCTCCCACTACTGGACTGGAATTTTCTAATGTGGGGAGACGCCTTGGGGATCCCGATTTCCCGCCATTATCAACACAGCCGAACACAGCGCACATAATCGGGGGAGAGCACTACTACACATACCGGTAAGATGAATCGGAAAACTGGGGGAAGCGAGATCCAGTGGCAAACTTGGGGCAAATATAAAATCTCTATATTTATTCGAGCTCTTCTATGTGATTCTGTTCATTTGACTTACTAGAGGCTTCTCGAAGTCCGCCAGACCAATAATATGCAAGTATTTCTCTCTTGCCACTGGATCTCGCTTCCACCAGTTTTCCGATTCATCCTACCGGTATGTGTACATGATAAGTGACCATATCTTTTGGACTTCGACGGCGAAAAACGATACACAGCGAAACGATATACGGCGAGTGACAAGCGGTGAACGAAACTATCAACGCCAAGAACTCACACCTAAAACGATCGCACTCAGAGGCGGGGAAAACTCTTCACTAACTTAACAACAATCTCAGGCTCACACTCAACGACGACTCTAGATGCTCAACTGACTAACTACCTAAGGGCGATCACAGGAGTATATATCAATCACAAGGCCATCATATCCATCCATTAGACACCACACTGCTCCATGTGAGTCTCTCCTTCCCGCGTGTGCACTCCCGGCTATCTAAAAGGAAAACAAACACCTTCCCACCTCCGGGGTTCCAGCTCTTTCCGGCTGATCTTACAGTACTTCCGCTTTTCTCCCGGCTTTCCCGAAACCTGCACGATCCCAAAACTATGGCGTATTCCTGCATTCGCAATGGTTTCCCGAACGTACAAACCGAACGCCCAAAGCCAAACCCTATACCCGAAGCCAAAGCGAGTCTCCGAAAACAAACCCATGCCTGAATCCTCAGCAACACATCTCCGAACCAAACATATGCCCGATGCCAGAGCCACATGCCCGGATCCTCAGCGCATATCCAAAGCCAGAAACAAGCGCGCTCCCGGAAGCTATCTGAACAAAGGAAGTGTCGTGAGAGTATGGCGAGCAGCACCATTTTCAACAATATCCACGATCATTCACTACACCCCTATACGCCCGAAGGAAAGGTGGATCCGCCGAGGCTAAAGTTGATATAGAAAGTAGTGTTTGGCGATAGGCGAGCCGGCCTGGGAGCTCGGGCCGCCTCGTGTGCAGACACCCTCCTAAACTGTTGGAAATAGCAGTTCAATGGCCGTACATGGTGCAGGATGTGTCCGCACTAGTCAAAGGACGCTCAACCCATGAAAATATTTTCACCACCTTGTTTTTTTAGATTTCGACGACGAAAAACGATACCGGTACACGGCGAAACGATATACGAAACGATATACGGCGAGTGGCAAGCGATGAAACGAAACGCCAAGATTAAAGCGACACTAAGAAGACAGATCGCCAACGCAACTCAAAGTGGGGAAGACTTTTCATTCACTCACTCTCAACTTCACGATGCTCAACTAACTAACGGTAAAGACAGGAGTATAAATAGAAAATCAACGATCTGCTTTCCTCCCACCCTCCGAGTCCTATTCTTCCATCGATCGCTACACCGGTCCATACTCTTCCACGCATGCTTCATCCTCCACGCAGGTCTCCTGCTCCCACGCATGCCCCCCCTTTCCTTCCGCAGAAAAACAATCATGCTAACAAAGAAAAAAACTCTTCAAGCTCCGCAGCCTACGTGCATCCGACTCTCCCTTCACCGATCCCAAGCGCGTATCCGGAGGTTTGTCGAACGATCACGGTGTAGGCTGCACCTATGCAGAACATGCCGGGCAGCATGATTGAACTCGCTCCGAGAGGGAGTATCTACCCGGAGCGCATGCCCGATACTTCTTTGTCTGAACGATAGCTGGATAGGGTGTGTGCGTGGCCGGTGGGTTGAGTCCGTCGGGTTTGGCCTGGTAATATGGTGAGCAGCATCGAAGAATTCCAACATGTTTTTCTTTCCTTCTTGTCTTCTCTCACGACACATCTTTCTTTCTGTACACTACTTTTTCCTCAAGTCTTTCCTTTCCATTGGCTTATCACAATCAATCATGATCATCTCTACTCAAGCAGTTTCACTCCACTATGCCCAATCCGCGCCTTAAACCACTACCTCCGCAGTTACTATTTTCCATAGTAAATGTCTATCTCATTTTCCCCGCCATTGCTAACGGATCAACCCCGCTAACCCTTGCTGGGCCACTCAAGGTTTTCTGCCTTCTTTTTTGTTTCTCCTAGTAATTAAGGGGGGGGCTCGCTTGTTGAGTGGCCTTTCGACATGGGCCCGGAGGTGTTCTTTCTAATCAATCTCGCGGCGCTTGCTATTACGGTGTTGGGCACTTGGCAATCTTAATGTAGCCGCTACCGGGGGAGAACGGCAGTTGTCTCGACAACACGTTCCAATGTATCTTAGTAATAAGATGTTTGTTCAAGTAATTTAAAGATTCCAGTCTGATCGCTAACTTAGTCATTTCGTATTGCCTAGGATTCTAGGCTAAGCACAGGGCGTCAGCATCGACCCTCATTACAAGAATTGGCGAGGTCCTACTAGAGCTCCTCATGGAATGCGTATAGCCAAACTTTCAATCCTCCCTTGCTCGAGTAAACTCGCGGCGGGGGCAATGTCGGTTGGGGTGTAATTTCGGGAAGAGACATACACAGTAGGGGTTTTCAAAGTTCAGAAGACAGACAATGGTAGAACGATCAGCATGCAGCCATGCATTAGCGTGCATTAGGGTACATATCAACTGTAGCCAATTGTATCAGAGGGTTTCAGGTGAAATATTTGAGTTCCCCAAAAATGTGTTCAGGAAATGCGAGCAAGCCCCGGCATGTAAAGTAACCAACTGTTCCTTCTCTGATACGACACCTAGGCCTGAATTAGGCCCTGTTCACCCCGCCATTTTTATAGCATAAAAGTGACTTTTATGGCATAAATTATGGCAACTAAAACTTTTTATATAGGGATGTGTTCTCTGCATACAAAAATATCATGATATATTTTTATTTTTACAATATATTTTTATAGTATAAATCCTGAGAACAAAGTAGATGGTTAAGGGCTAGAAATAAAAACCTTTTACCATTATATTATCATAAAAGTTGATAACTATTATATGAGACTCTGTCAGCTTTAACAGGTATTTATTAACCATACTCTTATATAACTATGACCAAATATGTTTTCTTGGCATGAAAATTTATTTCCTGGTTGTGCAAAAGAACACCTTATATTTCTGAAATATGCTATAAATTTATTTTAACATATATGCCATTTGCAACTTTTATTGTGAAATATTTATATTGTGGCACGCCGAACAGGGCCTTAAGTATAATAGCAATGGGCCCTCGCCAACCATCACATCCCCTCAACCCACTCCTACCATACTACCACAACAGCCGGTACACTCACTTTTTTCAAATTCTTTTCCAAACCACTTTCCGCCGAAGGTAATCTTACTGAACAGATATTTTTTTCTATGAAGAACTGTACTACATCTTGCCTGGGAAATGGTTGATGATACAGCATGATTGTTGACAAAGGGCCTCTTCTGCTGTGAGTATTTCAAGCACTTAATTTGCGCTCAGCTATTCTCACTTTACCGGAACTAAATCCCCAATCTTGGCTGGTTACAGAGCTGTTGACCTCCGTCTCTACCTGAGAAAAATGTATTGTGTGGTAAGGTAAAGTCATAACGTAATTTACAGTGAAACTGCTCAGTACATAGATCCCGCACGGCCCTGATGGCGCAATTCTGTGCTCAGACCTTATATTAATTCCGAGAGCGAGGAATAGGTCCAGACCTCCGAACCTCAATATTCCCAAAAGAACTTTGAGAAAGATTACTGCTAGCCCCTGGCAAGACATTGTTGAAATTCCGTTATATTTCCTATGTGCATTTCATAACACTACCGTGTATTCTTTTACTTAGTTTGTGTTTCGGCTCCACCTGTATACCGCTTCCATTACTACAGCTAAGATATATATTATGGTGTTTTATTGATTGTTTTGGGATAATATTTGGGGATTTAACATGTGCTTTTCTATCCGGTGTTAAGGATTTTATGCATCTCTTATGCACTATTATTGGTCATGATATTTCTAATATTCACATCACACCCACATAGTTTCACGCACATTGTTTAGGATTACTTGGCAGGATCTCAGGGTCAAACATGTTCGCACTTATGTTTCTTACATAGTTCCCCCTACATTTCTTTCATACATATGGGCGCACACTTTTGTATAAATATGCTTGCTACCGCCCACCTGTTTTGGAATAATTAAGAACCAGAACTCCTACCAAATCTGCTCTATACTCCTCACCAAGCGTGCCTCGCAACCCCCCTCGCACGTGCGTAGTATTATCCACATAGAATAGATTGTGCCCCTGGCGTTCACATTTTGAACAGACATTTCCCCCCACCTGCCAGTGCCCAAGCTGGCTAGAAATAGCCCCAATCGCAGAAAGGTATTCACTTCCATCACTCCCGCTCCCATTATCTTCTTTGCCATGGTTTACAAGTTCCTCCTGCCAGTCGCTGTCCCCTTTTTCCAGTACTGGAATGGTAGGAGGGTATTCGGTTGGTGGTGTAATGGGTACCTTCTTTTTTTGCTTTGACGACCGCTTGGGCATGGTAGCACCGGGGGTAGTACTGGTAGTAATAAGGTCATGAGCCTTCACAAGCTTCTTGGCCTTACGAGATGCCTTAAGAGCATCTGCCTTTTCGCGTTCCTCTCGAAGTTTAAATACCACCTCTGCTGTAACGATAGTACTAGCCTCTGTAAGTTTCCTCTGATCATTTATTTTTATCCTTTTGCTTGCCCCCACCAAGTTCCTGTATTGCCGATGTGCCTCCTCTTCCAGTACTTTCCCTGCATATGCCTCTTGAAAACCCTCATTAAGTTCTCCAATAAGACACTTTAGTTTTTTAGAACTAGGGGTATTGCAGGTAACAAGGGATATAGCAGTACGCGTTATCGTACTAACTGCACAGGGGGTATTAGAAACGCGCTGGGGATTGGAGACCTGGGAAGATTGTGCCAATGTAGCGCAATCATCCTGTGTCTCACTGTGAATCACACATTGAGGATTTAGAGGTACGATCCCAACCACTTCCCAAGCCAGCAGGATATTTTCTCGCGTAAAGGCAAGCTTTCTTGCCGGCAGGAATACCCTGTATAAATAAATTAGTATTAATATGTATACTAAATTTCATTTTATAATTAATGTAAGAGAAGAGTTGTCCCATAGTTTAGGAATAGACTTGGGAAGAGAAGGGGGTTGTTAGAACTCACAGAAGAAAGTCACCCTTTGTAAAGTTACCTTGAATGCCTTTATGCATCCAAGTATCAAGGCCATTGCTATAATAGCGGTGCTAGGGCCCCAAGAGACCAACATCTAAGGGTTGGAGGAGGTGGGTAGAATGTGCTGGAAGGCAAAAGGGAATAATTTTGTTATTTAGACAAAACTCAAAAAAGGCACCATTGAAATGGGATGTATAACCATCTAGGATAAGCAACCAGTACTTTCCATCTGGCCTATTCATAGTTTAGTTATCTAAATAATTGGCTGAAAGATTTGATACATACCTGTAGCGGGTTTCTACTTCCAAAATCTCGCTAAGCCATTGTAGAGCTAACTTTTCATTACTCCACCCCTTCTCTGATACTCCAAACAGAGCTCAGTCACCTTTTTTTAACCCAGCATACCAGCCAGAATATTGGGCAGTGCCCTTATTAATAATAAAAGGTGTCAGAGCTCTCCCATCCCGAGAAATAGTTTCTATAACTGTGACCCAATCACGTGAACGGTCCATCGTCAGCCAAGGGCTGCACCTGCTTCGTGAGCAGATAACTTTACAACATAGAGGAACACCCATGAGAAATCCTCTCTCATCCATATTGTAGAAGTTGGCTACAGTAATTTCATAAAACTTAATTAAATGTTTTAACTATGTACACTATTAGTGACTTTTATAATAACTAAAGGATTACAAGCAAGAATTCAGGGTGGCAAATACCATCGGAAAGAAATCAGGGAGAACACGGGGGTTACTGGCAAATGCCCATTGACGATCTAACTGAGTACTCAGCTTTGAAGCAAGCTCCTTGTGTCTACCCAGAAATCAGGACAGCTAGTGCCTCCCAAGTACTCGGTCCTTAAGCCTCCGCTGAAGCATGGCCTCTGCCATTCCTTTCCACACTGTCAAAGTTGCTGGGTGACCCCATTTATGAAGCTTCGCACACTATCTCCCAATCGCTTTTTCCTCATACACTGTCAAATCTTGCACACTACTGTGGCCCTTCATCCTATGCTCCGCACCTTCCAGCCTTCCCTGCAAGGTTGAATATGCAACCCCAAATCTCTGTGTGCTCGCTCGGAGGCACGGTTTTTGGCTATCATCTTAATGTGTAATCACATTCTGATGGGTCTTTTCCTTATTGTCTTTCATAAGGTGTCACAAATTCTGACTTAGCCAAATTGTTTTTACATGACTAAGCAGTTATTAGTCATGCCCTGTTTGTGTTTCACACTATGATGTCGCTTGACTCATAGATTTCACATGACTGCACACTTGCGAGTCGTAGGTATATTTTGATTGGTTAATGTGTCCATGACTTACGATGGTGATGTCATATGGTGCAATGATTTTCGCACATGACTCATATTATGAGTCATGGGTTTCACGCATGTGACTCGTTCGAGCACATAATTTGGTTTATGAGCTTTGATTGGTTAACGGAATGTTGGGCGATGACTCATATGAGTCATCGATGGATTTCGCGCTATGACTCACTACAAGTCATAGAGGTTTATATAGTGCGAGGTGATGAGTTACCAGGGTTAGGGTGGTGGAAGATGCTTATATAAGGCGCTTGGTTCCGACCAAGAGATAGGACACACGAACCATCTCTCCTCCACCTCCGGCGATTGAAATCTCAACACCACGGGAAATCATCGTCACTTTCCCCGACCCACCTCTCTTCCCCCATCATGGCTACTGCCTAGGGGTTGACGTTAAGCCATCTTCCCTCCTCTCCTGAGGCACGCCTGCCTCCCCTCCTTGGGGTTCTTGTTCCCGTTCGTCGTTGACTCCCGCTCATGATGTTCGGTTCTCCCCCTTACCCCGCACTTGCTTTGCACCTCTCTTAGCATTTTACAAGGTCGGAAAGCTTCTCGCTACACTCACGGTCGGCGTTACGGTGTAGGACTCTCGGTCAAAGTAGGCACCGGCTTGCTGGGCTTGTACCTCTGATGGGGAAAGCCTCGGTTAGTAACATCATGGTCTCGTCCCGGTCTCGTCGTCGTCCCAAAAGCCCTTGCTATGGCCCGTTTGTCGGTTGTGGCTAGCCCGCTCGTGATCCTTCCTCTACCCCCCTCCCGGTTCCGTCCGCTGGCACCGTACTGCCCCTTAAGCTGGCACCTTACTGCTAATCCTCCTCACCGGGTGGCACCCTACTGCTCTCCACCGGCTGGCAACCTACTGCTACACTCCGGCTGGCACCCTACTGCTCATCATCGTTGGCTGGCATCCCCTCTGCCCGGTGGCTCCGCTCGCCCACCTGCCTCTCTCCCTGCTGCGATTTACTCTAGGGTCGCAATCCTCGCTTAGGTTATGGTTGATCATGGTATTGCACTGCCTCCTTGGTCTCTCCTAAACGCCGACGCGTCGCCACCTTCCGGTCACTCCCGACCTTTGAGCCGCCGCCCCAACCGGATTTCACCGTACGGGTTCTTGGATTTGGCATATAGGCAATAGTAGTTATATCTAGGCGTTTCTTTGATTCTTTTCTTAGTGTTACCTGGGGGCCTGCTGCAGGGTTTGGGTCTCTCTCGTGTAAGTTTCTATGAATTGTTTCCCTACGTGTCTGAGGTTTTGTCTTAGGTGCTAGGCGAGGGGGGCTTTTCCTATGGTTTCGGGGGGTTTGATTTTTCCTATGACGAGGTGAAGCGGGCGGGAAGACGTTTGATTTATAGGTTTTTTTCTCTCCATAGCTAGCGCTGCATGAGGCTGTTTGTACCTTAAAACAAATCACGCATGATTACAAACAAAAAGAGAAAAAAAGCGCCCAAGAGATAGGACACGAACCATCTCTCCTCCACCTCCGGTGATTGAAATATCACCACCACGGGAAATCATCGTCAATTTTCCCCACCCACCTCTCTTCCCCCACAATGGCTACTGCCTAGGGGTTGATGTTAAGCCATCTTCCCTCCTCTCCTGAGGCACGCAAGCCTCCCCTCCTTGGGGTTCTTGTTCCTGTTCATCGTTGACACCACCTCATGAAGTTCGGTTCTCCCCCTTACCCGGCACTTGCTTTGCGCCTCGCTTAGCATTTTGCACGGTCGGAAAGCTTCTCACTTCGTTCACGGTCGGCGATATGGCGTCCGGACTCTCGGTCGAAGTAAGGCTTCGGCTCTGCTGGGCTTGTACCTCTGATGGGGAAAGCTTCGGTTAGTAAGATCACGGTCCCGCTTGGTTTCGTTGTCGCCCCAAAAGCCCTTGCTATGGCCTGTTAGTCGGTTGTGGCTAGCCTGCTCGCGATCCTTCCTCTACCCCCCTCCCGGTTCCGTCCGCTGGCACCGTACTGCCCTATAAGCTGGCACCTTACTGCTAAAACCTCCTCCCCCGGCTGGCACCCTAGTGCTCCCCTCTGGCTGGCACCCTACTGCTACTCACGGGCTGGCACCCTACTGCTCATCATCGTTGGCTGGCATCCCCTCTGCCCGGTGGCTCCGCTCGCCCACCTACCTCTCTCCCTCGCGCGATTTACTCTACGGTCGCAAACCTCGCTTAGGTTACGGTTGATCATGGTATTGCACTGCGTCCTTGGTCTCTCCTAAACGCCGACGCGTCGCCATGTTCCGGTCTGTCCCGACCGTGAACCGGCCTGCCCCTTCCGGCGACTAGCCGTGGGGCCTTTTGGTTAGGCATATTGGCAATAGTAATTACATTTCGTCATTTTTTTCATTCTTTTCCTAGTGTACCAGGGGGCCTGCTGAAGGGTTTGGGTCTCTCTCCTGTACGTTTCTATGAGTTGTTTCCCTACGTGTCTGAGGTGCGAGTCTTGGGTGCTAGGCGCGGGGAGTTTCTTCTATGGTCTCGGAGGGTTTGACTTTTCCTAGGATGAGGTGAAGCGGGCCGTTGTTATTGGGCTATAGGTTTTTTTCTCTTCATAGCTAGCGCTGCATAAGGCTTTTTGTACCTAAAACAAATAACTCATGATTACCAGAAAGAAAAAAAAGAAAAAAAAGAGAAAAAAGACCAAGAGATAGGATCTTCACGCAACCATCTAAGTAATACAACACTTGGATACTGGAGCACAGGCCAAGCCCTTTGACAGTGACCTTCCCGTGGTGCAAGATATGCAACCCTATTACTCTACTTCGTACGCAAACCTATACGGCTCGAACGCGAGCACCTAGTCCTCTAGCGATTGGACTTTGTACCTCCCAGTCTTATGTCGATAAGACTGCCTCCAACGAGACTATGAAGATAGTCAACGATCACGATACGCACTACGATTAGTCGTTCCCCGTTTAACGAAACACCATTGGGAATGTGTTTGTCATATTTGGTTGCGTCATTACCAACAAACGCTGAACGAGTATACCAACGAATGAAAAGACAACAACTGGAACTCTTTATTGAGACATTCTAGTTACGACGAAAAAGCAAGAAAGAAGAAAGACCCATGGATCAACTCGGTATCAACTCTCAACCAAGTGAACAGATATGGAATTTTTTTTTTCCGGCACGATTTGTGCACAAATCCCAAAGACGAAGGGGGGAGACCGGGGAAAGAGGGAGCTTGTCGGCTGTGGGTCCAGCCGATGGTGCGGGAGGAGCTAGGGGAAAAGGAATTTGGAGACAAATACCTTTAACCATAGGTTCCTCTGTACGAGACGAACGAAGATACGATCGAAGCCAAGACGAGAAACAGATAGAACCTATCATCTTCAAGTCAACACATAGGTTCCTCTGTACGAGACGAACGAAGATACGATCAAAGAGAAGACAAGAAACAGATGAAACCTATTATCATCAAAGTCAACACATAGGTTCCTCTGTACGAGATGAACGAAGATACGATCGAAGAGAGACGAGTCAGAAGGAACAAATCCCACGACAATCCAACCATCTTACTATCTAAAAACAGATAGTACTTCCTCGTGAACGATAGGATCGAGGAAGAGAAGCAGGGAAAACAAAAATGACTATCAAAAAAGGGGAATTTTTTTGTTTACCCTTAAGAGGCAGTAGCCTTGTGGGACCAAGGCTGAAGGGGAACGGAACCTAAAATGGCTCGAATACGAAAGATACCAGACACATGGACCCTCGAAATCCATGCGACAGTACTCAAGGATTCTCGCCAAGCAGAACATGAGGAAATTGGTTACACAAAACACGATAAGATAAAGCTCAGTATACTCGAAAATCAACGTTGGTGGGAGAGGAGCTCAAAACGAAAAGAAACGCTCGAAACAAAGGACACGATAAGACGATGCTCAGTGTACTCGAACATCAACGCTGGTGGGAGAGGAGCTCAAAACGAAAAGAAACGCTCGAAACAAAAAGACACGATAAGACGAAGCTCAGTGTACTCGAACATCAACGCTGGTGGGAGAGGAGCTTAAAAGGAAGAAGGATGAGATGTCCGGAAGAAAGGAGGATCAAACGTTTGAACAATAATGGCCAAACGGCGAGTACTTATGGATCGCTTCTGAGACCAGAAAGGAATTGATTTCCCAACCGAAGGATTACGACACAATTCTTTTGATAAGAATTATCGGATGCACGAGCATCATACGACATGCAAGGCGACCCTACGATTACGACGATATTCTTTTGATAAGAATTATCCGATGCACGAACATCATGCGACATGCAAAAACAACGATAGAAAACCCACACCTCGTGGATGGACAGAAAGATTAAGAATCGAAGAAAGAGATCAAGCAAACATAAAAGGAGGTCTTGAGAACCCAAAGGAATTACGAACATCATTCTCAGGATAACACTCTCAAGACCAACGAACATCTTACAAATCTCACTTCAACCTTTTACACTTTCTTCACTTCCAAATACCACGAACAACACGATATGAGAATGTCGTACAGCCAAGCAGTCAAAGCAGCCTCCTCCTCCTCCTCATTCTCAGCGAGTGCTGCCTGGAAGGCACCTGCTGAAGCACCAACCACCCCTCACGCGGCTATGCACTGGAGTGCGTGCTTCAACGATCGGTGCGACGTGCACCTACAAGACAAAGAGGGAGCCAACTGGTTCCTAAAGCCTCCTCGACGAAACCAACCGCGCCGACAAGCGAAAAAGGTCCACTGGGGTGAGCCAGCGGGCCTCGGCAACAAATACGATGACCTGGGGAAGTTCGTCGAGGAACATCAAGACAAAATGGAGAGGATGGAAGAAGAGATGGGAGACCTCCGGGACAAGACCCGGAGCTTCAAGAGAAGGTGGGTTGCGGCCGAAGAGTCGGCAAGGAAGGCAGGAATCGAAGCCCGACGGCGGGCATACGACAACGTTGAACTCAAGATCCGAGTTCGACGAGCGATGAGTGAAGCGGCAGCTCTGGTAAGAGAGCTGGACCGCGACAGCTAATACTCGACGGCAGTGGGGCTACCGCCTGCAACGGAAAACAACAGTTCCCCAGACAACGGGGACAAGAAAGACGAGAACGACGCCAGAGTTATATCGGCCTAAAAACAACAAGAAGAATACCAGCAAACAAGAAGTTGGTGGATAAGTATTTAAAATTGTTTACTTTCTTTATGTTTGGAATTTGAAAAGTTTATGTTAATGTTTTATGTTTGTGTTTTGAAGCATCGTGAGACCGATGCTAAGGGGGAGAGGAGCTAATGTCACATATTCTGACTTAGCCAAATTGTTTTTACATGACTAAGTGGTTATTAGTGATCCCCTGTTTGTGTCTCACACTATGATGTCGCTTGACTCATAGATTTCACATCACTGCGCACTTGCGAGTTGTAGTTATATTTTGATTGGTTAATGGTTCCATGACTCACGATGGTGATGTCATATGATGTAATGATTTTCGCACATGACTCATATTATGAGTCATGGGTTTCACGCATGTGACTCGTTCGAGCACATAATTTGGTTTATGAGCTTTGATTGGTTAACGGAATGTTGGGCGATGACTCATATGAGTCATCGATGGATTTGGCACTATGACTCACTACAAGTCATAGAGGTTTATGTAGTGCGAGGTGATGAGTCACCAGGGTTAGGGTGGTGGAAGATGCCTATATAAGGCGCTTGGTTCCGACCAAGAGATAGGCACACACAAACCATCGCTCCTCCACCTCCGGCGATTGAAATCTCAACACCACCGGAAATCATCGTCACTTTCCCCGACCCATCTCTCTTCCCCCATCATGGCTACTGCCTAGGGGTTGACGTTAAGCCATCTTCCCTCCTCTCCTGAGGCACGCCTGCCTCCCCTCCTTGGGGTTCTTGTTCCTGTTCGTTGTTGACTCCCGCTCATGATGTTCGGTTCTCCCCCTTACCACGCACTTGCTTTGCACCTCGCTTAGCATTTTGCAAGGTCGGAAAGCTTCTCGCTACACTCACGGTCGGCGTTACGGTGTAGGACTCTCGGTCAAAGTAGGCACCGGCTTGCTGGGCTTGTACCTCTGATGGGGAAAGCCTCGGTTAGTAACATCACGGTCTCGTCCCGGTCTCGTCGTCGTCCCAAAAGCCCTTGCTATGGCCCGTTTGTCGGTTGTGGCTAGCCCGCT
>Ga0307513_10008624_pt1 | contig 13002 bp, 11 predicted proteins | sample 15_EM_MG_FD_202174 | JGI IMG/M metagenome (GOLD analysis project Ga0307513, IMG submission 202174) | Populus trichocarpa ectomycorrhiza microbial communities from riparian zone in the Pacific Northwest, United States - 15_EM | ecosystem: Host-associated > Plants > Roots > Unclassified | place...
GTCGAGCCTGAGGTGGTAGTGGAACCTGAGGTGGTTGCGGAACCTGAGGCAGTCGTCGAGCCTGAGGTGGTTGCGGAGCCCGAGGTGGTTGCCGAGGCTGCGGCAGTCGCAGAGCCGCCCGAGCCCGAGGCCGTTGCTGAGCCCGAGGGTGCTGTTGAGGTTGCACTCGAGCCCGGGGACGACGCCGTCGAGGTGATCGAGGCGGTCGAGCCGCCCAAGTCGTGACCGAGGATCGGTTCGAGGCCGCCAGGATCCGGCACCGGGTGCTGGATTCCTGGTCGGCCTCGGCTGCCAGGTTCCGCGAGGACGCCAATGCCGAGGAAGACCTGGTCCTCGGCGGCTACCGGGACCGGGTGATCGTCGAGCTCGCGCAGAACGCCGCAGACGCCGCCGCCCGGGCCGGCGCGCCCGGTCGGTTGTTGCTGGCGCTGCGCGAGTCCAGTGCGTCGGGCGATTCCGGTGGGCATGCCGTCCTGGTGGCGGCGAACACCGGAACCACCCTGGACGCCGCCGGGGTTCAAGCGCTCGCCACGCTGCGAGCGTCGGCCAAGCGGGACGGCGACACGATCGGCCGGTTCGGGGTCGGCTTCGCCGCGGTGCTGGCGATCAGCGACGAACCGGCGGTGATCAGCCGTTCCGGTGGCGTCCGGTTCTCCGCCGCGGACACCCGAGAGCTGGTCCGATCCGCCGCGCAGAATGCCCCCGAACTGGCCGAGGAACTGCTCCGCCGGGATGGCCATGTGCCGGTGCTGCGGCTGCCGTTCGCCGCCGAGGGCACGCCGCCGGACGGCTACGACACCGCCGTGCTGCTGCCGTTGCGTGACCCGGCCGCCGAGGACCTGGTGCTGCGACTGCTCGACGAGGTGGCGGATCCGCTGCTGCTGGCGCTGCCGGCCCTGACCGAGATCATCGTTGAGCGACCCGGCCGACCGACCGTGGTCCTCCGGGATGTCGCCGATCGCTGGCACGTGCTGCGTCGCGAGGGTCGGCTGCCGGCCGAGGTTCTGGCTACCCGGCCGACCGAGGAACGAAACCGCAACCGCTGGAAGGTGACCTGGGCGCTGCCGCGAGCGAGCGCCGACGTCCCGCACGTCGTCCATGCTCCGACCCCGAGCGACGAGCCACTGCCGTGGCCCGGTTTGTTGATCGCCACCCTGCCCCTGGACCCGTCCCGGCGGCACGTCGCGGTCGGACCGGTGACCGATGCCCTGGTGCTGGCGGCCGCTGAGGGCTACGTCGACCTGCTCGCCGAGCGGGCTGCGGCCGGCGACACGGTCTGGCCTTTGGTTGTCACCGGACTGGCGGTCAGCCCGCTGGACGGACAACTGCGGGCCGCCGTCAACCGGTTGCTGCCCGGTTCGCCGATCCTGCAGTCCGCCGAGGACCCGGCGCTGATCCTGCGGCCCAGGGATGCGCTCGCCCTGACCGGGCCGGTCGGAGCGGACCCCACCACGGTGGCCGGGTTCGCGTCCTGGCTGGCCGGGCTGGTCCTCGCCCCACGCGCCGCAACGGCCGCCTTCGAACTGCTGGGGGTGCGGCGGATCTCGCTGGCCGATGCGGTTGAGACGCTGCCCGCGGTCAACGACCCGGTCCGCTGGCGGCAGGTGTACGCCGCGCTGGCGCCGCTCGCCGGGGATGCCACCGTTCGGGAGGCGCTGGCGTTCCTGCCGGTCCCGCTGGCCGACGGCACGGTGGTCCGGGGCATGCGCGGCCTGCTGCTGGCCGAACCGAACACCGATTCCGACGGCCCGGATCGAGCCGGGCTGACCGCCGCGCTGGCCGTGCTCGGCGCCCGGGTTGTGCATCCGGACGCCGTCCACCCGCTGCTGGAACGGCTGGGTGCGATCCCGGCCGGGCCGCGTGCCCTGCTGGAACTGCCGGCCGTCCGGGCCACCGTGGTGGGGCTCACTGGCGACGGTCTCGGCGAGCTCGACGGGCCTACCGACGAACAGGTGGTGGACGCCGTCCTCACCCTGGTCACGGCGGCGGTCCGAGCCGGTGAGCTGAACCCGGGCGACCTGCCCTGGCTCGGTGATCTGGCGCTCGCCGACGACACCGGCGACCTGACCCCGGCAGCCGCCCTCGCCCTGCCGGAAAGCCCTGCAGCACAATGGTATTCGGACGCCGAGATCGGCATCGTGGACGCCGGTCTGGTGGCTCGCTGGGGTGCGGACACGCTGACCGCGGTCGGTGTGCTGCGCGGGCCGGGCCTGATCCGGGCGCAGGACGTGCCGATCGAGCCCGGGTATGAGGACGAGCCCGGCGGTCCGGCCGCCGAGCTGGAGGGCTGGGACGACTGGGTCGCGCTGATCACCGATGACCTCGACGGCCTGCCGCCGGGCGCGGTGCTCGCCGAGCTGATCGCCGTCCGGGATCTGGACGCCGTCCGGCGGGACGCGTTGCCTGAGGTGATCGCCGCGATCGCCGCGGACCCGGTGCTGCGCCCGGCTCTGGTCGCCCCGGCCCGGATCATCGCCGACGGTCGGCCGTTCGACGTCCCGTCCTATACCGCCTGGTGGTTGCGCACCGAACTGTCCCCGCTGCCGTCCTGCTCCGGACCGGACGCCGATCCGGAGCTGCGCGCCTTACTGCCGGCCGCGCCTGAATGGGTGACCCAACTCGATCCGACGGTGCAGCGAGCGCTCGGCGTGCTGTCGGTGATCGGCGATCTCGATCCGACCGCGGTACCGGCGGTACTCGACCGGCTGGCCGATGAGACTCTCGAACTGGCGCCGGAACTGCTGATCTCGGTGCTGGCCAGGATCGCGGTGCTGGCCGGGAACGGACTGGAGGTCGACGGCCCGGAGCGGGTTCGGGCGCTGGCCGGGACGTCGACCGCCGTGGTGGCGGCCGATCGCGCGGTGGTGATCGAGGCGCCGATGTACCGCCAGCGAGCCGACCTCGGCTATCAGCTACCGGTCGCGCCGCAGTTCGCCGCGGCCCTGGCCGATCTGCTCGACCTGCCGCTGGCCGGTGAGCTTGCGGCCGGTGTGGTGGAGGAGAGCGACGACGGGGACGGCGGGACGGCCGGTCAGGTACAACCCACGGCGCCCGAACTGCTCAGGCTGGTACCGGAGGCCCCGACGACCTGGTGCGAGCACGATCAGTTGCTGGTCGACGGCGTTGAGGTGGACTGGTGGGTAAACGGCGTCGGGCCGGATGCGATGGTCCACGCTGCCACCACGGACGGCCTTGCCCTCGGCCTGGCTTGGGCGGCCGGTCGGTGGGAACTGCGCGGGCTGGTGGCTGACCTGCTGGCCGAGCCGGAGACCGCGGCCGACGTCATGATTGATCAGGTGTTCTCGTCCTAGCTCGCAGGCGGGCCTGTCGGCGGCGGAGGAACACGTAGCCGAACAGGCCGAGTCCAACACCGGCGGCGGCAGACCAAATCCACCATTCCCGGCCGCTCTCCGCCAGATCCGACCGGATGAACAGGCCGATCACGAACAGCAGCGCCCAGACGGCGGTGCCGACGGCGACCGGAGCCACTTCACTGAAGCGGGCCGGGACAACCACCTTCGCCGACGTATCCTCCCCACCCTCTCCCATCTTTGTGAGACTACCTCGCCAGGAGTGCGCTCAGTCGATTCACCTCGGCCGCGAGCAGGTCCACGGCCGGATCGGAACCCGATGGTGCGGAGGAATTGAAGAAGGTCAGGTCGGGCCGGCCGGAGTCGGCCGCCCAGGTTCCGGTCACCCGGCCGTTGTGGACGATGACCGGCGCGATCCAGCCGGCCGCCCGGCTCACCTCGGACCGGTACTCAGCAGGAATCAGCTGTGGATCCGCCGTCCCGGGGCCGAGGACGTACTGGTCGAAGCCGGGAAGCAGCCGGACCACCGGGTGTGGGCGGAAAGCGGCCATGGCGTCGAGATCCTCGGTCCGCAGATAGCCGGTGCTGCCCTCGACGTCCACCGGGGTGATCCGCTCGCCGAGCCCGGCGAACCAGCGACGCAAGGTCGGCCGTGGGGTCGCGCCCCGCAACAGCCATTGGTCGAAGGCCTCCGGGGTCGCCGGGCCGAAGGCACCGAGATAGCGCTCGATCACCCGGCCTGCGGCGTCGTCCGGATCCGGCAGACCCGGCCAGTCCGTCAGCCAGCGATCCGGTCGGACGAAGGTGACCCGGTTCTCCCCGGACAGTCCCTGGAAGATCAGGCCCTGCCAGGCCAGCGGTTTCAGCACCGAGCTCCAGCCGGACCGCAGGTGCTCGGCCACCGCCTCATCCCCGGTGACCGCGAGCACCCGCTCGACCAGCTTCTCCCGAGTCAAGGCGGAACCGTCGGCCAGCGCCTGGGCGACCGCGCCGGACATCGTCTCGATCTGCTCGACGGTGGCGTAGGTGCGCTGCCACGCACCCTTCTCCCAGGTCCGGGCGGCGGCGAGCAGGCTGAGCACGTCCGCTACCTCGTCCGCCGGCAGCAGATGCAGGGTGCCGCGCATCGCCCAGGTCCGGACGAGGGTGCGCCCGGCCAGTGCCCGGGAGGTGGCGTTCAGGTCCGGCGTGGCCTGCCGGACGGCGACCGCGAGCGCTGCGGCCGAGGGCACCTGAGCCTGGATCCCGCAGAGCCGCCGGGCGATCTCGACCGCGCTGCCGCCGTCCACCGGGTCGAGGTGCTGGCGGGCCAACCGCCAGCCGAACACCTGTTCCCAGCTGACCGACGGGGTGGGTTGCCTCGCTGTCACCTGTTCAGCGTAGGTGGTCAGCCCTGTCCCTGGGGCTGGGCAATTTTCTTCGCTGCGCCCCGCCGGAATAGTTAGTTGCGCTAACGAGTTGAGATCGAATGTGACTGGTCTAGACGCGGCTGAGCTGCGGGTATCCCTGATGCGGGTGGCCCGCCGCCTCCGCGCCGAGAAATCCGACCACGAACTGACCGACGGGCAATTCTCCGTGCTGGCGGGGTTGCACCGGCACGGCTCGCTCACGCCCAGGGCGCTCGCTGAGTACGAGCGGGTGCAGCCGCCGTCCATGACCCGGACCCTGGCGGGCCTGCTGGCCCGTGGGCTGATCGATCGGGCCGGCGACCCGACGGACCGGCGGCAGGTCATCGTCCGACTGACCGAGTCGGGCACCCAGGCCGTCCGCGAGACCCGGCGCCGCCGGGATGCCTGGCTGTCTCGCCGACTGGCCGATCTTGACCCGAACGAGCGAGCGGTTCTCGCCGAAGCATCCGAGATCTTGAGGAGGATCGCCGACTCGTGAGCCCCACGTTCCGAGCCTTGCAGAACACCAACTATCGCTTATGGGCCAGCGGCGCCGTGGTGTCGAACACCGGCACCTGGATGCAGCGCATCGCCCAGGACTGGCTGGTCCTCACCCAGCTGACGCACAACTCCGGTACCGCCGTCGGCATCGTCACCGGCCTGCAGTTCGCCCCGGTACTGCTCCTCGCCCCGGTTGCCGGGGTCATCGCCGACCGGTTCGAGCGCCGCAAGGTGCTGATCACCACGCAGGTCTCGTCCGGCGTCCTGGCTCTGATCCTCGGCCTGCTGGTGATCGCCGACGTCGCCCAGTTGTGGCACGTGTACGTGCTGGCCACCCTGCTCGGGGTGGTGGCCGCGATCGATGCACCGGCGCGGCAGGCGTTCGTCTCCGAGCTGGTCCCGATCGAAGATCTACCCAACGCGGTCGGTCTGAACAGCGCGTCGTTCCACGGCGGTCGACTGATCGGACCTGGCATCGCCGGCCTGCTGATCAGCGCGTTCGGCACCGGCCCGGTCTTCCTGATCAACGCCGCGTCGTTCGGTGCGGTGGTCTTCTCGCTGACCCGCATGCGCACGTCCGAGCTGCGAAAGCAGCCGCGGACCGGGGGCAAGGGGTCTGTCCGGGCCGGCCTGAGCTATGTCCGGCATCGCCCTGACCTGATCCTGATCCTGGCCATCGTCGGCATGGTCGGCACGTTCGGGCTGAACTTCCAGCTCACCTCGGCACTGATGGCCCGGCTGGAGTTCGACAAGGGCGCCGGCCAGTACGGCGTCCTCGGCTCGATCATGGCGATCGGCTCGCTCGGCGGGGCCTTCCTGGCCGCCCGCCGCGAGCGTCCACGGCTGCGGCTGGTGATCGGCGCGGCCCTGACCTTCGGGGTGGCCTCGATCGTCGCGGGCCTGATGCCGACCTACTGGTCCTTCGCGATCGCGCTGATCCCGGTCGGCCTGTCGTCGCTGACCATGATGACCGCGGCCAACGCAACCGTTCAGCTGAGCACCACCCCGGCGATGCGCGGCCGGGTGATGGCGCTCTATCTGGCGGTTTTCATGGGTGCCACGCCGGTTGGTTCGCCGATCATCGGCTGGGTGGGCGAGGCTTTTGGGCCTCGGTACACGATCCTGCTCGGCGGGACGATGTCGATCGCCACCGCCGGAATGGCGGTGCTCTGGTTGCGGTACTCCCAGGGGGTGCGGATGCGGTTCAGCTGGCAGCGCGGGCTCCGGTTGCGGGTGTCAACGACGTCCAGCCGGGCCGAAAGTCGGGCGGAAAGGCTGCGGGACGGCACAGAGCCGACCGAGGAGGCCGAGCAAGCCGAGCAGGTGCGCGAGGATGCCGTTCAGGCGGAGGCCGCGGCCGAGGTCAGCAACGCGAAATCCGCCGCCTGACGCTTCCCGAATGGTCACCAAGATGCGGTGATCGACTGAGGTCTTGAGTGAGCGAGCCGGGCTGCCGATGAAGAGGTGTGGGGCGGGCACACGGCGAGCAGTCGAGCACCGTGCTGGGCAGGTTCCGGCTCGGGGCGTTGGGCTTTGCGATCATTTCCTGCCTCGGCCCGCTGGGTCAGCTCAATGGCGACTTCTCCGCACAACGGCGGCTGGTGTCGGTGGTCGCCGTGCTCTTGCTCTGTGTCGTGTATCTGGCGACCTATGTCCTCAAACGTCCGTTGTTGCTGGAACCGGTGCTGGTCGCACCGCTGGCGGTGCTGTCCATCTATGGGCTCCAGGATTCGCTGGTCGTGATCGGAACCTGCCTCGGGGTTTCGATGACGCAGTCGCTCTACGGTTCAACGCGACAGTGCCTGCTCCGGACGGCGTGCATGTTGCCCGTGCTCCCGGTGGCGGTCACGCTGACGCCTTCGCTCGGGCGTGAGGTGGCCGTGCTGTCCGCGACGGTGCTCTTCAACATTCCGCTCACCCAGCTCCCGGTTCCGCTGATGCGGACCATGCGCTCGACACAAACCGCCCAGGCTGCGATCAGCGCCCGCGACGCCGTGCTCGCCAGCACCGGTCGGGCCCTGCTCGGGCGGACGAACCTGGACGAGGTCCGCGAGATCGTTCAGTCGGCGGCAGTGGAGATCTGTCGGCTCACTCCCGGCCTGGTGCTGCTGGTCGCCCGTCCGCAGGCGGGATCCAGGACGATCAGGTGGTCCTGCGGCACGCCCGAACCGCTCGAGGGTCTGGAATTGGCGGGCGCGCTGGGGCTGGTCGAATATCCGGGCATCGCTGACGCCAAGGTGGGCGCCGGCGGTGCCGCCGAACTCGACCTGCTGAGTGGCCTGAACCGAGCCTGGTGGACCATCGGTCTGTCCGGTGACGACTCGGTGGGCCGCGGCGGCATCCTGGTGATCGGGCTGCTACCGAAGACGCCGCTCGCTCTGCTCGACACGTTGGGCACTTTGGTGACGCAGCTGTGGCTCGCGGAGAGTGCCTGCCGGGCGCACTCGGAGCTGGCTCAGCAGGCCCACCACGACGACCTGACCGGCCTGCCCAACCGGGCGCTGCTGTTCCGACGGATCGACGACGGGCTCCGGACCGCGTTGCGCGACGGTTCCGAGCTGCTGCTGATGATCGTTGACCTGGACGGATTCAAGCAGGTCAACGACGGCCTGGGGCATGCGGCAGGGGACGCGGTGCTGGTTGAGGTGGCGCGCAGAATGACGGCGCTACTGGACGGCGGTGGTCTGGTGGCGCGGCTCGGCGGGGACGAGTTCGCCGTGTTGGTGCCCGGCATCGACATCGATTCGGGGATGCGGCTGGCCACCGCGCTGCGGACCTGGATCGCCGAACCGATGCAGGTCGAGCAGGGCAGGGTGACCGTGGGGGCAAGCATCGGCCTGGCGACGGCGGATCCCGCGATGAGTGCCGAGGCTCTGGTCGGCTGGGCGGACATCGCCATGTATGCCGCAAAGTCCGACCCGACTCCGCCTGACCCAGCCAAGCTCGACCCGGCCTCGTCGGATTCTCAGGTCGGCATCAAGGTCTTCGCACACCTGCCATCGCGACCCGTGACTGCGGTCCCACGTATCCCTACTTGAGCCCGAGAAGACCACCGAACAGGTCGTAACCAACAAAGCTGACGACGTCCAAGATGGTGTGCGCGATGATCAGCGGCATCACCCGGCCACCTCGGCGGAACCATTCGGCGAAGATCACACCCATGACGGCGTTGCCGAGGAACGGTCCGAACCCCTGGTACAGGTGATAACTGCCGCGCAGCACCGCGCTGGCGCCAACGATCGCCGGTGCGTGCCAGCCCAGCTGCTTCAGCCGGGTGACCAGATACCCGACCACGATCACCTCTTCGAGCACGGCGTTCTTCACCGCCTGCAGGATCAGCACCGGTACCGTCCACCATTGCGGGTCCAGTGCTGCCGGGACGATCGTCGCGGTGATTCCCAGCTCATGGCCGATGAAATAGAGCCCGAGCCCAGGCAATCCGATCAGGGCGGCCAGCCCGGCGCCGTAGGCGAGATCGCGAAGCGGCCGGTCTCGGTTCAGCCCAAGCAACCGGAGGACGTTCGGTGTGTTGGCGCTGAGCAGCCACAGCACCAGCGCGACCGGAACCAGGGTGAAGGCGATCCCGACCAACTGGTAGATCAGATCCAGGTACGGCCGCGGGCTCTGCGAGGCGTTCAGCGTGGCGGTCTGCTCGGCCAGCGGGCGTCCCGCGGTCAGCTTGGCGCCGAGGCTGATCGCGGCATAGACGCCGGACTGCCCCAGCGACAAGCCGAGGACGATCAGCACCTCGAGGCGCAGCCGTCGCCGTTGCGCGGGTCCATCCATGGCTGCGTCCATCGGGCCGAGCTTAGGGCGTGTCTCCTCAGGGCGTCCCCCCGCTCTGCCGCGCCCGTGGCTCGGCCGCGCCCAGGTGGAAGCTGGTCGCGCCGATCGCGGCGGCGTGCACGGTGTAGTCGGCCGGGGGCGTGATCGGATCGGGTGCGGACGGTGGCGGCCAGTTCCTCCCCTTCAGCGCCTCTACCCAGCCGGGGATCGGCGCCTTTTGGTACTCCGCCGCGATCAGCTCATGCAGCTCGGCCTTCCGCTCCGGTGCGGTGCCCGGCAGCCGGAACTCCTCATACATCCGGTGCGTCCGCTGAGTGATCCAGTAGCTGGCGGGGGTGTGGAACTGCACCTCGAACGCGGCCCCTGACGCCGGATCCACCCAGACGCTGTTGATTCCCCGATAGCGGGGTCCGTGCCAGGCGTTGTGCGGGCGGCGTGCGTGAAAACCCTGCCGTTCCAACGCTGCAGCGATCTCGGTGACGCCACGCACGTAGTTCGCATCGGTGATCACCACCGAGTATCGGACGGCGTCCTCCGCCTCCGCCAGCAGGACCGGCAGCGGCCCGCCGGTCCGGGCGTGCTCGGTCGCCAGCTTCCGCTTGGACGATTCCGACGTCTTCAGCCGGTGATCGAGTCCGGTCAGCTCACCCCGGCCCAGCCGCGACACCTCCTGCATGATCGCCGTGAGCGAGCGCTCCTGGGCGGTGCTCATCGAGTGGTAGGCCTCCACCCCGGCGTTCTGCAGAGCCGACAATCTGGCACCGCCCTCACCACGCCAAGCCGTGGCGGTGACTCGGCCGCCGCTGGCCTTGATCCGGGCCAACGCCTCGTCCTCGGCTCGCCGGATCAGTGCCTCCCGGGCGGCGCTCGCGACCGCGCCGGTCGCTTCCCGGCGCAGGCTGTCCTTCGTCGCCGCGAACCGCAATGCGGTGCGGCTTCGGCCGGCCATCGTCGTGGCCCGCACCCCGGCGGCAGTACCACCGCTGCCGACGGCTGCCACCGCATCCGGCACCAGATGGCCCACGGCTCGAACCGGATTCGTCCGCCAGGTGTCCCAGTCCAACACCGCTTTTCCCACGTCCATACCGAGTTGTACGGGATCCTCGGAGGCCTTGCGGACGACGTCCTGGACCCGTCGGAGGTCCGCCGGGGACCGCCTGCGGAACGGGTTGGTCGCTCGGGCCACGATCTTTAGGGCGGTGCCGGCCAGCGCCTCGGTGGACTCGGCCGCGCCGAGCAAGACCTCGGCTCGCCACTCGTCCACCCGGTTCAGCCGACCGCGCCACCCCTCCTGCCGGGGCGGTGCCGAGGCCGCCAGTTGCAGCAGCGTGCCGGCGCTCAGCCGGGCGGACTCGACGGCCAGGCCGATCGCCCTTTGTTCCAGTACTGCAGCGAGTTCGGCCGGGGCCTGCGCGGATTGCCAGTTCAGCACCACCACCGGGCCCAACGCCTCGGCGTGCCGGGTGAGTGCCATTGCCGCCCCTCGGCAGGCCACAGCCACTGCCCGAAACCGCTCCGGACGACTGGCCAGCAGCTGGCCTGCGGCCGTTGCCGCCGATCCGCTCCACCCTGACGTACCGCCGGGTAGCGCTGCCGCCGCAGCGTCCATCCCGTCGGCCAGTAAGCGCAGCCGAGTTGAGATCGCTTGCGCGGCGGCCGCACCGGCCGCAAGGTCGCCCGCTGTCGAAGGATCGACGCTCATCCGAGGATCCCGCGCTCGGTCAGCGCATCGGCATCCTGGTAGGTACGGGCCACCAGATCGATGGCGTCGGCCAATCGGTGCGCGTCGTCCACCAGGTCGCCCAGCGTTGCGCCCCAGCGTTCGATGAAGGTGCCGACGGCGTGCACCAGCGCGGGCGCGGCCAGGGCAGCCACCATTGGCTGCAGCGACTCGCGATCATCGGGGCCAAGGCCGGCCTGGGCCGCCGCCTCCCGAATCCGTTCGGCCAGTCGCTGCATGCCCACGGTGTCGACAGAGATCATCGTCATGTCAGATGACGGTAGAGCCCACCACCGACAATCTCGCCGAGTTATCCACAGCCGCCGAGGTTTCCGGCATTATCCACAGTTCAGCGATCCACAGTTCAGCGGCGGACGTGGGATCAGGGACGGACGTCGTGCAGGTGGTGCACCGGATCGTGCAAGAAGTACCGGGCGAAGCTGTCCACCGTGAACGAGGCACCGTCGCTCCGCCGTCCGGTCCGGTCCCACTGCCTGCCGTTGACCGTGGCGAACCGCCGGGCGATGGTGTCCGCCGACTCGAGCAGATCGTGCGAGACCACCACCGGATCCTGCTCCCAGTAGCGGTCGGCGATCGCCGTCGCGTCCTGGTCCCAGTTCGCGAACAGCGGGTCCGGTTCTTCGAGCATCAACTGCAACCGCTCGTCGAAGATCTGAAAGACGTCGCGGACATGGCAGCCGTACTCCAGAGGCGACCAGACCCGAGGCGCCGGCCGACGTCGCACCTCGGGCGTCGCCAGCACCTGCAGCCATTCCGCGGCGTTGTGCCGGACCGTGGACGGGACGCTATGTCGCTTCACCGCCTTGGCGTCGTAACCACACTCGTCACAGACCCGGTCGAGGACCCAGGTCCAATCCTTGGTATCCGGCACCATCTGCACACGGACACGATAACGCCCGGAGGAATCCGGCGGATTACGGATCCGTCCATCTATTCGCTCTCAGTTGTGTAAATGCGCACGCAGGGCCGCAGGGATCTCGCTGGGCGCCAGGCCGGGCCGCCGGACCCGCACCGAATCCGCTTCGGCCTCGGTCAACCCCGGCACCTCGGTGAGCACCGCGGCCAACTGGGCCTCCGGCAGGGCACCGAGCCAACGGACGCCGATCGCATCCAGCGCCGATTCGTCGAGTTCACCCAGCAGACGCACCCGGGACATCCCGCCGTCCGGGAAGACCTCCATCCGAACATGAGTGACCGAGTCGCTGCCGATCCGGAACCGATGCAGGGTGTCCGGCCGCAGCTGGGTCCGGGGCAGCAACTCCTGCCAGGCGTTCTCGTCCTCGAGTGGGCTGACCCGGGCGTCGATGCCGACCAGTCGGGCCGCACCCGGCGCGTTCCCGGTGAAGTGGCTGGTATCGATCTCGGCCCGACGGATCCGACCCGCGCCGGCCAGCGCGAACAGCACCCAGTCATGACCGTCGTCCCGTCGCCGCGCGGTCTCCCAACCCTCGGCGATGGACGACGTGTCGCCGGGCCGGATCAGATTGCCGGCCGAGGAGAAGAACATGTCCGAGCAGCCGACCACTCGGCCGCCGTTCACCAGCCCGGCCAGATCGACGGTGCCGGTAAGGATTCGCGGGTCCGGGACGACGTCACCGAGTACCCGCAGCCGGGCCACGCCGCCGTCCGGGTAGATCGTCAACCGGACGTGCGTCCAGCGTTGATCGTTGACCACATCAAAGGGGTTGGCGCTGTCCCCCTTCAGCGCGGATTTCGGCAGCAGCGTCGTCCAGGCGTCCTCGGGGAGTTCCTGGGCGATCGGGTGACCCTCGCCCGCCGCGCCCTCGATCGACGCGTAGGGCGGATAGTTGCCGCGGAAATGTGCGGTGTCGATGACAACCGACCGAATCACCCCGGGGGCACCGAGTCGGACGATTGCGTAGTCCCGATCGGCGCCGTCCCGTCGCCGTCGGGTTTCCCAGCCGTCGTAGATCTTGCCGTCCGGGCCGTAGGTGCCCGGCTGCCAGCCCGACGGTTCGGGCCGGATCAAATGCCGGCGGTCGGCGAACAGCTCGTTGTTCGCGTAGACAACGCGACCGCCGATCGCGTTCGAGGCCAGGTCGATCGGTTCGGACAGCGGGGAACTCATCAGGCCGTGCCTCTCGTCAGCAGACGACCCCGGGGCGGAGCGCCTAGATCGATTTTCTTTCCGGCAAGCCAGGTTTCGCGGACCACACCGGCCAGTTCCAGGCCGTCGTACGGGGTCACCGGATGTCGGTGCTCGAGTGCGGCGGCGGAGATCACCTGCGCCTCGTCCGGGGCGAACAGGCACAGG
>Ga0307513_10008625_pt1 | contig 13000 bp, 7 predicted proteins | sample 15_EM_MG_FD_202174 | JGI IMG/M metagenome (GOLD analysis project Ga0307513, IMG submission 202174) | Populus trichocarpa ectomycorrhiza microbial communities from riparian zone in the Pacific Northwest, United States - 15_EM | ecosystem: Host-associated > Plants > Roots > Unclassified | place...
GCAGCGTCTCGGTGCTGCGGCGCACGTCGTCGAGCGGGCTGAGCGCGACGACATTGAGCCGGCCGTCGCGCGGCGACATCAACGGCAGCTTCGCGATCGACCAGAACGTACCTTGCTCGAACCCCACATCGAAGCCCGCCACCCCGGGCGGCGGCGGGTAGCCAAAGCCCAGCGGTGCCGGCGCGCGGTGCGGCACGCCGGGTGGCGGGCCAAAGACTTGCGGCCGGGCGCCGGGCGGCCCGGGCCAGCGCTCGATGATCGTCCCGTCGGGCCGTTCGAACCGCAGCGCACGCCCCGGCGCCGGATCGCGGATCGCCTCGATCGGCACGCCGCGCGCGATCTCCGTCCCGACGAAGTGCAGCTCGTCGCGGCTCTGGTCCTCGATCGCGCGCAGCACGGTCGACTCGACCGCGTAGGTCAGCAGCGCGCCGCCGGCGGCGAGCCCCGCCGCCGACAGGATCGCGACCGCGATGGTGAGCCGCACGCGCAGCGTGCCGAGCCGCGCGACCAGCCGGCGCGCCCGCGGCAGCCGCACCCCGAGCGCGACCGCCGATGACGGCTCAGCCATCATGGTGGTCCTTCAAGCGGTAGCCGACGCCGCGCAGCGTCTCGAGGCTGGCGCGGCCGAACGGCGCGTCGATCTTGCGACGGAGGTAGCCGATGTACACCTCGACGACGTTCGGCGCGCCCTGGAAGTCGAGCCCCCAGACCGCGTCGAGGATCCGCTGCTTCGGGATGACCTCATCGGGGCTGCGCATCAGCGCCTCGAGCAACGCGAACTCGCGCGGCGTGAGCGCGATCGCCTGGCCGGCGCGGCGAACCGCGCGGCTCGCAGGATCGAGCTCGAGGTCGCCGACGCGCAGCACCGCGGGTCGCGGTGCCGACCCGCGCCGCACCAGCGCGCGTAGCCGCGCGACCAGCACGAGGTAGGAGAATGGCTTGGACAGGAAGTCGTCGGCGCCGGTGTCGAGCGCCCGCGCCTCGTCGTGCTCGCCGTCCATCGCCGTGAGCATCAGGATCGGCACCCAGACCTTGCGCGCCCGCAGCGCTGCGCAGATCTCGTAGCCGGTCATGTCGGGCAGCAGGATATCGAGCACCACGGCCGCGTAGTTGCCCTCGAGCGCGCGCCACAGGCCGTCCGCGCCGTTGCGGACCACGTCGACGACGAAGCCCTCGGCCGCGAGCCCGCTCGCGATCGCCGCGGCGAGCCGTTCTTCATCTTCCACGAGCAGGAGCCGCACGCCGGCAGCATGACACACGCACCTGAGAAGCCGCTGAGAGCCGCGAGGGCCGCGGCGTGGAGTGGATCACGCGGGGCGGTCACGCGCGCCCAGCGTCGCCTCGGCGCGGCCCGCGTGACGCCGCCGCCCTCGCTCGCGCCTGGCGCCCTGGCGCTCCGCGCGGCCAGCCGATCGATCACGAATCGATGACTCCCGGCTGAGAGTCTTCTCAGAATATCGATCTGACTGAGGGCGCTCACAGTCAAGTGCCAATCTCGTGTGATCGAGATTGCGTGCGTGCGTGTGGGCGGCGGATTTTGCGCCGCCTCCACGCAACCCGGAATCGCGGGCTCGAGTCGGAGCGGCTCGGATGCGTGCTGTACCTGCGCGTGTTCGTTCCCTCTCTCCAGGAGCTCGGATATGTATTTTAGAAAATTGCCAGTGATGATCCTGCTCGCCGCCAGCATCCCGATCGCCGCGTGTCAGCTCGATGACCGGGACGACGAGGCGGCCGTCGCCGCCGCGCTCGCGGCGGACCCGTGCACCTCGGACGCGATCATCGCGATCACCCCGGCGGTGATCCCGCCGACCCGGGCCGGCGTGCCGGTGGTGCTCGACATCGCCGTCACCAACCCCAACCCGGCCACCTGCGCCGATCGCACGCTCGATCTCCACGTGCTCGACACCGGCCTGCTGCTCGATCCGCGGCCGGGCCGGCCTACCCAGCTGGTGCTGGCGAGCGGCGCGACCGGCCACGTCACGGTGACCGCGACGGCCCCCGCCTCGGCCGACGCCGGCGACGTCCTCCAGGCCAGCTTCATCGCCGCGGATCCGCCGCAGCCCGGTGGGCCGATCGCCTTTCCGCCGCAGGGCACCGCGGTCTCGGCGCCGTTCACCGTCGCGGCGACGCCGGGCTGCCAGGTCTCGAGCTCGCACGAGCTGATGATCACCAGCGTGTCGGTCGTCGACGATCCGATCCGCACCGTGTTCGATCCGACGTCGCGCGATCCGCGCAACGGCGTGTGGACGTTCAAGCACCTGGTCGAGGGCATGGCGCGCCGGCCCGAGGACGCGCCCGCGATGGTCGAGGCGATGCTGGCCACGTTCACCGCCGATCGCACGATCAACGGCTTCACCGTGGCGGCGCGCCCCGGCTTGCAGGCCCAGGTCCTCGCCGCGTGGCCGCGCCTGCCCAGCGGCGCGCTCGATCTCGCCAAGGCGCCGCTCCGCCTCCAGGCGATCGTCAACCGGTTCGATCTGCGGAACCTCGACGCCGGCGACGCGGGCGAGGGGCGCTTCGTATTCGCTTTCAATCTGGAGCCCGTGCCCGGCGCGCCGCCGCCGGAGGCGACGATCATCTTCGAGTACAAGCTCCCCGCGCGCAACGATCGCGACGTCGAGCGCTGGGCGCGGTCGTTCCATGTCCTCGGGAGACTGCCGTTCGGCGAGGCCTACAACCTGGTGCTGCAGCTGATCACCGAGCAGTTCGTGCGCCGCGGCGCGCGGCCCGGGTTCCCCAACGGCAGCGCGATCAACGCCGTGCGGACCAACGAGCTCCCGTTCGGTGACAACAACCTCTGGGAGCTCCGCGAGCTCCACCTGTCGTCGACCACGGGCCGCCTCGAGCCCAGCGCACTCGAGCTGACGCCGGACTTCGGATTCAACAACAGCGCCAAGCTGGCGTCCTACATCAACGCCAATCAGGCGCAGATCATCGCCGAGCACCACGTCGTGCCCGACCAGCTCGACGGCGCGCCGTTCAAGGCGGGCGCGGTATTCAACAACCTGACCACGTGGCTCGCGCCCGGCGTCGACAACGAGGCGCGCCACCACTTCGCGATCAACACCTGCAACGGCTGCCACGCGGTGGAGGAGACCGGCACGGCGTTCCTGCACCTCGTGCCACGCGCCGCCGGCACCGAGGCGCGGCGCTCGCGCTGGCTGACCGGCACGATCGTCGACGATCGCGTGACCGGCACGCCGCGCAGCTTCGACGACCTCGGCCGCCGCAAGGCCGACCTCGCGGCCGTGGTGTGCGGCAGCCCGGCGACGGCGACGCTGCGCAACGGCATCCGCCGGACGCACTGACCCGAGCGCTGGCGGCGTCCTGACCCGAGCGCTGGCGGCGTCCTCGCCGCCAATCAGACTCAGATTTCTGTCGAACATACTGTTCGACAGAATTCTGAGTCTGTTCGACAGAATTCTGAGTCCGAGACGCCGCGCGACCGGCGTTGTGATATGCTTCGCGCCGTCCGGCAATACGACATTGGCGCCTGCAGCACTACGCGGCAGTAGTCAGCGCGCATGGCGCTGAATCTGACATTTTTTCAGTCAGGCTGTGATCTGGAAGCCGGGATCGCCCGAGCTGCGGCGCCGGCGTGGCGCTCGAGCAAGCGTCGGACAGTTAAGTTTCGATGCGAATTATCCCCTTCTAGGTTTAATTCGCAACTCGCAACGACTAGATTGCACACCACCAATGGCCTCCTTGCGCGCGACGATTGAGATCACTTGATCGTCATGTTGTAGAGTCGGTCTTACTCTACATCTCACTACATCCTGGGTAGGCAGTCGAGGGTGAACGATCGCCTACCGCGCAGCTGGCGCCGGCGACCGCCCGGTGCTGCACGGCGTCTGCCGTGACGAGGCAACCGCGGTCGCTCGACTCGGCGTTACGGCGTGGGGGGATCAAGGCTTCCTTCACGGCGGGCAGACGTACGGAATGCACGAAACCAAGAACGGACACACACGCATGCGACAAATGACCAGAGGGATGTGGATCGCGGGAGCGTCGTGGCTGATCGCCAGTTGTGCGATGAGCGACGACCTCAAGACCAGCCAGACCGGCGAGGGTGCGGAGGCGCAAGCACTCGTCTTGACGGACTCGATCAGGGTCGATGCCGAGGGCATCCTCGACTACGGCTCGGTCGTGTTTGCCGAGAACCCGACGACGCTGCTCGAGGCCCAGGACTTCCACGGCTACGAGTTCGACGGCAAGGCCGGCGGCGTCGTGACGATCACGATGAACGCGGCGGTCTGTAACCAGCTCGACACGTTCCTCTCGCTGTTCGGCCCCGAGAACGCCGCGGGCAGCCGCGGCACGAGCCTCGTGGACAACGACGATGCGTTCGTCGGGGCGTGCGGCGTCGACTCGCAGATCCGGAGCTTCCGGCTGCCGAGCGACGGCACCTACCTGGTCGTCGCGACGAGCTTCCTGCAGGAAGGCGGCGGTCACTACAAGCTGTCGCTCGCTTGCAACAACGGCGCGTGTGCGCTGCCGGGCTCGCTGACGTTCGGGACCACGCGGATCGCGCAGACCGAGATCGACAGCGGCGCCTTCGATCCGCAGGAGCTGTTCGAGATCGGCGACTTCCTGTTCGAGACGGTCTATCGCCTCGACGGCGGCCTGGGCAATGCCCTGGTCGGCGCCCCGGCCAACAACACGCCGCGCCCGAACTTCCGGCCGCTGCCCAACAACGTCCACTTCGCGGCGTTCGGCGCGCCCGAGGCGCAGACCTGCGTCAGTTGCCACAACGTCGGCGGCGACGACGGCGGCGGCGACAACAACCACAACATCTTCCAGATCGGCGACGGCTTCAACCGCGCGTCGGGCGTGCCGCGTAACCCGATCGCCCTGCTGGGCCTCGGGCTCCGGCAGCGCGCCGGCGAGGAGATGACGGTCGATCTGAAGGCGCAGCTCGCCGCGGGCAAGGCCCAGGCGGCGACCAACCAGGCCGACGTCACCGTGGCGCTGCGGACCAAGACCATCGGGTTCGGCTCGGTGATCGCGCACGCCGACGGCACGGTCGACTTCACCGGCCTGCGCGGCATCGACTCCGACCTCGTCGTCCGGCCGTTCGGCTGGAAGGGCCGCGAGGCGACGATCCGCCGGTTCATCGAGGGCGGCTTCCGCGTCCACTTCGGCATGCAGACCCAGCCGTCGATCGTGAAGCACTGCGCCAACCCGAACGTCAACACGTTCGGCAACGGCCCGAACTGCCAGGATCCGGACGGCGACGGTGTGTTCGAGGAGATCACCGAGGGTCAGCTGTCGGCCGAGGCGGTCTACATGTCGCTGCTCGAGATGCCGACGCGGGTGCCCGCGATCGACGCCGCCGCCCAGGCGCGCGTCGACCAGGGCGAGGCGCTGTTCACCCAGGTCGGTTGCCAGTTCTGCCACACCAGGAGCATCACGATCGCAGACCCGACGTTCACCGAGCGCCCCGACACCACGGGCGGCGCGGGCATCGCGTACGACCTCCGCAGCGAGATGCACGAGCCGCGTCCGGCGCCCAACGCCGACGGCTCGGTGACGTTCGAGGTCTGGAGTGACTTCAAGCGCCACGAGATGGGCCCGAGCCTGGCGGACTCCAAGCCGTTCAACCAGATCAGCGCGTCGCAGTTCGTCACGCCGCCGCTGTGGGGCATCGCCGACTCGGCGCCGTACCTCCACGATGGCCGCGCCGCGACGCTGCTCGACTCGGTGCTGCTGCACGGCGAGGGCGACGACACCGCCTCGGTCAACGCGTTCAAGGCGCTGACCGCGGACGATCAGTCGAAGATCGTCGAGTTCATGGCCTCGCTCGGCCGCGCCAATGATCCGCGGGTCCGGTCGTTCGTCTCGGCCGACGTGCCCAAGGCCATCCCGGACAACCGCGCCGCCGGCGTGAACAGCGTGATCAACATCCAGGCGGGCCTCGACCTCAAGAAGGTGACGGTCAGCGCCAAGATCACGCACCCGTTCCGCGGTGATCTCGTGATCCAGGTGATCGCGCCGAACGGCACGGCCGCGACGCTGTCCAACCGCGCCGGTGGCTCGGCGGACAACTTCGAGGTGACGAACAAGGACATCTCCGCGAGCTTCGGCACCGGCACACCGGCGTCGGGTCAGTGGAAGCTGTTCGTCCGCGATCTGGCCGCGCAAGACGTCGGCTCGATCACGGCGTTCAGCCTCGTCGTCACGTCGTCGCAGTAGGCCGCGCGAGGGCTACGGTCGCCGTCGCGAGCACTTGTCGCGCGGCGACCGGCGACTATGATGGGCCGCCATGGCAGTCGAGTTTCCCCGGCCCGGATTCACAGCGCTTCAAGACCACGCCACGCGGCTGTACGACAGCCGCAAGCCCGGCACGAGCCTCGGCTTGCTCGCCCGCGATCTGCTGGTGGCGGTGTTCGATGTCTGCGCCCACGGCGGCCTGGATCGCGTGATGGGCGAGCTGGCGGAGGCGTTCGCGCCGCTCGACGTTACCGATCGCACCGCGCTCGCGACGCACGAGGTCGCGCTGCCGGCGGTGGTCGCGCAGCTCGAGACCATCGATCTCGACGGTGGCGGTCCGCGCGGCGCGAAGCCGCGCCAGCTCGCCGACTGCGTGGTCGCGGCGCTCGGGCTGACCGTCGTCGACGAGCCGGATCGGACGATCCTGCTCGACGACGCGGTGCGCTCCGAGGTCATGCGCGCGCTGACCGCGGTGGTCGACGTCGAGCTCGCGGCGCCCAAGCTGCGCGCCGACATCATCGCCGATGCCCGGGCGCGCTGCGACGCGGGCCATCACGCGGCGTTCGACCGCCTGGCGGCGCAGCTCGACGATCGCGGCCTGCAGCTCATCAAGCAGCCCAAGGTCCCGATCGACGCGCTGCACGCGACGCAGCACGCGCTGTTCGAGGCCCGCAACGCGGTCATCGCGCGCGTGGTCGACGCCGCGCTCACCCGCGCGCACGAGGTGCTCGCCGGCGCCTCGCCCGAGGCCGCGGCGCGGATCGATCAGCCGATCACGCTGCGCGCCACGCCGCGCGAGGTGACGATCGTGCGCGCGTGCGATGCGCGTGTCCCCAAGACGCCGTTGCACATCCTGCACGCGCTGCTGGGCAGCCTCACCGAGCTGCTGCGGCTGGCCTGGCGAGCGCCGGCGCAGACCGCGCTGCCGTTCGCGGTGAGCCGAACGTTCGCCGTCGGCGACCTCATCGATCATCCGAAGTTCGGCCGCGGCAAGGTGATCGCGAGCGTCGCGAAGCGGATCGACGTCGAGTTCGCCGATGGCGAGCGCACCCTGGTCCACACGCCGCCTGCGAAATAGTCGCGCTCCTCGGAGCCCACACCGTGGCAACACGCGGACGAGCGCGGCAACGCGTGGAATGCGCCGTCGTCCGCCGTTCGATCGGCGGCCAGTTCACGCGCCTCGCGGCGTATGATGGCAGATCTTCATGTTGTCCTTCGGCGAGGCGTTCGAGCGTCATCTCGCGCGCACGTTCCAGCAGGCGGTGCGGGCGCGCGCGGTCGTCGAGAACATGCCCGACGTCGAGGCCTCCGCCCGCGCCGCGCTCGCCGAGCTGCCGGTCGCGAGCACGCACCCCGCGATGGGGCAGCTCGCGGACGCGCTCGCGCTGACGCCTGACCAGGTCGAGCTGGTGTGGTGCGTGGTCGCGTGCTCGGTCGACGGCCGGCTGGTCCCGCACCTCGAGGCGCTCGGCGGCGTGCACGCGCGGCGCGGCCTCAGCCCGAGCGTGTTCGCGATCCTCGCCGAGCTGGATGACGGCTCGGTGGCGCGGCTCGCGCACTGGCTGGCGTCGCCGAACCCGCTGGTGCGCTACGGCCTGCTCTCGGTCAGCGACCCGGCGTCGCCGGCGGCGCGCGCGTACGTGGCCTCGCCGCGGCTGGTCAGCTTCCTCGCCGGCACCGATCACGACATCGCGCCGCTGCGGATCGTGCGCGCACCGCAACCCGGCGCGCTGATCCACGACGCGCGGCAACGCGCCAAGCTCGCCGAGATCGGCGCCGCGCTCGCGACGGCGCGCGACGCGGTGATCGTGATCGAAGGGCCGAGCGGATCCGGCCGCACCACCGCCGCCGCCTGTGCGTCAGACCGCGCGATCGTCGCGCTCGACTGCGCGCGGATCTCGCGCGGCGAGCTCGGCGAGGCGCTGGTCGCGCTGCGCCGCGAGTGCCTGGTCCGGCCGTCGCTCGCGGTGCTCGCGAACGTCGATCACCTGCTCGGCGAGGAGGCGCGCGACGAGCGCCGGCTGGTCGGCGATCTGATCGACGGCTTCGCCGGCGGCCTGGTGATCACGACGGTCGGCCACGGCACCGACCTCGGCGCCGCGCGGCCGCTGGTGCGGTTCGAATGGGACGTCGCCGACACCGAGGTCCGGACGCGGATGTGGGGCGTCGCGCTCGCCGACGCGGGCGCCAGCGCGACCGAGGACCTCACGCCCCTCGCGCACCGCTACCACTGCGGTCCTGCCGCGATCCGGCACGCGGTCACCACGGTCCAGCTCCTGGATCCCGGCCGGACGGCGTTCGACGAGGTGACGCTCGCCGCCGGCCTGCGCCACAACATCGCCGAGCGCCTGGGCGGGCTCGCGCGCCGGGTCGAGGTCACGCAGACCTGGGACGACCTCGTGATCGCCGAGGACATCGTCGATCTGATCACCGCCCTGGTCGCGCGGATCCGGCACTCGCACCAGGTGCTCGATCGCTGGGGCTATCGCCGGAAGATCGCGCGCGGGGCCGGCGTCGCCGCGCTGTTCTCGGGGCCGCCCGGGACCGGCAAGACGATGGTCGCGGGGCTCGTCGCGCGCGAGCTCGATCTCGAGCTGTACCAGGTCGACCTCAGCAAGGTGACGTCGAAGTGGATCGGTGAGACCGAGAAGAACCTGTCGCGGGTGTTCGACGGCGCCGAGGAGGGTCACGCCCTGCTGCTGTTCGACGAAGCAGATTCGCTGTTTGCCCAGCGCTCGAGTGAGATGAAGAGCTCCAATGACCGCTACGCGAACCTCGAGGTCAACTACCTCCTGCAGCGCGTCGAGGCGTTCGCCGGGATCACGATCCTGACGACGAACCTCGACAGCGCGCTCGATCCGGCGCTCAAGCGGCGGCTCGCGTCTCACATCGTGTTCGCGACTCCCGAGGAGGACGAGCGCGCCCGGCTGTGGGAGCGCCAGACGACGACCGGCAACGCGCCGGTCGCGCGCGACGTCGACCACGAGGATCTCGCACGCACGTTCCCGCAGATGACCGGTGCGAATATTCGCAATGCGGCGATCTCCGCCGCGTTTCTCGCAGCCGCCGAGGGCACTGCCGAGATCAATCACGATCACATGATCCGCGCCGCCCGCGCGGAATATCGTAGTATGGGATTTATGGTCACCGAGACAGTGACGCAGTTGAGCCCGAAGCGAAGGAGTCTGTAGATGTCGCGAACCCCCGAACACCGCCCCGAGCAACAAGATGCCGCGAAGCCGGCCCAGGACGTCAGCGCCGAGCACGATGTGAGCGCGTCGCGCCGCGTCTCGAATGCAGGCCTCCGGCAGGTCCAGCAGAAGGCCAATGGCGGCGCCGGAGGGAACGTCCAGGCCGCCGCGGCGCGCGGCGTCGAGGCGCCGACCACCGCGCTGCCACACCGCGAGAAGATCCAGGCGGCGTTCGGTGATCACGATATCTCGAAGGTCCAGGCGCACGTCGGTGGCAACACCGCGAACGAGATGGGCGCGAATGCCTATGCCACTGGCAATCACGTGGTGTTCGACCGCCAGCCCGATCTGCACACCGCCGCCCACGAGGTCGCGCACGTCGTGCAGCAAGCGAAGGGCGTCAATCTGTACGGCGGCGTCGGCCAGGCCGGCGACACGCACGAGCGCCACGCCGACGCGGTCGCCGATCGCGTGGTCGCCGGGCAATCGGCGCGCGATCTGCTCGGGGCGCCGGGCGCGGGCGCGGCGTCGACGGGCGTCGTCCAGCGCGACACCGGATCAGCGAAGATCAAGAAGGAGAATGACAAGCTCGCCGGCGCGAGCGACGCCGATCGCGAGCACGCCCACGACCAGGCCGACGCCGCCAGCGCGCAGGCCATGGGCGCGTCGATCGTGCGCGTGTCGAGCCGGCTGATGGGCTTTGTCGCGCTGTACGATCAGAAGAGGAACGAGAAGCCCACCGACGAGGCGGGCTATGCGCGGATCACCGACGCCGTGGCGAGCGAGGCCAAGGGCTGCAACTCGGACGTCGAGTCGCTGTCGATGTTCCTCAACGGGTTCGAGACCCACATGTCCGGAGACCGCGACATGGACAACAAGATCAACGGGTCGCACCACGTCTTCGCGGACAAGATGCACCAGTTCAAATCCGCGTGGCTGCGCTATCGCGAGGCCTTCTTCAAGGCGCGCTCGTTCGTGAATTCGCACCAGGGCGGGTGGGTCGCGGCGGACATCGACAGCTCGCCGTTCCCCGATGTCGTCGGGAACATGTTCAAGTCGTTCGGCACGACCAAGGACGACAGCGCGACTCAGGCGGTCGAGGAGAAGGACGTTGCGGTGGCCACGAGCAACGATCTCGAGGCGAACGTCGAGGCTGCCACCAAGGCGGCGCACGCGCTGCGGATGGAGGCGGTGAAGGGCAAGGACTCCGACCGCAAGGTCGACGTCAAGTTCGTCGCCCTGCACATCGCCGAGGCGGTGCGCGCGATGGAGCAGCTCGAGCCCAAGCAGCTCGCGAAACACACTAAGATCCTGAAGCACCTGCTCGACGAGGTCGCGGCGCTGGAGCCGGCGCTCGAGAGCCAGCCAGATCTGCACGGGCAGCTGTTCGGCAGCTCCGGCTCGACGCCCTATCGGATCGAGAAGATCCGCGCGGCGTACAAGTCCGCCGGTGGGAAATGAGCTTCATCTGCGCGCGGCTCGGCGTGGTGATCTGTTTGGTGGCGGGTGCCTGCGCGCACGGCGAGACCGCGGGCGGGCCGGTGCGCAACGAGGCGCCGGTGGTCGATGCCGCCAGCCTGGCGAAGCGCGCCGACGCGTTGTTCACTGCCAGCGTGGCGCTCGATTATGAGCGTCCGTTTCGCGGCAAGCCGCTCGACCTGGCGCCAGTGATCGCGGCGTACCTCGAGGCCTGCCGGGCGGGCGACGGCCGCTCGTGCCGTCGGGCGGCGGCGCTCGCGCCGCAGGAGGAGGAGGGCGGCGCCGGGCTGCGCGCGCTGGTCGAGCTCTGCCGCTCCGGTCAGCTCGAGAGCTGTCGCTCGATCCCCGCGACCGGTGCGATCGCCGAGGACCACGCGCTGCGCGGCTGGGCAGGTCGTGCCCAGGCGTGCAAGGATCGCGGCTGCGACGACGAGCTGCGGCGCGAATGCAGCGATGGGTTCGCGCTCAGCTGCTACGTGCTCGGGTTGCACGACGACGTCGCCGATGACGACGCCCTGTTCGAGCGCGCCCGCGCGCTCGTGCGCGCCGGTTGCCGGGCCGACATCGGGCCAGACTGCGAGCTGCTCGGGCTGCTCCGCGAGACCGACGACGATGGCGTGCTGTACGACGGCTACAGCTGTCGGCTGCGGGGCGTGCGCTGCGTGAACTACGGCCTCGATGTCCGCGACGATCCGATCGCCGGGCGCGACGTGTTCGAGCGCTACTGTCAGTACAGCCAGACCGATCAGCTCAACGCCTGCCGCGTGCTGGTCGAGGTCTACGCTGATCGGCACCTCCCCGAGCCGGTGCCGGGCCGCGCCCGCGCCGTGCGCGACTGGCTGTGCGCCCAGCCCGGCGCCGACCGCGCCCTCTGCGCCCGCCGCTGAGCTTCGCGGCCCGCGGCCGTCTCTGGCCTGTCAGGTGCTGATTCGCCTAATCATGCTCTGATTGATTCCGCGAAGTCCTGAACACCAGGCTGGTGTGCGGGACCGACGCGGCCTGCTGCGCGCCCGCGCACTGACGCGACCGCGCGCGTCGCCGGGCAGATTTCGATGGATCCGGACTGCCCGGGTTCGTAGGTTGGACGTATGCCCGCCGTGCCCACGCCGCCGAAGGCGCGCGCGCTGATCGACTCGATCTTGTCCGCCGTCGACCTGCGCCGGCCGCCGGCGCCGCGCCACCCGGCGGCTCGTCGGATGTGCGCGTACCTCGACGGCGCCGGGCACGCCGACCTGGCGAGCCTGTCCCACGGGGCAGCCGTCGAGCGCTGCGCTTGAACGCAACGGCGGTGTCAAGCGGCGGCCGCGCCGGTCGCGCCACGGAGCGGCGCCTGTTGACAGCCTTCCAGCAAGATCCCAACATGCTGGCTTCGAAGTCGTCAAACGTCTTACCGGAGCTGCCCCATGAAATGGCTATTGGCCCTGGCGCTGTGCGCTTTCACGACACCTGCGCTTGCGCAGGGCACCCTCAAGATCGCCATTACCGGCCCGTTCTCCGGAGGCTCGGCGCCGATGGGGACCTCGATGCGCGACGGCGCGAAGCTCGCGATCGGCGAGATCAACGCCGCCGGCGGCGTCCAGGTCGGCGCGAAGAAGCTGAAGATCGAGGTCGTCGAGCGCGATGACGAGGCGAAGAACGAGCGCGGCGCGCTGATCGGCCAGGAGCTGGCGGCGATGCCGGACCTGGCGGGCGTCATCGGCACCGTGAACACCGGCGTCGCGCTCGCCGGCGACAAGCACCTCCAGACCAAGGGCATCACGCGCATCATCACGCCGGCGGCCGGCTCCGCATCGATGACGCAGTGGGCGAAGCCCGACGGCCCCAAGGACCTGTTCATGTTCCGGCTCGCCGCCCACGACGGGATCCAGGCGGCCATGGTCGTCGAGGAGGCGATCGCTCGCAAGCTCACCAAGGTCGCGATCTTCGCCGACGCGACCAACTACGGCGCCTCCGGCCGCGATGACCTGGTCGACCAGATCAAGAAGCAGGGCGGCAAGCTCACGGTCGTCACCACCGAGAAGTGGGCGATCGGCGACAAGGACATGAGCGCCCAGCTGCTCAAGGCCAAGGCGCTCGGCGCGCAGGCCATCCTCATCTGGGGGATTGGCCCCGAGCTCGCG
>Ga0307513_10008626_pt1 | contig 13000 bp, 13 predicted proteins | sample 15_EM_MG_FD_202174 | JGI IMG/M metagenome (GOLD analysis project Ga0307513, IMG submission 202174) | Populus trichocarpa ectomycorrhiza microbial communities from riparian zone in the Pacific Northwest, United States - 15_EM | ecosystem: Host-associated > Plants > Roots > Unclassified | place...
CTGCCGGACGGCCGAGGGGGTCGACGCGTCAGGAGGTCGTGGCTTTTTCGAGGGGGATGAGGTTCGCCGTGTCCGTAGGACGCACCGCCCGGGATCCGGGCGGCACGCCATCACCTTCCACCGCGCCCGCATCGCTGGGCGCCCTGTTGGCCGCGCTCCGGTTGGGGCGTGGCTGGTCGCAGCTGCGCGTGGCCGAGCAGCTGACGGCTGCCGCCGGCCTCAACACCGTGAGCCGGCACGAGGTCAGCCGCTGGGAGCGCGGTGAGCGGGTGCCCGGCGACTTCTGGCTGGGCTGGCTCGCGGTCGTGCTCGACGTACCGCCGGCCGAGCTCACCGTCGCCGCCGAGGCCGCCCGCCGCGGACCGGCCCGGCGAGCCATGCCCGCACCACCCCCGGTCGAGGGGCAGGCCGACCTGCTCCGCCTGGCCCACGCCTGGCTGGTGGATCCGGCCGGCTCGCTCAGCCACGCCACGGCGCGGGCGCCCGGCGGGCACCCGCCGGCGGACCGGGGTGGCGGCGCGCGGGCCGAGCCGGCAAGCGGGCGGGCCGACACCGGCTCCGGTGCGTCGCCGCCCCACCTCGACATCCCCGCCGCGTGGCTGGCGGGTGACCGGGGCGTCGCGGGCGGAGGCGGGCGGGCCGTCACGGGCGGGGGCGCCGGCGGCCGGGCCGAGGGTGGGCGGATCCGTGGCGGCGCCGATCCCGACGCGGTCGCCGCGACGGTGGCCGGCCTACGCCGGCAGGACGACCTCGTCGGCGGCACCGACCTGGCCGGACCGGCCGGTCGGGAGCTGGACGCCGCGCTGCACCGGCCGGAGGGGGCACCGGTGAGCCGGCGACTGCTCGGGCTCGTCGCCGAGGCGGCCCAGCTCAGCGGCTGGCTGGCCGCCGACGCGGGCGCCCCGAGGAGTGCCCTCGCGGCCTACCGCACCGCCCTCACCGCGGCCGCCGCTGCCGGCGACCGGCCGCTCGCGGCGCACGTGCTCGGCTCGGCCAGCCACCTGCTCGCCGGTCACGGCGACCCGCGCGGCGCGCTGCTGCTCGCCCGCACGGGCGTGGCCGGCGCGGGGCGCGCGGCCTCCGACACGCTACGGGCCCTGCTGCTGCACCGGGTGGCGTTCGCGGCGGCACTCTGCGGCGAGCGGCGGGCCGCGCACACCGCGCTCGGCCAGGCCGCCACCGCCGCCGCCCGCCGCGACCCGGCCCAGGACCCATCCTGGCTGTACTGGCTGGACGAGGCCGAGCTCTCCGCGATGAGGGGCCGCTGCCTGGCCGCGCTGGGCCGCCCGCTGCGGGCCGAGCCGCTGCTCACCGAGGCCGTGCGGCGCACCGGGCAGCCGCGTACCGCCGCGCTCTATGGTTCCTGGCTGGCCAGGGTCTGCCTCGACCTCGGCGAGGTGGAGCGGGCCGGCGAGGTGGCGGGCGACGCGCTGCTCGACGCGGTCCGCTCCGGCTCCGCGCGGGCGGCCACCGAGATCGCCTGCGTCCGGGCGGGGCTCGCCCCGCACCGCGACGTGCCCGAGGCCAGGCGTTTCGCCGAGCTGGCCACCGCCTGCCGCCCCTACCTGCCCGAAGTTGCACGGACCGGGGCCCCGACGGCGGTGGAGATCAGGAGCGACTAGCGTCGTGTTGTGGCCGCAGACGACCCCTCTTCGTCGCCCGTCGACCGCGCCGATCTGCGCACCCGCGTCGACAAGGCGCTCGCCGAGTTCCTCGCCCGGCGGCGGGACTGGCTCGCGTCCGTCGACGAGGCGGTGCTGCCCGTCGCCGACGCGGTCGAAGACTTCGTGCTCGGCGGCGGCAAGCGCCTGCGGCCGGCGTTCGCCTACTGGGGCTACCGGTCAGCCGGTGGCCCCGACTCGGACCGCGTCGTGGCCACCGTCGCCGCGCTCGAGTTCGTGCAGGCCAGCGCACTGATCCACGACGACCTGATGGACCGCTCGGACACCCGGCGGGGCGAGCCGTCGGTGCATCGGCGGTTCGCGACACGGCATCGCGAGCTGGGGTGGCGGGGCGATCCGGATACCTTCGGCGACTCGGCGGCGATCCTGCTCGGCGACCTGTGCCTGGTCTGGTCCGACGAGCTGCTGCACGACGCCGGCCTGCCGCCGCACACGCTCGCCCGGGCCCGGCCGGTCTTCGACGAGATGCGCACCGAGGTCACCGTCGGCCAGTACCTGGACGTCTTCGCCCAGGCCGCCGCCCGCCCGTCGGTCGAGCTGGCCGGCAAGGTCGCGCGGTACAAAGCGGCCAAATACACCGTGGAGCGCCCGCTGCTGCTCGGCGCCGCGCTGGCCGACGCGCCGCCCGCGGTGTCGGCCGGCCTCTCGGCGTACGGGCTGCCGCTGGGCGAGGCCTTCCAGCTCCGCGACGACGTGCTCGGCGTCTTCGGCGACCCGGCGCACACCGGCAAGCCGGCCGGCGACGACCTGCGCGAGGGCAAGCGCACCTACCTCGTGGCGGCCGCCTTCGAACGGGCCGGCGACGCGGCGCTGGAGGTCCTCGAATCGCGCCTCGGCGACCCCGCCCTCGACCCTGCCGGCGTGGCCACGCTGCGCGAGGTGATCACGTCCACCGGCGCGCTCGACCGCACCGAGGCGCGCATCGCCGAGCTGACCGGGGTCGCCTTGGCCGCGCTTGCCCGGGTCGACCTCGACCCAGAAGCCGGCGAGGTCCTCACCGAGCTGGCCGCCGCCGCCACGTCCCGCACCGGCTAGCCCGGCGACCGCCGGGTCAAATCAAGATCCCTTTGGAGATTTGAGCTACCGCGACGTGCGCGGTGGTCCCGACCGCTGCTCCCGCGGCCTCACCCTCCGCGTCACACAACCCACCCCTCAGGGCTTTCGCGGCTTTGCTCCAACGCACCAACGGGCGCGCCGGCTTGCGATCTGCGGGTTTGGGAAGACTTGTTGTCACCCTGAGTCCTCCCAAAGGCCGGCGCCGACTCCCCGCTCGCCATCGGGTGGCCCCCCAGGGGGTGATCATGGTCTGCGCAGCGGCGATCATGGCCTGTGCGGCATTTTTCGTCCGAAATGTCGCTGCATAGACCATGATCACCCCGCCGGGCCGCCCGGGCCGCCCGGCGCGGACGTCGCGGTGGCTGAATCTGGATCTTGATCTGAGGGCTTCAGAGCATCGGGATCAGGCTGTTTCCGTCCGGCTCCTCGACCGGGCCGGCGCCGCGGAGCAGCACGTAGAGCGGTGGCGACCCGGCCCGGACCCGCACCGTGATGGCCTCGCCGAAGACCTGGTACGCCTGCCGCCACGCCTTGGCGTCCGACCGGGCGAGCCCACCGAACTGCTCCCACAGCAGCACGTGGCCGGCGCCGGCGAGCCAGGACAGGTCGGCAAGGCAGTCGTGAAAGGCGTCCCAGTTACGCCCGAACCAGCCGGGAAACGCCAGCTCCTCCGCACAGCTGTCGAAGAGCGCCAACCGGCCGCCCACCGCCCGCCCGTCGAGCGGGTGCACCGCCCAGCCCGCCGCGGCGAGCTCGCGCCGCACGGCACTCGGATGCGCCCGGGAAAGCCAGCGATAGATCCCCGGTGGGCGCGCACCCCCCAGGATCGCGGCGAGCCGCGCCGTCGTCACCGGCTCCCCCTCCTGAGCCTTCTCCCCCCGCGCGCTCCGCCGGACCACGGGCCCCCCGACCCACCGGCACACGCGCCTGTTGGCGAAGTGTCCCCGCCGCGCCGTGTGCGGGCAACCCCGCCGCGTGCCCGTACGGGCAGCTCATCGACCGACGGAACGGCTAACCGGGCACGCTCCGGGCACGGCGGCCCCACCAGGTCCAGACCGAGAGCGTGAGCAGCACGAGTGCGAAGCCGAACAGTAGATCCTCCACCGGTGCGTAGACGAGGCGGAGGCCGAGGATCGCGTCCGGGTCGTACCGGACGATCCCCCGCCCGGTCAGGATCCCGTTGGAGATCAGCTGGAAGAACACGATGATCGGGTACGTGGCCCAGAAGACCCGGCGCCGCAGCAGGCGGGTACGCAGCGCGAAGAGGTCGACGGCGACCGCACCGGCCACGCCCAGCAGTGCCGCCGCCGTGTACGTCACCGGTCGCCCAACACCTTTCGCACAGCCTCGAAGCCGAGGATCGCGCAGACCGGCACCACGACGAAGAAGAGCAGCTCGTCCAGGGGCAGCCCACCAGGGAACACGATGCCGGTGGTCTGCGCCGGATCGAAGCTCCAGTGTCCGGCCGCGATGGCCAGCAGGTCCCACACCACGAAGACGGCCACGACCGGCGCCAACGTGAGTAGCAGGCGCCGCCACTGCCGCAGGACGCCCACCCGCAGTGCCGGCTCCAGCCAGAGCGCGCCGGCGAGGCAGCCGGCGAGCACCGCCAGGTACGTCAGGTGGCGCAACTCAGAAACCCCGCAACTCAGAAGCCCAGTGCCTGCGCCCGCCGCTTGACCTCGGTGGCACGGCCGGTGCTGAGCGCCTCCGCGGGCTTACCCGGAAGGGTGTCGTCCGACTCGTAGAGCCACCGGAGTGCCTCTTCGTCGTTGTACCCAGCGTCGTGCAGCAGGTTGAGAACGCCGGGGAGGTGCTTGAGCACGGTGTGGTTTTCCACGAGCTCGGCGGGCACCCGCAACACGCCGTCCCGCCGCACGGCGAGCAACGCGTGGTCGCGAATCAACTGGTGGACCTTGCTGATCGTCAACTCGATGCGCTCGGCGACCTCAGGCAAGGTCAACCACACGGTGGGGCCATCGGAAGCCGGTGTCGTAGAGGCCGGTGCGGTATCGCTCACCCGCTCACCCTGTCACGGCGCACCTGACGGACACCAGCACCCCTGACTTTCCCCCGTATCCCGCGCGTTGGACGGCCCCGGCCGGCGGACGCGCCTGTTTCGGGCGGCGGTGACCCCTGGCCGACCGCCGGAAGGACCTTGTCGTGAGCAACGTGGGCCGTGAGGTGTCGGGCGCTTGGCGCTCGTTCCGGTACGACCTCTCCCGGCGGCCGGTGCGCGCGGACGACGACGCGCCGACCGACGTCATCTACCCGGAGTACGAGCCGGCGCACCGGCCGCGGCGCCGGGTGATCGCCGCGACCACGTTCGGGGCGCTGTCGCTGGTCGGGGCGGCCGGCACCTACTTCGCGGTGATCAACGGCCTCAGCGCGCTGGCCAGCGAGGAGGCGGCGCCGCCGGACCGCCTACCGGCCGTGGTGGGCAGCCCGTCGCCGAGCCCGACCGTGCGGGGCGTGGCGGCGGTACCCAGGCCGACGCCGAGCCGGCACGTGCCGCCACCGGCCGGTGGAAAGCCGAGCCCCACCGGCCGGGGGGTCCTCGGCCGTGCGCCGGTACGCCCGCCGGGCCCCAGCCCGACCTGTGCGTGCGTCACTCCGCCGGTGCCCACGCCGACGTCCCCGCCGCCCGTCGTGGAGACCCCGGATCCCCCGGTGAGCAGCAGCCCACCCGCCCCGACGGCCTCCGCCTCGCCCGAACCCACACCCGGTCCGAGTGACCCGCCACCCGCAGGTGGATAGGCTCCTGCCGCCGGGCGCGCGGAAGACATAGACTGCCTGCCGATGGAGATACAGGTCGCCGACACGCTACTGGGCACACTGGTCGACGGGCGCTACCGCATCCGCGGTCGGGTCGCCCGTGGCGGAATGGCGACCGTGTACATGGGCGTGGACGAGCGGCTCGAGCGCACGGTCGCCCTGAAGATCATTAACCCGGCCCAGGTCCGCGAGGCGCGGTTCGTCGAGCGGTTCACCGACGAGGCCAAGACGATCGCCCTTCTCACCCACCCGAATGTGGTGGCCGTCTACGACCAGGGCACCCACGGCGGCCTGCCCTACCTCGTGATGGAGTACGTGCGGGGGCGCACCCTGCGTGACGTGCTCGCCGAGCGGGGCCGGCTCAACCCGGGCGAGGCGCTGGCGATCCTGGAGCAGATGCTCGCCGCGATCGCCGCCGCCCACCGGGCCGGGCTCGTGCACCGCGACGTCAAGCCGGAGAATGTGCTGGTCGCCGAGGCGCCGAGCGGTGGCTCGGGCAACCTCATCGACGGTGTGGTCAAGGTCGCCGACTTCGGGCTGGCCCGCGCGGTGGAGGCGAGTGCCGAGGAGGAGTCCGGCGGCCAGCTGATGGCCACCGTGGCGTACGTGGCACCCGAGCTGGTCACCAACGGTCACGCCGACGCGCGCACCGACGTCTACTCGGCGGGCATCGTGCTCTTCGAGATGCTGACCGGCCGCGTGCCGTACGACGGGGACAAGCCGGCCGAGGTCGCCTGGCAGCATGTCGACCGCGACGTGCCGCCGCCCTCGTCGCTGGTGCACAACCTGCCTGAGGCGCTCGACGACCTCGTCGCCCGGGCCACCCGCCGCGACCCGGGCGCCCGGCCGACCGACGCCGGCGCGCTCCTCGCCGAGGTGCAGCAGGTCCGCGACGACCTCGGCAACTCGGCCAACGCGAGCACCGCGGTGCTGCGGCAGGTGTCCCAGCCGACCCAGGTGATCGCCCCGGTCTCGCCGGTCGGCCGCCCCACGTGGTCGCGGCTGCCCGAGCAGAAGCCGCCGGCGCAGGGTCGCCGCCGGGCCGCCCCGCCGCCCGCTGAGGGCATCGGCGACCGGATCGGCGACGTGCGGCGACGGTTGCTCGGCGACCCGCGCGCCCGCCTCGCGGTGGTGGCCGCCGCGGTGGTGGTGCTGCTGCTCGTGGTGATCGGCGTCTGGTGGGCCGGCTTCGGCCGCTACACGGTCGCCCCGGAGCTGGTCAGCATGCCCAAGGCCGAGGCGGAGGCGCAGGCCACGAGCGGCGGCTTCAAGATTGCGTACACCGAGGGGCGGTTCGACGAGCAGATCGCCAAGGATGTCGTGCTCGTCCAGGACCCGCCGTCGACGGAGCGGATCGTCAAGGGCGGCACGCTCACGCTAACCCTCTCGAAGGGCCCCGAGCGCTACGACGTCCCCGACGTGGTCGGCCAGGACGTCGACCAGGCCCGGGCCGACATCGAGGGCGCCAAGCTGGTCTTCAAGGAGGGTCCGGCGCAGTACGACGACCGGCTGCCCTCCGGCATCGTGAAGGCGGTCGACCCCAAGCCGGGCACCAAGGCCAAGCCGGGCACGACGGTGACCGTGACGGTCAGCAGGGGCCGCGCGCCGATCACCGTGCCCGAGGTCGTCAACAAGAACATCAACGATGCCCGTGGCCAGCTCCAGGCGCTCGGCCTGGTGGTGGTAGAGGAGTACAAGGACAACGACGCGCCGAAGGACCAGGTGATCGGGCAGAGCCCGGCCAGCGGCTCGGGCGTCGAGCGGGGCACCGAGATCAAGCTCCAGGTCAGCAAGGGCCCGCCGCAGATCATCGTGTCCCGCGTCATCGACCTCCCCTGCCAGCAGGGCAAGCAGCAGTTGGAGGCGCAGGGCCTGCGGGTCCGGGTCGACTTCAACCCGAACGGCATCGTCCGGATCCAGAACCCGGCGGAAAACACGCCCGTACCGCCGGACACCGAGGTCGTCATTGGCTGCTTCTAAGCGGCCTCGACGTGCTGCCGGCGGTCCGGCCAAGCCGCGCCCGGTGGGTTCGCACACGCCCACCGCCGGCGGGCTGGCGAAGGCCGCACTGCCCTATGTGGACGGTGCCGGTTCCGAGGTCGCGCAGGTCTACGTCTCCAACTCGCGTGGCTGGGCGCTACCGCCCGGCGACCCGGCGCAGGACGAGCTCTTCCTGGCGGGATGTGCCGAGCGGGAGATCGTCGCGTACATCCACGCGTCGCTGCTGATCAACCTGGGCTCGCCGACCGCCGCCACGGTCGAGCGCTCGGTGGCCACGCTGGCGCACGCGCTGGCCCGCGGCACGGCCATCGGCGCCGCCGGGGTCGTCTTCCACGCCGGCAGCGCGGTCGACGAGGGGCATGCCGGGGTCGCGCTGAAGCAGATGGGCGAGGCGCTGCTCCCGCTGCTCGACCGGGCCGCCGAGACCGGCGGGCCGAAGCTGCTGGTCGAGCCGACCGCCGGTGGTGGCCGCTCGCTCGCGTCGAAGGTGGAGCACCTCGGGCCGTACCTGGAGGCCGTCGACCACCACCCGTGGCTGGGCGTCTGCTTCGACACCTGTCACGCCTGGGCGGCCGGCGAGGACCTCGCGGCGCCGGGCGGCATGTCGGCCACGCTCGACGCGCTGGTGGCCGCGGCGGGGCCGGACCGGTTGTGGCTCGTGCACGCGAACGACTCCCGCGACCCGTGCGGCTCCACCCGCGACCGGCACGAGACGATCGGCAAGGGCATGATCGGCGCGGCCGCCTTCGGCGAGCTCATGCGCCACCCGGCGACGGCGGGCGTGCCCGTCGTGGTGGAAACACCCACCGAGGGATTTGTGGGCCACGCAGCGGACATTGCAACCCTGAAGGGGCACCGTCCCCTTGCATGACCTGGGGTTTTAGGGCACCCTTACTGAGGTCAGGCTAACCACAGTAAGGGTCGTCTATGTACGTCTGCATCTGCGCCCGCGTCCGCGAGGGTGAGGTCCGCGCCGCCATCCGGCTGGGCAATCACTGCGAGGAGTCCGTGGGCGACGCGTGCGGCGCCGGCACCGGCTGTGGCACCTGCCTGGACCGCATCTGTGACTTGATCGACGAGGAGAGCGCCGCCGACACGCTGCTACCGCTAGCTGCCTGACCTGCGCAAGGGCGTAGGCTCACCCCCACATATTTGTCAGTGGGGGTATTTGGCATGCAAGGCGACGCTCGCGTCATCGAGTTCCTCAACGAGCAGCTCACCGCCGAGTTGACCGCGATCAACCAGTACTTCCTGCACGCGAAGATGCAGGAGAACTGGGGATACACGAAACTCGCGAAGTTCACCAAGCACGAGTCGATCGACGAGATGCGGCACGCCGAGGTGCTGACCGACCGCATCCTCTTCCTCGATGGCCTGCCCAACTACCAGCGGCTCTTCGCGCTCCGGATCGGCGAGACGGTCAAGGAGCAGTTCGAGTGCGACATGAAGATCGAGCTGGAGGCGGTCGACCGGCTCCGGCGGGGCATCGAGTACATGCGCTCCATCGGGGACGTGACCTCGGCGAACATCTTCGAGAGCATCCTCGAGGACGAGGAGCACCACGTCGACTACCTCGAGACCCAGCTCGGTCTGATCGAAAAGCTGGGCGAGGCGCTCTATCTGCAGAATGTGACAGAGCACCCCGAGGCGTCGTAGATCCCGCTCAGCCCTGGCCCAGCCGCTCCGCGTAGCCGTCACGCAGCTCATCCCAGCCGAAGGCCTTCGCCTCGTCGGCGATGATCGGCCCGATCGGGCGGCCGTCGAGCAGCAGGTCGGCCACGTCGAGGCAGATGTGCCAGCCGGCCGCGACCATGGGCAGCCAGTCGCTGTCTCCCACCGTGTGACGGAGTGTCAGCCGGGTCCCCTCCCCGGCCGGCTCCAGCTCCCAGCGCAGCACGTCACCACCCCAGTCGTAGATCAGCAGGGCCGGCGGCTCGGCCCGCAGCACAGCACCGGGCGAGCCCTCCGGCTCCTCGCCCATCATCGTGAACGTCGCGGCGCCCACCCCGACGAGCTCCCGGTCGGACACGAACGGCGCCCACTCCCGCTGCTGCCCCGGCTCCACCAGCGCACCCCACACCTTCTCCCGGGGGTGCCGGAAGTCGCGGATGAACACGAGCGTCCACCGGTCGTCCCCGCCGCGCTCGGCGGCGGCGTCGGCCAGCTCTCCAGGCTTGTAGTCAGCTCTCTCCATACGCCCTATATTCCCCGCGAGGTATATAGCTGTCAAGGCAAGCTGGGCCGCCTGTGATCAAAGCTCCGCCCAAGTCGCTCTAACGACTTGAACGGAGCTTTGATCACGCCTTGAAGATGCCGGTCAGGACCTCGATCGCGCGGTCGGTGGCGGCGTCGTCGACGTCCAGGTGGGTGACGAGCCGCGCGGTGCGCGGGCCAAGGACCGAGACCAGGACGCCGTCGGCCCGGGCCGCCGCGTCGAGTGCGGGTGCGTCGAGCGGGGCGTGGGTGAGATCAAGAGAAACGATATTGGTACGAGCTACGCCTCCCACCACGCCAAGAGGTGTCAGAGCGTCGGCCAGCCTGGTCGCGCGGGCGTGGTCGTCGGCGAGGCGCTCGATGTTGTTGGCGATCGCGTAGCGCCCGGCGGCGGCGAGCACGCCCGCCTGCCGCATGCCCCCGCCCATCCGCTTGCGGATGACCCGGCCCGCGGCGATCCGCTCGGCACTGCTCACGACGAGCGAGCCGACCGGCGCGCCGAGCCCCTTGGAGAGGCAGACCGAGAGCGTGTCGAAGAGCCCGCCGTAGGTCGCGAGTGGGACACCGGCGGCAACATGCGCATTCCACACGCGGGCGCCGTCGCAGTGCAGCGCCACCCCGGCGGCGTCGGCGACCTCGCGCAGCCGCTGGAGCGTGGCGAGCGGGATGACCTCGCCGCGGCGGCCGTGCGTCTGCTCGACCGCGATCGCGCTGGTCGGCAGCGGCGGAAAGCCGTCCGGACGGATCATCGCCGCGACCGCGTCGGCGTCCAGGTCACCGCCGGCGGACGGCCAGGTGCGGGTGGAGATGCCACCGAGCGCGGCGGCGGCCCCCATCTCGTACGTCACGATGTGCGCGTCGGCGTCGCAGATCAGCTCGCCGGCGCGCGGGGTGACCAGCTGCAGCGCGATCTGGTTGGCCATCGAGCCGCTCGGGGCGAAGAGGGCCGCCTCGTGGCCGAAGAGCGCGGCGACCTCGGCCTCCAACGCGCTGACCGTCGGGTCCTCGCCGTAGACGTCGTCGCCCAGCTCCGCCTCGCTGATGGCCCGCCACATGTCCGGGGTGGGCCTGGTGACGGTGTCCGAGCGGAGGTCGATCATCCGCGCAGCATCTCCGCCACGAGGAAGGCGAGCTCCAGCGACTGCTGGGTGTTGAGGCGCGGGTCACACGCCGTCTCGTACCGGTCGGGGAGGTGCACGTCCTCGATCGCCTGCGCGCCGCCCAGACACTCGGTCACGTCTTCGCCGGTCAGCTCGATGTGCAGCCCGCCCGGGTGGGTGTTGAGGTTGCGGTGCACCTCGAAGTATCCGAGCACCTCGTCGACGATCCGGTCGAAGTGTCGCGTCTTGTACCCATTCGACGACTCGACCGTGTTGCCGTGCATCGGGTCGCACTGCCACACGACCTTGGCACCGCTGGCCGCGACCTTCTCCACGATCGGCGGGAGCGCGTCGCGCACCTTGTGGTTGCCCATGCGCGCGACGAGCGTGAGCCGGCCGGGGATGTTGTCGGGGTTGAGCTTCTCGCACAGCTCGAGCGCCTGCTCCGGCGTGGTGGTGGGGCCGAGCTTGACGCCGATCGGGTTGGCCAGCCGGGACACGAAGTCGACGTGCGCGCCGTCGATCTGCCGCGTACGCTCGCCCACCCACAGGAAGTGGCCGGACAGCCCGTACGCCTTGCCACCGGCGACCCGGGTCAGCGCCCTGTCGTACTCCAACGCGAGCGCCTCGTGCGAGCAGTAGAGCGTCACCTTGCGCAGCGCGTCGTCGTCGGTCATCCCGCACGCCTGGATGAACGCGAGCGCCCGGTCGATCTCCCGCGCGATCGCCTCGTAGCGCTCGCCGGCGGGCGAGGCACGCACGAAGTCCTTATTCCAGTCGTGGACGGCGTGCAGGTCGGCGAGGCCCCCGCTGAGGTACGCCCGGAGCATGTTCATCGCCGCGGCCGAGTTCGCGTACGCCCGGATCATCCGCTGCGGGTCCGCCACCCGCGCCTCCGGCGTGGCGTCGAGCGAGTTGATCAGGTCGCCCCGGTACGCCGGGAGCCCCAGCGCGTCGGTCATCGCCGAGCGGGGCTTGGTGTACTGGCCGGCGACACGAGCCACCTTCACCACCGGGAGCGACGCCCCGTATGTGAGAACGACCGCCATCTGGAGCAGCGTCCGCGCGTTGGCGGAGAGGTGGCTGTCGGTGTTGTCGGCGAACGTCTCGGCGCAGTCCCCGCCCTGGAGCAGGAACGCCTGACCCTCCGCCACCTGCGCGAGCCGGTCGCGGAGCTGGTCGACCTCGTAGGGCGCGACGATGGGCGGCACCGAGTCGAGCACGGCGCAGACCTCGTCGACCACCGCACGGTCCGGCCACGGCGGCACCTGTGCCCGGGGCAGCGACCGCCAATGGTCAAGGCCCAACGCCCTGACCTCGGGAGAGTCGTCGGTCGGGCGTCCGATCTCGAGCCCGGGATTACGAACCTGGTGCCACTCCTGGCGCATGCCCGAGAGCCTACGGCGCCCCGCCGGCCCTCGGGGAGCCAGCCTGGTGTTGACAGACCACGGGCAGTCACCAACGGTTAAGAGAAAGCGACAGGGATCAATATTTGGAGCCTGGGATGCGGCGACGGTTCTTCGCACTGGTAGCGGCGCTGGCGGTCGTCATAGGTGGGACGGCGACGATGACGCTGCGGCCGGCGTACGCGGCCATGGCGTGCACCACGGACTACGAGATCACTCGCGAGTGGTCGAGCGGGTTCTGGGCCGAGCTCACGCTCACCAACCTCGGCGCCCCAGCCACCGACTGGATCCTGCGCTTCCGGGTGGCCAGCGGCCAGAGCATCACCTTCGGGCACGATCGTCTACCGCCGGGTTACGGGATCGGCAGCGGAGAGGCGTACCCGACCTACGTCCTCCGTCCCCCGCGCGGTTCCACGCTCCCGACCGGCGGGTCCGTCACGGTGCGGTTCGGCGGGCACTACAACGGCGCCAACCCGGAGCCGGACGGCTGGGTCTTCAACAACACGCAGTGCAATGTGGACCCGCCCGACAGCAGCCCGTCCCGCTCGTCACCACCACCGCTCTCGCCCAGCCCCCAACCCGGAGGGCCTTCGGTGACGCTGGTGTCGCCCCAGCCTGACGACTTCTTCGCGGCGACCACCACCGTGCCGATCCGCGCGGACGTGACGGCCACCGCCGGCCGGCGGATCGCGCGGGTCGAGTTCCGCGAGCGGGGCACGCTGCTCGCCACCGACACCACCGCGCCGTACGCGTTCGACTGGCGGGG
>Ga0307513_10008627_pt1 | contig 12998 bp, 16 predicted proteins | sample 15_EM_MG_FD_202174 | JGI IMG/M metagenome (GOLD analysis project Ga0307513, IMG submission 202174) | Populus trichocarpa ectomycorrhiza microbial communities from riparian zone in the Pacific Northwest, United States - 15_EM | ecosystem: Host-associated > Plants > Roots > Unclassified | place...
TGGCCACCCGAGTAGATGTTTGCAGTGTCGAACGTCTGACGAAGGCAGATTAGAGAAAGGCGAGATATCGTAAGAAGCTACTCACGTTGATGCCAAGAGCATAAGCGGCTTTGATTTGCTCGATACCGTCCTTCTCGGGGAGGGCCCAGTCCAGACCTGCGCCGTAGGACATGCATCCCAGGATAATGCGCGAGACCTTGAGCCCTGACTTGCCAAGGCGAACTGTAAGCTGGTCAGGCAAGTGAAGTCGTCGCCCGATTCGGACACCGACTTACCGTATTCCATCTTGCTCCCGGAGTTGGACATCGCTATGTAGCGGGATGTGGGATCAATGTGGCTTGCATAGTCGATCGCAGGCTTAAGTACATTAAGGCCGGGTCGAAAGCTCCGGATATCCGGTGTGAGTGTTTGTAGCAATTCCGTGACATCGGGCCCCCTTCCATTCAGTACGCACGCGTCATCCTACGGTGAGGGTGTGAATGTTTCGGTGGTCCGTGTCTCCTCACAGCCGGGAGAAAAGAGTTACCTATTGGTAAGAATAGGAATTTGATTGTAAAATTTCACATCAAGAATACTAACCCGTGGGCACATGCGCGAGAAGGCAGTTAGGAGCGGTCGGATTAGTCAGGAGGTGACCGGAAGTAAGTGGTGTTCATTCAAACCTGACAAAGGTATACGTTACGCTTGAATAATCACTAGCGTTCTTTTTCGCCGGCTGAAGGGACTCGTACGCTCTTGACTCTTGAACGGCATCATTCAAACCCGTGCCTTTCGGGTATTCGTATATTTGGTTCCACTTTTAGGATATGTGGAATACGCTCAGGGCTTGAACCTCCTAGCTCCTCGAATGCGTCGGAAAACGCGTACCATAATGACCTCGTGGATTTCAGCGGGCCTTTGGGCTAGATGCTACGCGTGCGGCAATAAGAGTGCTAGCCCTCCACCTGGGCATGTCCGTACTCTTCAACGTGCAACCACCCGCCACCCTTGTCCCGGAGAAAAATTCTTCTATAAGCACGAACGGAAAGGTAAGACACACATCCGACGATTGACGGGTGAGGGTGCGGAACGAGTCTTGTAGAAGAAGTGGAGACACAGGGAGGGCGGGAAAACGGAAGGAGAGAGGTCTGCGTCGAAGGGAAAGTCGGTCTTTGGTTCTTCGTTCGTTGGGGAGAATAAGCTTATTTGCCCTGTATGTGGCCCTTGCCGTTGTATCCTTCTGACGCGAGACCTGTTCAGGTTGCAAAGGAAATGCATAGTAGGATCAACGCATGAGGGAACGTTAGGTGATTAGGTCGGCTACGTCAAGCTGAGATGGACGAGGAGATGGACGAGAAGATACGTGGTGAAGAAGGCGAGTAACGTACCAGTGAACGGATTCTGTTTCTCTTCGAGCGCTTTTTCGTTTGAGGCTTCTTGCCACTCGCGCGTCATGGTCTTCGGTGGTGAATCGGCTACAAATGGGAAGTTCACGTTAGCAGGAGTTCTCAATGACTGGAAGGATAACACTAGAAGGATAACGGTCCAATGCCGACTGCTCGTCCTTCCGCAAAATTCATGGGCCACGACATAATAGCAAGAGAATTTCAAGCCCAAGGAGAAGGCACCTACCCAGCGAACGGATGCCAGCATAGAGGAGTCCCGAAATCCCTAGCACGCCCACGACGCCAAGAGTGATTTTGAGACCGTCACCCTCCTTATGACCTGGTTCGCGCGGACCGTGGGGTCCAAATGATACATAGTAGGCTGTATTTGGCAATAAATCGAGTATGAGTAATTTTGATATTATCGTGGAATTCCGAGATGAGGGTTTGAAATATCGGAGCCGCGATTCGACGTGTTCCGCGCAATTTGGTTCATGGACCGCAAGCAGGGGACAAAGTCGCGAGGTGGGAAATGTTGTTACGAGGGTTGAAAGGAGAGTATGAAGAGATAAACCGTCAGCATGCCATCCTTCTATCTATTTTACTGCCCCGTGTCCGAGACGATATATTTTGGGGCTTGCTTGCCGGGAGCAAGCCTCAATAGCCCCGTTAACACAGAGATGACCGACTGACCAGCCTTCTTCTCGTCGCGGCTGAGCGACGTCCAATCACGTTTTTGCAGTTCTGCGAGTTGTCGGTGGACGATTGCCTGCTCCTCGGTGCTCAGCGTCGCCCACTGGGCTTCGACATTACTCAGAGGAATGATGCTCTGCTCTCCACGGGGTAAAGTCGCAGATGTAGTTGCATACGCGGCGCGCTTGGTCGAAGCGAGAATTGCGGGCCTGGTGAGTGCGAACATTTGTTTTTATGATTTCTGGGGGTGAGCGGGGATTGAAAAAAAGTCGGAAATAATGCTCTCGAGGCTGAGAACTACACGCTGGGCGACGAGGGTGGGCAAAGACGAAGCGGTCTGGATCAAGGTCGAAAGAGCGAGACAAATAAACATGAACCTGTCCCCTGCCTTGACAAGCACACCTGAACTCGGCTTTATCCAACAAGAATACATCTTGACCTGTTCTCAACAGACCATTGAACTGTGCATAATCCATACATCAGCATAAAACGAATGGGAATTACGATACCTGGTAGCAACCGAGGCTGAGCCCATATACCGACCACTCTCGAACAAGCACTCGTACACTGGTTTTAACCAATGAACCACAATAGCTATAACGCCTCACAAAAGCCGCTCTATTCTTATCCCTGATCCACCCGACACTGGAAGGTGGAACCCCCCTCCACACCCACCACTCCACGAATCAACCCAAAGTTCAATCTCCCTTCCCTTGTGGTGCGTCCAGTGCTCCAGGCCCTAAACTGACCGGAGTTCTTGCCAAAGGCCAATCGTTGGGCAACGACCGAGTATTGGTAGTCCCCTAACACACGAAGAACCCACCGTAAAACAATAGAACGTATAATCCTTAAGAATCTCTCGTTTCTTCAATCACAGCAATTTGTTTGCTACGGCACATTGCGGTTGAGAGCAAGGGGAGAGCTGGCTATAGTGTGGAATGGGTATAACATATGCCCCGTCATGTTATCAGGTGCAAATTCGCTGTGTCGGGGTGATGTGCTTTCCTCAAAGGCGAGCCAAGGCCACATTGATTTATGCCGCTCGAGTAATGGGCGTTCCTAGTGGTTGAGGTTATAACAGAGTTCTACTTGATACTGTACCCAGGGCTTGGAGAAGTTACGGAAATGGAAACCGGCTCCTCGGACACGGAGTAGCTGAAGACGAAGATTCCTCGGCGCATTGGACTAATTGGACTCGTGCTTGTACAAGGTTCCTCAGAGGTTGAAAGAGGGCGGGTAAGAGCGCAGCTCAAGAGACAGTCGAATGTGGGAGAGCTTAAGATCGAAACTTCGACCCGCCCTTTCGACGCTCTGCCGGCTCTTTGACGCCCCTCACGGTTGAACAACTTTGAGAAACGACAACCGTCTGGATCTGATAAAGAAACCAGTTGAGACCGAAAGACAACCCAACGACCAGCCACGACAGCGATCCCATCCTTCCCCGAAGGGTATAGAAATACGCACGGAGGACATTCCCTGTATCCTCAGACTACTTTTCAGGTCCGTACTCATCTCAAATTAATATAACGCTCGAGTTGCCGTTCAACGCGTATACTCTATTCACAAACAAGGGGAATTATAAGGATCTATAAGAGATCGTGACAAGATCAAGTGTCTCTACGAGTTCCCGAGCTACTTCTTCCTAATGGCTAGCTTTCGGCTTGTCGATTTGGGGGGGATTTCGACGTTGGACGGAACGACGTCCTGTTGATTGTTGATTGCCCGGATCCTTGCGCTCCGCCTAGGTTGGAGTTGGGCAGGAGGTTGCTCGTATTCGTCCTCTCTTCCCTCCCGTGCATCTCTTCGCTGTCCCTCAGGGAGTGTTTCCACCCGCGCCTTCCTCGGTCGCTTCTGCGCTCTTGACTCCTCTTCTTTGCCTTCTCCTGCGACCAATCCCCTCTTGCGCTTCCTCTGGGGCCGGCTGGATGAGGGCGCATGTCTGGCCGGGGCATCCTCAGAGGGGGGCGTTTGCGGGTCAAATTGACCAGTCGCTGTTGGAGGCAAAGAGGGTGCGGCCTGACTTGGAGCTTCCAGTGAGATTTGAGCACTGGTCCGTGTTGGAGTCTCGCGCAGAGCGGTCAGGAGAGAATCCGGATCTGGAGACTCTACCTTGATGGGTGTTCCAAGAAAGACGGACTCCCTGTCTATGGGTGATGCCGTCCTCTCGAGGCAAGGGCCGCTGGTGGGGAACATGTTAGCCCGTGTCTATGAGCCATCAAGGGAGCGGGACGCACGCATTTGCTGGAGATCCAGGTTGGGGCGGAACACACCCAGAGGAGCCCTGCTCCCCAGGTATTGCTTCACCCTCGTTTGGACCTTGTATATACGCCCTTCCTTTGCCCTTGAGGTAACTCGGGATACTGGGTCCCTCTTCCCTCCAAGGATATCCGCCTTCCGGCGTCCAACCCGCAGTGGCCCAAAAGTCTGCGTGGACACTCTCTTCGGAACCCTGATGAGAGTTATCGTCCTGTTCGTGATGACCATCAACAGGGGACCTGTCCGGCCTGATTTCCTGGAATTAGTCCTTCTAAAGTAACAGGCGAATCAAATGGAGCGTACCAGTTTGAGTGTCCGTTATGTGTCTGTGGTCTCCATAGCGCGCCGTCTCGGTGCCGCTGGTGCCGTTGAGCAACATCGTCGTCTTCGTCAACCTCGGTGGCTTGCAGCCAATGAAGGACAGCCTCGTCGGTCTCTTCCACTTGAGGGCTCCCCAACGGTGTCACTCGAGGGCTCCCCCATGGTGTCGGTGGTCGTCTGGAGGGTCCGGAGCGGTGTCCCTTATGCGACCTTGACGAACTTGCACTTTTGGTGGATAAACTTTCCGAAACGGCAGCAAAGCGCAGTTGACGGTTGTGGTCTCCTTCAGAAAGCGTCCGTGGAGGGTGGATCTCAGGGCGACTGATCAGTGGCAGAGAAATAAGCGGTGGAGCCGCTACACCACGCCTGGTTCGAGGCAGGGAACCCGATGGACTGTGTTGAGTCTCGAGGAGGTCGCTAGGTTCTGGTTGGCGACCCTCCCGAATCTAACATGGCGAATTAGCCAACTGTTAGCCAGTCTGGGCCACCCATAGCAAGCAATGTACTTACATCAACATACGCAATCCACGTACTTATGGCTTCACCAAGTGCACCTGGCTGTTTGGCGTGCTCATGAAAGATTTCGCACAAGTGATCGCCCCCATGGAGCATTTGTAAGTCTTCGAGGAACGCGTATATCCTGCTATTAAGATGATCGTGGTGCGTCCTCGCTTGATTTTCCCAATTCTCTGGCGGTGGCGACCCCCGTCTGCGACACGCGGGGCGTGAGCTACGGTACGGGTTAAAACGCGTGCTGGGGCGCGTCATCGGAGGTTCCTTGGTCATGTTTACGGTGTAGGAGGCGAGTGAAGGTGAGTGTGCCAGGCTGCTCGGATGTGGCTGGTGGCAAGAAGTGAGTTGAAGAGCCAAAGGCCAAAGGATTTGTCGGACTGGTCCTTATGAAGACTGCCCACGGCCAAATACCAAACAAAGGGAGAGACGCATATGGCCGTCGGAAATGATCCGGATTGGCCTTTTCCGTCTTGCCTTGCACGCCTCTTGCCAGGTCCTTGTGCCTGAGCCCCGCGAAGAATGGCTGGTTCGGATCGGAGTACCGAGGGTCACGGTGACCTACCTATTGCTGGCTCAAGATGAGACTCTGCCGCCCGGACCCGGAATTTCGTCCAATTGGGGGTGGCGGTGATGACATTGGGACTAGGGAGGGTGAAATAACGGAACGATAGTCTCAGAAATGAGAAGGCTATGTGTAGTTCTTCTTGCGTATGAAAGCACGGGGGAAGTTCAGATTATCGAACGCGACGGTCTTGCATGACTGAGATTGAGGACTGAGCAACCGTTAGAGAGGACAGTCGTGGTGGCATAGAAACTCTGCGTGATAGTGCATGTTATTCGTTCACGGTATTTGGAAGCCGTTGCGCACACTATCCGGGGTCCGGGGACGATGAAAAACGCGCGAAGGAACGGAAACAACGCTCCATGGCTTCAAACTATGCAATATTTCTTCTTTAGTATATTTTAGCATATGTGTTGTCGAATTTCTCGCTTCCGGCAGTACATCCAGAGTCGAACGAGTGGGCGGTCAGGGACAAAAGCTAAAACTGGGCCACCCTACGAAATGGAATTATAGCAAGAGGGCTTTGAATTCTAGATCGTACAGGAGTGCAGTACTTCACCGGTCACCGGGCCACCTATCGCCACCAATTGGGCCGTACAAATGTATATAGTTGATGCACCTTTCGGACACCTTGCAATATATTCTCATTATTATTAGGCACCTTTGACAGTTTGTTGCGTGATTTTGGGTGAGATCTCGATCCGGCACAAGGTCAGCGGCAATGAGGCGGCAATGAGAGGCAAAGGAGGAAAGTAAAAATTACAAAGAAATTCATATAGTAAAATATATATGTATAAGAACATACAAGCCAGACTATACATCGAATTAATCCTAAAGTCCTCATATTCAGAGTCCTCACCCAAGTCTACCATGGCATCGGCCGACAGCCCCTCTGCCTTTGAAGCTCCTCTCTTGAGTACTGTTACCTTTGCGCGTGTCAGTGCCGACGGGGAGTTAGGGTGCCTCACCGCAAAAAAGAAACCACCAGCCTGTTTATATCGACCCCTAATTGACTACATATGATAGCTCCTGAATTCACAATAAAATTTGTATGCTATATACACATTGTATTTACTGATCTGTCCAGCAAACATGCAACGTAAGTTCTGTAGGGCCGATGACGCAATTGAGCAGCCCACTTCCGGCCGTATTGAGACATGTGTAAATGGTGCACTCATCTCAAAACGTAGTGTACACGTTGAGATAGGGTTAGCAATCATAGTTATATATTTTTTCGGGATTTACAGGACCCGGTGCCGGTGAAGTACGGTAGCTAGTTAAAGACGAATATTTCTCGGCGCACCTAACTAATTGAACTCGTGCTTGTGTAAGGTCCCTCAGTGGTCGAAAGCAGGCGGGTAAGACTGTAATGTGTTTATGGGCCTCACCTAGTGTGAAACTACTCAACTCCTCCGAGAACTTCTTCACATACGACTTGGCAGCCACCATCGTCGTTGTTACAATAACATAGTGCCAAATCCGACCAGTTCGAACATCTGGGTGGAGTTGCTCCCACACTCTTTTAATTCCCAGTGTAGGACTTGTGTGGTCGTCCGCAATTGCGGCCTGAATAGTAAACAGATTGCCGCTACTATCACCGAGAACACTGTCGACTCCCGGGAAGTTTGTCACAGATGGAACCCAATAGAAATCCTTGACATCCACCCGCCAAAGGGCGGTCAATGTGCCAGGGAGGAGATGGGAGGATGGCGGCATGTTCATTGTGATACCCCCCTCTTGAAAGACGCTGAGAGCCGGCCCATTCGTACCAAGGTATCTGTGCATCCTGGTTTCATGGCCCAACCAGCGGCGGCCCTTGTTAGGGAGTGCGGACTCAATGCAGCAAACAACAGGAGGGAATTTTCATTTTGCGGGTCGAGGCGAGCGTCCTCAAAGATTTCGATGAGGTGCGGTGTTGGGATGAAATAGCTGCATGTGTCAACCCCCAGAAGATGGCTACCCACTCTATGGCGAAGGAAAATGGCGCTTGAGCGGGTGGTTGTCGGCAGAAAATTGCCATGGAACGCCACCGTGATAGTCGATGGATTGCTGCATAAGTTGGCTGCAGCCCCTCTTGCTTCGCTGTAGATGGGATCGAGCTGTCCTTCTGCCATATAGTCGATGCTGCAGATGATATTCCGAGTCGATGGTCCCCATTTTCGCACGAGGGAGAGGGTGGAAGATGCGTCTCTCCCGGACTCTTTTCTGTAGAGGCGCTTCGTGAGTAGGGACACACAACAGATCAGCACCAAGTCAACTTACATGATTGGGGCTATCTCTGGCACCGAGGGCAGATCCGACATGACAATACGTCCACTTCTCTGCTTCAACCATTTCCTCCACCTCTTAGATTAGGGTGACGATATTTGGATGACACGCTCGGCGGAACCCCGGAAAGGTTCGCATGGCTGGGAGACATTGCTATTGACAGGGGCCCAGCACTTTTTCAGTCACTGGTCGTTGGCATCGACAGGATGAACTGTGGCGCCTTGCTTATCAAATATGATGTAATCTTCGGCGGTAAGTTGGATGGCCATTGGAAGTTGGTGCTCGAGACGACGTACAAGAAGGTAGAAGAGGAAGGTGGTTTTGCCTAAGTATAGGATAGAAATCAGCATTCGTCTTGAAGCTAAGACCAGCTTTTGTACGAACCGATCCCTGGATGGCCTGTCACTACGAAGCAACGGGTTTTGGGGTAACCATTCTCCAATGCGTTGTGTAGCCTTTCATACTCCTTCCGAATGATGAGAACGCTACCGATTTGGCATTGTTGTTTGGAAAAATCTGTAAGTCCCTGCATTTCTTTGAAGCAGTGGTAATCGAAGGAGACCGGGACGTGGAGGATATCAGCGAGCGGGCCGTCTTTGTCGCCGTCTTTGTTACCGCCTTCGTCGTCGATGATCTCAGCCTTCTCGATGCTTCCGTAGGATTGATGTGGCCACGGTTTGCCCCAGGCCTTGTTATGAAGATTTTTGAGCGCCGTGGTCTCGATATCGGATTTAATTGCACCGAGGAGGCTAAAAAGGGTTTTGTGATTAATATGGAATATAAAGCGCCTCGGATAAGGCGGGACGAAACGTGAACTCACCCAAAGAGCCCGAAAAGAGCGAACACGGACAAGACGACACCAGGGATCAATCCAGTCTTCACACCACCTTGGAGGATCAACCCATGTTGGGGACCTAACAGAGCCAAGTTAGCTTGGAATCAAATTCCACGTGCGGCTGTGTGTAGGGGTGGGGTGAACGCGTACCGTTTACGAGGATTGACGAACTCAGAACCAGCTGATCCCAAGAGAGTGAGGGGAGAGAGGATGAACACGCCGAATCGGACCGGCAGGCAGCAGCAGAATCGTTTGGACATTTTGGTCGAGCTTTTGGTGTTAGGAGTAGACTGAGTGACTACAACGACTTGAGACGGGCCCCTGTCGATGTGGACGGTGCGTAGAGGCGAAGGAGTAATGTAGCGGGCAAGGAGGAAAATGTCACGTACTGGGGTCTGCGAAGCCGGGGCGTCGGGTTCGGCGGATTCAAATAGAGCGTGGGACGGGCAAGTTCTGGAGGAGACTATGATCGTACCACAGTCGATCCTATCATTTATGCATAATTAGAGTACACGAATATACCATAAACGAAATTCATCATATTGTGTGTCTTCGCGCGCTCGCAGAGACTGGACCGGACTTTGCACCATCACATCACCCCCCAACAAGGCCGTAGTGTCTTCACGAGGCTACCTTCGGCGGATAGCGCGATCACGAGGTGGGGCTAGACGTCGGTGTGGGGGATCTTCGACCCGCCCTTTCGACGCTCTGCCGGCTCTTTGACGCCCTTCACGGTTGAACAACTTAAAGAAACTACAACCGTCTGGATCCGTCACAGAAACCAGTGAAGACCCATAGCCAACCCAACGACCAGCCACGACACCAATCCCATCCTTCCCCAAAGGATATCGAAATACGCACGGAGGGACATTCTCTGTATCCTCAGACTACGTTGCAGGTCCGTGCTCATCTCAAATTAATATAACGCTCGAGTTGCCGTTCAACGCGTATACTCTATTCACAAACAAGGGGAATTATAAGAATCTATAAAAGATCGTGACCAGATCAAGCGTCTCTACGAGTTCCCAAGCTACTTCTTCCTAACGACACGCTTTAGGCTTGTCGATTTGGCGGGGATTCCGACCTTGGGTAGGCCGACGTCCTGCTGATTGTTGATTGCCCGGATCCTTGCGCTCCGCCTAGGTTGGAGTTGGGCAGAAGGTTGCTCGTGTTCGTCCTCTCTTCCTTCCCGTGCGTCTCTTTGCTGTCGCTCAGCGAGTGTTTCCACCCGCGCCTTTCTCGGTCGCTTCTGCGCTCTTGGCTCCTCTTCACTGCCTTCTCCTGCGACTACTCCCCTCTTACGCTTCCTCTGGGGCCGGCTGGATGAGGACGCGTGTCTGGCCGGGGCATCCTCTGAGGGGGGCGGCTGAGGGTCAAATTGACCAGTCGCTGTGGGAGGTAATGAGGGTGCGGCCTGACTTGGAGCTTCCAGTGGAGTTTGGGCTCTTGACCGTGTTGGAGTCTCGCGCAAAGCGGCCAGGAAAGAATCCGGATCTGGGGACTCAACCTTAATGGGGGTTCCAAGAAAGACGGACTCCCTGTATATGGGTGATGCCGTCCTCTCGAGGCAAGGGTCACTAGTGGTGAACATGTTAGCCCGCGTCTATGAGCTATGAAGGGAGCGGGACGCACGCATTTGCTGGAGATCCAGGTTGGGGCGGAACACACCTAGAGGAGTCCTGCTCCCCAGGAGTTGCTCCACCCTCGTTTGGACCTTGTAAATACGCCCTTCCTTTGCCCTTGAGGTAACTTGGGATACTAGGCCCCTCTTCCCTCCAAGGAGATTCGCCTTCCGGCGTCCAACCCGCAGTGGCCCAAAAGTCTGCGTGGACACTCTCTTCGGAACCCTGATGAGAGTTATCGTCCTGTTCGTGATGGCCATCAACGAGGGACCTGTCCGGCCTGATTTCCTAGCATTAGTCCTTCTAAAGTAACAGGCGAACCAGATGGAGCGTACCAGTCCGAGTGTCCGTCATGTGTCTGTGGTCTCCATAGCGCGCCGTCCCGGTGCCGCTGGTGCCGTTGAGCAACGTCGTAGTCATCGTCAACCTCGGTGGCTTGCAGCCAATGAAGAACGGCCTCGTCACTCTCTTCCACTTGAGGGCTCCCCAATGGCGTCACTTGAGGGCTCGACCAAGGTGTCTGTGATCGTCTGGGGCGTCTGGAGGGGTGTCCCTCATGTGACCTTGACGGACTTGCAAAGCGCAGTCGGCGGTTGTGGTCTCCCTCATCGCCCGTTCTTCGACTGGGAGTATAATGGGGCGATGTGAGCAGCGGTACTTCGGGGGGATGAGATGCTGGCAAAGGAGGCGGGGATCCACCCGGATAGTGGTGCTCCTCTCCCTGTGGTTGGATATCCTCCGCGGCCTCGGGAAGCCACCAAGGCCAAAGTTGGGATGAATCCTCATATGGAGACGTGGTAGGCCCTGGGTGGGGGTAGGGTAGAGTTCGGGATGGCGGAGGGGTTTGGGTCCAGGCACCGGCGAAGGATGTCTCTCCGGGAGACGTAGAGGTGAAGATCTGTGGCCGAGGAGAGTGTTGTAGGTAGTTTTCCTGCGAATAGACAATGCCATTCAGTCAGCCGATCACAACGAGGCAAAAGCGATCCGGACTGACATCGGAGGTTGTCGGGACATCTGGGTACTCATGGGACTGATGAGGTGGAGGAACCTGTAATGCGACTTGAGTCCTACGACCAGGCGCCCGGCGTCCTTTACAAAACTTACGGAGGGTGAACCCGGTTGATCAACTGGGAGCTGAGACGGTCTATCTTCGCCCCCCGGAATGGGTTCTGACACATCGCCCCGATGACTTTGATTGTTGTGTTGAGTCTCAAGAAGGGCGCTAGGCTCTGGTTGGCGACCCTCCCGATCCTAACATGGCGAAGTAGCCAACCGTTAGCCAGTCTGGGCCACCCACAAGCAAGCAATGTACTTACATCGACATACTCAACCCACGTCCTTATGGCTTCACCAAGTGGACCGGGTTGTTTGGCATGCTCGCGAAAGATTTCGCACAAGTGACGGTCCGCATGGAGCAGGTGCAGGTCATCGAGGAATGCGTATATCCTGATAGTAAGTTGGTGATGGTGGGAGCGAGCTTGATTTCCCCAATTCTCTGGCGGTGGCGACTCCCGTCGGGGACGCGCGGGGCGTGAGCTGGGGTACGGGTTATAACGCGTGTTGGGGCGCGTCATCTGAGGTTCCTTGGTCATGTTTACGGTGTAGGAGGCGAGTGAAGGTGAGTGCGCGAGGGTGTTCGGATGTGGCTGGTGGCAAGAAGTGAGGTGAAGAGCCAAAGGCCAAAGGATTTGTCGGACGCGTTCTTATGAAGACTGCCCACGGCCAAACACCGAACAAAGGGAGAGACGCGTATGGCCGTCGGAAATGGACCGGATTGGCCTTTTCTATCTTGCCTTGCACGCCTCTTGCCAGGTTCTTGAGTGCGCCTGAGCCCCGCGAATAATGGCTGGTTCGGGTTGGAGTATCGGGGGTCACGGTGACCTATCTATTGCTGGCTCAAGGTGAGACTCTGCCGCCCGGACCCGGAATTTTGTCCAATTAGGGGGTGGCGGTGAAGACATTGGGACTAGGGAGGATGAAATAACGGAACGATAGTCTCAGAAATGAAAGGGCCATGTGTGGTTCCTCGTGCATATGAGAGTACGGGGGAAGTTCAGATTATCGAATGCGACGGTCTCGCATGACGGAGGCACGCACAGGCACAGAAGGATATGTGGCTAATGCAGAGAGCCAACGACCAGACGACCAGATTTTGCGGCACGGCCGAGTACCTTGCCCCTGAGGTTATCCAGGGGGTGGGTTGGTGGAGCTTTGGGACGATCCTCTATGAGATGCCCACGGCATTTTGAGTCCACTTCCTGTGTCGTATTGTGCGAAGGTGTGGAACATTGCTCGTGAACTTTGTGCACAGACGCCGTTCTAGGCTAATAACCACTCGGATATGTACGTCCGCGTGCTCCAAGACGAGCTTACCTTCCCCGAGGATAAGGCCATGGATCAGGATACGAAGAGTTTGATTCGTGGGGTATATCCCCCTTCTACTGGACTTTGTGCGATATGGCGATTGGCGTGCAGTTGTTGCAGCGGAACCCTGCTTTAAGACTTGGCGAACCAAGGACCAAACGGCACCCTTGTTTCTCTATGATGCGAGTCGACCCTTGAGC
>Ga0307513_10008628_pt1 | contig 12996 bp, 20 predicted proteins | sample 15_EM_MG_FD_202174 | JGI IMG/M metagenome (GOLD analysis project Ga0307513, IMG submission 202174) | Populus trichocarpa ectomycorrhiza microbial communities from riparian zone in the Pacific Northwest, United States - 15_EM | ecosystem: Host-associated > Plants > Roots > Unclassified | place...
AAGCGCCATCACCGCCGCGGCCAGTTCTTCACCCTCCGCAACCCTTCCAACGATTCGCAGGATTTTCTACTGGTAAGCTCTAATTTTTTCCCTGTGAACGCGAATCCTGAATCAAACTCCCTCATAGTAGTCGTCGCTAACTGGGTGCCGGAGCTCTCCTGGCGCCACCATCTTCCTGCCCTCAGCCATACTGGCACATTCAAACACGACAGTAGCACCTAATAAAACTTGCTATTCCTTCACGCAATGCACCCCCAGCAGCTTGTTCCGATGGGCTGAACAGGAATTCAAAAATCCGATCATTTCTATGCCTCGCTTTCAGATGAGGAGCTGGCGGCGCAACGTGTGAAGGATAGAGCTCGCTGGGAATATGGACTCTTCCTGTTCCCAAAAATTCAGTAGTTGAACCATGTACTTAGCGAAACTTCCTGCCAATTGAATTCCTCCATTTCCCTCATACCTTGGACATGACTGAGGAAATCGATAGGAGTAGCCCAGAAACTGAATGTATGTAATAAAATTTTCAAAAAAAAAAATATCCAATATCCAATGTAGATCCTTGGGGCAGTTGCAAAGACAAGGATTGAAATTGATAGGTAAATCAAGCACAATGAAGTTCCATGTCCTTGAGGTGGCTGCAGCCATTCAACAGGAAATGAACGATGGGAATGAGATGATTGCAGTTATTGAAACGTAAATTAAACACAAGTTCCATGCCCTTGAGACGGCTGCAGTTGTTCAACAAGAAAATGAACCCTACGAACGAGATGATTGCAATTGTTCAACAAGGAATTGAACTTGGACATTCCGAAGTTCCATGCTATAAAGAACTGCACTTAACGAAGCTACATGTTCTTGAGGCAATCGCAATAGCAAGAATTCAAACATAACGAAGCCTCATCGATTCAAGTTGCACTGGCAGTTCTTCCGAGTCAATGAGAAATCCAAGTCATCCAACACAGATCCTAATGCCAGTGAGAAATCCAACATAGATCCTTAAGCCTATAGCACCGCTTTAATGCAAATATGACTTCCATTGACTAGGGTTGACATTGAGACATCAATGAAACACGACGAAGCTTCATGCCCTTGAGACGAATCCAGTTGCTATCAGATGATAGATCTCATGCTTTGAGTTAATCACAATTTCACGCCAAATACGATTTTCATAGACATGGATTTGAATCGGAACTGCCTATGTATGATTAAACGTACAGTCTTCCACCGGCTAATGATACACTAAAAACTCAAATGTCAAATTTAAATGTAAGGGGGCATTGCCTCACCACCCGAAATGCCAACACCAGGCACATTATGCATATAGCAGTGAGAAATACTCAAAACCAACACACTGTTGCTCAACAATGACCATTGGTTTACGCCACATCACCTACATTTTGTGTACCTCACAGGGCCTCTTGGACCTGCAAGCCCAACTACCACTACCTGCTAGCCCTCTCCACCTAACCTGTAATCCCCCCTGACCACTGCTCCTACTGTCAAGGTACGGCCATCCTATTTGACAATAAGAAAGGCTCTAATGCACCACACCCCTTAGGGTCTCTCTATGAACTCTCTAGCCCTGCCGAACCAACCTATAACCCATAACAAAACAACAACCAAATGAGACGATATTAAATGATCCCTGACCAAAATTAGCGTGCGCGTGGGACCTAAAGAGCAAACCCCCACCTAGCTTCCCTACCTCTCCTTACCCTCACCCACCTATCCTCAACGCAATCTCAGTTGATTACCAACACCACCCACCTGTGCGATCATGTCCGACAACATCACCATCAACTCCCAAACCGCCATGACCACAGATACCCAGCAACCATCTTTCCCCTACAATGCTGTGGCTGACATAGATGTCACAGAAGCCCAAGCCATGGACCAAGGTAGCGATGGCGAACTCGATGACCTCCAGGATACCCCACTGCTGTCCCCCTCCCCATCTCCCAACAACCTCAAACTGGGAGAACTTTCCATCTCTAGAAAGGAGGAGAAGGCCCAAGGCAAAAAACGGGCGCTTGAGTCCCCTGGCTCTAGATCAAATGGAGGACCCCAGAAACGCCTTCTCCTACACCTAGGCTTCCTTCCTGCTGGCTCTCTCCAGCATTCCTCTAGGTGCCAGATGCCACAGGCCATGGGCCTCCTGGATGAGGACCCCTTTGCCTTGCCTGCCACCACAGCACCATCTGGCCCCTTGCCTGCTGCAAACCCCATGCCGTCCGCGCCACCACAAATCCATGAACCTTCTCCCACCTCCGAGGCCATGGCCTATCCCAGCGCTGGAACCTCCCATGCACAACATGTGCCTGTTGTGCATACAATGGACACTGCAACTTCCACGTTCCCCTTCAGGCAAGTTGGCATAATGGTCGGTTCCGTCAATGGACAACACCAGTATGTATCTTCCTGCTAAAAGAATCAACTCTCTGAACTAATCCATTAAATGATTGATCAGCCTGCCTAATGCTGATGCGCTGGCACCCTGAACTGAGGCCACCTTTGCCACTGTCGGGCTGCTAGCAAGGACCCCCCAATCTGCTGGCGAAAGCGGCCCTCCTCCTTTGTCTGGGTTCCCACCCGATTCATCTGGCTCCGCGTGACCCACTTTCCCCATTCCCTCCCCAACCCGCTTTCTTATATCTCAGAACCGCCCTCAAGAGGCCTCCAAATTGCCACCAATGAAGCTGAAAGCAATGCCTGTCTTCCCTCCCCTAAGATTTTTCTCTATCCCAAGCCATATACCCCATGTTCCTTCCCCCTTAGGAGGCTTCCCCCCAACCCCCAGTGTCTCAACTAACAACATCCTGTGCCATGTCACCGACGAATACCTTAGTATTTGGGGCAACTCAAAGGTGGGCCCAAGGGTCATAGGCCTTCTATCCTATGACCGACCTGAGGCCAATGCCTCCAAGGCCATGGAAGTCGCTTTATACCTCCGCTCAATCTTTGACTGCCCGCATCTTGTAGTCGGAGCTGCAGAGTACAAGAGATATGCACCCAGCGAAACTCGGCTAGTCTTTCCCCTCCTCATCTCGGGTCTCTCTGCTGAACAAGTGAAGGATCTTGTCGAGTATGGGTGCTTTGCTGCGCCCTCCTTCACCCTCTTCTGCAGCCCATGGGAACCCTTCGTCATGGACTATGCCTTCACACTCCAGGGTTACTCGCTCTCCACTGATGAAGATCTCCACTGATGAAGATGGAGCCTTTGTTGTCTCCACAGTGGTCCAGAAAACCCTCCAGGAGAACCTATCGATTGGACACTTTGTCCAAGCGCACCATGACAACCTCCTGGACCTCCCTTCACCCAGCTACTTGTTGTCGACAACATTTACGCTGAGCCTATCACCCTAGCTGCCTCTGGAGGAGGAGTCGATCACATTTTCTTCAATGTTTATATCATATCACCTACTAAGATCCCAGCTGACCATGATGCCTGGTTAAACCTTATACGTGGCCTCCATTACCGCCACATGACTAGGTGTGGGACTGTGGCCAGTCCCTTTTCCTGTGCCGTCTGCTTTGCCCGAGACCACCCAACTGGTCTTTGTTGCTATACTGACATCGCAGGCTGGCACTTGAAACCCCCTACCCGCCCAGCTAGCAATACCACTCGAGGCCATGGATGTGGAGGTTTCCGTGGCTGCAGGAACTAGTATGTAGCCCTCGTGTCCTACCTGATATCGTATTTAGCCCCGGAGTTGTGTTTATACAGACACCTTTTGAATACAGACTGCAATGTATTTGATCTCTAGTGCTGTTGCAATCCAAGCCCTGTTGTTTTCCTATTGTACTTTTTTGCCTAGACCGAATGAAAGTGTAACGGGAATAGGTAAACGTTAAAGTAGGTAGAAATGCTCATCAGAAGCAACAAAAAGACCCTAAGTGATGCCCCTCCATGACCGGGCTCCCTTGACCCTAATCTATAGTGTGACCCTACCTAGAATAATATTTAATGTTGCGGCCCTGGCAGACTGTAGTGAACAAGGCTGAAACTGTACCTTGCAATACAAACCACGCTTCTTTTGGAAAATAAATTCACCACAGCCGGTATGAAACCATTTTCTTTTAAAAAGAAAACACTGTAACTTGTCCTAAACCACACCCCCTGTAATATGCCCACCTCTCCACCCTACTCTATCGCCCTAAAGAAATCAAGGACCTCAACAATCCTCCAGCTACGCTACTGGTGTACAATCCCCCCAAGATGAACTAAAACACTCGCCTAGACCCCAACACCCGCCTAGGCCCCAGACCCCACTGCCCTTATCCAATGAGCCCCGTTGCCTCATATTCCTCCCACTAGCCCAAACCCGTAAACAAAATGATCCCACCTATCCCCCGCCCCCCTTATACCAGCGCCCCCTGCACCTGTGACAAGGCTTCTGCCCCCTGCTACTTCTAATGACTCCCCCACCGTGCCCTACACCCCTGATTCTAGCACACCTCCTAGTAGCCGATACCTCTCCACCCCTACCCACTACTATATCCCACCCACCCCTGGCACCCCTACCCCCACTTTCCATAAGAGCTGTGACCGATTCCCTGCCTGACACCAACAATGGCATAGTGCCAACTCCATCAATGACCCCTACCGATACGAGGTACCTGCAGGTATCTTCGATAACGAGGCTTTCCAATGGCGCTGGAACTATGGTAGGAGTTGCTGGGTCCATGACTCGTCTATCAAGGATATCCAGCAGGAGGAAGTCCAAGCAGGCATCCAGTTTCACATCACCACACACCCTAGTATCTGGGAGAATCAAATACTCCTTTGTGGTGATACCATTGTATTCCATGGTTTTGAGCCCCATGGAAGCATCTGGTATGTCATCACCTGGGAAGTTACAAAGGTGATGCTGGAAGGGGATGTATACGCCTATATCCAGGCCAATGCCCTCAGTGAGCACCAGAGAAGCCTTGATCATAGCGATGATGACTGGCCCACTATTGGTTTCCTCATACCTGCCAGTCTCTTGAACGTCATCTGTAGACACGCAATTGCTCTGAACCCCCTCCCTACTTATAGCCACTTCTTCACCCCAGACCTCCCTATGCCGAACTTGAGTCCCACCCAAATCGACAACTTGCCACCCTCCTCTCCTGCTAGAAAGTGCAATACTAAGGACCATGGGATGCAATTGCTCCTTGGAAAAGCATGTCGAAAGGTGTCGTGGAACAATCTACTAGGCCGGAACTGATGCAAATGAGGCATCCTAATGCGGCTGACCCTAATCCTAGCCCCCTTCTAGCACATGAACCTAGCCCCTTCTCTAGCACATGAATCTAGTCTGTCCTCCACTCTAATCCATTCTGCCCTCTACCTACAGTACCATTTCCTGTTTTTACTACAAGGAATTCAACTCCCCTCAACATCTGTAAATAGTTGTTTGATTTTATATTGTCATCCTGGGCATAATAAATGTGATTACCGCCTGTCCCCCAGACCTGCTGGTCAGCCTGGGGGACCTTCTTCTCCACCTCAAAATATATCCCATGCCCCTTCCTCTTTTTGAAATAGGCAGAATAACCCTCAGCCCAAATATACTGGCTACTTGTAGCACAGGAAAGCTGAGAGGAAAAGGAATACAAACTATTATTCCAACAATGGCGACCTATTTAGGTCTAAACGTGCCGTGCTGAGAAGCTGAAGTTTTATGGGGAAAAACAGCCTTGATAGACCAGATAGAGGCTAGACTAGTACTCTCTAATATAGTTCCCTGGAGGCAGCTGAGGCAAATCAGCTCCCTGGGAGTAGTGGCTTTGGTGAGTGCTACTATCCAGTATATCACCAATTTATTCCTCAAACCACACACTGAGGCCAATAGTATATAATGGCAACTCTGGGGGAGCAAATGTTCCTAGAGAGAGAGAGGCTGCTGACCATGCTGCAGGTTACTGCCTTGATGATTACTCTGGGGATGGAAGTAGAAGCAGTATGCCAATAGAAAGGGGTGAAACATGACTGGAGCAGGAAGCTCATTTAGGAGTAGTAGACCTTGCAATGAATATCTCCTGTGAAGAAAGTCAAGCACAAAACCCCTTCCTTCATAGGGTTCCCAACCCTATGAGTGCCTACCCACACCCAGACCAAAATCCTACACACTTTAACCACACACAACCAGTTCAATCCACAACAGGAGACGAGCTGCAGGACCAAAATCCTAATACTCTTGAACCTCACTTAGAACAAGTGGTGAATGCTATAAGGCAAGCTGACCATGATCCAAATTTTAATGGTCCACAGGCTCCCCCAAGGGGAACACAACCACACACTGGCAACCTTCAATCCACAACATGCCTAGGAGTGAAAAAGACCAGAGCAGCCATGAAAGTAGCATCTCTGAACATTAGAGGGGGTGGGTCTATAGTAACAAGAAATAAATGGCAACACATAAACCAGCTTCTACATGAGGAGAAAATCTACATCCTGGCTATGCAGGAAACCCATCTTAGCCCTGGGACCATAATAGAGCTCCACAACCAATTCCCAAGCCAGTTACATATATTAAACAACAGTGACCTTGGGCAACCAAATGCAAAAGGTGTGGCCTTTGTTTTAATATACTAGGAGATTTCAATATGGTAGAAGACCACATTGATAGACTCCCAGCACATGGAAACTCAATACAATCAGTTAGCAGTCTAGCCAGATTTAAAAATTTAATCTCTATGCAGGATAGATGGCGTGACCAGAACCCAGCAGAAAAGGCCTTCTCCTATATCCAGGCTGCCACCAATTCTATGTCAAGAATTGACCGAATATATGCATCAGAGGTGGTTTGCAACAGAAGCCAGCAGTGGAAAATTGATAGGTCACCAATCAAAACTGATCATTGCATGGTGTCTATGGAATTTACAAACTCTGGTACACCATACATAGGTAAAGGCAGATGGTCTGTACCCTTGTATAGCCCCTAAAATAAAATCTAATATTAAAAAAAATAAGCTATGGCTCAGGCAGGTGCTGAATGAGAAAGATACTCCAGAGGAGGAAAAGCAAATTATAGCAGTCATTTTGCAAGATAAAATTCATTGAATGGAGGCATAGTGCCATATGAAGATCCGAGATAACCTGGCTGCAAGACATAGAATTGAGGGAGAGACCATTAGTAAATACTGGGTGCAGGTGAATAAAGAAAAAAGGCCTTGGGACACTTTGTTTGCCTTATGGAAACTGGATTCACCTGTGGATAGCCCTGTTTATGAACACCACACAAAGAGAATAGCAGCACTGGCTAGTAACTACCATAATGAACTACAAAGTGAAGGCCTAGTGGAGGACCTCACAGATGAAAAAGTCCAGGAAATTTTGGACCACCTTATCCCACATGTCACCCAGCCAGACAAGGCAAGATTGGCAGAATACTTGAAGGAGAGTAAGGTCAAGCAGGCAATAAGGAACCTTCCAAATGAAAAAGCACCTGGAATAGATGACATACCCCATAAGTTGTGGAAGCAAATAACTGCAAGAAATGAAAATGACAAGAGAGCAGGGGTTGTCTTCTTTAATGTTGCTAAAGTTCTTACCAAGGTGTATAATGATATTGAGATGTATGGTGTGGACCCAACAACTGAGTTCTCAGTGGGCTGGCTGTGCCCCTTCTATAAGAAGGGAGAAAAAACAGAAATAAGCAACTATAGATCTATCACTGTCCTTAACACTGACTATAGAATTATGACTAAAGTTTTTACAACAAAGCTCTCACCTGTGGTCCCAGGCCTCATCCACACTGATTAAGCTGGATTTATGAAAGGAAGGAAAATAAAAGACCAAACAGAGCTGGTACAGCTAATGTTAAATAGATGTGAGGCCTTTGAGAAGAATGGTGTGATAGTATGTCTGGATCAAGAAAAAGCCTATGACAAAATACGGCATGATTTTATATGGAAAATCCTGCAGAAGTTAAATTTCCCTGAGCATTTTATTAAAACAATAAAAACCTTGTATGAAAATGATAAAACAACAGTTGTAATTAATGGTGTGCTAAGTGAAATGTATATGATAACCAGAGGTGTTAGACAGGGTGACCCCCTCTTCTGTCATATCTTCAACCTTGCTATAGAGTCTTTAGCAAGCATGTTCCGCCAATCAGCTTTAGTAGGCTTCAAGATAAAAAGAGAGGTTGAAAGATTGGTAACTACACTTTTTGCAGATGACACTACTGTGTATCTCTCTGAGCAGGACAGTTTTGATGACCTACAATTGATTCTCCACTAGTGGTGCCGTGCCTCAGGTGCCAGGTTTAATATTAAAAAGACTGCTATACTCCCAGTGGGTTCTGCTGTGTATCGTGACCAAGTCATTAGGACAAGAAAGATAAACTCAGACCAGACACACCAGATTCCAACGGATATCAATATTGCCAAGAATGGAACCACTGTTTGTATTCTGGGTGCCCATATAGGAAATTCTGTGGACCAAATTGGGGTTTGGGCTCCTACTTTAGAGAAAATTAGTCGCCAACTCACCCAATGGTCTAAAAGCCACTCAATTCAAAATGGGCACAAGCTAGTTATTAGTATGGTTGTTGGAGGACTAACTCAGTTTCTCACCAGAGTACAAGATATGCCAGTAGAGATTGAAAAAATTATTAATAAACAAATCACCAGTTTTATGTAGAATGGAGAGTCACCAATGGTAAGTCTACACCTTCCTGTGAATAAAGGTGAAATGGGACTTCTAAAATTGTCTGCAAGGAATCATGCAATTGAGTTGATAAAAGTGAAAGCATATACTTAACCTAAGTGCCAGTAGGCCTAAATGGGCCAAGGTGGCTGATGAGCTTATTGGTAAGGAGGTAAGCAACAAGCCTATTGTAGTCCATGACCTGTCCAAATCCAACACCTTTTTGCAAAACTGGGAGCCCAGGCAAAGAAGGTATAAGATCCTTCCAAAAGAACTGCAGCAAATGCTAAAAGTGGCAAAGCAATATAAAGTGAAACTAGATGCCCCAGAAATAAACAAATCCCTCAAAGAAAAAATGCCAATCTGGCACTATAAAGGCTTTAACCCAGTGGCAAAAGTCCTCAATAATAGTGTGTGGGCTGACTGCCAAAGGATAAATCACCAAATACTAACAGTTGGGAAGATGTGTTATTATATGTGCTCTGATCCCCCAGCTGACCACCAAGAAACAAGTCTCTGTGTCTGCCATCTGTGTGCTAGAATGCAATATGAAGGATGTACTAACCCACATAAATGCTGATTGGCAGGCCTACAAGTTATAGCTGCTAAATGGGACCCCCAAGTATATTACAAAAACAGTTTCTGGACCTGGGGCCCTCTGGAGTTTAACGAAGCTCTTGTTAATAAAAATATTTTAACTGGACCTGATATTGCTGATGAGTTCCAGGTCTTTCATATGACTGATAAACAAAACTGCCTTACAAGCCAAGAAATTACACAGCAAGACAATTTAGAGAACCTTGTGGAGGTGTATATTGCAAGCTTTGAATGAAGCAAAGGTCAGTTGCATATGAAGTCTGCGAGCAGCATATGGTATAATAAAAATAACCACAGAAATACATCATTTGTGACCAAAGGACACTTTTAAACTAGGCTTGCAGGAGAAGTTGAGTCCATCAAAAGAATCCTGGACCAAAATGTAAATGTTTGGAAGGTTAAGATTAGAATGAACTCAAAAAGGCTGATCAAACTTTTGACAAGTGGGCTACAAAAGCAAGAAAACCATGATTGGCTAGGGGTAGAGCCCAGACTTGAGCTGAAAATGTTACTAGCTAAAATAAGGCAAAGGAAAGGCTTTGTAAGTTTCCAGCCTGCCATTTCTGCTGAGAAAAAGGATGTGCTCAAGAAAGTAGGTCACCTGGCTAAGGCCGCTCTTGAAGTACTGCTTCCCCCCTATGCTGGTGTGTATATTGTCCAGGAGAGCAGGCTATCATGTATGACATAGTCTTTGTTGTACTACAAAATAATACAGATGTGCCCAGCTAAATACAGGAGAGCTAGTGTTATTCATCTAGATATGGCTCAACATAGGGTTGAAGGCATATATGGTGATTTCCCAGATGACACTGCCCTATGGGAGTTCCTAAAGGATAAAACCTTCTCTCAATGGGTGAGAGTATTTCTATGGAAAATAATGCACAATGCATATAAGTGTGGAAAATGGTGGAATGCTGTAGAAAACTATGAATATAGGCAAAACTATCATATATGTGACTCAGAGGAGAGCCTGTCCCATATCCTGACTGAGTGCCAGACATCAGGTCAAAAGGTTGTATGGGAGCTTGCAGAGGAACTATGGGCATTGAAGTCTCTACCATGGGAAAAACCAAGCTTTGGGGCTATGTTAGGCTGTGGCGTGATCAAAATGAAAGATATCGATGGGGTAGTCCTGCCAGGAGCCAGTTGCCTGTATAAAATAATTGTCTCTGAGTCAATGCATATGATTTGGCACACAAGGTGCATATTGGCGTATCAAAGAAGAGGCCAACCCACCCACCGAAAAACATGTGGTTGAGAGGACCTGGCATGGTGACCTGAAGAACCAGAAACAGCTACCAGAGGACTGGATTAAAAGTACCAGGGTATAGGTGAGCGCCTCTCTGGGCGGAATCGATAAAATCCAGGGAAAGCATTTAGCCTCCAAGTCCTACACTACCTAAAAGGTGTGCGTAATGTCATTTCCTCGGGGTGTATCAATTAATGCCCAGCAGAGTGCAAACCTCTGCTCTGATAGCTGACCTAGAAACTGTCCCTGATAATTGTCAAAAGTCTTTCTTTAATGAATAGCTCCACCAAAAAAAAAAAAAAAAAAAAAAAAAAAAAAAAAAATTTTTAAAGGCATTTTACTAATTTAGCCTTGGATTGCCAAGTGCAAGTGAATTTAAAAATATAAAGCCTTCAATCATGATCGAGCTGCTGGCCAATCACATTCGTCCAAAATAACACATGATTTTCATAGGATGTCAGAAATCCTACGAAAATCATGTGTTATTTTGGACGAACGTGATTGGCCAGTACTATAGAGTTTGAACAAAATCAAAAAATTAAATGGTTTCTCAGCTTGTAGTACACCTAACATAATGTATGATACCTCAAAATTTTCAGAAAAATGAGGAGATTCTGAATATGTAAAAATTGAAAGGCTTAGCATCCTGATTTGCACGTAATCTTTGAAAATGTCTGAATTCATTTTTTCAACTTCATTATTTCATGGCATATTATATACCGTTAGATTCGTCTGAATGAGGAGAATCCAACGGTACCATTTTTATTATGTAATTCGCATAGGAAGACAATCTCCACAGGCAAATACCGCATATTTGATTTTACACTAGCACTAATCACTTTGTATATTTATCAATTCTGAACCATTTTCAGTGTTCTTGGGTTCATCTGAAAGCTATAGATTAGGGGTCCTAGGGGCAGTTTTCATCATATTAATGTGGCCAGTATTCATCTTGCAATTCAATTTCGGGTTTTTGATCAATGATGCAGGTCCCAGGAGGAGATGTAACACTAATGACTTTGTATATTTATCAATTCTACACCATTTTTACTGTTCTTGGGTTCATCTTAAAGCTATAAGTCAGGGCTATTATGACCATCTTTGGCCATGTTAATGTGGCCAGTATTCATCTCACAATTCAATTGCGGATTAACAAGAGGAATAAACTTGTGGTAGTGGGCCATTGCATATACATGGCAGGTACGAGTCTAAACTTGGTGTTAGTGGGCCTAGTGTTTGAAGGTCCAGTTTCAAGACTGAAAAATATTGCAACTGGACTGGATCAAGACCAGAAAAGACTAGACATTCTGCATGCAGTTATGAGTTCTTTGATTTATCAAAGCCTCATTCTTTGTGGGGCCAGAACTTAGTCACAATTTTCATTGATTGATTTATCATGATGACCATAGGGAGGTTCATCAAATGGAAGAATATGCAGTCCATTGAGGGAATAAAACAGCTATGATCATGTATAATATACCCAAAAATTGTTAAAAATAAATAGAATCCAAATGAGAAAAAATTGAAAGGCTTGGCATTGTGCCTGGCACATGATGTGGCAAAAGGTTGGATGTCAAATTTCATTATGTGAAGCACCCTCTGAGGAAAGATACAGTTTTGGAATTTTAGCACTATGATAATGATGTCATATCTCCCAAATTGCAGTGTCCAATTAAATAGTTTGAAATTGTGGTTTTAATGGTACTAGTTTCATGGCAATCCGAGCAAAACTCACAGAGATATGAATATTTTACATGTTTTTGTAAATATAAAAACAGCTGCACAATTTTTAACTCAACAAGTTTTGCTTGTAAAATATGATTTTGCTACTGTTAGAACCAGAATTTTATTTGCTTTAAGGCAGTGTATTGATTATGTCAGCACATTGCATATATATAGCACTTCCTGAATAAGAAAGTGTTCACAGCTATGCACTTATGTAATTGGTGTATAAGGTTGAAGAACAGAAATCAGAATAAGTAATGGCACAAAAATTAGGCAAATCCAATAAAAACTGAATAAGTTATGAAATTTTCAAGAAAAAGCCATGCAGCAGCAACTGGACTGACTGTTAACAGGCACACACTTACATAATCAATGCAGAAATTTAAAGAGCAGAAAGCAAAGAGAGCAATGGCACAAGAATCAGATGAATTGGATAAGAACTTGCAAAGTTATGAATTTTTTAGTATTTGATGTACAATAGTAGGCATATATTGCTCATACATCACTGTACATCAATTGTACAACACATGTAAATTATTTATATTGTCTCTAAATTACTTGTCTATTGTATACATCACTTAGATGTTCTATATATATATGTGTATATGTTGGATAATTGGTGAAGACAAAAACAATCAAACATTTTTGAAGATTCAATCAAAGATCCAGATGACATATGCCAAGACTCAGAACTCAGGGATGTGTAGGCTGATGACATATGCCAAGACCCAGAAAATGACAGTTCTAGGGCTGGGTGTATGTCATCAGCCTACAGATCCCTGATCTC
>Ga0307513_10008629_pt1 | contig 12996 bp, 12 predicted proteins | sample 15_EM_MG_FD_202174 | JGI IMG/M metagenome (GOLD analysis project Ga0307513, IMG submission 202174) | Populus trichocarpa ectomycorrhiza microbial communities from riparian zone in the Pacific Northwest, United States - 15_EM | ecosystem: Host-associated > Plants > Roots > Unclassified | place...
GCTCGGTGAGCTCGAAATCGCGCTCGGTGCAGACGCCGCGAAATACTCCATGCCCGATCCACCGGACGACCAGGCAATCTTCCGCTACGAGATGCACACGCTGCCCGCCGAGGTCGGCGACCGTATCGGCACGTCGATGTTGTTCGCCGCCTGGAACGCGGCTATCTACGTCAACCAGATCGAAGATGAGCGGCTGGGAGAAGTCGTCGCGAGCGGCGGGTATCTCGAAGCGACGCAACGCGTGCTGCGCCGCCACGGCGGCCTGTGGTTCAACGACGAAGCATTCGTGGTGAGCCGGCTCGCGTGACCGGAACCGGCGGTCAGACGTGCACGATGCGTCCGTCGTCGTTGAACCAGAGATTGCCGTTCGCGGACGTCAAGTGAACACCGCCCGCCCAGTCGTCGATGGGATTCACCGGATACGCTGACGCCGCGCCATTCAGGACCTGCTCGCCAAACCCGGTCAGCGTGACCTGCGCGCGTCCGATCTGTTGCCGGCTCCCATTCATGTGCAGCAGGGGTTGCGGCAACGAACTGCTGCTCAGCGCGAGCAACCGCGAAAACGTGTAGAGATCTCCGACCAGGTCGCCATCGTCAAACATGGCAGCGATCGTATGCCCGACCACCGCCGCCGCCTCGGGGCCCTGATCCCGCGTTTCCTTCAAGAGTCGGCGGTCCCAGAAGTTGAGCCCCGTGGCGCTATCGGGATAACGGCGCAGCACCTTGGCCACCGCCTCGTGCAAGTACCACGGAGCATTCGGATGCCGCGCGGCAAAAGTCGAGACCGCGGACGGCTCATTCGACGTGACCGCTACCCAGGCGTCGCGATACGCCGCGAGTTCGATTGGCGTGAGCTTTCTCGGGTCCGGATGCGCACGCATTTCAACAGGTGTGAGATCGCCGGTTCCGCGCACACGCAGACCGGTGGACGCATGCCTTTCGAACTGAACGACATGCACCGAGCCGATATCGCCGCCCAACACCGCGACCAGGTGAAGCACGAAGGAGATCATCAGCTGATCGCTGTTACCGGTGGCCGCCCAGAGGCAGGGCAATTCGCGTCCGTGCAAACGCTGAGCATTCTTGAGAATGTCGATGGGCGACGGTTCGAAGTCGAAATCACGCAGGTGAGACAACGCGCTGCGCCAGAAATCGAGGCGCACGTTCTGCCAGGCGGAAATCTTCATGAGCCGCGGAAGGGGCCCGCAGGAAAGAACGTCGCGATTGATGAGCAACCGATCGCTCCGCCCGAAGCTGTGCAGGAAGGTGCTCGCAGCCCAATCGCCGTTCACTATCTGCAGAAGCACGGGATCGAACTCGGACAACGCCTGCCTCCCGCACTGCGGTCAATCGCTGAATGTCACGCGGGAAGTATGAAGCGAAACGTGGCCCCCGTGGCGCCCGATTCCGCCCAGATGCGCCCCCGGTGCGCCTGTACGATGGAACGCGTGATGGACAGCCCCAGGCCCATGCCCTCGGTCTTGGTGGTGAAGAAGGGCTCGAAGATCCTGGGCAGCTTTTCCCCGGTAATACCCACGCCAGTGTCGATGACGGCAACCTCCACGCTGCCTCGCGGGCGCTCCGCGGTGGTAATGGTTACACGGCGCCGCTCTGCCGGGCTCTCACCGAGTGCCTCGATGGCGTTCACGATGAGATTGAGCAACACCTGCTGCAATTGCACGAAATCACCCTTGACCGGGGGGAGGCCCTGATCGAGCGCGGTGTGCACGCTGACGCCATTGCTGGTGGCGAGCCCGCGCGTGAGGCGCACGATCGATTCGACGATCTCGTTGATGTCGAGTGGCCGCGTCTCGCCGGGCTCATTGCGCAGGAATTTCCGCATGCGCTGTATCACTTCGCCGGCGCGCGCGTCGTCATCACGGATCGCAACGAGGATTTCCTGCAGATCATCCATCTTGGCGGCCCCCGATCTGATGAGCATCTCACCGGCCTCCGCGTTGGTCATGATCGCCGCCAGCGGCTGGTTGATCTCGTGCGCGATCGACGCGCTCAGCTCACCAACGGTCGCAAGGCGCGCGGCATGCGCCAGTTGCGCGCGCTGGTCCTGCAATTCCAGCTCCGCGCGATGCCGGCGCTGACGCTGCACGATCAGCGCGATGATCAGCGCCGACTGGATCAGCAGCACGGCGAGAATGACCAGCATCTCCCGGTGGAATTGTTCCCAAAGAGTCAGCTCGCGAAAGCGCACCTCGCAACCCTCGGGCAGGCGGTCCAGCGCCAGATGCCAACGCTTCATCTGCCGCCAGTCGACGATGCACACCGATTTCACGGGCGGGTGCATGAGCAACGACTCCTGCCGCGTCTCGCCTAACAACAACTCCCGCGCGATCCGGCCGATCATGTCCCTTTGCCCCTGCCAGTTGGCCATTGCGCCGCCCAGTAGCCCGGGACCGACCGCCGTGTCGTAGTAGGCGTAGCTCGGGGCACTGGCCGCCTCGGCCAGGCGACGCGCGAAGATATGCGGCTCGAGGATAGCCCCAGCCGCGTCACGGAAAATCGGCACTTGAAATACGATGCTGTCGCGGGGCAACGCCGCAAGCCGCCGTTCCAACTCCTCAACAGGCTGGTCCACCAGATACTCGATGCTCACGCGTCCACGATAGGGCGCGAGTGCGTCGGCGGTCCGCTGAACCTCGGCGCGGCTGTATTCCGAGCTGCCGCCGACGATCACGACGCGCTTCGCATCCGGCTGCAGTCGAAGCGCGATGTCGAGAGTCAAGGCGGCATCGATGCTCACGCCGGTCCCGGGAACTCCCGCGGGATAGCCGGACTTCGACAGCGGCCCGCCGAACTGGCTCGCCACCATCAGCGGCTTGTCTGGCCAGAGCGCGGCGCGCTGCCGAATGACGAATCCCTCCATCGGCCCGTGAACGACGATCAGATCCGGCGGAGTCCCCGCGTAACGCTTCCGGAGCAGAGCGACGAATTCGTTCTCGGACTCGATCCCCGGCAGGCGAAGCCCATCGAGACCTTCGGCGAAAAATTCGAGGTGACCGGGCACCGCGGCGGAGACCGCAGCCGTGGTGTTCTCGGCCTGGTCCTGCGCCCAGGTCATCAGCAGATCACCCGGAAACAACAACAGCACGCGCATCGGCGGCTTGGGCGCCGGTGGCCCTTCGTCGGCACGTGCAGCGCCAACGAGCATGAGGACTACAAACAGTAGTGGACGAAGCATTGATGTTTCGGCCGGTCGGCCAGGCTAGTCGCCAGCGATCATCATCTCGCCGATGAGTATCGAGCCGACCCGCACTCCCCCGCGTACGTCGACGTCACTGCCGATCGCCGCGATGTTCTTGTACATGTCCTTGAGGTTGCCCGCGATGGTGATTTCGTGCACCGGGAACGCCTGCACGCCATTCTCCACCCAGTAGCCCGAAGCGCCGCGCGAGTAGTCGCCGGTGACGCCGTTCACGCCCTGCCCCATGAGCTCGGTGACTAACAACCCGGTGCCGAGCTCGCGCATGAGCGCGCCGATTTCCAGGCCGCCGGTCTTCGATTCCACCAGCACGTTGTGCGTGCCGCCGGCATTGCCGGTGGTCTTGAGACCCAGCTTGCGTGCGGAGTAGCTGCCGAGGATGTAGCCCTGCAGCACGCCGTCGTTCACCAGGTCGCGATCGCGCGTGGCCACGCCCTCACCATCGAACGGGCTGCTGCCGAGCGCCTTCATGATGTGCGGCCGCTCGCGCAGTTCCACGAACGGCGGAAAAATCGGCTGGCCCGATGCGCCGAGCAGGAACGAGCTCTTGCGATACTGGCTGCTGCCGCGCACGGCGCCGAGGAAATGCCCGATGAGTCCGCGCGCCACTTCCGGCGCGTAAAGTACGCGCGCTTTCTGGGTTCCAATCTTGCGCGCGCCAAGCCGCGCCACCGCGCGTTCACCCGCCTTGCGGCCGATGCTCTCGGAACTCTCGAGTTCGCGCGCATCGCGCGCCGAGGCGTACCAGTAGTCGCGCTGCATGTCGTCGCCGGCCTGGGCGAGCAGCACGCAGCTCACGCTGTGGCTGGTGGACGGAAAGCCTTCGAGAAAGCCATGCGAGTTGCCGTACACACGCACGCCGCGGTGGCTGCTGACGCTGGCGCCCTCCGAATTCGTGATGCGCGAATCGACTTCGCGCCCGGCCGCTTCGCAAACCCGGGCGGTTTCCACAGCCTGTTCGGGCGGGAGGTCCCAGGGATGATCGAGGTCGAGGTCGGGGATGTCGCGCGCCAGTTCGTCGATATCTGCAAGGCCCGAGCATTCGTCCTCGGCGGTGTATCGGGCAATGTCGCAGGCTTTTTCAACGATTTCGGCCACCGCGCGCGGGGACAGATCAGCGGTACTGGCGGACCCTTTGCGCTTGCCGAAATACACGGTGATACCCATGCCGCGATCCCGCTGGTACTCGACGGTTTCGACTTCCCCCAGCCGGACGGTGGTAGTCAGTCCTTTTTGCAGGCTGACGTCGGCTTCGGCCTGGCTGGCGCCCAGCTTGCGGGCCAGCTGCAGCGATTCGGAAACGATGCTCTTGAGCTCGGGGATTCGGGTACCGTCTACTTCCTGCATGGATAGAATTGTACGATGCACGGCAAAGACGAAAACGGAGAATATCGCGGCCCCAGCAAGAGCATGCGCAAGCGTGACGCCGCGGCTGCCCAGGGTCTCGGCACCCGGCTGATCGCGCTAAAGGAAGCCGACCTGACCGCGCTGAATCTGCCGGAAGCCCTGCACGACGCGATTCTGCTCGCGAAACGCATCACCAGCCGCGGCGGGCTCGCGCGCCAGCGCCAATACATCGGCAAACTCATGCGCGACCTCGATCCCGCCCCCATCGAGGCGGCGCTCAGCGAGGAGTCGCGTGTCTCGGCGCAGGACGCCGAAAAACACAAGCGCGTCGAAGCCTGGCGCGAGCGACTGCTCACCGAAGGGCCCGCGGCGCTCGACGACCTGATGAAGTGGCGCCCTGGCGCGGATCGCAAGGCCTTGCAAGTGCTCATCACCAAGGCTACGAACGGACGCGTCGATCCCGGCAGCCGCGATGGCGCGTCGCGCGAGCTGTTCCGTTCGATTCGCACTTTGTTTGATAGTATTTCCCGATGAAACCACTGGTTGGCATCATCATGGGCTCGACTTCCGACTGGGAGACGATGCGCGCCGCGGCCGAGGCCCTCGACAAGCTCGGGGTTGCCTACGAAACGCGGGTTGTCTCCGCCCATCGCACCCCGGACCTCCTGTTCGAATACGCGTCCACGGCGCAGAGCCGCGGAATCGAGGTCATCGTCGCCGGAGCCGGCGGCGCGGCCCATCTACCCGGCATGGTCGCCTCCAAGACCACGTTGCCGGTGCTCGGTGTTCCGGTACAGTCGAAAGCGCTCAACGGTCTCGATTCGCTGCTGTCCATCGTGCAGATGCCCGCGGGAATTCCCGTGGCCACGTTCGCCATCGGCGTGGCAGGCGCCACCAATGCGGGCCTCGCGGCAGCCGCCATCCTCGCGAACAAGCGGCCGGAAATCGACGCGGCCCTCAAGAAATTCCGCGCCGAGCAGACGGCCAAGGTTCTTTCGAACCCCGACCCTTCAAAGTTGCCGTGACCATAGGAATCGTCGGCGCCGGACAGCTCGGGCGCATGATGGCCCTCGCGGGCTATCCACTGGGCCTCGACTTCCTGTTCCTTGACAAAGATACGCGCACCCCGGGCGGCCAGGTCGGGCCCCTCATCGCGGGCGCCCTCACCGATCGCAACTTGTTAGGTGAGCTCGCACGGCGCTGCGACGTGCTCACGTTCGACTGGGAGAACATTCCGGTCGAGGCGCTCGAAAACCTGCCGGGCAAGGCGCGCATCGCACCGCCGTTGCGGGCACTGGCGGCGGCCCAGGACCGGCTCAGCGAAAAGCGCACGTTCGAATTGCTCGGCATTCCGACCACGAAGTACGCGTCGGTCGATTCGCGCGAAAGCCTCGAAGTCGCGGTCAGGTCGATCGGGCTCCCCGGCGTGCTCAAGACCCGGCGCATGGGCTATGACGGCAAGGGCCAGTTCGTATTGCGCAAGCCCGCCGATCTCGATCGCGCCTGGACCGCGCTCGGACAGAGCGCGCTGATCTACGAAAACCTCGTGCCCTTCGACGCCGAAGTGTCGGTCATCGCCGTGCGCGGGGCCGACGGCAAGCTGGCGTTCTACCCACTCAATCTCAACGTGCATCGCGACGGAATCCTGCGCCTCACGCGCGCGCCGTACGGCAACGTCGCCCTGACGCGCCAGGCGCAGCGCGCCGCGCGCAAGCTTCTGACGCACTTCCAATACACTGGCGTCCTCACCATCGAGTTCTTCGTCAAGCGCGGCCGGCTCATTGCCAATGAAATGGCGCCGCGGGTACACAACTCGGGCCACTGGACCATCGAGGGCGCCGACACCAGTCAGTTCGAAAATCACGTCCGCGCCATCGCCGGCCTGCCGCTCGGCTCCACGCGGCCGCGCGGCCACTCGGCGATGATCAATCTTGTAGGTGAAATGCCCACACGCGACGCCCTGCTCGCCGAGCCCGCGCTGCACTGCCATGACTACGGCAAGACGGCACGGCCTGGCCGCAAGCTAGGCCATGTCACGATTTGCGAAAACACGGCGAAAAACCGCGACCGGCGGGCTCTTAAGCTCCTTTCCACGATCGACCGCGCGACCTGGCTCGCACTTCGGTAACCCCGATAGGGGGTTCCCTGCCCGAAAGCCAGCTTTACCGTAATATCGGTCGCTGCGATGTATATCGAGAACTTCAAACTGCGCGAGCTGCCGTTCCGGCTGAGCCCGGACCCGCAGTTCCTGTACTTGTCCCGGGCGCATGCGCGCGCCAAGGCGTACATGGAGTCCACGATCTGGTTCACCGACGGTTTTGTCGTGGTCACCGGAGAGATCGGATCGGGCAAGACCACGCTCATCGAGAGCTTCCTGCGCCAGCTGGATTCGGACGTGGTCGTCGCGCAGATCAACCAGACCCAGGTCAACGCAGTCGAATTCCTGCAGTCGGTGCTGGTCCAGTTCGGCTTCTCGCCCTTCAAGATGAAGAAGGCCGAGTTGATCGCCACGCTCAACAGTTTTCTCATCGAGCAGTACGCCGCCGGCCGCAAGGTGCTGCTGATCATCGACGAGGCTCAGAATCTCTCGCTCAAGGTGCTCGAGGAGATCCGGATGCTCTCCGGCATCGAGTCCACAAAAGAGAAAGTGCTGCGCATCATTCTCGCTGGCCAGCCCGAGCTCAACGAGAAACTCGATTCGGCGGAACTGGTGCAGCTCACCCAGCGCATCCGCCTTCGCTTCCATCTCGGCACATTGTCACGGGAGGACCTGCGCTCCTACATCCGGCATCGCCTGGATGTGGCCGGTGCCGACGGTCGCGAAATTTTCGCCGAAGACACTTTCCCGGAACTCTTCAAATACACCGGAGGCGTGCCACGACTCGCCAACACGCTGTGCGACACCGCGATGTTGGCCGCGTTCAATGAAGACCGCGATTTCGTGACCCCGGCGGACATCGCTTCGGCGGTGAACGAGTTGCAGTGGGTGGAGTTCTCGTCGCGCGCCAACGCCATCGCCGCCAGGAGCTCCAACGGCATTCACGCGACCGGCGATCGCTCGACCCGCGTGATTACCAAGCTGGTGTTGTCCACCGATGGCAAGGCCGTGGCTGAGCTGCACCTCATGCCGGGGCGCAAGGTCATCGGCCGCACGCCGGACAACGACCTGCAGATCGACAGCAAGTTCATCAGCCGGCATCACTGCCAGCTCATCACCGGCAGCGATGGCCTGACCGTCATCGAAGACCTGAACAGCACCAACGGCATCCTGGTTCGCGGCAAGCGCGTGCGCCGCCACTCACTGCGCGATGGTGACGTCGTCACCATTGGCCAGCACGAAATCCTGTACGTCGACGAGCAAACCGGTCACCTCGTCGACACGCACGACGATCTGCCGCGCGTCGAGGCGAATGCCGCCAATGAAGACGCTAATGATGACGCCAACGAAGATGCGGACGACGACGCTTCATCGGGAGACGCGGCCGGCGCGCGTTGAAATTCTGAACCCAAAAGAAAAGGCGCGTGAGCTTCGCAGCTCACGCGCCTTTTTTTGTCTGGAACCTGGGATTAGCGGCGGCGGCCCGTGAAGAGATTGATCAGGCGGCCGAACAGGCCGGGCCGAAAGCCATCCACTTGCATGGTGTTGCGCGCGCTGCCGGTCTGGCGGCGCATTTCGGCGAGCACGTCCGGCGGCAGGTTGATACGAAATTCGCCGCTGGCAGCTGTGTCGTTACGCATTTTCGAATGGCTCCGTTGAGGATCAGTTGAGACCGCGATGGCAGTGTGGCGAAGCATGTGGGAGCCATGATGTGCCGGGATTCACATTGTTTCCAATGTCGCAAAACGCACACTTCATTATGTACGTGTCTGATTCGCGTGTAGGCGCGGAGCGATTCCTTCGCTACAAAATGCTGACGCACTTTGACGACATCCCTGTCGACCGCGCCCCGTGATAGTGCTGCCATGCAGGGATTTCGCGATACCGTGAATGCCTACGGGATTGCCCAGTTATTCCCTTGCATGCTGCACACAACCATCCAATCGGTGCACTCATGAAGAAAGTCGTCTTTCTGGTGATTCTCGCAGTAGTGGGTACTTACGGCGTCGGCCGGATGAAGCTCGGTGAGGCGGGCGCGATGCGCTTCCTCATGAACATGGAAACCCTGATGCGTGACGGCAAGGCCGAGGAAGTCTGCTCGTTGTTCCATGAAGACCTCGAAATAGAGATCTCCGATGACTCCGGCGAATCGCCGAAGAACATCAGCGGCGGAAAGCAGGAGTTGTGCGACCTCACCAAGGCAACGGTTGCGGGCCTGAGCATCGTGCCGCACTCGATGAACGTGGACTACACCGAGGTGAATGCGAAACGGGACTGGTTGCATCCCTGGACGGGCGAGATCAGCTACCTCGAGAACCGCAGCTTCAGCATCCTTGGCGCCAACGTCACGCTACGAACCGTGAGCCACGATGAGATCACGCTGGTTCACACCTTCTCGGGCGTGAAACTGCGCAAGCTGAAGAGCGAGATTTACAAGGCGGACGCCACCTGATCGGTGCCTAGCCGGTTCCACCCACCGTCAGGCCGTCGATTCGCAGCGTAGGCTGTCCTACACCGACCGGCACGCTCTGCCCTTCCTTGCCGCAGGTGCCGACGCCATCGTCGAGCTTGAGGTCATTGCCCACCATCGACACGCGCGTGAGCACGTCAGGGCCGTTGCCGATCAACGTGGCGCCCTTGATGGGCGCGCCGACCTTGCCGTTCTCTATGAGATAGGCCTCGCTGGCCGAGAACACGAACTTGCCCGAGGTGATGTCCACCTGGCCACCGCCGAAGTTCACGGCGTAGATACCCTTCTGTACCGACGCGATGATTTCTTCGGGTGGAGTCTTGCCGGGACGCATGTAGGTATTGGTCATGCGTGGCAGGGTGATGTGCGCGAATGACTCGCGCCGGCCATTTCCCGTGGAGGCGGTACCCGTGAGCCGCGCGTTCATCTTGTCCTGCAGATAACCCTTGAGCACGCCGTTTTCGATAAGCGTGGTGCACTGCGTGGGGGTGCCTTCATCGTCGATGTTGAGCGATCCGCGGCGGCGAGACAGGGTGCCATCATCGACAATGGTGCAGAGCTCCGACGCCACGCGCTCACCGATGCGGCCCGCGAACGCCGAGGTGCCCTTGCGATTGAAGTCGCCCTCGAGCCCATGGCCGATGGCCTCGTGCAACAGGATGCCCGGCCACCCGGAGCCGAGCACGACCGTCATGAGGCCGGCGGGCGCCGGCACCGCATCGAGATTCACGAGCGCCTGGCGCACGGCCTCGCGCGCCAGCGCCAGCGGTTTGTCGTCTGCGACGAGCTCCGGCAGCGTGATGCGCCCGCCCGAACCCGCGTAACCCTGTTCGCGCCGTCCGTCCTGCTCGACGATGACCGAGACGTTGAAGCGCACCAGCGGGCGCACGTCGGCGGCGAGATGCCCTTCGCTGTTGGCGATCAGCACGACCTCGTGCACGGCGACGACACTGGCCATGACCTGTTTGACGCGCGGGTCCATCTTGCGCGTCTCGCGATCCACACGTTCGAGCCACGCCACCTTTTCGCTCGAGGTGAAGCTGCTGACCGGATCGATGGGTAGATAGAGGTGGTGACCGCTCGTGGGCAGCACGCTCTGGATGGCGCGATCGTTGCCGCGCACGGCGATGGCGCGCGCGGCGCGCGAAGCCTCCTCGAGCGCGGGCAACACGATTTCATCCGAATAGGCAAAGCCGGTCTTCTCGCCGGCCACGGCGCGGACACCCACACCCTGCTCGATGCTGGCGCTGCCCTCTTTGACGATTCCATCCTCCAACGCCCAGCTCTCTTCGCGCGACAGCTGGAAGTACAGGTCCGCCGAGTCCACGGAGCTCGACATGACCTGGGCGAGCGCATTGTCGATCAGCGCGTCGTCGATACCCCCCGGGCGAAGGATGAGTTCGCGGGCGATGGCGAGCGGTTCGGCGGAGGTCACTGGGTCCAAGATTTCACCGTTTCCAGGGCAATGTAGTCGTTTCGCCAGAGCGTAATGTACAGCAGCGCCAGCAGGGGCCTGACATTGGGGCGGCATTGCATGCGCACAATCTCGCTGGGCGCGATTGTGAAGGTCAGCTCACGCGAACCACACCATTTGACACGCAGGCTGACGCGATGTTCGCCGGGCGTGAGTCCGATCTGCACCGTCGCATCGTCTCCGACCTCGGCGCGCTGCCGCCCGTCGATCAGCACGCGATACGGGTATTCGCGATCCTGCTTGCCGGGCAGACGGCGGAGGACGAGTACGGTCACGCCCGGTGCCCAGGCATCACGTGTTGTAGATCACGCGGTGCTCGAGCGACGGAAATCGCGCGCGGGCATCGATGCGGCCGGCGGCGTCGATGTCCGCGACCACGCAGCCCTGGCCTTCGGGCAGGCGCGCCAGCACCTTGCCCCAGTGATCGATGATCATCGAATCACCGTAAGTCTCGCGGCCGTTCGGATGCACCCCCCATTGCGCCGGCGCGATCAGGGCGCACAGGTTTTCGATGGCGCGGCTCCGCAGCAGCGATTCCCAGTGCGCCTTGCCCGTCGGTACGGTGAAGGCCGAGGGCACCACGAACAGGTCCGCGCCCTGGCGCGACATCACGCGGAAGAGCTCCGGAAATCGCATGTCGTAGCAAACGGCCACCCCGAGCTTGCCGAGCGGCGTTTCGACCACGCGAGGGTCGCGGCCCGGAACGGTGTGCGCCGATTCGCGATGCGATTCGGTACTGCCGGGCACGTCGACATCGAACAGATGGATCTTGTCGTAGCGGGCAGCGCGCTGTCCGTCGGACTTGTACACCAGACAGGCAGCTGCGACGCGTCCGTCGGCGCTCTGGCGCAATGGCACCGTGCCGCCGACGATCCATAACTTGAGACGCCTGGCAGTGTCCGCGAGGAAGTTCTGAATGCGGCCCGCGCCGTCGGGCTCCGCAATCACGCGCTTGTCGCCGCTGTTCTGGCCCATGAAGGCGAAATTTTCCGGCAATGCAGCGAGCACCACGCTGAGTCGCGCGGCTTCTTCGAGATAACGCGTGGCCGCCTCGAGATTGGCTTCGATATCGTGCCCGGAGGTCATCTGGATTGCCGCAACGCGCATGCAGGCAATTTAATGGGGACATTCCTGATTTGCTAGCAAAAGGGGACAGGGTCGAATGTGGAGCGCGCGATGGGTTCCGACTCCTCGTCTCCGATTTCTTTGCAAGCGGGTTCGAGGCACGACGTTGGCGCGTCAGCGCGTGAAGGACAGGCTTCCGGCGCGAACATCGAGGGCGGCGCAGCGCGAGGCGATCAGCGCGCAGGTCCTCTTGGTGGTTCAGTCCAACTGTGTGCGTTTAGTGCGTCAATTCAGCGAAGCGCTGACAGCTCAGGCGCGCCGCCTCGCGCAAGCGAACGCGAGTAATAGAAATGGTCCTCCATTTCTATTACTCAAGCGCGCCCGAGAGTGAGCGCCGGAAGCCTGTCCTTCACGCGCTGACGCTCCACCGCCCAGCCCCGGCCCCTTTTGCTAGGAAATGGGGAGTGTCCCCATTAATCCCAGGTGCCGTGCCACTGCACTCGGCGTGCTTCGGGCACTTCGGTCCACCCACGGCGCGCGACTGAACCACGCAGGGCGGTCCAGGCACGCGCCACGCGTGCGCGTGCCGGCGTGGGAACGGCGCTGGCGGCAATGGAGACTCGCTCGTAGTCCACGGTCAGGTCGTATTCCCGTGCCAGCAGCGCCACGCGTCCTGAGCCACGGAACACCTGGTCAGCTTCGGGACCCGTCCCCTGGACATTCGCAAGCGTTATCTGGCCCCCGGCGAGCGTGGCATTGGCGACGAGCTGATGACTGCTGTCGCGCCCCTGGGTCTCGAGCTCGAACTGTCCGGTGAGGTCACGCATCAATTCGCCCTGGACGTCCACTGGCCAGGTCAACTCGCCGGCCGCATGCAGCGTCTCGATGGGCCACTCCGCCGGCAACTCGACGCCGCGCAGAAGCGCCGCCAGGTGTTCGGTGTCGGCGGTGAACTCGATGCGGCAACGCGTTTCGCCGCTGATGCACTGACCTTGCGCGGCCAACTGGTGCTGCGCCGTTTGCAGGGATTCCAGGGAGAACCCTACCCCGCCTTCGCGCCGCGTCAGCGTGGCCCGCACGGCACCCAGGCTGCGATCCGCATAACGCAAATCATCCAGGCCCAGCGAGAGCTCACCGTTCGCGGGCAACATCGCCGCGGCCGCGGCGAGCACCGTGGGAGAGCGCCTGACGTCGAGCCGTTCGATCTGCAGATGCGGCTCGGACGAATTCCCGGCGCGACGAAATTCACCCGTCACGCCCTGCACGTTGAATTGCGCGGTGGTGCTGCCATTCACGACGGCGCCGCGCATCGCCATGTCACGGCC
>Ga0307513_10008630_pt1 | contig 12995 bp, 9 predicted proteins | sample 15_EM_MG_FD_202174 | JGI IMG/M metagenome (GOLD analysis project Ga0307513, IMG submission 202174) | Populus trichocarpa ectomycorrhiza microbial communities from riparian zone in the Pacific Northwest, United States - 15_EM | ecosystem: Host-associated > Plants > Roots > Unclassified | place...
TATAAGCCTTAACTTTTTATATGTTTTCCTTTTCCCCTGGCCAAGGATTAGTAGAGCATATACTTATGATATCTCATGGAATTATGGTTGGAAATTATGTTAAAAGAAAGAAGAAGTGATGCTTGATGAAAAGATGGGCAAAGTTGCCAAAGGTAAAAAAAGAAAAGAAAAAAAGAAAAAAGAAAAGGAAAAAGAAAAGGAAAAAGTGTTCTTTTATGTTCTTAAGATTTTATGTTGAAAAAGCTTGAAATCAAAAGAAGTTAAGCATTGGTGATTAAAGATGGAAAATTTATATGCTTTGATGGAATATCTTGTTTGAGATATTATTTTTCAGAATGCTCTACTTTCTTTGGTTTGAACCTTTTCTTTTACTCTCTTTTACCTCACCTTAACCTTAGCCCCATTATAACCAGAAAATAAGACCTTTTGATTCATGCATTGTTTGTAATATGTTAGTAATGAAGATGAGATTGAAGAGCAAGCTTATGGTAGAACATATTCATTGATTGAATTTGAGAAATTTAAACACATAAGCCTTAAACACGTGAGTGTTGGAGTGTATATCAATGAGAGGACCTATCACTTTGGCATGGCATAGATTTCATTTAAATCCCGACGATTAATTGAGTTTTGAAGTTTGCATGTAAATAAATTCATGAAAATTTATACTATTTATCCTTCTTAATTGTGTTCTTGTTTATAATGCATATATTCTTAGATATTGATGGGAGATTAGGAGATTAGTCATAGTGATTTGATTTAATTTAACTTCAATTTGATTTTGCCTATCCTTTTTCGAGGATGAGCAAGAGCTAAGTGTGGGGGTATTTGATGCAACCATATTATTCGATAGTTTCACCCACATTTAACTAGTGTTTTGCCTATGTTTTATATATAAAATGCTTTGATATTCTTTGTTTTATGTTTTAAAGGCACTTTTGGATGAAAGATGCAAAAAGGAGTAAATTGGAGATAATTGGCAGATTTGACCTTCAGTCGATGTTTTGAACAGAGCGTGAGCTCTAGAGGTCAAAATTAAGTGATTCCAGTGGCATTAAAAAGCTAACATCCATACCTTTCTGGAAATCTAAGGCAAGAAAATAAAATAAGGAAAAGTATGGAAATCGCAGCTTTCAAAGTCAAATCTCGCAATCTGCCAGTGTTGACTTTCAGCCATTCCGACTTGAATATCTAGAGCTACAGAAGTCCAATTGATGCAAACTCTATTTTTTTGGATTCTTGACTCAACAGCCTATAAACGCTCCAAATTTCAGCCAAAAATGATGTCATATAAGGGAGATATGATTTTTCAAAGATGACAACTGAATTCTGCTAGCCAACAGGTTTCGTGAAGAAACAAGTCCAAATTACATTCCGAAGCATCTAAACCGATATCCAAGTTTTTATTTCAGCAATTTAGCTACTCTAAGTCAAAGCTTGAAGATTTCATGCAAGGCTATTTCTCCTTTTTTAGGAAAATAGTTATTAAAGTACTTAAATGTAAACAGTCTACTTAAGGGAGGACTATTTTGTAAAATACAGACTAGGGTTTCCTAGGATATAAAAAGAATGAGAGAAGAGAAGGGGGGCAGCCAGCCAAGAGGAGAAAAACACCCCCCTCCTCTAAGAAACTCGAAATTATGCATTCATCCTTCTTTTTGATTAGTTGTTCAACAAATATGCAAGGCTAAACACTTTTTCTTGGTTACAAGGACACGGAAACCTTCGGATTTCAAGAACTGTGAGATTTATTTTACCTTTTATTTTCAGTTTGTATGATGAATATGTTTGTTCTCTTATGCTTATTTTTCCTATGATTGTTTATTTTAATTGTTAGAGCGGACTCTAAGTTATTATTGTAGACAATCTATTGCTAAGTTTGATATCAAAACCGGAGTTGTGGTATACGAACTTGTGAAGCAACTAAGTTTAATAATTATGGCGGATTTACGTTATTAATCTTAGGGAGAACATTCAATCAAATCAAGCATAGACTGCGGACAGTTATGTTTTCTTGATTAATCAACTTATCTAGTTCTTAAGGCTGCCATTGAATTAAATTACTAGTGCGGACACTGTGGTTGTTTGATGGTTAGGGTTAGTTATACGGCGGATCCGTTAACTAACCAATGTTAAGAAGAGATAAATATTCAAAATATAAATTGATGTTTCGTTTCCATGATCAGTTCTGATTTTTGTAGGTGGATGTGTGCTTGCAGCCAAGGTTTGTTCTCTTGATAATTTTCTGATTTTATTAAATTATGTTTGATAGTTTTCTGTTTTCTTTTGCTTTAGCCTAGATAATGTCCAAACCCTCCAAATTGCATATCATCTAGCATAAAAATCTGACTTGAACCTTCCTCGTGGGATCGACCCCTTGCTTGCTCTATACTATCTTGTGTGTTGTGTTTGAAGCTAGGGTATTTAATTTGTGCGACCGCGACATCGCAACACAAACCAGTTAATTTTATTTTATTTACCAATAATTTTGAATAATTCAATTTCATAGAAAATTCTTATTTTCTACGTGATAATATTTTTAATCCTAAATTGACAGGAATGTTTTGTAATTAAATTTAATCCTATATATTCAATTGACATTAAACAACAAATTTGACAATAACAATTAAAATTCAATAAAACAATAAAACATTATTGCAATATAGACAAAAACATAGACAAAAAAACAAAAAAATAATACAAAAACAAATATAGGCCTAAGGAATGAAAAATTCTTACCTTAATGGAGTGTTTAATTTCAGAGTTGAACTACGTGTGATACAAAAAAAAAATTGTTAATAAATCGAAGAAAAGAAGAAAAATAAGAAGAAAATACTTCAAAACATTCACCACATATACCTATTGATTATGTTGAGAGAAAGAAAGCTTGATTTCTAGCCTTGATGTTTGAAAGACAAAATGTAATAGTAGAGAATTGAGGAGAGAATTTAAGAAAAAACTAAGATTTAGCCGATAGAAAAAAATGAACTTCTGATGTGCTCGCTGGGTTTTTATACTATGTTTTACAGACAGAATTACCGAAGGACTATTAAATATTATTATTTTTAAATAGTTTGTCGATGATTCCATCTGCAAAGTCCTTTTGAAATTTTCATTTCGTACTAAAAATTTTAAAAACCCCTCCAGATTTTTTCATTTCGTATGTGATTTTGTCGGTAAAATAGTAAATAGTTAACAGTCAGAAATGCATTAATTACTAGCGCATTGGAATTTACAATCCCTCGTGATTCAGTTGGGAAACCTGCAACTCAATCGGTAAACTTTAATTACCATCCCCGACATGTGAAGGGACTAGTTCCCTTCCCCTCTGGAATATACCGATGGAATCAGACTGTCGGTATACTCATGTGTAATTTATTTCATAAACAGTGGCATGGAGAAGGGGAATAATTCCCTTCGCCTCTGGATTACACCGACGGACATAAACTGTCGGTATTGATATCAGTGTGATGTTCCATGAACAATGATAGGGGGAAGGGGAATAGTTTTCTTCGCCTCTGGAATACACCGAAGAATACAAACCGTTGGTATTTCTATCGGTGTGAAATAGTGTCTAACGCTAGATTGTATCTATATTCCCTATCTATACATCCTGTAAATAATTAAATTGAAAGCTGCACACACAACACAATAACACAAGTTTACATAACAACAATAAAATAAATACTTCTTTGTAGAGAATTTCATCAATAAATATTACATTATAGTTTATGGCATTACACTTTCATGTTTATATAGTTTGTCAAAATTGTCTTCTTCTTTAATTGACTCGTCGTCAACTCCATCGCAATCTTCTACGTTGATTTCATTGTTATGATCATCCTCATCGACTTGTGCTTATCTATTGAAGCTCAAAACAACATTCAACTCCTCAACATCAACAACAATAAAAATATTATCGAAGACGTAAAAATTTGAATTTTCTTCTAAGTCAATCGATGGAGAAACTTGATATGGATCAACTAACTCACTAACTTGAAAGACATTATCTCCCATATTTAATTCATCGCTCTTATTCTGACCTATCGACACGACCCCTAGGTTTGGTTTTCAATATGGATAACGAATCAAATTTTGAACAATCCTTTTTAAAGGAATGGGTGTATGTGTAATAAACTTGTTGGCATTGCTTGGTGAAAACAAAAAGATCATTAACATTGCAGAGTCTAGCTTTTAAATTAATTTTTTTACCAAACCATGATGGAGATCTACTCTGATTCCTTTGTCAGTGGTGTTATACCAATAGCATTTGAATAAAAATACTTTATTATGCTCGCTATGATATTGAAATTCAATTACCTCTTCTAATTTCCCATAATAATCAACTTTAAACTCATTAGAAGTTGATCCCTTTACACAAACCCCACTATTATATGTCTTTCTACCTTGCTCATATTCTTTAGTATGAAACATGTATCCATTGATAAAATATCTATTGTAGCACTTCACTTTTGTTTCAAGACCCAAACTTAATAAAGACAATGTAACACTGGCATTCCCTCCCAATTTATAAACCTGGTACATAAAAGTACAACAATCAACAATGAACGAGAAATGTGTAGCGAAATTAAGTATCCCAATATATAATGATAATTAAAAGTACTTACATGTGTTCTAAACCATGTGGAAAATTGTTCAACTTGTAATCGAAAGATTTGAGATTCGGTTAGTTATGAGTTTAGACAGTAAATATTGATCATTTTGCCTACAAAGTATTGAACAATGTATGAGTTTGTGATATTACAAGAGAGAAATAGTTCATCAACAACAAAGTTTAAGTGGTATACTTACTGAATAAAAAGTCTCAGTTCATCGCAGTTAAATAGCACATAATTATGTGTTTGTTTGAATTATATTTCAGACAAATATCTCTCACTGATAGCATTTTTTGGTGAGAGTCGTCCAAGATTGGAGATTATTGACAAATTCTCACTCGAAGGCACTTCACCACCATCGTCATTCCTTGGAACGCGATTGATTATTGTTCACAATTGAGGCTCGAAATAGTACAAGATAAATATTGAGATCTCTTCAACAATATATGCCGCACGTATCAAAGCCTTAACATGTGCCTTGTTTTTAATATTTTTCTTAAGGTTGAACAAGTACCAATATGGAATTAAACGAATGTTTTCAATTAGAGAAAACTATGAAAATACATTTTTAATTACACTACATGTGTAATATCTAGCCTCTCGAATGGATACATCAATCTATACTGGATTGAGCCTCCAATGTTTGCCTCATATGGTACATGTATAGGTAGATGCTCCATCGAGTCAAAAAGCGATAAAGGGAATATCATCTCAAGTTTGCATATTGTTTGGATATATATATATATAAGATATTTTAAGAGAAAAAATAACTTCAAAATTATCTATCCTAAATCATACTCATATTGTGCACTAAAACATTTATATTCTTGCACAAGAGTATAAATTCTGACATCCACTACACTTAAACATCTTCATACATTTTAAGTGCTATTGAGTAAGCTATAGAGATATAAGCTTCAATTGTATTATTTACTCTTTAAGAGAGTGTTGCTACATTTCAAACAACTGTAATCCTTCAAGAGTTTAAATGAAAAACTCTTGGTCATTAGTGAAGTACATCACCAAGGTGAAAAATCTTGAAGCGAGTATTTCTTCAAGTGGTGAAAAAGGCTTGGTAATGATTCATCAAGGACAGTGTAATCTTTGGCATGAATTAGTAAAGAAAATAATACTTAAGACTGGTTTGGTGCTTAAGGTGTGGATATAGGCTTGCTGAATCACATTAAAAACCGAGTTTGCAATTCCTATCCCTATACTCTTTACTTTAAGAACTTTAATTATGTTTTTTATTGTTTTTAATTGAGTTAATTGCGATATTTTCTATTATTAATGTAACACCTAATTCATCCCCTTAAGTGTTATTGTTTCCTTAATCCTAAAAAAAACAATTGGTATCAAAGCCTAGTTCTCATTTATATAAGTTTGTTTAGACTTTGAGTAGAATGACAACTACTAGTTTTAATTTTCAATATGAAGGATCAACTTTTAGGCCACCTATCTTTGATGGTAATGACAATACCTATTGAAATGCTAGGATGATTTACTTAGATGCTATAAGTACAACAAGATGAAACATACAAAGGTTGATTACCCTCTCCTTCAAAATAAAAAGAAGAACCACCATCACAAACGATCTATGAAAGTAACATGGAGTGATGGCTTGAACTCTAGCTCAAGTGATGATAAAATGCATATTGTAAAATGTGTTTCATGGAAATTGAAAGCGATAATGAGGTACTTTCTTCAGATGATGAATATGACCTCTCTTATAATAAATTGCATGATGTTTTTGAGACATTGTATGATGAATACAAGAAGTTTAGTTCCAAGTATAGCTTATTAAAAAAATAACCACTTCTCTTACAATGAATTGCATGATGCATTTGAGACATTGTACGATGAATACAAGAAGTTTGGTTCCAAGTATAGCTTATTAAAAATAACCATGCATGTTTACTTGTTGAGAAAGATACTCTAAAAAGAAAGCATGCATTATAGTTGATGATTACAATAAAATGAACCAACTTGAAAAGGAAAACAAGGATTTAAAGGAAAAGGTTGATAAGTTTAACACTTCACTAGCTAAATTCATTTTAAGGTTCTAAGATCTTAGAAACCATGCTTGTTAGTCAAAGATGTGTTTTCAACAAAAGAGGTTTAGGCTATCAACCTAAAAGGAATAAAAAATATTTGAAGAACTACTTTGTTAAAGCCAAACAATTATATGATCCAAACTAAACACGAAATTATTATGGAAGCATTGGTCGCTTGATTTATGCATGTCCTATGAAGAAGGAAAAAGTTAGTAATGACTTGGGTTAAAACATGAACCACCATAAAAGGATCCAAGAAGATATGGGTACCAAGAACCTCATCTTGAATTTATATATGTAGGAATCAAAGAAATATAGGGAGTGATTCTTGAACAGTGTTTGCTCAAGACACATTACTGGAGATGATTCATTGCTTTAAAGCATTACCAAGATCAAAGGTGGAAAAATCACTTTTAGAGACAACTCAAAAGGAAAATTCATTGAAGTTGGCAATATTGGATGTAAGTCATCTTCCTTAATAGAAAAGGTGTTTCTTGTAAATAGTTTAAAATATAATTTGCTAAGTATTAGTCAATTGTATGATAAAAGCTATAAAATTATGTATGACCATGCATGTTGTTTAATCCTTGAAAATGATAAAGTTCTTTTTATTGGTAATAGAAAATGAAACGTGTATAAGATTAATATTAATCCATGCATGAGAATAGAAAGTTGTCTTGTTACTAGCATTAATGTTAATTTTCTTTGGCATAGAAGACTAGGTTATATAAGTATGGATATCCTTTCTAAACTTATCAAAAATGAACTTCTTAAAGGTCTTCCTCCTATTGCTTTTAAAAAGTAAGGATTATATGATGCTTGCCAAATAGGTAAACAAGTAAAAATATCCTTTAAGAGCAAGAACCACATTTCAACCAAAAGATCATTAGAATTGCTACATATAGATCTATTTGGACCGACTAGAACAAGAATCATAAGTGGTAATAAATGTGTTTATGATTGTTGTTGACTTTACTAGATATATAGGTTTTGTTTTTTAAATCAAAAGATGAAACTATTTATAAATTTGTAAAATTTTCAAAGAATGTTGAAAATGAAAAAGGTTTTTTAATTGTAAACATAAGGAGCAATCATGGTGGAAAATTTATAAGTGATTTGTTTGAATCATTTTATGAAGAAAAAGGATACCACCATAACTTTTTAACACTTAGAACTCCCCAACAAAATGGAGTTGTGGAAAAGAAAAACCGGTTTTTTCAAAAAATGGCAAGAATTATGTTAAATGAATTTGATACTGCTAAATGTTTTTGGGCAAAAACCATAAACACATCTTACTATGTTTTAAATCGTGTTACCTTAAGATCAAAGTTGAAAAAGACTCCTTATAAGCTTTGAAGAGATAGGAAAGCCAACTTCTCATATTTTAAAGTTTTTAGTTTAAAATATTTTATTCTTAACACCAAAGATAATTTGGATAAGTTTGATTCAAAATCCAATGTTGGTATTTTTCTTGGTTATTCCTCCTCTAGCAAGGCTTATAGAGTATATAATAATAGAATACTTTGTCTTGAAGAATCCATGCATGCCATATTTAAGGAAACTCAAAATGACAAAATTGTTGAGATTCTATATGACATTAATGAAAGTGTTCAACATTTGAGTCTTAAGATAAGACCCCTATTTGAGTCTTAATAAAGAAATTGACAAAGATCAACTAAGCTTTAGCAATCAACAAGAGATGGTAAGTAACTTTTTTATACCACCAAAGAAGCTAAGGTATGTAAGCTCATACCCTTCTAAGTTAATTATTGGTAACTTTGAAGGTACTAAGACTAGAGCATCTCTTAGAAATATTAGTGAGCATTATGCATTTATTTCTCATATATAACCCAAATCCTTTCTAGAAGCTGAAAAGAATGCAAATAAGATTTTAGCTATGCAAGATAAGTTAAACCAATTTGAAAGGAATGATGTTTGAGAACTAGTCTCTAGACCTAGAAATCAATTTATTATATAAACAAAATGGGTTTTTAGGAACAAAGTTGGTGAGTATGGGACCATTATTAGAAACAAAGCTAAACTAGTTACCAAAGATTATAATCAAGAAGAAGATAATGATTATGAAGAACCTTTGCAACGGTGGTTAGACTAGAATCCATAAGAATGCTTTTAGCTTTTGCATGTCATACTAGTTTTATAATTTTTTAAATGGATTTTAAAAGTTCATTTTTAATTTTTTTTTATCATGGAAGATGTGTATGCTAAGCAACCACAAGGTTTTGAATACTTTCATTTTATGATCATGTTTTCAAACTCAAAAGGGTTTCATATGGTTTAAAACAAACACCAAGAACTTGGTATGATGGATTAAAGTCTTTTCTTATTGAAAATGGTTTCAACATTGGCAAAATTGACACAACCCTCTTCACAAAGAAAGAGATAAAGATAACCTACATGTATAAATATATGTTGATGATATTATATTCAATACTATTAATGAATCTCTTTATAAGTTTGTCTAAGAATCCTATACAAGACTTTGGTCTTGCATTTGATCATATACCTATTAAGTGTGATAACATTAATGCAATAAGTTTATCTATGAATCATATACAACACTCACGTACAAAACATATTGAAGTGAGACATCACTTCCTAAGGGATCACATGATGAAAGGTGATATTGCACTTGAGTTTGTAAGCACAGAACATCAATTAGCATATATTTTTATAAAGCTTTTAAGTAAGGATCGCTTTTGTGAAATAATGAGAAATTTAGGCCTTTTTTGTATGAAACATATGTTCTGTAGAAAATTCATGACAATGCAGATCTAGGATGAACCAGTCGACCAGTTTATCATACTAACTCAATCGGCCAACCGATTGAAGTAGAGAAACAAAGCATAAGCTACTGTGTGAACAATGATATTTTGAGTTTTAAGTAGGGTTCAATTTTTTAGTCTATAAATTGGACAAAAAGATATATTTGGACTCATAAAATATATCTAAATGAGAAAACATAGAAAAATTTGAATTCTATGTAAACTGGTCAACCAGTTCATATAATTAGATCAATTGGGTGACTAGTTGAGACAAAGCACATATAATGTCACTACTACCTAAAATTTCAAATTTTGACCCCTCGATTTCTTAAGGTTTTGAACATAATTTTCACATGGAAATGATTTTTTTAAGTGCATAAGAAGGATCAAAAGAGAAAAATAAGAAATTTCAAGGTTGAGGTTCAATCGACCGACCAATCAAACTAAATCAAGGCAACTGATCGATTGGTTACTCGACAGTATATAAGGAACTATCACTTTCCAGCAGCTCACAAAAACCTTCAAATTGATTTTCAATAACCCTAACTGAGGCTATCTTTTAATTTCACTTAATTTCCACCAAATCAAACCCAATTGGAGTTGATTTCTTGAAGATTAAAGCTCAATGGCTCCTAATAAATGCTCAAGGAATGTGGAATCAAAGAGCAAAAAGGCTAATGATCCAACATCATACCAAGGTGATAATGTTAAAAATTTCTTAATTCTTTTGCAAATAGGTCAATAGCTATTGAAAGAGTATTAATAACTGATTTGCATGCCTTTGGTATTGATGAAATGTATGCATCTATAAGTTGGAGGAATTTATTCTTTTTAAAGAAACCCGGTTATCCTAAGCTTATTAGAATATTTTTTTCAAATATGAGGATTAATGTTGAGCCTATGATTGTGAGTATACTGCAAGATAAACAAATTGAATTTGATTGTCAAATGCTTGTAGATATCTTAAGAATTTCAAATGAAAGTCCTAAGGTTTTTGAAATCAACATAATTCCTATAATTAAAGGTTTTATATATGATGAATCAGTGATTTTGCATACTTGTAGGAATGATTTTTCTCCAAGAGCAAAGATTAAGAACCAAGACGTGCTCTTACAACCTGGATTACTGCATAGGATCATAGCATATAATATTTTGCCTAAAAAAGGGTATTATGATGAGGTCACATTCATGGACATGTGCTTGATTGATTGTATAGTTAAAAATAGGCTTATTAATCTACCATATATTATAATTCAAAATATAATCATGGCTCACGATCAGAAACAAAAGCCTATTCCTTATGGTCAAGCCTTGACATTTATATTTGAGCATTACAGTATTTTATTAATGAGTACGGATAGGAAATCATATTTGCAAGCAATGGAAATAAATAATATAACCCTAACCAAAATGAAATTTCTATTGAATGAGGAAGGTGTTTGGGTCACTAAAATCCAAGTGGGAGCTTATGTTGAAGAAGAGCATGATGAAGAAGATTACATGTTGGTGGTGATGACGAGTTTGTTAACATGTTTAAGAAGCCACTTATAACTTCCTTTTTTAAAGATGTTGGACTAATTCATAGAGATCTAAGATGGAAGATCACATAGCCCATATTGAGATGGATATGAGTTATCTTCGAGATTCTCAAGCTCACATTATAGCTAATCAAGATCATATGGCAAGTGACTTACACAATATCAAGACTATGATGACAATCTACTCTCTCGATATCCACCACCCTAGACGATTGTGCCATAAGCATTTTTATGTTTTTATGTATTTAATTTTCTTTATGTTTTTTTATTTTCTTTCCCAATTTGTAATGGATAATTACATTTTGAACATTATGGCATGTTTTCATATTCAATTTCTCTATGGCTTGTTATGCTTTCTTATTCCTTTTCATTGATGACAAAGGGGGAGAGAATTAGCAAAAATAGAGAATACATATAAAACATGTGATTATATGATTAAAGGGGAAAACATATATGTATAGATTGTTGTCAATTGTTAAAGTCTCTAAGGGGCACTATATTGCAAAATATAAGGGTGTCCTTTTCTTTTATATCTATTCTTTTTAATTAATAAATCCAAGACGCAAAGCAAGTGAAGACTTAGTTCTTAAGAATTTGTTTTAGTGCAAATTATGTAAATCTATATATCTTACTTGATAACACAAATTAAAATGAATCCATACACTTCACATTGCATGCGCTATATAATTTATATGCATTTAGTCAGTCCAAGATTCACAAGGTTTAAAACTGTCAAATCTGGGTTTTAAGTTGAACTGGTCGACTGCTTGGATATACCAAGTGAACCAGTCAACCACTTGTTCAACAAGGATAAACACCTGGAAATTTACAGAAATCGGTCAACCGATTGGCTTGACCAATCTAAACCGGTCGACCGTTTTAGTTATCAGAGGAATAGTAACTGCTATATATGGCTACTTTTTTATAGAATCATATAAATTCCAATTGTAGCTCCATGTATAGCCTAAATAGTACATATAGTATGACAGTTTTGTAACTTGTTAATCCAAATATCCAAAATCTGATCATTTAATTATTCTTGGATTCTCTTAGTTTCAGATCTTATAATAGACTCAATTGGTACCACTAATTGATTCTTTAGTGATGCTTGCTAATTCACATCATTAGTGGTTATGGATTTTGTTTTTAAAAAAAAATTGTTCAAAATATATAGGTGGAGATAAGTTATAGTGATCACAGTCATTTACAAGATATTACTCATGATCATCATGATTTAAATTAGGTGGAGGTTCTTAAAGAGGTATAGGATATATATTCAAGTTGATGATAACGAGGAAGAGGTACAATATAATATTGTTAAAGAAAAGAGGACAAAGACCAAGAAAACACCAAATCGTGCTTAGTTTTACAGTACTAATTATGTTGCTTATGAATTGTCTATTGCACAGGATACATGTGATGTTGATGAGCCTTCTTCGTATATGGATGCCATTACTAGTGCTAATTATAGAATGTTGTTGTCTTGCATAAAGAGATGGAATTACTACATAAGAATCAAACTTGGTAGCTTGTTCGACCTCTTAAAGGAAAGAAGATAGGTGGCTGCTTTAACTGGATCTATAGAAAAAGGATGCTATCCCTGTGATAGAAGATGCTACATACAAAACTTGGCTGGTTTTAGATGGATATAGACCGGTGTTGACTTCAATAAGGTATTTCTTTTTTTCTATAGTTAGGCATAATTCTATTAAAATTCTATTATCTTTAGTGACGAGACTTGTCGCATTCATACGTAGAGAATTAGAGAGAAATATCTACATGATGCAATAATTGAAGGGTTTTATGATTAATGGCAAGGAAGATCACATATGCCTATTGAAAAAACCCTTGTATAAACTTCAAATGATTAGAATTGAAAGGGAGCACAAGACCGCTTAATTTCTATCCACCGAGTAATTTGTCTGGTTCAGTAGACAATTACATCCTCCGAAATTGACGACCGCCATTTGCGTTAAAGTTTTTGTCTTCGTTTCAGTTATGGTC
>Ga0307513_10008631_pt1 | contig 12991 bp, 12 predicted proteins | sample 15_EM_MG_FD_202174 | JGI IMG/M metagenome (GOLD analysis project Ga0307513, IMG submission 202174) | Populus trichocarpa ectomycorrhiza microbial communities from riparian zone in the Pacific Northwest, United States - 15_EM | ecosystem: Host-associated > Plants > Roots > Unclassified | place...
CTGTGCCGCCGCCAGTTCGTCCGTGCCGTGCACGATCACACGATTGCGACCGGCGCGCTTGGCGACGTACAGGGCCTCGTCGGCCGCAGCGATCGCGGTCGAGGGGTCCGTGGAGCAGTCCCAGAGGGCGATCCCGGCGGAGAAGGTCTGCGCGTCCGGCGTCAGCACACGCAGTCGCTGCAACGTCATCACCGCCGACTGCGGGCTCGTTCCCGGGAACAGGATGGCGAACTCCTCACCGCCGTAACGGGCCAGGAGAGCTTCTGGTGGCAGGGCATCGGTCCACGCAGCGACCGCCTCGCGCAGCAGGCGATCGCCGGCCTGATGGCCATGAGTGTCGTTGTAGACCTTGAAGCGATCCAGGTCGAGGATCGCGACGGACAATGTCGTCTGCAGTTCCCGGCTGAGCATGCACGCACGGGACAATTCGTGGTCCCAGGTACGCCGGTTGGGTGCCCCCGTCAGGGCATCCGAACTCGCCAGGGCCGCCAGGCGTACGGCCTGCACCTGAACCACCTTGAGCAGCCCGATCATTCGCAGCAGGACGAGGACGGACAGCAGCAGTGAGCCGACGCCGATCACCGGCCACAGCACACCACCCCCGGTGGCGCCGTCCAGAAGCAGAGCCAGTCCCGGCAGGGTCAGACCGCCGGCCAGGGCGGCAAGCCGACGCCCGGTCGGAGCAGCATCGATCCGGTCAGGAGCGGGTTCGGCCAGCACCACCATCGACGGCGCGCAGGCGGCGGCCGCGACCAGGAGATATCCACCCAGCCAACCCGCGTCCAGCCAGCTGGAAGAGACCGGCCCACCACTGATGCCGACCGCCACGTTCCACACCATGTCCGCCAGCAACGTGAGCACCAATGATCCGGTGAGCAGGCGGAACGCCGCGGTGCGGGCACCCGGGGCGGTGTACATCCGGGCGATGACCCCCAGCAGGAACAGGTCCCCGAGCGGGTACGCCGAGCTGATGACCTTGCCGGCCAGAGAGAGACTGGAGTCCTGCATCAGGGGCGCGACCAGGAACACCACCACCAGTACCCCTGCCCCCACAGTGACAATGGAGGCGTCCAGCAGGGCGGCCATGTCGCGCCCGCCCCGGCGCGTACGCACGAAAATCAGCGCGCCGGCCCCCAGCGCCAGGTAGGCGCTCAGGTAGATGCTGTCCGAGGGCGCCGGATACCGGTCGGGGAGCACATGCTGCTCCACGGTCCACATCAGGTCACCCGCCACCCAACCGCCGTAGCCGAGCAGTACCAGGAACCAGCCACGCCGCCGTACAGGCCGATGCCGCCGTAGACCGAGGCAGGCGACGATCAAGGCCCCCGTGCCGATCACCTGGTAGAAGACGTCATGAAGGCCGTCTGCCATCGGCACCAACACGTAGACCGGCACCGCCAACGCCAGCACTCCCAGCGCTGCGAACAGGATCCGCGGCAAACGGGGTGTGAGAGGGGCAGCCGCAGGCACATGCGCGGCGCCGAGGGGGTTTACGCCGACTGCACCGCCGGCCCGCTCACGCAACCGAACTCGCCGATACACCCGGGCGGTCAGGCCAGTGTCCGCCATCGCCGCTACCCCTCATCCTTAGTGTCGAGCCTCGCGGCGTGGTGACGCCATGATGCTCAACAACACGGGGCAACTCCATAGAGTTACCAATTCATCACCCAATGTGTCTAGCGCTCGGACGCTATGCCCGGATCATCGCCACCGCCTGGGACGGCGCCACCCTCGACCTGCAGTACGACGGCGACGAGATGGCCTCCATCCACGGCACCACGTGGCGTTCGCAGTCGGAGCCGGACTGATCGCCCTCGCCACGATCCTGGTCACGATCACGGTCAACGCCGACAGCAGCGAAGTCACACCGGACCCGGCCCTAACCATCGCCTGATCACCCCGGCACCGGCCGACCACAGGTTCGGGCCCGCCTCATCAGGGCAGGCCCGAACGGCGATTCGACCAACGTCGTCCTTCACCGCGCAGCCTCGGACCGGTGAGGGCCGGGCAATACGGGACAAGCCCCGCACGCGATCGGATCCCGGCCCGGCCTTCCACGCCTCTGCCGACGGTCGTTGCACCGGATCAGAGCCTCTGGCGGGTCGGGGGCGCTTCAGGGTTGGGCGGTGCCCGGTCAGGTGTGGCTGGGTGTCGGCTCAGGAGCAGGTCAGGGTCTGATCAATGGTGGGCGGTGGCGGGTGAGGATCCAGCGGCGTTGGAGTTCCTGAAGGACTGCGCGCCGGCCTCTTGAAGGGCTGCGGGTGGGCCGCTACAGCGCGCACGCCAAGCGTGCGGAGCCGACTGGGTCGCCTACTCGACCGAAGTTAATCTTGATCTGATCAAGATAAGTGCATAGGTTTTTCGCATGACGTCTGACTTCGAGGCGCAGTTGCGGGCGGTCTCGCTGCGCGTGACCCGGCCCCGGTTGGCGGTGCTCACCGCATTGCGCGATCACCAGCACGTCGACACCGACACGGTGATCTCGCTGGTCCGGGCCGATCACCCCACGGTCTCGCACCAGACGGTGTACGACGTGCTGCGTGCGCTCGCCGATGCCGGTCTGGTGCGGCGCATCCAGCCTGCCGGTGCGAGCGCCCGCTACGAGTCCCGGGTGGGCGACAACCACCACCATGTCGTGTGCCGCTCCTGCGGTGCGATCGCCGATGTCGACTGCGCCGTCGGGCACGCCCCCTGTCTGACCGCCTCGGACGACCACGGCTTCGTGGTCGATGAGGCGGAGGTCGTCTACTGGGGCACCTGCCCCGACTGCGTGACCAAACCTCTCAAATGACCCGCTAGTTCGGAAGGAAGCAGAATGAGCGACACCCAGGACAACGCCGCCTCCAGCGCCCAGGGCGTGGACCAGATGGCGGCGGCCGGCTGCCCGGTCGCGCACGACTCCGTGACCGCACACGGCAGCGAGAGCGAGAACCCGGCGATCGACTCCCCGACCCCGAAGACCGGTGGTCGTCCGCACACGAACCGGGACTGGTGGCCCAACCAGCTCGACCTCTCGGTGCTGCACGCCCACTCGTCCAAGGGCAACCCGCTGCCCGAGGGCTTCAGCTACGCCAAGGAGTTTGAGACCCTCGACGTCGAGGCCCTCAAGCAGGACATCGTCGAGGTCCTCACCACCTCACAGGACTGGTGGCCGGCCGACTTCGGCCACTACGGCGGTCTGATGATCCGGATGAGCTGGCACGCCGCCGGCACCTATCGCATCCACGACGGTCGCGGTGGGGCCGGCGACGGCGGTCAGCGTTTCGCCCCGCTCAACAGCTGGCCCGACAACGCCAACCTCGACAAGGCCCGCCGGCTGCTGTGGCCGATCAAGCAGAAGTACGGCCAGAAGATCTCGTGGGCCGACCTGCTCGTGCTGGCCGGCAACGTCGCCCTGGAATCGATGGGGTTCACGACCTTCGGCTTCGGCTTCGGCCGCGAGGACGTCTGGGAGCCCGAGGAGATCTTCTGGGGTCCGGAGGACGCCTGGCTCGGTGACGAGCGTTACATCTCCGAAGCGGAGATGGCGCCCGAGGTGGGCGCGACCGAGATGGGACTCATCTACGTCAACCCCGAAGGCCCCCGCGGCAGCGGGGATTTCCGGGCCGCGGCGCACTTCATCCGGGAGACCTTCGCCCGGATGGCGATGAACGACGAGGAGACCGTCGCCCTCATCGGCGGCGGCCACACCTTCGGCAAGACCCACGGCGCCGGCATCGCCGACGACCACGTGGGCGCGGAACCCGAGGGCGCCCCGCTGGAGGCACAGGGCCTGGGCTGGCTGAGCAGCTACGGCAGCGGCAAGGGCGCTGACACGATCACCAGTGGTCTCGAGGTGACGTGGACCGACCGGCCGACGCAGTGGAGCAACCGTTTCTTCGAGATCCTCTTCGGCTACGAGTGGGAGCTCACCACGAGCCCCGGCGGCGCCAAGCAGTGGGTCGCCAAGGACGCCGAGGCGATCATCCCGGACGCCATCGACCCGTCCAGGAAGCACAAGCCGACGATGCTCACGACCGACCTGTCGCTGCGCTTCGACCCGACGTACGAGAAGATCTCCCGCCGCTTCCTGGAGAACCCCGACGAGTTCGCGTTGGCCTTCGCCAAGGCCTGGTACAAGCTGCTGCACCGAGACATGGGTCCGGTCAGCCGCTTCCTGGGACCGTGGGTCGCCGAGCCCCAGCTGTGGCAGGACCCGGTACCGGCCGTCGACCACGACCTCGTGGCTGACGCCGACGTCGCCGCCCTCAAGACCAAGGTGCTCCAGGCCGGCCTCACGAGCGCCCAGCTGATCTCCACCGCCTGGGCGTCCGCGGCGAGCTTCCGGTCCACCGACAAGCGCGGCGGCGCCAACGGCGCCCGGATCCGTCTGGAGCCCCAGCGCAGCTGGGAGGTCAACCAGCCCGAGCAGCTCGCGGGAGTCCTGGACACCCTCGAGGGCATCCAGCGCGAGTTCAATGATGCCGGCGGCGCCAGGATCTCGCTCGCGGACCTGATCGTGCTGGCCGGCTCGGCAGCAGTCGAGAAGGCGGCACGCGAGGCCGGTGTGGAGGTGACCGTGCCGTTCCGCCCGGGCCGCACCGACGCCACTCAGGAGCAGACCGACGTCGAATCCTTCCGGGTCCTCGAGCCGCGCGCCGACGGGTTCCGCAACTACCTGCGCTCGGGTGAGAAGACCCCGGCCGAAGTGCATCTCGTCGACCGCGCCTACCTGCTCGACCTGACCGCGCCCGAGATGACGGTCCTCATCGGCGGCCTACGCTCCCTCCAGGCCAACGTCGGCGGCACCCAGCACGGCGTCCTGACCGACCGGCCCGGGCTGCTCACCAACGACTTCTTCACCAACGTGCTCTCCCCGGGCACCCGGTGGAAGACGTCGGAGTCCGACGAGAACGTCTACGAGATCCGCGACGTGGCCACCGACGAGGTGAAGTGGACCGCCACCGCGGTCGACCTCGTCTTCGGCTCCAACTCCCAGCTCCGGGCTCTTGCGGAGGTCTACGCCAGCCAGGACGCCCGCGACAGATTCGTGAGCGAGTTCGTCGCGGCCTGGACCAAGGTCATGGAACTCGACCGGTTCGACCTCGACTGACCCGACTCCAGCCCACGAGCCCGGTCGATCCACCAGCGGTCGACCGGGCTGGGCCGCCATTGGATCCGGCCATCTTGCTGGACGAGCGTGAAGACAGCTGCATCTGAGAACGGGCCGGGTTGCCGGGAGCACGATGCGTCGCGTCCCCGCCAGGCCGCGCACTGCCACCTCGTCCGCGTACCGGCGTCTTCTCAGGCACCGACGTCGGAGCCGTCGGGTGGGACGGCGTTGTACTCCTGGTCGGTGACGTGATCGCCCCAGTGCGCAGCGGGGTGCGCATCGTCGGTCTCGTTGATCGCGACGTGCACCATCAGCCGGGTGGCGGTGGCGCCGTGCCAGTGCTCCTCATTCGGCTCGATGTACACGCGGTCGCCTGGGCGGATGACCTCGAGCGGGCCGCCTCGGCGCTGTACGAGCCCCATTCCCTCGGTGACGAACAAGCTCTGCCCGAGCGGGTGGCGGTGCCAGGCTGTCCGCGCGCCCGGGGTGAAGTGGACCAGGCTGGCCAGCACCCGGGATGGAGCCGCCGGTGTGGCTAGCGTGTCCACGTAGACGTCACCGGTGAACCATTCCGCTGGTCCCTTACCGGTGGCTCCCTCGGTCGAACTGCGATTGATCTGCACGACAATGCCCTTCTACGAGGTGACCAGAACGGTCGTCCTGGCCTGACTCCAGGTGTCAGACGATTTTCAGATGGTGTCGACGCTGAGGCCCGTGTGCACCTGGTCCATCTGGTCCATCTGGTCCAGGGTGGCGCCGCCCTGGACCAGATGGAGCGTTCGATCGGAGTTTCCGACTGCGGTGGTGTCGTCGCAGTAGAAGCCGAGGTCGCCCCCGAACCGGTCCGGCAGCGCCCCGGCGATCAACTGCCCGCACCCCAGGGCCACCAGGCACGCGGTCACGGTCAACTGCGCGACCGACGTGGCCGCACCGAGTTCAGCGGTCAGCGCGGGCGGCGCCGGCAGGTACAGGTCCATCGAAATGGGCCCGAAAACGGTCAACAACAACAAGAGCAGGGGCAGGAACCGCGTGAGAGGGGGTCGGACGGTGGCGTCGGGCATGGCCACCAGCGTTCCCCCGTCGCCCGCGCCGGTGGGAGTCCCTGCTGAGGGGTGTACCCACAGGGCACCGCTCGGCGCGAAACTCGTGCCTAATCTGTCGGCATGGACAATCGAGCCGAGGTGCGTGAGTTCCTGATGTCCCGCCGGGCGAAGCTTGCCCCCGAAACCGCGGGTCTACCGGCCGGTTCGAATCGGCGGGTGACAGGCCTGCGCCGCAGCGAGGTCGCCACGCTCGCGGGGGTGAGCGTGGAGTACTACGCGAAGCTGGAACGAGGCGCCATCGCGGGGGCATCCGCCTCGGTGCTCGACGCGCTCGCCCGCGCCCTGCAACTGGACGACACCGAGCTCGCGCACCTGCTGGATCTGGCTCGTGCCGCCGACGGCATTCCGTCCTCGGGTCGTTCCCGGCGCCGCTCCGCCAAGCCCTCCGTCCCCAGGGCCAGTCTGGAATGGGCGCTGGCCTCGATCACCGAAGCCATCGCGTTCGTGCGCGACCCCCGGCAGAACCTGCTGACGACCAATCCCCTCGGTCGCGCGTTCTACCAGCCGGTCATCGGCGACGGGGGCCGCATCCCCAACCTCGCGCGCTTCCAGTTCCTCGATCCTGCCGCCCGCGACTTCTACCCCGACTGGGACGTGTTCGCCGAGATGTGCGTGGCCATCATGCGCGCCGAAGCCGGCCGCGACCCCCACGACAAGGGCCTGCAGGATCTCGTGGGAGAGCTCTCCACCCGCAGCGACACCTTCCGTAGGCTCTGGGCAGCGCACGACGTGCGCACCCACGGTGCCGGCACGAAACGCTTCCACCATCCCGTCGTCGGTGAACTCGTGCTGGCGTACGAGGAACTCGCCGTCACCGCCGAGCCCGGGCGGGTTCTGCTCATCTACACCGCGGAACCGGGCTCGCCTTCCGCGCAGCGGCTGCAACTGCTGGCCTCCTGGGCCGCCGACCGCGCCTCCCTCCAGGCCTGAGCGGACGCCGCCGGCTCACCTCCCGAGGCACGTCACCCTCCCTGCCGCCCCCGCTCAGGCGGGGACGAACACGGTGACGTGCGGGCGAAGGCCAGGCAAGGGTGCTCTGCCAGTACACCCCTCAGCAGGGACTCCCACCCGTGCGCGGGCTGCGCTTTAGTGGGTCGAGAAGCCACGCCCGACAATGCCTTCCGAGGAGAGAATCACTGTGAAAGCCACTTTCATGTACGGCGCCGGCGACGTTCGCGTCGAGACGGTCCCGGACCCGGTCATCCAGCAGCCCACCGACGCCATCGTGCGTGTCATCCGCTCCTGCATCTGCGGTTCGGACCTGCACCCGTACCACTCGATGGCCGCCACCGAGCAGGGCATGCCGATGGGTCATGAACTCATCGGCGTGATCGAGGAGATCGGGACGAGCGTGACCACCCTCACAACAGGTGATTTCGTGGTCGCCCCGTTCGCCTTCAGCGACAACACCTGCTCCTTCTGCCGGGAGGGTTTCCACACCGCCTGCAAGCACGGTGGCTTCTACGCGACACGCGAAACCAACGGGCTACAGGCCGAACTCGCCCGCATTCCGCTGGCCGACGGCAGTCTCGTCGTGGTTGCGGACATGACGGACGAGCGCAGTGAGTTCTTCCCAAGCCTGCTCAGCCTCTCCGACGTCTACCTCACCGGCTACCACGCCGCGCACATGGGCCACGTCCAGCCCGGCAAGACCGTCACGGTGATCGGTGACGGTGCGGTCGGCCTGTCGGCCGTGCTGGCCGCCAAGCAACTCGGCGCCGAGCGGATCATCCTGATGGGCCGGCACAAGGTCCGCACCGATCTCGGCGTCGAGTGGGGCGCGACCGACGTGATCGCCGAGCGCGGCCGGGAAGGGATCCAGCAGGTGCTCGACCTGACCGACGGCGAGGGCAGCCACATCGTGCTCGAGGCGGTCGGCCACATGCCCGCCTACGAGCAGGCCTACGGCATCGTGCGCCCCGGCGGCGTGATCTCTCGCGTCGGCGTCCCGCAGTACGAGGAGGCGCCGATCGGCTTCGGGTCGCTGTTCGGCAAGAACATCACCCTCACCGGTGGTCCGGCCCCGGTGCGCGCCTACCTCGAGCAGGCCATTCCGCAGGTGCTGTCCGGCCAGATCACTCCGGGCAAGGTCTTCGACCGCACCATCAGCATCGACGATGTGCCCGCCGGCTATGCCGCGATGGACGCCCGTGAGGCCCTCAAGGTTCTCATCACCCCGTGATGCCGCGCGCTGGCCCAGTACTCCCCCAAGCTCCAGACGTAGGCCCGGACACCATTACCGTCGGCGCAGATCACGTGTTGATGTTGATCATGTGTTGATGTTGATCAGAGTTCTCCGGGGCTGGCCATGCGGTAGAAGAAGGGCCCCAGCCCTGCGGAGGCGACGGCTTGGACAAGCGGAAGATGGTCCTCCAGCATGCGGGCGCGCTCCAGGTCCCCGACGAAGACAGGGTCGAATCCCGCGTCGACGATCAGCTGCTCGGCGACCTGCCGGGCCTGCGCATCAGCGGCAAACAGGTTGCCCGGACGCACCCGCTGCTGTCCGATCTGGTCGTAGAGCAGCGCCCAGTTGGTGTTGAAGCTCTTGGCGGTCGGCCCACCGATGATGGACTTGACCTCGTGCGCCTGCGACACGAACGCGGCGGAGCGGTGCCCGTAGGAGTTGGTCGCATCGATGGTCACCTTGCCGTCGATGCCGGTCACATTCGCCAACGCTGCCGCGATTGCCTGCCCGGGCACGGCGACCAGGACCACGTCAGCCGCCGATCCGTCCCCGCCCTCACGGCCCAACGTGATGACCTCGTGCCCGGCCTTCGACCAGATCCCGGCCAGCCCGCCGCCGATTCGGCCCCGACCCACGGTGACGATCTTCATGTGCGCCCCTGTCTGGTTGCCTGACCACGACCCTGGGGCCCGGTGGTCAGATCCTGGCAGGGTCCCCGCGAAGCGGCAATCAATGCCGCCGAGCCATCCACGTCCACCGAGACTTCCGCGCCGTCACCATGATCCGCTAATCGGTCACCCTGACGTGGACTTGCATGGGCCGAGCCGTCCAGACCTCTTTGGGAGTGGCGGCCGCCCAGCGCCACAGTCGCGTTCGCGGGCAGACCAGACAGTCGGTGAATGGGTTCGCCCGCGTTGCGCCGCGAAAGATCAATCCAGTCAGTCATGACAGTCGGAAGGCGTCTTCCTCAACGGGGCGAGGCGGCTCAGTCTGAGAGCCGAGTGATCGTCGCGTCTCCTGCCGTCAGCGCCGCCGGCACGGCGTTCTCAAACCCTGACGACGCCGGACACGATGTCGGTTGCCACATCTCGGAGTTTGACGTTGCGGCCCATGGATGCCCGTCGCAGGATCTCGAAGGCGGTGTCTGCATCGCACCGGTTCTGACCCATGATGACGCCCTTCGCTTGCTCAATGACCGCCCGGCTCGCCATCGCGGTCACCATGTTCTCGGCGAACTGCGCGGTCTCGGAGTGCGTGACCGCGTTCCCCACCGCCACCGCCATATAGGCAGCAAGCTCGCGGGCCGGCTCCACCGCCTCGCCCAAGGAGTGAGGCACCCGCGAATAGCAATTGAGGGCACCGATCAGGTCGGTCTGTACCGGCAGCGGGAGGGAGACCGAACTGAGCACCCCGTGGCGAACGACGGCGACGGCGTAGTCGGGCCAGCGCGTCTCGGTGCGCATGTCCGCTACCACCAGCACCGTTCCCGACAGTCCGGCATCGATACAAGGACCGTAGCCCCGCGCGTACTGCAACTCGTCAGCCTCAAGCGCCAGCATTCCGCTGTGGGCCACCGTGAACGGCTTCTCGTCACGCACCAGGGTGATCGAGACGTCGTCGGCACCCTCCACGGCGTCATGAGCAATGTCAACGAGTCTGCCGAGGGTGTCGTCGAGGCCACCGTCGCCCAGCCTGATGCTCAGGAGTGCGGCGAGGACGGGCTCCGGCAGTCTCGACATGGCGCGACGGTATCCGCAACGCTCGCCGCGGGCACCTTGTGACGGCGTCTCCTCCGCTCAGACCACGGGACGGCGCGCGGTACTCAGCTGCGAAGTCCCTAGCCGGGGGCTGCATCCCCGGGACGGCCGAGCAGGGACCGCACGAGATTGCGGATCGTCTCCGAGGGGCGCAGCCCAAGCTCCTCGTGCAGGAGCCGCCGGTAGATCTCGTACTGGCGCAGGGCTTCGCCGGGGTTGTGCTCGGCCAGGTGCACCTCGATCACCCGGCGGTGGGCGCTTTCGCGCAGTGATTCGCCGGCCACCGCGGCCAGGCCCGCCTGCAGCGCCTCCGCGAAACGCCCTGCCGCTCGCAGGGAACTACTGAGCCCCTCCAGTGCGTGCAGCCGGGACTGGCGGTGACGTTCTCGTTCGACCAGGATCCAGTCGTCCCCCCAGGACGGAAGTACATCCCTGTGCAGCAGCGACAACACATCATCGGTTGCTGCGGGCTCCAGTGCCCCCGTGCCGACCTGCTCCGCCGGGGTGCGCAGCCGACGGATCTGGGAGTCGCAGACCCAGACGTCGACATCCACGTGCTCGGACAGACCCAGATCCGTCGCGCTGCTGGTGATGAGGTTCTGTCCTGCCGGGTGCGGCAGGCGGGTGAGGGCGGCGCGCAGGTTCGCTGAGGCCTGAGCGGCAGCGCTGCCCGGCCAGAGCACCCCGGCGATGCGGGATCGGGGTACCGGTCGCTGGTTCAGACCGAGGAAGGCCAGGAGCCGCTGGCCGCCGAGGCGCACCTGCACCGCGTGGCCGCCGGCGAGCACGGCGAAGTCTCCCAACAGGTGAACCCGGATCCCAGCGGACGAGGGGGCATTCGATGGATGTTGCACGGTCTCTCTCCAGAAACGATGCCGGGAGGGAGGGGCGTTCTGGTTACACCCCTGCACCGTTGTATCCGGCCGTCCCGGGGACGCAACCCGGCGTTCCCCTCCGCGCCGCGATCCAGCCTCGAGGGTGAGGACATCCACTCGCGCCATCGGCACCGAACAGATCTGCGCCCCGCGCAGTCAGACCTGCAGCAACCAGCGGCGCACCGCCTCGCAGATCGCGTCGACGCCCTGCGCGGCGGTAGCGACGCGCCGGGGTGTCGACGGGCCTGTCACGAACAGCAGGCGACACCGCACGTCGTCGTCCTGGTGCCAGGCCCGCAGCAGCAGGACGGCCGGGTGCTCGTTCTCCCGCTGGCGATCGGGAGGCCGCACCGGCGTGAGGGCCGCGGATCGTTCCTGGCGGCAGGTGCGGCACAGCGCCATGATCAGCCACCCAGGAGATCAAAGAGCAGGAACAGGTTCAGGGCGATGATGGCTGCCGCGACCACGGCCCCGGCCCCGCTGGTCACGCGCCGGTTCACCAGGTCGGCCATGACCGCCCGCCGGGAGGTGAGCATCACCAGCGGCACCAGGGTGAACGGGATGCCGAAGGACAGCACCACCTGACTGAGCACCAGGGCCGTCCCGGTCGAGGCGCCGCTGCCCAGCAGGACCAGCGCCGGCAGCATCGTCACCAGCCGTCGCACGGTCGGGCGGACCCGCACGCCGAGGTATCCGCGCATCACGATCTCACCGGCATAGGTGCCGACGCTGGCCGAGGAGAGTCCCGAGGCCAGCAGGGCGAGGGCGAACGCGACGGCCGCACCGGTCCCGGCCAGCGCGATCAGGCCGGTGTGGGCATCCTGAAGGCTGTCCACGCTCAGGGCGCTGCGGTGGAACAGGGCGGCGGCCACCACCAGCATGGCCACGTTCACCGCACCGGCCAGGCTGAGCGCGGTCACGACGTCGACCCGCTGGGCGCGCAGCAACCGGTGCCGCTCGTGTCGGTCGGGGGCCGGGCGGCCCCGGGTGGGCCGGGCCAGTTGCGCGCTCATCGAGGAGTGCAGGTAGACCGCATGGGGCATCACGGTGGCCCCGACGATCCCGCTGGCCAGCAGCAGGCTGTCGGCCCCGGCGAAGCGGGGGACCAGGCCGGCGGCGATGTCACCGGGGGCGGGCGCGGCGTGCAGCAGCTCGTACCCGAACACCAGGGTGACGAGGGCCAGCAGCGCGATGATGGTGATCTCGAAGGGCCGTCGGCCATGGCGCCGCAGCCCCAGGATCAGGAAGGCGACCGCGGCCGTGAGGATCCCGCTGCCCAGCGGGTCGAGACCGAAGAGCAGTTGCAGCGCGATCGCGGCGCCGACGAACTCGGCCAGGTCGGTGGCCATCGCCACCAGTTCGGCCTGCGCCCACATCAGCCACCGGGCCCGGCCCGACAGCCGCTCACGGCACAGTTCGCCCAGGTCCTTGCCGGTCGCCAGACCGAGTTTGGCCGACAGGTACTGCACGAGCATGGCCACGACGTTGGCCAGCACCACGACCCAGACCAGCGTGTATCCGAAGGTGGCGCCGCCGCCGATGTTGGTCGCGAAGTTCCCGGGATCGATGTACGCGATCGCGGCGACGAAGGCCGGGCCGAGGGCCGGCAGCATCCGGCGCAGACGACCGCCCGCGCGTCCGGGCGAGGGGATGGGCACCGGCGGCGTCTGGGGCAGCCGCAGCGGTAAGGGCAGGACGAGGGTTCCCGCAGACGGCAGGGTGGCGGGCTGCTCGCGCCGGTTCTCGCGGGGCATCAGCGAGGGGGGAACCGGGGTGCGAAAGAGGCTGGGATGCAGGAGCGCCGTGGGAACCGGGGACCCTGCGTCCCGAGGGGGTCGGATGAGCATGGAGCGCTCCTGAAGGTCTCACGGGACGGGAGGTCTCACGTGGGCGGGCGGGCGGCCTGGCGTGGGCGGGCGGGCGGCCTGGCGTGGGCGGGCGGCCTGGCGTGGGCGGGCGGGCGGTCTGGCGTGGGCGGG
>Ga0307513_10008632_pt1 | contig 12988 bp, 19 predicted proteins | sample 15_EM_MG_FD_202174 | JGI IMG/M metagenome (GOLD analysis project Ga0307513, IMG submission 202174) | Populus trichocarpa ectomycorrhiza microbial communities from riparian zone in the Pacific Northwest, United States - 15_EM | ecosystem: Host-associated > Plants > Roots > Unclassified | place...
CGGAAGGTGGCTCAGATAATACCTTTGTAGGTCAAAACTCTCCCTTTTTCCTCTTTTTTTCTCTCCTCTCCTCTTTATTTTTTATTAATTATTTTTTATTTTGGACACAGGTATGAGTAGCGAGCCGAAAGGCAAGGTAAAACATGACGCAGCACACGCATGACAAATCACAAAATTACGTAAGGGTTTCTTTTTCCATACGCACGGGCCCAACAACGAGCAGCGGACGCATGAAAAGAAAATACAGGTTTTAGTTTGGTATGGGAGATGACAAAGACGTATAAGACACCATTCCCACTTTCCTGAAGATTGTAGTCGAAAAATGACAGCAATGCAACTGATTTTGTACAAACATACGATGTACCTACCCTTTGTATGATGGGAAAATATTTGCACTCCACAACAACCCTCTCTCGTTACTTACGTAACATCGAGTCGGGGATAACCATGTCCACTTCCAACTTACTCCCCCCGGACGACGGAACACCTATAATCCACCCAGGTACAGCCCGTTGTCGTTTATTATCCCCCATTCTCAACTGCTTAAAGGCTCCAGGAAACCACCACCGCTTCCCTGGCCGGATATCTCATCGCGCGCCAAATGGTCCGTCTCCTCTTTCAAATTCGGCTTCGGCGCAGAATGCCTACTCGATGGCGATCCTGAAACGTTTTGGCAGCGAGTAACTTCGAATGTCGTATCCTCGCTACCACTGAATCAATTTCCTAGTTCTGATGGGCCTCAGCCCCACTTCATTACAATCGAATTTCCTCGCAAAGTAGCCATTCAGGTCATGCCCTGCGTAAACGCAATGCGTCCTTTTCCTCACCTTTGAAATTCCCTCCAGAAACTCAGCATTCACCTCAATTTTCCTCAAGATGATTCTTATACCCCATCTACCCTTGCAATACGTGCTGGAACAGGACAAAACGATCTCCAGGATGTACGCGTTGTAACTTTGGACAAACCAGATGGTTGGATCACGTTTGATATATCTTCAGAACCCAATCCAGAGGGTGATGGTTTGTGAGTTCAATTCCTGACCGCCATATTTCCCGCTTATCTTCTGACCATTAAGCAATCCGGTTTACGCGTATGTGCTTCAAATAATTGTCGCTGCAAACCACATGAGTGGCAAGGACACCCATGTGAGGGGCCTCCGTGTCCTTGGACCTCTGGAGTAAGCTCATTTCAATCCGTCATCACCTTGCATTTAATAATTCATGTATTAGGGACACTACCTGTCTCGAGGAAGAATTTCCGTTCTATTCTCAGCAGTTCAGAATGTATGAGACCCTTCGGTGATGGTGCCAATACTTGTGCGTTTACAACGGTCTATTATTATCCAATAAATCAAGGTTGTACTTTACATCTACGTAGGAGTCTGTTTTCTACTACCTTCCCAAGGGAGGCTGATATGGTGCAGTATGGTGTTTAAATTTTGTTGAAGAATAATGTTGTTCTGGGGAGTATCTGGCGAAAGATGGTTGGGATGGTGGCTCATGAATAATCGGAGCCATCACTTGATGTTCGGATGGAGTACTCCTGCTATAAGACGTTATTCCAGATATGGAACCGCTTGCAATATGGGGACCGCCATATCCAGGAGCATGGGCTGGTGTAGTAATATTCCAAGCAGCAGGCGATGCATTCTGGATAATAATAAAAAGTCAATGACGGAAAGATTGGCAAATAGATGCCAACAACCTGACATACCTGTGGCTTATAAGGGGCGGGTACAACTTGATTATATTGCTGGTTTGGGTAATTGTATGAATAGTGAGCGTCGGGGTATGGCTTGTGTACGCCGGGTGAAAACCCATGTGCAGCTGGCTGGTAATGACTGAATGCGATTGCTGGTCGAGCAGGTGGTACGACGTGGGAGGAAGAAGGCCCAGCGGAATAAGGCGACTGCGTATTGAGCTGTTGGCTATTTGAGGGACGGACATAAAAGCTTTGCGGAGGGGGATCCTTATAAGAAGGTGAATACGCAGAGGGTCGGAGGTCTACTGAAGAATGGTTCACGGGTGGTTGGGGATATGGTCGGTATGCATGCATTTGTGGGACATCGGAAGGTAAAGGTTGCTTCATTGAGATCGGGTAATGCCTATGACTCCTTTGTTGGGAAAGACGACAACTTTTGCAAATGAAATCGACAGAATCCCAATTTCGACGGGGGCGGCCTGCAGCTTGGTCGGCACGGTCATGACAGAATATATGCTGCCACTTCGAGCAACGACCACACGACATCATGGGAGTGCCATCATCCTGGCGAATTGAATAACAAATAGCAATATCCAGAAGAGATAAGACATACCAAATTAATGCCTTGACGGTGACATATTTCGCAAGATAACTCCCAATCCTCTCCGGCCGGTGTTCGAGAACCACTATGAGATCCATTCGTGCCGTTGGTTTGGGTGTCCCGTGATTTGCGACTGGACGTGGTTGCAACATCATTTTGGGGTTTAGGATCGTTTTGACTCTCCGGGGTTCCATGGCTATGGCCATCAAGGTCAGGGTATTCGATGCTCGAAAAACAGATATGACTACATACCCAGCAGAATCATGACCCTTCCTTGATTCTTCTCGGGCCTCCCTTTCCTTCCTCCTTTGCTCTCTCGCGTTTTCGCGCTTGATGCGCTCCGATTCTTCTTTTTGGAGACGTGCTTCCATCCTTCGTGCACGGCTGTTCTTTTCTTCGTCTTCTTTTTTCCTTTTGGCAGCCAAGCGGGCTTCTTCTCGTTCGCTCTCCCTTAAGGCAAGGCGAGAAGATCTCTTTCTATGGACTAGGGCCTCTTCTAACTCCCGCTTTTGCTGGATTTCCTAAATACCGGAGTGTCATGAGGTCTGAAAAAAAAAATGAAATGGAGAAAAAAAAACTCACCCTCAGCTCATGCGTTACAGCAGGAACAATATCATTAACCAATGTCTTATACAAAGCCTTTTCGCTATAATGTGTAGCCTTCTCAAACTTCTCCGGGAAATGCTCCCACTCATGGAGGTCGGTGCAAATCTAAATAGAGCGAGTAAGCCAAAATAAGAGGAAAGGGGTGAGGAGTGTCGTACCGTTTCCCACTCTATGAAGTCGTCAGCACCTCCTTCCACTTTCTCAGGTCCCTTTCGTTCATCAGAGATGGGTCCTTCGTTCTCCTCACCCAGTTCTCCTTTGTCAAGAGGGTTTGCCACAGAGCTCTCGCTGACTTCTTCACTAAGCTCTGTTAGGTCGCTTATGGTGTCTTCGTCACTTTCCAGCCCTGTCTTTTGTGTCTTGTCTTTTGCCTGCTTGGACTTTGAATCTTCCTCGGTGTCGAGCCACTCATCCGGGATGGGTTGCCAATCTCCCTCTGGGGCGCCCCTCAGTCTTGCACTGGTCCTGGTTCCAAGAGCCCGGGGAGGTGCATGAGAGGGTTGTTGGCGCGATGTCCGCGACTTTGGTTCGAAAAGGGCTGTACGATTTAATTCAGCCAGCTCTTTCGCCTGAACATCAAGTTTCAATTTGGCCTGATCCTTAGCAGCTCTACTGCGCCGTCCAGAGGGCGTAAGAACAGAGTGCGGGGGCTTATCATTTAATCGGGCACGCTTTGCGGGAGTTGATATGACTTTGGGATCTGCCTTCCCCAGTTCCATTTCTACTGCTCGCTTTCGCTTGGATCCCTTAGCCTTTCCCGTCTTGGGCGGTAGACGTTGGATCCAGAGACGATCACCTGCCAAAAATGAGTTGCTGGGAAGAAGGACAGAACAGGGTTTATCTACCACCAATCAACCAGTAGGCATTGCGTTTGGTGTCGTAGCCTATAGGTTCAATACGCTGTTGGAAATAAGACAGTCAACAAAGAATTCTGCCATTTTTGAAAAAGAAATCTGACCCATAACGCCGCTTCGTCGTCGGTTTTCATGATGGTTCTCAACCTCATCGGATTTTGGAATTGCCATTCAGCAAGGTTGTGCATAGACTCGAGCTTGGAGAGCATGGGAAGATCGAACCAGTCAATGGATGGTGCCAATTGCGGCTCTTCGCCATGAGTCGTGACTGGCAGCGGAGGATGTCGCGCAACGCTTGACTGGCGAGAAGGGTCCGTAGGATATAGGGAAGTAAGCTCAGCTGAGAATTCTCTAGAAGGAGAGCCCTCGTCTTTGGGTACCACCGGGATTTCCAATGATATTCCAACTGCCTCTGACTCAGGGGATTCAAGTTCTTCGGTCTCCTTTACGATGTCTTTCGGATCAGGGCCAATAGGATTGGCCTGAGGGTCTCTCTTATTATATTGCTTTCGCAGCGTGGTTTGCCAGTTATCGACACTATGTAAAGGCGAACAAATGGTTAACCGCCCGTGCGGACGAGACGCGATAGAAGGGACATACGAGACTTTGCGATCATAAGATAGGGCGTACAACAGCTTTTGCATGACGCGTGGAAGAACAACGCTTGTTCCTTGCACTAAATCGGTCTCAATGTCCTAGGAAAACATAAAACATAAATTCCAATGCAAGGGGGGGATGCAGGCGAACTCACCACAACACCAACATCGTTCATGGCGAATAAGGGAGAGAATGTACAGAAGAATTGGCTAAAAGATGCCCAGCGCCACTGGCGCCTGAGCAAAGCGAGATTGTCGGGGTGGGGATCATGGTGGGGGGGTGGTGGAGAGGCTGTGATAGAAGAATGGATGTTTGGCGCCCGGGTGTTGGAGCGACGAGGCATGCCTTTGATGACCAGAAACCAAGAAATACGCGAGAGGAGAAAGGAGAAGCAGGCAGGTCGCGCTCAACAACCGTCATGAATGGAATATCATACATTATGTAATAAAACCCACGCTACAATTTCGCCTGAATAAACCTTGCTGCCTCTTCCACCATTTCATCTGTGCACTTGTGTCCCACTCCCTTCTGCAAAATTACCTTTTTGTCCCCTCCCGGCCCCACCTCCAGTCCTTCAACAAACTTCTCACTCGCTGCCCATGGAACGAGCCTGTCCTCTTCGCCAGAAAGAATCAATATTTTCTTCTCCAAGAATGGATTTGATGCGTCCAAAGTCGCATGGTTTTTCGATGCAGGATCCGATAATTCTATCAGCTTGAGCAGGCTTGATGGAATATATGGCGCTGCAAATGGTATATTGCTGGCCTGAGCTCGACGCTTGATGAGCTCGATATAATCTGGACACCCAATGATTGGGATCCCAACTTGCACTCTGGGGTCTAATGTCCATCAATTCTTGTTGTCAAAGTCAGTATGTAGGCAATACAATACCTTGGCTGAGTATGATCCAAGTAGAATGCCCCCCCAAACTAATTCCAACCACCCCCCACGACTCGATTTTACTTTCGTCATGAGGGAACAGGTATGAAGGTAAAAAATCCATCATGAATGATACGTCCCGAGCTGTCCCCGCTACAAGTGCGAGTTGAAAAACGAAGACAAAGGAGAGTAAAGCAACTAACTCTGGATAGCATACATATCCAAGCTTTTCGCCAATTGAGCTACTTGAAGTGTTGGATGATAGTAAAAACTCACGCATGGCGACTGTTATCTTGTGTCCCTGTCCAGGAATTATTTGCCCTCGCATCGATCAGGCGACTTCCATGATTACGGTGTTCCTGATAGGGGATTTTCAAAACTGTGGAGAGGCAATTCAATACACTCTTCCTACTAGAGTCACGATGAGAATGGTGCGCCGATCATGTGTGCTTGAACTCGTTTTTTCTGCAAGTACTCTAGCAGTACCATCCACCTGGGCTGCGGAACCGTGTCGACCGTGAAGGAGGAAGAGAACTGCCACAGATGGGGTAGTAATGGAGGGCTTGTAAACAGAAATTTTCAATCCCCCAACGACGTGGTCTTCTTTGTTCAAAGACATGAGAGGCTGTGGAAAAATTAACAATCGAGAACAATTAAAAGTTTGATAATAAATCAAACGGATGTCATCTAAGAATATATACTACTTTAGCGCGGCAGGAAATTCTATCACCGAGTCACCAAGTCCTAAAATCACGTTCACCAACGATCTCCGCCTCCTCCACCTCTGCCGCCATAGCCATTGTCGTAACCACCTCCACCGCCCCCGTATCTATTGCCTCCACCGCCGCCACGTCCACGACCTCCGCCGCCGCCATACCGGCCTAAGAAATTATTGAGGAATGGATAAAATTATGCTAAAACCAAAAAGTTTCATACCTCGTCCCCCGCCACCACCATAAGAAGCCATTTCTTCTAGTTGAGGGGGCACGCTGGCCTTGGCTTCTCTCAGAATTCCAATAAGCTCTCGGGCTGATTTTGCATTGTCTGTGGTGAAATAAGTGTACGAAATACCCTTCATTCCTGCACGCTGTTAAAATTTGGTGTTTAGAACCGAAAAAAAGGTTTGAAGGCAAAAGAGAAACATACTCCAGTTCGACCGATACGGTGGATATAATCTTCGCAGTTGTTGGGGAAGTCATAGTTCTACAACGGAGATTAGTGAGGCCAAAGAGAGAAATTGAGGAATGACTCACGATAACATATCCTACATCCTTCACATCTATGAAATGACAGTGCCAAGACGGAAATCATATACAATCGACAGGACAGACGCGAAATTAGGGAAAAACATAAAAGGACATTGATAAGTCAACACAAAATAAGAATATACAAAACGTTTCAAGCGAAACGGTTTTCCAAGCATCCATATCACAAAAAAAGCCCCAGGACCATGACCGAGCAGATCATGATAAGCGAGGCCAGAATGGAGGCAGGTTGATGTTGTTCATCTTCGAAACTGGGGTTTGATGAGAGACCTTTTCGCGAGTCCGATTATAGACGGTGCCCCGAAAGTCCATGGCCTAAACAAGCAGCAGCACACCAATAAACTATCATGAAAGTGTTCGTTGGATGGCACCCATCGACACTCCGGGGATCATGGGGAGCATAAATGGGTTGCTTTGCGTAAGGTCAGGAAGTCATGCCCAGTTCCAAATGTACCCGCTTGACCGTGGTACTGAACCTCTCCGAATCCGGCTACGCGCCCAAAGAAGTCCGATGAATGCGCTGGATGAAGCATTTACTCCAAAGGATCCTTGCCAGTCTGACGCCTGGAAAGAATCTTGAAAATGGATCCAGTGAGTGTGCACTCAAAGAACTCGCGAATACCGCGATAAGCTTTGATGGCATGGATGCGAGAGTACCACTGCATGAGAACGTTAACTGGAAGGGGACATACCGAGTCCACGAGATGCAACATCTGTGGCGATGAGTATGGGTGATCGGCCGGCCTTGAATTCGCCAAGAACCCAGTCTCGTTCGCGTCTTTAACAAGGGTCAGGAGGGTGTTAAAGTTGTTCGCCAGTGTCTCAAGACTTACTGTTCTTTATCCCCATGAATAGCAAGGGCGGGCCAGCCCTCTTGTCGAAGATATTTTGTAATATCGTCCGCAACTCGCTTAGTGGCCACAAAAATGAGGACCTTGGCATTTTCTGCACTAATTTGATCGAGATGTTTGATCAATTTGTTACGCTTTTCGAAGTCGCTGCAAACTTCAACGATTTGTTGGATGTTGTGGTTTGCGGTCAACTCCATAGAACCGATGTTGACCTGTATCATATCCCTAAGGAAGTCCTGGAATGGGATAATCACGAAAATAAGGATAAACGGTGATAACAAAACATACATTGGCGAGCTTTTGCACATCCTTGGGCCAAGTGGCGCTGAACATGAGAGTTTGCCTGTCAGGGCGAATTTGGCTAACGATTTTGCGGATCTGGGGCTCGAAACCCATGTCCAGCATTCTATCAGCCTCGTCCATCACAAGATAGGTGACTCTTCGGAGGTTAGTTTTTTGCGTCTCCAACATGTCAATAAGCCGTCCCGGAGTAGCAATGACGACTTCAACACCTCGTTGAAGATCACGAATCTGGGGGCCTTTGGGAGCACCTCCATAGATGGCCGTGTTCCGAATGCGAGAATTCGAACTGTGGGGAAACAATATTAAACGAGTGCCTCTTCAGGGAACTGAAGGATTCTCACCCAAACTTGGTACACTCTTGCTGGATTTGGACAGCCAGCTCTCTCGTAGGAGCAAGAACAAGAGCAATGGGCCCATCGCCAGGTGCCAGAAGCGGTTGGCTAAAAATGAATATAATAAATTTCATATTCAATGGAATGATTGAAAGGATGTTACGCATTGATGTGCAACATTGCGGGAAGGGCAAAAGATATCGTTTTTCCAGATCCAGTCTGAGCAATGGCGACAACATCTCGACCACTGAGGGCCATCGGCCATGCTTGGCATTGAATCGGAGTGGGGGAGGAGAATCCTTGGGCGCGGATGGAGGTCATCAGGTATTCGGGGAACCCAACCTCGTCAAAGGATGTGACAGGCCTCGGAACGTTACGGCCTTGAACCTAGAGTGAAAACAGAACAGAGGTGAGAACGAAGAGATAATTGGTCCATATAAGCTGCCCGTACCTTGATTTCCTTGGAACGTTTGAATTCCTCGATCTCTCGTTCCGTCCTGGCGGAGACCCGCTTGTCCTCTATGTAGAAGTTTTTTTCGAAGTGTTCGAGTTTTGTACTCGACCAATCCACATTTTTAAGACCGCCCCCAAGGTTCGACATCCTGTCCTCGTAGCCTCCTCCTCCTCCGCCCCAACCGCTGTATCCACCTCCATGACCAGACTGGTAACCACCGTAGCTCTGTGTGTGCGTGTCAAAAAAAAAAAAGGAATGAGCGGCAGACTGGGTAAAAAGTACCATTCTTCTATTCGAGTAATATAGCAAAAGGAAAGGGGTAGATCGTTGTGGTTCGAAGGAAACAACGGTTACGAAGTTTTTGCATGCAGTGAAAATGTAAATATAAGCAAACAACGACTGCCACATCATGATCGCCAGGTGTTCAACTTCCAGCCGAATATCATGAACATCCAAAGGTCCGTAATATAAAATATGTAGTCTAATGCAAGATGTCGTAAATTTGAAGGTCGATATACATCCCAACATTCTCAAACCAGCCACCCCTCAACTACATGGTGACGCAGCCGCTACCTCGTTTCCTCCGTTTCCTTGTGGGATCTGCGGGATATCGTTTTCGCATCTGCCTTAGGAGATCTTCGAACACCTCTGCGACATGCCAATTCCGTTTCGCTGATGTTTCGTAGAAAGGAAGATCCCATCGAGCTGACAAGGTTTGGATGGTACTTCTTTGGACTTCCCTCTCATTCACAAGATCGAGCTTTGTTCCAACGACAACAATCGGTGCAGTCTGATGTTGACAAGTTCACCATGCATGTGGTAGTAAGTCAGGATGCGTTCACGCACTGTGTCGCCGCCTTTGATCCTGAGTATTTGTTTTCGTAGATTGTCAACCTCCTGCAAAGTTGCCTCCTGCGTTAAGCTGCCAGAGTTTTAGCAATGGTAAAATATTATTGGCAGGGTTACGACGTACCTAAACACAAGTACAAAACCACGACCAGACTAATGAAAATCAGCTTTGACTCCCTAGAGCAAAGGGAAGCCGAGGACAACCTTGATATATACTTCGTTGAGGGAAGTGAATTGCTCCGCCCCTGCAGTATCCAGAACCTCCAGCTGAAGGGATTTCCATAAGCGTGAGGGATGAAAGTGAACGTAGTAGCAATACATATCGTAAGTTCGTCAGTTTTGCCGCCAGAGATTGAAAGATGCAACAGACCTACCGAGTCAAGTTGACCATCGACGGTAATTGCTCTTCTGTATTCCTCTGTCTCTCCCGATGAGATTATAAAGCTACCAAAGGTATGGTTTGTATCAGGCCTGACCTTCAATGGTTGGATCGTAGTTTTCAACGAAGACATCTCGAATGAAACGAACTAGATTAGACGAATTTCGTAAGTCGGGCAAGGTGCAACAAATGCTGAATATCAACATCTCTCACCTGTGAGTGCCGATTTGCCTACACCTCCAGCTTTTACAATGTTAGGAAATAACTGGACTGTGAGAGTCGGATCATACCCCCAAGAACTACCACATTAAATTGCCTCATGACGTTGAAATATCCTCTGGAAAGAAAAAAAGTTGCCCTCTCATATGCCAGGTGCGTTAAAAGAAACGGAAGGTTGTTCACAATGGTCAGAGTTTTGGAGTCAGCCTCTCCAGATGAAGGGTTGTTGACGATGTTTGCCGTGAGAGTCCAGGTAAAATGTTATCAGAAGTATTTCATGATATTTACGGACACCAGTGACAATGCCACGAGTTATGTCCAGATTTGCATGTTGACATTATTCAAGGAAAAGTGATAAGAATATCGATAAAGAACGCCTTTCCATATCAGCCATGCATTGAATATTGCAACAGAGATGAGTGAACGACAAGTGCTATTTGGAAACTGTTTATATCTCAGCCTTCGCAACATTCTCTGTTAACGTTTCAACCTCCGAACTTTGATCCACATTATCATCCTTTCGTCCTTCTTTTTTTGCTGCCACGTTTGCAAAGCTGAGGCTGGGGCGAACTGAGGGTACCAGGGAGGGGCCAGGGAGCTTGGGGGCCTTGGATTGCGCAGTGACCGTCGATGCAGGAGTTTGAGGTCGGTGAAGCGAGCTTCTCTCAACACCTGTTCGAGAACTTGTTCTCGACATAGCCAACTTTGGGTGGTTTGCTTCGCGCTCTCGTTCAATTCGTTCAGCTACCTCCCTGTCGCGGGAACTGACATCAACCGGCCTGAGGGGTTTTGGAATTTAGAAACAATGGGGTTGGTAAATCGTCGATAATTTTCTAACCTTGCGCCACCGAATGGATTGGCTCGAGGAGCAGTTGATGTAGGGGGAGTTGGGCCCATTTTAGGTGAAGAAAGTGGACTTGGGGATACCGAAGCATTGCCAGATCTGGGCAAGAGTTCCAGCTTCTTTCGAGCGAGTTGTGGGGTTGGAGGAGTAGAGTTGTTGGCTTCGAAAAAATGTCAGCGCAAGGCACCCATAGAACTGATTCAGTCAATCTTACGTGATACGCTGCTCCGGGTGTTTGGCTTCTGGATACGAGCAGAAGACCTCCAATCTCCTTCATCACTCGGTGATTCCTTGGGTGGGCCCATGTCGCTCTTTGCCCTGTGAGTAACAGACCTTCCGGATGTCTCCTCAGCGGCCCCGTTTGCAGAAGGTTTAAATCTACTTCCAATAGTCCAGGCGTCTTCCTTATCTGCTGCGCCGGCCTGGGATTCCGGCGTAACGAATCCAGAACCCTTGCGTCTGAAAGGTGGAGCATCTGGCTCCGAAGTCCTTAGCGGTTTGTTTGAGCGCCATTGATCCAAAGTATCAGAAGCACTGGATATCTGACGGTCGTTGGACGGTCCATCAAAGTGGCGACGAGGCGGGTCGCGAGAGTGAGGTAAATCTGGAAGAGGACCATCACGGCGCCATGGATTCTCAAATTTAGCATTGTCTTCAGATGCTCCGAAGCCACTGCGTTCCTTAGCTTTGATAATTATGAGAAGTGCCGTCAGTGTGGGAGACCAGAAGGAGAGACATACGAGGTTCAGCCACACTGACACGAATGGTGCGCCCAGAAAAATTCTTGGGGAAATAATAAGAGGTTGTTCTCGATGCGCGTGTAAAAAAATAAGAAAATACCGAGCCAGTCTTGGAAAGGGCATCCTTTAGGCCTTCCAACTCTTCGAACTCAATGTAACCGAACCCTTTTGGTTTCTCGTCTTTATCCTTGATAATCTTGACAGACTTTGTCTGCCCAACGTCAGAAAGGTTATTACGCAGGATAAGAAATACGTACTTTGAGTCCAGAAAAAAAGTGCAGAAGTTCACTCTCCGTCAGATCAAACGCCAGGTTTCCAATGAAGGCAGTATATGGAGGTTGAGTAGGTAAAGGAACATCATCACGGGGCGGTAAATTCTGACGATCCGCTGTTTTGTTGATGAGTTGGGGAAACAAAAGTGTCCTTTAAATTGAAGGAACTCACGCCGCGAACTCAAAAAGTCGTCCCTTCGACCGAACCGATCGCCAGGTTCCTCGTCAATTCTTGCGGCGGCTGGGAGGAAAGATGGTGCTATAGAGTGTAATTTATAAGTTGAGGCCACTCACGAGCGTTGGGAAGAGATTCCATCTCGTCGGCCCATGATCCTAACGCTAATGAGCTAGGTGAGAAAGATTTACGGTGAACAATTGATTGTGCACAAACTGCTATCGCCCAGAAACTCGTTCAAAGATATTTTTTTCGATTTCTTCGGTGCTGTTGAGAGGTTTGTTAGAATCCCAGAGGTGATGAGGTGCATTGAAGCATACCCATTGTATCTACACCGCTGATGGATGGAAGCACAGAGATAAGTGGTGAAATTTCGGCCACCTGTTTGGCTGTGGCATGTGGCAATTTTGGCTCTGCTTGGCACAGCTCTTGAATATTAATTACAGTCGCGTGCTTCGCACGCTCCTTTCTAGGCATCAGGGGTGAAATGGATAGGATAAAATTACAGGTTTTGTTGGATAGTGACAGTATGTCATGGGTTCCTTGTGTCAAATTATAATACATGTATCAATCTAATAGAACCTCGGGATACACTACATTGGGAGTCTTGTTCTTACTGTCAGGACATCAGCAAAATGTGGGTGTGCTATATGAGGCTGCAGAGCACTCCATAGCACCATAGAACCATACAAAGGGTCCTGTTCAGTGTAGCATCGCAGTTCCGGTATAGAGCTGTCCCTGACCACTATGGAACTCTATGTAACAATTCAGAGTATCTCAAGGCAATTCCATAGGACTACCTTGCTCTACTTGAGATCTAGGGAGCCCTGCCCAAGTATCTCAAATTCGCAATAGTACACTAGCTACCAGCCTTTTTTTGGTATTTTGTACCATTTTTATACTTAATCCAGATCACCAAAGATGTGTAATATAAATATATTACAGCCCTTTGCAAAAAGGTTGGTGGTTGCCGATTTGGGCAATTTGAAAACAAACAAGACAAAATAGACCTTAAGTTAGGGTTTGCCCCTCCAGGAGTGCGATAGGGCATGGTGCATTTACAGTG
>Ga0307513_10008633_pt1 | contig 12988 bp, 9 predicted proteins | sample 15_EM_MG_FD_202174 | JGI IMG/M metagenome (GOLD analysis project Ga0307513, IMG submission 202174) | Populus trichocarpa ectomycorrhiza microbial communities from riparian zone in the Pacific Northwest, United States - 15_EM | ecosystem: Host-associated > Plants > Roots > Unclassified | place...
TCCGTCCGACAAGCGTGCTTGACGAAAAAACATTTGACCATTCGACCTTTCACTCGCGCAACGCGCCACAGGTTTGAGGCCAGCCCCCGGCGCGGCACAGACCGCGCCAGAGTTGGAACGTCGCCCGACCCTGATGCGCTTCACGGCTGCCGCGCCGACGCTTAAGGGCGCAGGCGTTGCGCGAGCATCCACGGCAGCAGTTCAGGCTCGGCCAACACGTTGAGCCAGACATTGTGACCGACGCCCGCATATTCGTTATAGCGTACGTCGCCGCCCGCCGCCTTCAGCGCGGCGACCATCTGGCGTGATTCGCTGACCGGCACGATGGGGTCGTCCGCGCCGTGAAAGACCCACACCGGAGTCCGCCCGACGCCCCGTGCGACGGGCGTGAAACGGTCTGCGGCCACGAGCGTGCTGCCCCCGCAAATCGGCACCAGCGCGGCGAACTTGCCCGGATGTTTCGCAGCCATGTGCCACGCCCCGAACCCGCCCATCGAAACTCCGGTCAGATAAAGTCGCGCTTCGTCGGCTCCGAACTCCGAGACGGTTTGCCGCAGAGACTCCATCACCATCCGCTCCATTTCCGCGTCGTGCCAGTAATGACCCTTGCGGCACTGCGGCAGCAAGACGATAGCCGGTATCTGTTCCAGATAACTCCGCAGCATCGCGTTTGCGCCGCCCTGTGCGGGCACGAAACCACCCTCGCCGCGCTGGCCGATGCCGTGAAGAAAAACGATCACGGGGAGCTTTGCCTGCTCCCGAATTTTGGCCGGGACGTAAACCTGATAATCGTAAGCGGTCGCGCCGACTTTAACGCTTCGAGTCAGCAGACCGCTCCGCTGCTGCTCCTCAGCCCGGACGGATGACGCAGTAATAGAAATTCCTCCCATCAACAGAAGCGAGAATAATAGAGAACGCATGTAAAACGTTTAGCCCTTCCTTTTGGAATCCTTGTGAGCGAGGTATCCCCGTTCTGACGTTGCCTGACCCGCGCAACCGCCGGAGGAACAGCATCACCTATTTATTTTGATGTACGAGAGGCGGTGGAAGTTCGCAAGCATTGAATCGTTCTCTACCTTTCATGACATGAAGGTATGGATAGATCGAACAAGTCAGCTAAAAGTCATGATGTGGTGGAAGTGAGGCGGGCGAGTAGATTCTTCAACTGGTCCGGGTCTTCGAGGTAAGTGATCCAGTCGTTAGCGGCGACGTTGACGTTCGTGCCTTCCACGTCCCTGCCGTACTTCTCCGCCATCACGACGAGCGGCGTGTGGCCGTTACGTATCGCATGGGCGCGGAGGCGACGCCCCGTGCTCAGTGCGTCTTCCAGAGAGACGCCGACCGTATCAATCAGAATTAAGTCCGCGCGCAGGCCGCCGCTCACTCTGGTTAAGGCGTCTTCCTCATCCAACGCGATGATGATGCGATAGCCGTACCTTTGCAAATTGCTCTTTAGTACGGCGCGCGTATCGTCGTCCGGTTCGAGGAGAAAGATGGTTGGTTGGTTCTTTAATTCTTCGGTCATACCTGACTTTCCCCGACTTGAAAAAACCGGCACGTAACACTTAGGGCGAGCGATTCAGTCAATAAATGTGCGCTAAGGCGTTGATAATCCTCTGCCGACAGGGCGGCGAGGATGCGGTTTTCGCTTTGCGGGCTTAATGCTTCCGACATCAGGGTCTTACTCTTTCGTGCAACGGTCGCTTGTAAAAACACAGCAGACGGCACAAGGCGAAGGACATAAATCTCTTCCGGATGTCGAATGTTGGGTTGGGAAATAACCGGGGGCAACTGACATGAACAGTATAACATCGACCTGAACGCCTGCCACACGATACCGTACAGACAGGGTCGGAGGGAGCACGAAGCCCCCGCGGCATTCGCCCGTTAATTAACCTTCTCTACGTAGTCGAACCAAAATTTCATGATTCGGCGTCATGGTTGTCGAGAACATAACTGGCCGGGTCCGCGCGCGGAACAGTCAGGTTGTCGAGGCACGGTCGCGCGGGCTGTCAGTTGATGGGCATCAGCTTCTGCTCGGGTTTCTCGAACGGCGCTTCGACGCGCATACCGCTGCGGAGGTCGCTCAAGTGGTCGTAGATGCTGTTCTCCCACCAAGTGCCCATGACTCCGACGGCCTCGAACATGGCGGTCACACGATCCGCGCTCTTGACCTCCGTGCCGGAGGCGAACACTTCGGGATGTGCCGCGATGTGCGTTTGAATTGCAATCTGTTCGGCGATGATCGGTTGCGTCGCCTGTAGGAGAAGTGTGAACTGCGCCATAAGCGCGTCCTCGTAGGTCTTCACGGCGGAATCGTAGGCGGCCTGCGCCGCCGCCCGCTTGTCCGGAGCCGCCTTCTGTAACTCCGCGAAAGCTCCCGTGATCGCCGCTTTGTTCGCATCCCAGAGACGCACCGCAGTGACGTTCCAGAACGGGACCGAAAGAGTTCCTTCTCAACTGGATCGTTGATGCTGTTATAGGTCTCTGTTACATCGCCATATAATTTTCCGTCTTTAAGCATTTCTCGGGCCCAAGCCACACGCTGCTCTACCGTACCATGCTTATAGGCTATGTTTTGGCTTATATCTCGTCTGCCCGACCAGAGAGCCAGTTCCAGATCTGAGAGGCCGCCACGGTCAGCCAAGGTATTGAGCCAATGTCTGAAGGCATGCGTTTTGACCCGCATGGGCGAGCCATCTGGTTCAGTTAGGCCACGACGGGAGAAAATGGAAGGAACGCCGTGGTCATTCCCTAATGCCACGGTGAGTTGCTTGTATCCCAGCAACTCTGGCAAGAATCGTAATGTTGTCTTGCCATTATCAAACTGATTTCTGAACATGATGCAAAGGGATTCGGACAACATTTGTTTTTGGCCGTCTGGTTTCTTGACTACTTCAAGTTGTCCTCGACGACTGAGAAGAGCTTTCTCAATTTCTCTGACGCGATAAAGGTTTCTATTACCACCACGCCCCTTTTCGCGCTCTTTCTCCAAGGGCATCACTCCGAGAGCGGTGATGAACTGCCGCAGGCCATTGTAAGACGTTAAGCCTAGAGCCTCTTGTAATTGCTTGCGGTCCAACAGTCCGTTAAGATCGTAATTCCCAAGTAAAAGCACACGGTCAGGAGTCTGTTCGAGCAAGGCCGCAAAGCGTCGTGCCTCTCTGCAAAGTTCGGTGAGATCATCAACTGCTCGCTTAGCTAGGTGAACAGCGCAGTCTGGCAGCCACTTGATAATCGGCTCACCTCCTTTTTCCGGCCAATACCTTAAACCGTATCGCTTGACGGATTCCCCAGTTCTCGGATCAGTCTCAACAAGACCGTTTTCCTTCAACTTATTTTCTTCCACCCAACAATCAAGCGGGATTGTCAGTGCTTCGCCGACACGAAAGTTGCCCACGACAAGCAGGTCAATTGTGCGTAGCAGAATGCGTTCCTCATCATCCAAAGGATTGTTCGAAGCTTGCGCTAACGCTTGAAGTGCCGCAGAAGACGGCATCTTCTCCAAACCTTTCGCCTGAGACTCTTCGTCTAGTCCGTCGCCACGTCTGGGATGACTTATGGGATTATGGAAGCTGATTTTTACGTCAGAGATGTCATGGTAATTGATGAAGTCTGTGATTTCTTCTAGAAGGCAGCCGATTTGGTAAGCCGTTTCATGTGCGTGGGTGCTGGCCGCTTCGGTAACGGCGTTGTAAAAATGCCGATTAGTTAGTCTTGTGGGATCCGTGGAGTTGGTGCGCAGCAGTGCTTCATATAGATGCTGTTGCGCTCTCGTCATACTCCGCTGGTATTGCCAACTCACATTCCGCTCACTGACCCGCATGCGAATAATCGCTTTAGCAAAGTCGGCAAAAGGCTGTTTGTAAGGGACGTAAGGGGCCGCTCTATCTCGGAGGCGGGTGAAGTACACATTAAGACGACGTTTATCGTGCGCACGGTTGACATCAAACTCGGTGAGATCCCAACAGAAGCTATCCCATGCAATGCCAGGGTAGGTATTTAAGTTTTTAGCTTCCTCAATGATAGACGTCAGCCTACGTTGCGTTTCGGTGCTATTCATTATCGCCCTCTGTCGCACGCTTATCCAGCTTTAATAATAGCGACCTGATCGCTGTGATGACCTCGGCGAGTTGATAAGGGATTCTGTCACTGCCGTTCCCAGTTCTATTCATCAGGTCTAAGATGTGAAACTCCAACTCAGTCAACATCTGTTGGTGGGGGCCATCGGCCCACGCCTGAAACTTGGGGCAGACGTAGCAAGACAACGGTGGCATGAGTTTGCATAAGAAATTGGCTCCACACGCACCAATGCCCCCTAAATTTTTCAAAGTCGGGGTCGTCCCGCTAATGACCCGGTGAGGATCATTGTTATCAGTGCTGGAGCTGATTTCACCGAGAAACCGTCCCACAGTGTCTGTGTAATGAGCATTCCTTCCCAACGCAATATTCAAATGCTCCACCAAGTTGCTGGTGCTTTTTGTGTAAATGCGGACGCTCGCCAAGCTTGACTGGTCCAAAAGTTCTGCGAGAACGGCACCAGGAGTTCCCTGATTGGCATGACGAGTCCCGAACGTGTAGCGGAACCTTATCGGGTATGTGTTCAGCAGCTTGCCTGTGCGCGGCGAAATAATATTCGCCTCTGATGCAAAATTTACGACCCGTTTTTGAAAACTATCACGTGGCAGTTGAAGAAGATGCCTGTTTCTTTTCCTATCCCCTTCTGTTGCCGGTATGGGGCGGCATAGGATAGGCATCTCCGTATCTAAGTCACTGTGCTTTAATTGGTTCTCCTTGATCAAATCTTCAATTGCTCGGCCCAAATCAGGAGAGATTCGCCGTCTCTTCTTAGCAAGCTTACCGACTGTTCGTTGTTTAACCCGCGGGACACCAAGCGAATAAAACTTCTGCATGCCGTCAGGCCTTAAGATTACTTTGAAATCGCTTATTGTTAAGAGGACCAATTGAATTGGGCGAGCCCCAAGTTCCAGAAGTAGCATTACACACACACGGGTCAAGAAAGAGCCCTGACCGTTTTTAACTGCTTGCCTTAATAACCAATGCTCTTGATCGCTGAACGGACCTTTTTCTGGATCACGGCTCATTACCTTTATACCTTGCGCATTGGTAGGTACTTTTAGCTTAAAGAGACGTGCAGCGACCTGTTTATTAAATCCCGGTAGTCCCTGATTACTACACCAGCGATACCATCGCCGCACGTGTCCGAACTTCCATGCAGAATTATATTTTCGTAATTGTTCTAGTACCCCCTCAAGTGCAACATAGTCGAGATGACTTAATGAGCTTATGACCAATACTTCGCTCAGCACGTACTTGAGGTGGAAGAAGATTGTTCCCGCACTACCAGGGGCTAGAGCCTCGATGGCATGAAACACATACGCTTTTAGCGCGTCTTTTATATCGCTCCCAGTGTCGACATTGGCCCAGTTGATTTGCAGTGGGCCTGATGCATCATTTAGCGGCCAGATTTCTCCAGTCGTATCGACCACACGTCCATTTCTGTCAATCGCCTTCCCGGGGTTTTGCCAAACATAAATCGAGCTGGGTGCATGCGATAGTGGCTGTGTGGAATTAGTAATTACCATTATGTCTCTCCTAGAAAACATGTTCAGGACCTAGAACTATATCTTCATACAACGCGGTTTGATATTTTTCAGCCACTTCCAATGCTTGGGCCTCGATAAACCGACGCGCATAACGGTCCGCCATAATAGACTGCTCGCTCCAACCGCCGAGGTACCTTTGGACTTTCTTGACCCGTTCCTCATCCCAACCTAACTCCATACCTTTATCTTGGATTCCACTGTTAAAGGTGTGTCGCATAATATGGGGAGATAGGCGGCCATTAAGATTAGGAAAGCACTTCTGCACAAGTAAGCTGAAAATAAAGTTGATTGCGGCCAACCCGAGTGGGGAGCCATCGCGGTTGCTAGTGAATAAGTATGGGTGATTTCCCTTTTTGCGGTTCTTCTTCGCATACTCCCAAAGTGCCTTTGCGAGCCACTTTGGTAAAGGGATTTCACGCTCAAGAGTCTTTACTCTCGGTTCGTTACGCCTCGTATCTTCTGGATCGTCGGGAGCCCTTTCAATACTCAGAGTAATCTTGGGGCCGTATGGTAGGTGTCTCAGTTTTATTTTTAAGAGTTCTCCCCGCCGGATGCCGGTGGCGAGCATGAGTTCGATGATTACATGGTTGCGAAACTGTAGTGATGCCTTAAATGGGTTTCGCTTCGCTCCGGGCTTAATGACTTCGCGAAGGTTTACCACCTCTTCGACAGTAAGACCTTGCCGGGGAATGCTCTCACCTCCAATCTGATTACCCCGGAATGCGTTTTGGAGGCTCTCCTTTACATTCTCAACAGTTTCTTTGATGTGACCCGCAAGCGCGGTTTTAGGTATGTAGAGGGTAGCCGCCCAGATAAGAAAATCTTCGACTATAGCAATGTAGGCAGAAAAGGTGTGGGGCAATAGTATATCGACCTGCTCTACCCCTTGTAGATTGATACTGCCCACTATTGTTTCTGAACGCCGAGCGCGGAGGTATCTACAAAACCCCGTAATCTCAGAAACGCTTAGTGTCTCGCCTCTGCGTAGCCGCTCTTCTAGATCAAGCCCACGTAAGTCCGACCACTCATATAGCCATTTCAGTATCCGTACATCACGCTCTAGCGTCCCAGCCTGTTTGGTTTCTCTGCGAACATCTATCACATACCGGGTGGGCAGAACGACAGGCTGGTAACTTTCTGCGTATACCAGTACAGGGAAGCGCTCACCCGATGAGAAGATTGAAGTACGCGTTACATATTTCATGAGGTAATTTTGAGAGGTTAAAAATCACCAGTCTATAAAAGGGGGGCATCTTGGCAGGAATGACTATTAGTTGTCAATTGTAATCACTGAACACGTAACAGATTTTTTGTAAAAAAAGATAGCCTCGAACTTGTCTAGCAAGTCCGGGGCTATCTTTAAAGAGTTAAGCAGTTAGCGGGCTGTTAGTAACACATAGTGGACACCTTAAGATTACCTAACGACACTTCGAGTAGCCGCAGTCGCGGCAGAAGTCGCAGCCGGAGGCGTGTTCGAGTTGGCCGCGACATTCGGGGCATTCGCTGATCAGCGAGTAGTTGTTATTCGCGGGCTTCGCCTGTGTCGGCGGGGCTTCCGTGGTGGCGGCAGTTTGCGCATAGGCGAGCGCGCGCGCCGAATCGGGTTGATTTTGCAGGCGGCGGCTCGTCAGGAGGAGACACTCGGCGACGGCCTGTTCGGGGCTGGTCAACAGGCGTTCGTTGAACCAGACGGAGTGTGTGCCGATGACCTTGTTGAGACTGCGCGCGACTTCCCGGTCGTCGAATCCGCCGCGCAACATCTTCGAGGCCAGCAGGCCGACGCCGCCCGAGATCGGGCCGGTGGCGAAGACTTCGAGGATCATGTGCCCGTCGTGATTGACGGTGACATAAAGGTTCTGCCCGTCGAAGGGGATGCGCCACGTCGCGCCCTGTAACTCGCGCGGGCGTTCGATCTGGATCGGTTGCGTCGCAGTGGTCGCGGCAGTGGAAACGCGCGGCGTCTGCGCGACGGCGACGTTGATTTCGCGCGTCGTCGTTTCGTCGGCGAGCGGTTCGGCAACAGCGGCTTCGGTGACGATGGCCGGGTCGCACGCGATCTCGCCCTTCGGCTCTGCGCCCTTCATGCTGGACAGCACCTGCGAATCGCGCGAGCCGTCACGGTAATAGCTGACGGCCTTGCAACCGAGTTCGCGCCCGAGACGGTAGAGGCGGTCAACTGATTCGACGGTGTCGTCGGCTGCGCCGTTGCAGGTCTTCGAGACGCCGTTGTCAACGTGACGCTGAGCGGCGGCGAGTACGTGAATGTGCTGCTCCGCGCTGATGGACATCGCCGAGATGAAATAGCCGGGCAGTTCGTGCTCGTGGGCGACGACGTATTCGGAGGCGTAATCAATCGAGGCTTGCTCGGTCTGGTCAACGTCGATGCCGAGGGCGCGCGCGGCGTGCGTATGAACGTAGGTGCGTTTGCCGAGCGTGTCCTGCCGGACGTAAGCCCATGAGAAGTTCGGCTCGATGCCGGAAGAGGTTTCGGCGACGAGCGAGATCGTGCCCGTCGGGGCGATGGTCGTCGTCTCGTAGTTGCGCGGCGTGAGCATGTCGGCGGGGATGCCGATGTCGTCGCGCAGGAACTTGTCGTAGGCTTCCTTGTTCGGTTGATACTCCGGGAACACCCCGCGCTCCGCGCCCAGACGGCACGACTCAAGCCACGCCTCGCGACGCACGAAGCTCATCAACTCGTCCATGAAGTCGATGGACTCGGGCGAGCCGTAAGGGATTTCGAGTTGGAGGCAGAGGTCTGCGAAGCCCATCACGCCGAGGCCGACGGGTCGCGTGCGCTTCACCACGTCGTCGATCTCCGGCAGCGGCCATGCGCACACGTCAATCACGTTGTCGAGGAAGCGCGTGCTCCAGCGAATCGTCTCGCCGAGAGCTTCCCAATCGACGCGCTCGACCGGGTCGTAGAACTTCGCCACGTCAACCGAGCCGAGGTTGCACGAGTTATTGAAGTGCAGGGCTTGCTCCGCGCACGGGTTCGTCGCGTAGATCGGTCCCATCGACTTGATCATGTGGTTGTGGCGATTAACTTCGTCGATAAAGATGACGCCCGGCTCGGCGTAGCGGTGCGCCGAGGCGACGATGCGATTCCAGATGTCCGGCGCGTAGACCATGCCGGGGCGCGGCGGTTCTTCGCGCGTCGCGTTCGAGAGATCAGCCGCCGCGAACGCAGCCTTGTCGCGGAAAGTGACGGTCGAACCGTCAGGCCGACGATAGACGGCGTAGTCGCCGTTCGCCAGCGGGTCGTGGACAGGCTCGGTCCACGGCTCGCCGTCGAAGCTGAGTTGATACCACTCCTTCCGCTCCACCGCCTCGAAGAACTTGTCCGTGACGGTGACGGAGATGTTGAAGTTGGTCAGGCTAGTCTGATCGTTCTTCGCGTGGATGAAGCGAAGGAGGTCCGGATGATCCACGCGCATGATGCCCATGTTCGCGCCGCGTCGCACGCCGCCCTGCTTCACCGTGTCGGTCGTCGTGTTGAAGATGTTCATGAAGGAAACCGGCCCCGAGGCGACGCCGTGCGTCGAGCGCACCATCGCGCCGACGGGGCGCAACTTTTCGAAGGTGAACCCCGTGCCGCCGCCCGTCTGATGAATGATGGCGGCGTCGGTGGCGGTCTTCATGATACCGGCGATGGAGTCGGGCACGTCGAGGACGAAACAGGCCGCGAGCTGGCCGTTGGGCTTCCCGGCGTTGACGAGACAGGGCGTGTTCGGGACAAACTCGCGCCGCAGCATGATCCCGGACATGTGGCTGTAGAATTCATCGCGCTTCTCCGAGTCGTTCTCCGCAAGGCTGACGTGACCGACGACGCGGCGTACCACGTCCGGCCACTCTTCAATCGGATTCCCTTTCGCGTCCTTGAGCGAATAGCGTTTGCTGATCACCTTGCGCGCGTTGAGGCCGAGTTCCAGACTCTGCTTCGACGCGCGACGCTCTGTCGCGGGAATCGGATTACCCTGAGGGGCATTCGGCTCGATCACTGTGCTCATCTTCAAATTCGCCTTTCCCGCGCAGCATTTTTGGGCGCGCGAGTCCTTGTCTGTGCTTTCCAATCCGGCGCGGGCAGCACCTGGCGGGGCGCGCCGTGAATAAAATGTGTTATCGGAAACTGCGGTTGGCTTGAACGATAAGCGATAGATTTCCGTGCCGAACGCGCTCCGGGAGTGGCTGCGTATCGGCCTTCGACGTTCTCGTCTTCAAGCGGAGCGGAGTATACATAGCCCGCCAGTGGCTGTCAATACCTAAGCCCCAACATATTGTATCAACTTTTCTTTTCAGCGGAATATCATGGGGACTTTAAGAGTTTACCTTAACCCAACTTCAGTCCGGTTTAGAGCATCAAAACAGTTCCTTTCGCCCTGTTTCAGGGGCGACTTAAATAGGTTGGCGGCAGTTTAAAAACTTTTACGACCCGGCGAACAATTTTACCGGGCACAACCTAATAGACGGAGTTTGTTTGGGCTGTCTCGGCGCCGTGAGCAAACAAATGGCAAGGGGAAAGATTTGAGCGAAGAACAGAACTCGACGAACACGGATTTACTAGTGCGCGCGACGGCTGCGGACGGCGGCGTGCGCTGCATGGCGGCGGTGACGACGAACCTCGTGGCCGAAGCAGTGTCGCGCCACCAAACCTCGCCCACGGTGGCCGCCGCGCTCGGTCGCACGTTGACGGGCACGCTGCTGCTCGGCGCGGGACTCAAGGAATTGGATCGCCTGACGGTGCAGATAGTTTGCGATGGGCCGGTCGGCGGCATCACGACGGAGGCGAACGCGCGCGGGCAGGTGCGCGGTTACGCGCGCAACCCGGCGGCTAATCCAGACCTGAACGGGAACGGCAAATTCGACGTGAGTTCCGTCGTCGGCAACGGGATGTTTTACGTCACGCACGAGTCAGGCTACGAGATCGGTTTGCACACAGACCCGTACCGTGGCGCTGTCCCCATCGTGTCGGGCGAGATCGGCGAGGACTTCGCTTATTACCTCGCCAAGTCGGAACAGATTCCCTCGGCGGTGACACTGGGCGTCTACATGCGCGCGCGCACGACGGGCGAGACGTTCGTAGAGGCGGCTGGCGGCTTGATGATACAGGTGATGCCGGGGGCGGACGAGAGGATCATCTTGGCCGTCGAGGACGCCATCAGGCGCGGCCCGCACACCACGACGTTGATCCGGGAGGGCGCGCGTCCACTGGACATGCTGCGCTCCGCGCTCGGCGACATTCCCTTCGAGGTGTTGGAGGAGAAGGCCATCAGTTTCGCCTGTACGTGCTCGCGCGAGCGCGCCGTCTCGTTAATCTCTTCGATTGACCGCGCGGAGTTGGAGACGATCCTGCGCGAGGATAAAGGCGCGGCGATGACTTGCCACTTCTGTAACGAGACTTACCGGCTGGACGAGGCCGAGTTGGAAGATATTTTGGGAGTGAAGCGTTAACAGTGAGCGGTGCGCAGTAAGCGGTAGGAGCCGCGAAGGGGCGACAGTCAATAGCCCCTACCGTGAGGTAAGGGACAAAACATAATCAGACACGACGAAGCCCCGTCAGGGGCGACACAAATGAGCGTTTCATGTGTCGCCCCTGACGGGGCTTTCAATCTTTTCGCCTGACTTGATCCCCGCCCTGACGGATGGGACTATTAACTGCCGCCGCTTCGCGGCTCCCATTGTTTACTGCTCATCTCTCGCCGCTTAGTGCTTACTGCTTACCGCTCACTGCTTCGAGACGAGCATGTCGTAGTTTCCGGCCTGACGATTGTGGTCGTCGAGCGTGCCGAGCACATCGGAAGTCTCTTCGAGCATCTGCTTGGTCATGGCGATGGAGTCGCTGAGTTGCTCGAAGTCGAGCGCGGAGACGCGTTCGGGCGTCGGCAGCGTCACGACCTGATCGTTGACGAGGCCGAAGAAGTTTTCGATGGACTGCAACTGGCCTTCGACCAGCTTCACGGAGCGTTCGAGATCGCCGAAGGCCGCGAGACGACGCTTCAGGATTTCGACGTTGGCCTGTTGAATGCGTCTGGCGCGTTCGTCGGGCGCGCTTTCGACGGAGCGTTCGGCCTGCGTCAGTTGGTTCTGCACGGCCTGCCGGTTGATCGAGCGCAGGTGATTCTTGCGACGGCGGTAAACGTCCAACAGGTCAACGAAATCTTCCCAGCGTTGTTCGAGGCTCTGGATGTTCGTCGGCACTTCCTTCGCGCCGGTGAACTTCATGTAGTTGTCGAAAATCTGCTTCTTCAACCATTTCAAATAGAGCACGGCTTCGCGCTCGCGCGGGTCGAAAGTCTCGATCAACTTCTCGCGCTGGCGGCGACGCATCTCGAAGAGTTGTTTTTTGGTGCGCGTGTCAACGAGGCGTCGATAGAGCGCGTTGGCCGGGACGGTCGCGAGGTACAGACCTTCGGCGACGAGCGCCGCGCCGAGCGGGATGATCGAGCCGGTGTAAGCCGCAGCCACGGCGAAGCCCGCCATGCCCCAAAAATTGACGGGTTCCTTGACCGCCTCTTTCAAGTATTGGAGGTCTACCTTTTTAATGTCCGCCATAACAAATGACTGTCGTAAACTTTTAACGCCGACCGTTCGCCCGTTCAGGGCGACGCGACTCTGAAAACATTACCCGCTCGTAGACACGATTCAACATTTCGACCGTTACGATGTGCGTCCCTGATCCTCGCTCGCCGCCGGGAGCGCGCCCTGCTGCTTGGTCGTCGAACTTGGCAACAACCCCATGCTCTGTTTGTAGGCGAGCAACTTGTCCTGCAACTGCATGTCCAAAGCCTCGCGTTCGATGTCCTGCATCTGCGAATCCACTGAGGCCGCGCCGAGTTGCATCTTGGCTTCGGCGGTGGCCGAGCGGCGATCAATTTTCTCGCGCATCTCGCTGAAGGTCGAAGCGTCGTCGCCGAGTTGGAACGTCTCCATCGTCTGCGCGAGTTGCTCCTGCAACTTCGCCTGCTTCGACTGGTTGATCAACTGCATCGCTTCGGCAGTGCGTTGCTGCATCTGAAGCATGTAGTTGTCGCGCGCCTTGAGCGCTTGCTTGGATGCCATCTCGGCGTGCTGAAGTTGCTGGCCGGTTTTATTGAGGTCGAGTTGGGCTTGCTGGAGTTGACCGATGTAAGCGGTGGCGATGTCGTCGCGCCCCAGCTTGATGGATGCTTTGATCTTCGAGTCGAGGTCGACGACCTGCCCTTCGAGCCGCTCTTTGCTCTTGGCGAGCAGGCGTTCGGTCGCCATCACTTGCGCGACGGAGTTGTTCAGTTCGGGCACGCGGTCGCGCATCTCGCGGATGGTCTGATTAAGAATCATCTCCGGGTCTTCGGTCTTCTCGATCAGACCGCCAAACAACGCGCGCA
>Ga0307513_10008634_pt1 | contig 12986 bp, 10 predicted proteins | sample 15_EM_MG_FD_202174 | JGI IMG/M metagenome (GOLD analysis project Ga0307513, IMG submission 202174) | Populus trichocarpa ectomycorrhiza microbial communities from riparian zone in the Pacific Northwest, United States - 15_EM | ecosystem: Host-associated > Plants > Roots > Unclassified | place...
CCTCGTCTCGTCTCGTCTCGTCTCGTCTCGTCTCGTCTCGTCTCGTCTCGTCTCGTCTCGTCTCTCGCAGTCAGGATGCCCCTTCCGGCCCCTCCGGCATGCGCCATCCGGGGCATCCGTGGCGCGGAGACGCTCTTGTTGGCGTTGAGTCGAGGGGGTACATCTCGCCGTACCGATCTCAGGAAGCACAGAACACAGGAATCCATGGAGGACGTACGCGTGCGTCGTACAAGACCCGTTCCGCCGCGCCCTGTTCTGCTCGCCGCCCTCGCCGTCACCACGGCAGGCTCGCTGTTGCTCACCCCCCACATCGCCACCGCCGACCGCAAGCCCGTGACCCGGGAGGGGGCGGACAGTGAGCGGTCCTCCCTGGCCGGGGGCGGCGAACGTGCCGCCACCACCCCGGCCGGCGCCGCCACCCGCGCCCTCACCAGCCCCGTCACCAGCCTCACCGGCACCGGGCGCGGCTACCCCCGTGAACAGACCCTGTCCCCGGACCCGGTGAACCCGGCCGACAAGTCCATCAAGCTGGGCCTGGTCCCGTACCACGCCATCGCCCCGAAGCTGAACGCCCTTCAGCAGCTTGGCGATCGGGTGAGCGTCGAGGTCGCGGGCCGGTCGGCGGGCGGGCACCGGCTCTACCTCGTCACGGTCACCGCGCCGGAGAGCGCGGCCCAGACGCGCGCCCAGGAGGGCATGCGCGAGCTGATCGAGAACGCGCCCGCGGTCGCCGCCAAGAGCCAAGCCGTGAAACGGAGTTACAAGGCTCCCGTCTTCATCAACAACAACATCCACGGCAACGAGTGGGAGGGCACCGACGCCTCCCTGAAGCTCATCGAGCGGCTCGCGACCGCCACCGACACCAGAACGAAGGACCTGCTCGCCCACTCCCGCCTCTACTTCAACATCACCGCCAACCCGGACGGCCGGATCGCCGGCACCCGGGCCAACGCCAACGGGTTCGATCTGAACCGGGACTTCGTCACCTCCTCACAGCCCGAGGGACGGGCGATGCGGCAGATCGGGATCGACAAGCAGCCGACCGTCATGCTCGACCTGCACGGATACGTCAACGGCACGCTCATCGAGCCCACCACTCCCCCGCACGGCGAGAACTACGAGTACGACCTCTTCCTGAAGAACACCTACGCCAACGCGCTCGGCATGGAGGCCGCCGTCAACGGCCTCGGCTACACCCCGGCGAAGGACGGTGTCGAGGCCGCCCAGATCCCGTTCCGTGACCAGGAGGAGGGCTGGGACGACTGGCCGCCGATCTTCACCCCGCAGTACGCGGCCTTCCACGGCACGGTCGCCGCGCACACCGTCGAGATCCCGCTGACGGTCAACAACCGCGCCTACGACACCCTTCCGGCCGACGAGTTGCGCCGCCGTTCCGCGATCAACGTCGCCGTGGCGGGGGCCGCCATCGACGCGACCCTCGACTACGTCCAGGATCACCGGACCTCACTCGTCGCCGACCAGATCGAGGTCTTCCGGCGCGGGGCGGCGGGGGCCGCGCAGGTGCCGGTGTCGGCCGAGACCGTCCCGGGGGTTCCGGGGATCGGTCCTGAGGACGTCTACACGACCACCTTCCCCCGGGCGTACGTCATCCCGGCGGGCGCCTCGGCCCAGCGTTCCGCGCCCGCCGCCGCCCGGCTGGTCGACCAGCTGCTCGCCAACGACGTGCGGGTGAGCCGCGCCACGCATGCCTTCCGGCTCGGCGGACGGACGTACGCGAAGGGCTCGTACGTCGTCGACATGCGCCAGCCGAAGCGCGGGCTCGCCAATGTGCTGCTCGCCGACGGGCGGGACATCAGCGACAAGGTGTCGGTGATGTACGACATCTCGGGCTGGAGCCTGGGCCGGTTGTGGGGCGCGACCGTCCAACCGGTCGTCAGCGGCAGCCTGTCGGGCGTGCCCGTGCGGGCGGTGAGCGCTGCGACGCGGGTCGGGTATGTCGCCCCGCGTGGTGATCTGCGGCTGCGGCTGGACGACGCGCGCGAGATCGCGGCCCTGAACTCCCTTCTGCGGGAAGGGGTTTCGGTACGGCGGGCAGCGGACGGGAGTGCGATCGTCCCGGGGTCGGCGCGGGCGAAGGCGGTCGTGGCGGCCCGTACCTACGACGTGGCCTTCGACGCCACGAAGACGACCGGTACGACGGCCCTGCGTCGCACCCGGGTCGCGGCTGCCGTCACGCCCGGGGAGCTGTTCGCGCTGCGGGAGATGAACTTCGAGGTGACTCCGGTGTCGACGGACGTCCTCAACGCCGGTTTCGACTGGTCGGGGGTGGATGTGCTGTTCGTGTCGCAGGGGGTGCAGTACGAGGGGCTCGACCCGGCCGCCCGTACGGCCCTGGACGCCTTCCTCGACTCGCGGGGACTCGTGGGTCGGGGTGCCGTGGGGGCCGCGCTCAACTCCGCCGCCGGGGTGCTCGCGGCGAAGGCGGTGGAGGGCAACGGGGACGCCAACGGCGTTGTCCGGGTGGTGAATTCGGGGCCGGTGACTGCCGGTGCCCCCGGCCACGGCTTTGTGTACGCGCCCGTCTGGTTCACCGATCTCGGCCCCGCGGTCCGGGTCGAGCAGTCGTACGCGAGCGGCAACCCCCTCGTCTCCGGGCACTGGCGGGCGCTGGAGGACGGCTCGGGCGGCCCCACGGCCGCGTCCGGACGGCCCTCCGTGGTCAGCGGCCCGGGAGCCGTACTGTTCGGCACGGAGCCGCTCTTCCGGGATCATCCCAAGGGGGAGTTCGCGCAGGTCGCACGGGCGTTGTTCACAGTGGCGCCCCGCACGGCACAGCTGCAGTAGGTGAGGAGAGCGGATGACGCAGGAGATCCACGGCACTGTCAGCGACGGGTTCGAGGCGGTGCGGGAGGAGTTCGCCGCCTTCGTCGCCGGTGAACTGCCGGACTACGAGGGCCAGTTGTGCGCGTATGTGCACGGCAGGCGGGTCGTCGACCTGTGGGCGGGCCCGGACACCGGACCGGACACCCTCTACAGCGTGTACTCGGCCACGAAGGGCGCCGCCCATCTCGTGGTCGCCGTCCTGGTCCAGGAGGGCACCCTGGAGCTGAACCGCAAAGTCACCTACTACTGGCCGGAGTTCGCCGCCGAGGACAAGTCGACCCTGACCCTGCGCGACCTGCTCGCGCACCGGGCCGGCCTGATCGGCGCCGACACCGGGTTCACCCTGGAGGAGCTGGCCTGCGACCGGGTGATCGCCGAACGCCTCGCGGACCAGCGTCCGTTCTGGCGCCCGGGGACGGCATTCGGCTACCACGCCTATGTCATCGGCGCGTTGACCGGCGAGATCGTCCGGCGTGCCACGGGCCGTACGCTCCAGGAGGTCCACGAGGAGCGGGTGCGCGCCCCGTACGGCCTCGACTTCTACCTGGGACTGCCGGAGGCGCTGGAGCCCCGCTTCCGTACCGTCCAGCCGATGCGACCGACGCCGGAGGAGAGGCAGTTGCTGGACTCGCTCCCCTCCGGTCCGCACACGCTCGCGTCGATCGCCTACAACCGCCACGGGGCCGAGCCCACCGACCTCGAATCGCTGCCCAACCACCGGGTGGTCCGCGCCAAGGGGCCTGCCTCGGTCGGCGGGGTGGCGTCGGCGCGGGGGCTGGCCGGGCTGTACGCGGCGGCGATCAGTGAGGTCGGGGAGCACTCGCCGCTGCTGAAACCGGACACGGTGGCGGAGTTCGGCCAGTTCCACTCGACCGGCTACGACCTGGTGTCCAGGGCCCACAGGTCGTTCGGCCTGGGCTTCCAGAAGACCGCGGACGTGGCCTACCCGTTCCTCGGCGCCAACACGATCGGCCACAGCGGCGCGGGCGGCTCCCAGGCCTTCGCCGACCCGCACAGCGGCCTGGCCTACGGCTACACCCGCCGCCGGTTCGCCTTCCCGGGCGGCGCGGCACCGGAGAACGAGGGGTTCGTACGGGCGGTTCACTCAGCGGCGCTGCACGGCTGAGCAGCGGCTCCGAGTGCTCATCGGTCCCATCGGAAGAGGCCGCACCCCACGTCCAGGGGTGCGGCCTCGGTCGTAGCGCCGAGAAGGCCTGGTGGTTCAGCGTGCCAAGAAGGCCGCCGACAAGGCCCGTTGGCTCAGAACTTGACGATCATCTTGCCGGTGTTGTCGCCGCGCAGGACCCCGAAGAACGCCTCCAGGTTGTTCTCGATGCCCTCGACGACCGTCTCGCGGTACTTGAGCTCACCGGAGCGGACCCAGGCGCCGACCTCCTGGACGAACTGCGACTGAAGGTCGTAGTGGTCGCCCACGAGGAGGCCCTCGATCCGGCCACGGGTGGCGATGAGACGGGCGAGGTTCTTCGGGCCGGGGGCGGGCTCCGTGTTGTTGTAGACGGAGATCATGCCGCAGATGGCGATCCGGCCGTGCAGGTTGAGGGAGCCGATGGCCGCCTCCAGGTGGTCACCGCCCACGTTGTCGAAGTACACGTCGATGCCGTCGGGGGCGGCCTTGCGGAGTTGCTCGCTGACCGACCCGTCCTTGTAGTTGAAGGCGGCGTCGAAGCCGTACTCCTCCACCAGCAGCTTGACCTTGTCGTCCGACCCGGCGGAGCCGATGACCCGGGAGGCGCCCTTGAGCTTGGCGATCTGTCCGACCTGGCCGCCCACGGCACCGGCGGCGCCCGACACGAACACCGTGTCGCCCTCCTTGAAGGAGGCGGTACGCAGAAGGCCCGCGTAGGCGGTGAGGCCGGTCATGCCGAGCACGCCGAGGTACGTCGACAGCGGCGCGGCCTCGGCGTCGACCTTGACGGCGTCCTTCGCGTTCACGGCCGCGTACTCGCGCCAGCCGAGGAAGTGCAGGACGTGGTCGCCGACGGAGAGACCCTCGGCATTGGAGGCGACGACCTCGCCGACGGCCCCGCCCTGCATGACCTTGCCCAGCTCGAAGGGGGCGACGTAGGACTTGGCGTCGCTCATCCGGCCACGCATGTACGGGTCCACGGACACGTACAGGTTCCGCACCAGCACCTGGCCCTCACGGGGCTGCGGGACCGCGGACTCGACCAGGGCGAAGTCCTCGACCTTGGGCCGGCCGACCGGACGGCTGATCAGGTGCCATTCACGGTTGACGGTGGGGAGCGTGGGGGCGGAGCTGTCGGACATGAGGGGGACCTTCCGGTGCGGCTCAGATGCTTCAGATACCTAGATGCTTCAGTACCTGAAACAATGATGCTCCTGAATATTTCATGATGTCAAGTAAAGGGGTAGCCTGGACGGCATGGCCACACCAGAAAAGATCCATCGCCAGGACCCCCTGACCCTGGAGGTCGTCGACCTCATCGGCGCGGTCGTGGCCCGCTACCACCAGGAGTACGAGGAGGCGGCCACCCAGCACTCCCTCACCGGAGCCCAGGCCCGGCTGCTGAGCCTGCTCTCGCTGGGTCCGCTGCCGATGCGCCAGCTGGCCCGGAAGCTGCGGTGCGAGCCGTCGAACGTCACCGGGATCGTGGACCGGCTGGAGTCCCGGGGCCTGGTCGAGCGCCGCCCGGACCCCTCGGACCGCCGGGTGAAGCTGGCCGCGTGCACGGAGGAGGGGCTCCGGGTCGCACGGAGCCTGCGCGAGTCCCTGAACTTCGCCCGGGAGCCGCTGGCCGGACTGTCGGACGAGGAGCGGGTGCTGCTGCGGGGCCTGCTGGTGCGGATGGCGGAGGCGTAGGGCGCGGATCTTCGGTTCATAAGGGGTAGCTGTGCGTCGGCGATGAGTTCCAACGAAATTATTGACGATTTTACGTTCGCATGCGCAGACACCGTTCCTAGGGACTGAGCGGGAGTGAGTCCTGTTGCCAGAACCCATGCTCGGCCGAACGCCCCGGACGGTGTTGGGCGTTCTGGTTGCCCGCGTTCACTCCGCGTCCGGGCCGAACGGATCGTGTCCGTGGTCCGGGAATGCGGGGGCGGGTTCCCTCACGCCCAGCAACACGCCGACCGGCCTGGACGGTCCGATGCCCCGCACGATCTCTCCGGTCGTGTGGGGGCGGTGCCGTCCGTCGCCGGATCGGGTGTCCCTGGGCGCGCCTTCCGATCGCCACGGCAGCAGCATCGTGGCGAGTGGTCTTACGGGTGGTGCTGGTGAGTGGTTTCTGCCAGTGCTGGGCACCCCACCTGCTGGTGTAGGCCGGGTCCACCGCGATGACCGCGATACCCGTCTGGTCGGCCATCGACGCCAGCCGGGCACGGAGCTTTCCGGTGGGCATGCCGGAGATCAACTGCCGGAAGCGTTTCCTGCGGCCGTACTTCTCGCGGGTCTTCTCCGCGCCAAAGTCCAGGTCTTCCACGGCGATCGCCTTCACGCCACAAGCTTTGGCCCAGTGTAGGAGGCGGGTGAGGGCGTGGCGGACCTGGGCGTCACGGTGGTGGGCGGTGCCGGTCAGGTCGTAGAAGAAGCGGCGTGGGCTGCCGGTCGGGTTGCCGTGGGCATCGAGGCGCCAGGCGGCCAGGTGATCGGCGTTCATGTCCACACCGATCACCCCTTGGGCGAGTGCGGCCTCGACCGGGATGGTCGGGGTGGGCGGGATCTGCCAGGAGGCGGTCACATACCAGCGGTCCCGGCCGGTGTGGTAGTGGATGCGGTAGGCGATCGCCCGGTTGGCCAAGACGCGGTCGGCCCACTCGCCGCCCCGGTGCGCGAACGTGACGTTGGACGCGAGGACGTACCGGCCGTGCGGGGAGTTCGCCAGATGCGTGAGCGGCGCGGGGAGTTTGATGCTCACTACCCCGTCGGGGCTGATACGGATCGTCTCGTTGCCGTACTGCTTACCGGACTCGCCGTCGGCCTGGCAGAACCAGCGTTCCGCCTCCCAACGCCCGCGCCACGCGGACTCGGTGGGCCCGTCGACGTCCAGATGGTGCCGGGTTCGGGCCAGTTGCTTGCCGCCCCGTACGACGTGGACGAGTCCGGCCTCGCGGTCCGCCCGCGCAGCGGCCAGCCGATCCTGAAGCACCCGCAGCCGCCGGGACTTCGCATGCCACTCCTGCCGCGACCGGTAGCCCCCGGGCGCCCTCTTTGTCCCCTTCTGCCCGACCGGCAGGGACAGCCGGTCCTCAATGGCGCGGACGCCCGCTTCCAGGCTCTGGATGTGCGCCAGCTGGCAGCGGCGGGCGAGCGCCCACTGATCGTGCGACGCCTTGGTGATCGCCCCGGCCCACCGCGACGACGAGAGCGGCGTCAACTCCCGCTTCCGCACCGCCCACGCCTCACCGGAGTGTTCCAAGGCGTCCCGGCAACGCGTCTTGAGATCCTTCGAGGCCAGCGACCCCAGATGCGCGCCGACCAGACGCAGCGCCTTCTCATCGTCCGGTGTCAGGTGCTTGAGGCGGGTCCGGACGGCCACACCAGACGGCCGGGACGCGACGAACGGCGCCGCGATGCTCCTCAGCTGACCCACCCCATCACCCCCGCCCGGCACTCGCCCGAAGAACCCCGTCGCCATGGGAAACGAGCGCCACCCATGAAGGTCACGCATTCGACGAGAGAACGTCAGTTCCCCACCGAAAACCCACAGCCGGGGAGCGCGACACGACACCGACCACCCACACTCCCGCTCACCAGAACACTCTTGAGCACACTCCAGCGGCAGCAGCTCCGAACCCCTCACGGACCGAGGAGACATCGTGAAGCGCAGGACCGTAATCGGAGAACAACCTGTTCGGCACGGGGACGACTCAGGCCCGCCACTTCACGCTGTACAGCCTCCGGCACGAGGGCAGTAGCAGTGCGCGGCTGGCGAGCGACCTGCCCGAGAAGCTGACGCTGATGAACCCGATGCCGTTCAGCGCGAAGCGGAATCCGGGGCGGGCGAAGCACTGGTGGATCCGGGTCGGCACGAAGGACAGCGACACGTCGCTGTCGGTGGTGGGCAACCTCGCGGCGAGCCTTGAGCAGTTGGGCGACGACGTGAACGCGCTGATGTACTGGGACTCGGGGCACGGGGCGAACGACGACGCGGCGGACTTCATCAACTAGATCGCCAAGGTGACGGGGACGGGGCCAAGAGCAAGAAGTAGCCTTCCGGCCACTGCTTCATCTGTTCCCTTGACTCCCGCTTACTCCGTGGCGGCTCCTCGGCGCCCGGTGGTAGTAGTGGATACCGACCGGTCATTCGAGGAGCGCCGATCCGTGAGCTCATCCCCGTATCTGGCGAAGGTCACACCGGACAACGTCGATGCGGTGTGCCGGCTGCGCGTGCGGCCCGACCAGGAGCGTTTCGTCGATCCGGTCGTCACCTCGCTCGCCGAGGCATACGCGTACGGGGAGACGGCCTGGCCCCGGGTGATCTGCGACGGGGAGCGGCTGGTCGGGTTCGTCATGGCCGGCTTCGACCCGGCGCATCCGGTGGAGCCGTACCGGAGTTATCTGTGGCGGCTCAACATCGCCGCGGACCTGCAGGGGCAGGGGTACGGCAGCTTCGCGGTGGCGGAGGTGTGCGCCGAGGCCCGGCGGCGCGGCGAACGCCGGCTGTGGGTGTCCTGGCAGCCGGGCGACGGCGGACCTGAACCCTTCTACGCGCGGCTCGGCTTCCGTGTCACCGGCGAGGTCGTCGAGGGCGAGATCGTGGCCGAGCGGGAGTTGTAGCTCGGCTCCGGCCCCATGACCACGAGCCGTTCACCTGGCGCCCGTACGGCAAACTGCCGTGAACCCCTACGTGCACCACCAAAGGAACTGCTCGCACGTCTCCGAGGGCGACGGTTCCGGGGTCGGGTCCGCTGTGGTCGGGTCCGACGACGGGGTCGTCGAGTCCGTCGGGGTCGAGGACTCGTCCCTTGTCGGTGTCGGTGCCGTGCCGATCGGGGCCGACTGGGTGTCCTTGCTTCGGCTCGGTGAGGCCGTCGGGGACGGGGAGCCCGAGCTTTCCGACGCCGACGGGGATGCCGACCCCGACGGAGACGCCGAGTCGGATGCCTCGTCGTCCGCCGACGACGACTCGTCGGACAGGGGCTCCGCGGTGTCACCGGCCTCCGTACTCGCCGAGCCGTCCGCCGACTCGCTGCCGGCCGCCGCGGGCTTCGGGTTCGATCCCGGCGCGTCTATGCCCAGTTCCGCGAGGCTCAGTCCGCCCGCCGCGAGGACGAACCCCGCGGCGACGAGCAACGTCCGCTTGCGACGCCGCCGGTGCGCCGCGGCCTTGCGGTCACGTCGGCTGCCGGCAGGCTGTTCAGCGGCCTCGTCCTCGTCGTCGTACTCATCGGAGTCGGCGGTGTCGGCGGCTGCTGCCTCGGACTCGGTGGTCTCGCGGCCACGGCCGCGTCCGCGCCCCGCCCTCCGGGCCTCCGCCCGCCCAGGACGCCGTACCTCATCGGCACCGCCCTCTTCCGGGCGCGCGTCGGTTCCCTCCACGTTCGTGTGGAGGGGCGCTATCGATGAGCCGCACCCCGGGCAGGCAAGTGCGCCGTTGAGGTGCCGTTGGCACTGGTGGCAGAAGTCCATGACGCGGGAAGAATAAGTTCCTCGCGGGGCGCGTTCCTAGGGGTACCGGTGAAGTTTCCGTGCGGAAGCGGTGTTTCGTGTTTGGCCGGGTGGGGTCAAGCCCGACCATTCCGCGCCATCTTCTGACATGCCTGCGGGGCTCGGGGCCGGTCGTTCCACCCCGAGCCCCGAGCCCCCGCACAGCGGCCGTTCCCCGGCTCAGGTTTTCCCGCGCGCCGTCATGGCCCGCTGGATCAGGATGAACGCGCAGAGCAGCACGCCCGTCGCGATCTTCGTCCACCAGGAGCTGAGCGTCCCCTCGAACTGGATGATGCTCTTGATCAGGCCCAGGACCAGGACACCGAAGAGGGTGCCCAGGACATAGCCCGAGCCGCCCGTCAGCAGCGTGCCGCCGATGACGACCGCGGCGATGGCGTCCAGCTCCATGCCCGTCGCGTGCAGCGGGTCGCCGGACTGGATGTAGAGGGTGAAGAGCAGGCCCGCCAGGGCCGAGCAGAAGCCGCTCACCGTGTACACCGCGATCTTCGTGCCGCCCTGCGGGAGGCCCATCAGCATCGCCGACTGCTCGTTGCCGCCGATGGCGTACACGCGCCGGCCGAAGCGGGTGTAGTGGAGGATGTAGAAGGCTGCCGCAAGGACCACCAGGGCGACTATCGCGCCGATCGACAGGAAGCCCACGCCCAGTTGGGCCTGCGCCTGCGCCATGCTGCTCACCGCGGAGTCGTCGATGGCGATCGACTCCTTGCTGATGACCAGGCAGAGGCCCCGGAAGAGGAAGAGGCCGGCCAGGGTCACGATGAACGGCTGGATCTCGAAGTTGTGGATCACATAGCCCATCAGGAAGCCGCCGAAGGCTCCCACTCCCAGTGCGATGGGGATGACGACGACGATCGGCAGGCCCTGCTTCTCCACCAGCCATGCCGTCAGCATGGTCGTGAAGCCGATCACCGAGCCGACCGAGAGGTCGATGCCGCCGGAGAGGATGACGAAGGTCGCGCCTACCGCGGCCACCAGCAGATAGCCGTTGTCGATGAACAGGTTGAGGAAGACCTGCGGTTCGCCGAAGCCGTAGTTCTGGTAGCGGCTCAGGCCCACGATGTACATCACGAGGAAGAGCGTCGCCGTCACGACGACGGGCAGGCGCCGGTCGCCGAGCAGCCGCGCGGCCCTGGACGTCGTGGACGTTCCCGGACGACCGTCCGTCGCCTTGGGGGTCTGGGTGGTCGTGCTCATCACGACACCTCCATCTTGGGGGCTGCCGTGGTCGTCGTCGGGGCCGCGTCCGCCGGGGCGGCTGTCGAGGTGCCGCTGCCGCCCTTCGCGCCCTTCCCCGGGCCGAACCTGTTGCCGAAGACCTTCGCGCGGAACTTCGGGGACTGCAGCAGGCAGACGACGATGACGACGGCGGCCTTGAAGACCAGGTTGGTCTGGGTCGGTACGCCGATGGTGTAGATCGTGGTGGTCAGGGTCTGGATGACGAGGGCGCCCACCACCGTGCCGCCGATCGAGAACCGGCCGCCCAGGAGTGACGTACCGCCGATGACGACCGCCAGGATCGCGTCCAGCTCGATCCACAGTCCGGCGTTGTTGCCGTCCGCCGCCGAGGTGTTGGAGCTGATCATCAGGCCCGCGATACCGGCGCACAGCGCGCAGAACACGTAGCACATGATCTTGATGCGGCGGGAGCGGATGCCGACCAGGCGGCTCGCCTCCGCGTTGCCGCCGACCGACTCGACCAGCAGGCCGAGAGCCGTCTTGCGGGTCAGGGCCACCGTCACCGCCACCACCGCCGCCACCACGAAGATGGAGAAGGGCAGGGTCAGCCAGTAGCCGCCGCCGATCAGCTTGTACGGCTCGCTGTTGATCGTGATGATCTGGCCGTCGGTGATCAGCTGGGCCACGCCTCGGCCCGCGACCATGATGATGAGGGTCGCGATGATCGGCTGGATGCCCATCCTGGCCACCAGGAAGCCGTTCCAGAGGCCGCAGACCACTGCCGCCACCAGGCCGATGCCCATCGCCAGGAAGACTCCGGCGAGAGCGCCCTGGTCGGACTGGTCGCTGATGTACGAGCAGGTCAGAGCGCCGGTGATGGCGACGACCGCGCCGACGGAGAGGTCGATGCCGCCGGTCGCGATGACCAGGGTCATGCCGACGGCCACCAGGATGAGCGGCGAGCCGAACAGCACGATCGAGACGAGGCTGCCGTACAGGTGGCCGTCCGTCATCTTGACCGAGAAGAAGTCGGGGGTGAAGGGAACGTTGATCAGCAGCAGGACGACCAGCACGGCCACCGGCCAGAACAGGTGATGCTGTGTCAGCGCCCGCCATCGGGGAGCGGGCGCAGGAGGAGTGGTGGTCACTGGTGCTCTCCGCTCGCGATGGTCTCCAGGATCCGGGAGGGGGTGATCTCGGGCCCGTTGGCGATCCGCGCCACCAGCTTGCGGTCGCGCAGCACGCCGATGGTGTGGCTGAGCCGGAGCACCTCCTCCAGTTCGGCCGCGATGTACAGCACGGACATGCCTTCCTCGGAGAGCGAGACCACGAGCTTCTGGATCTCCGCCTTCGCGCCGACGTCGATGCCTCGCGTCGGTTCGTCCAGGATCAGCAGCTTGGGCTGAGTGATCAACCAGCGCGCCAGGAGCACCTTTTGCTGGTTGCCGCCGCTCAACTGGCCTACCCGGGCCTCGGGGTTGGCCGGGCGGATGTCCAACGCCTTGATGTACTTGGCGACCAGTTCGTCGCGCTGGGCGGCCGGGATGGGCCGGGTCCAGCCGCGGGCGGCCTGGAGGGCGAGGATGATGTTCTCCCGGACCGTCAGGTCGGGGACCAGGCCCTCTGTCTTGCGGTTCTCCGAGCAGAAGGCGACGCCCGCGCCGATCGCGTCGTTCGGGGCGCTCATCGAGACCTGCTTGCCGTCGATGCTGACCTTGCCGCTGTCGGGCTGGTCGGCGCCGAAGAGCAGCCGGGCGAGTTCGGTGCGGCCGGAGCCGAGCAGGCCTGCCAGGCCCAGGACTTCGCCCTTCTTGATCTCCAGGTCGAAGGGGGCGATACCGCCCGTCCGGCCGAGGCCGTCCGCTGCGAGCAGCGACTCGCCCACGTCGGCGTGCAGTTGGTGCTCGTGCAGCTCCTCCAGCTGGTCCATGGCCTTGCCGATCATGAGCTGGATCAGTCCGACCTGGTCGAGTTCGCTGACCAGGTGCTCGCCGACGAGGGTGCCGTTGCGCAGGACGGTCATGCGGTCGCAGATCTCGTAGATCTGGTCGAGGAAGTGCGAGACGAACAGGATCGCCACGCCCTCGTCCCTCAACTGCCGCATCAGGCGGAACAGTTCGAGGACCTCGTCGCGGTCGAGGCTGGACGTCGGCTCGTCGAGGACCAGGACCTTGGTGCCGGCTCCGGCGCCGTCGCTGTCGCCGGTGCCCACCGACCGTACGATCGCGACCAGTTGCTGCACGGCCAGGGGGTACGCGGACAGGGGCGCGGTGACGTCGATGTCGAGGCCGAGCCGGTCGACCAGCTCCGCGGCCTC
>Ga0307513_10008635_pt1 | contig 12985 bp, 10 predicted proteins | sample 15_EM_MG_FD_202174 | JGI IMG/M metagenome (GOLD analysis project Ga0307513, IMG submission 202174) | Populus trichocarpa ectomycorrhiza microbial communities from riparian zone in the Pacific Northwest, United States - 15_EM | ecosystem: Host-associated > Plants > Roots > Unclassified | place...
CAAACTCATCGTTCGTAACCGCCGACAATTCGGTCAAGGCAGTCAACGCAGCGGTCGGGAGTTCGACACGTCGAGACATGGTGTTGTGTGGGTTGGATCCTCGTTAGACGCTACCTTGTGTAACGGGGTCTTGGCACTGGACGTTAGTCCAAGGCACACAACGACAGGAAGGTCCTAAACGATAACACTCGTTTAGCGTGAGGGTTCGGAGATGACAATCTCAGGTCAAGGCTGATCGTGTAACGATAGATCAGGGTCAGGGTTCGTGGGTTCTTGGCGTGGAACTTGGATATCAGAATAGAAGACGTTATATTCTGAAGTACAAGAGTCGTGAAAGAAATACCAGGTAGCGTAAAAAATGAAAGAAATAGGGGGCTTTTTTTATTTATTTTTTTATTTTTTTATTTTTTTTTATATCATGTATTCGTTGTTAAGTACAAGAAACAGCATGGAGCGCTAGCTATGGCCGAAACAAAACTATGAAAACAATCCAACGGCCCGCTTCACCTCGTCATGGGACAAACCAAATACCCCCCACCCGTAGGCAAGCAATCAAACATGAAGACCGAAAACCGTACCCCCAAGACCCTATGGTATGGGCCTAACCGCACACCAGCCACCAGCCTAAACTAATGGGGAGGAAAGCATAGGAAAGCCAAACACGAAGAAAACCAACATAAAGATGTACAGGAGCAAGGAAACCCTTCAGCAGGCCCCCCAAAAACAAAAGAAAAGAATCTTACGGCCCAAGGCCGACGGAGCGGAAAGGATAAAACTGCTGTTGCCTGTTGCCTAAGGGAATCCCCCTAGCTAGCGTAGCTTCGGGGCAAGACTGAGACACGGGTGAAATGCCCGTTTATCGGCGCGCGACAGACTTTAGGAACATCCAAGGAGGCAGTGCTATACCATGGAATTACCGTAACCATCACGAGTTGCGACCGTAGAGTAAATCGCGTAGCGGGTGAAGAGGGCGAGGGGAGCCACCCGGCGAGGAGAGCCACTCAGCAGAGGGGATGCCAGCCACAACGGATAGACCAAGGGCCGACCGGACGATATTACCGCTTCTCTCACGTGGTCCCTTGTTACAAGAGAGAGAGCGTCACTACCGGAGAGGATCCCGGACGAGGGGGAGACCCAAGGAGGGGGAAGAAGGGTAGGGGAGGGGGCAGTGAGGTGCCAGCTAGCTGTAGCAGTACGGTGCCAGCGGATCTAACGCGTGGGAAGCGGGAGAGGGAGGGTTCGCCGAGGACCAAGAAGTACGAACACGGAGGACCGAAGCGAGGTCACGATTTTTCGAACACCGACCGTACCGACCGCGCACCTCAGGAGAGAGTGCAATACCAGAGAGCAGGGCCACCAGGGCTACTACTTCACCGATGACTCGGGACTGCGACCGTGTGCTGACGATGGAAGGAGGCTAGCCGACCGTGCAAATCGCTAAGCGAGACGCGTCGCGAAGTGCGGGGTAAGGGGGAGAAACATCAACGCAAGCGAACAAACGAAGACAGGATCGAGAACCCGGTGGGAGGGGAGGCCAACGGCCTCAGAGAGAGGAAGGGAGGAGACGGGTGCGTGGCACTCCTAGGCAGAAGCCATCGAAGGAGTCCAGAGGCGGAGGACACTCTCACGATGATTTCTCATGGTGTTGAGATTTCAATCGCTGGAGGTGGAGCGGACGAGAAAGATGAAAGGAAATAGGGGCCGGAGCCCCCTTATATAGAAGGAAATCCTAGCACAGCCTTTGCCGCCCGACTCATACCCCAGTATGAGTCGCATATCCGCGTAACCAAGGAAACAATACAATTTGTCGTAAACCTTACAAAGGAAATCCCTCATAGCAACCGTGTAACAAAGAAAGAACACCAAAGTTATCCCAACACGTATCTCATCAGGGAACCGTGAGAGGAACCAACTTTCACTCCTTTCGGCTGATTAATGCCTACTCCACTAACCCACGCCACCACCGAGTCCACTCGGTCTCCCCCGAAACCCTGTTTCCACCCTTGGACGTCCCCCTCCTGGTAGTAGGGGCCCTCAATATACACAACCCTCTCGCAGACCCACTGCGGTGTTGCTCGCCTCGGGAAATTGGATCCTCAACCACCTACTTTGAGAAAGCAGCAGAGGCCGGCTTCGCTCTCCTTAACCCGCCCGGGGAGTACACTAGGTTCCCCTTGGTTGGTAAGGCCCACCCCTCGGTTATAGACCTGGCCTGCACAAACCCCCTCCTTCTCCCAATGTTCAAAAGCTGGGAGGTCTCTCTCCCCTCCACAGGCTCCGATCATGTGCCCATAACGATAAACCTGGCCCCTCCCATCTTGATTGCAAGCCCTAGACGACCTAGATGGTCCGACACGGATTGGGAAACACTCTCCCCCCTTATTAAGAATTTTCAGATACCTCCTGCCCCACCTTGCCCTTCGCCGACAGACCTAGATAAGTGGCTGGCTGGGTCGTTGGATAGACTCACTGCCCTTCTCAACGAACACAACCCTGTCTCCAGACCTTCTCACTACTCCAAACCCTGGTGGACACCCGACCTGACAACCCTCTGTCGTGAGTTTCACAAAGCCTCAAGGATGGCTAGGAAACATAGCACGCCAGCTCGGCAGGACATGGCGAACATTTCCAAAGCGGGCTATTTCAAGGCGATTAAGAACGCCAAAAAGAAACACTGGTTGTCTTTCCTGCTAAGCGCCACCCCCCAGACCCTGTGGATGGCCAAGAAGTTCGCCTATGGCCGAGCCCTGCCCCGCTTCCCCTCCCCGCTTCCCCTCCCTCCCAGGGGCTGAGACCCCCCAGCAGATGAACGGAGTCATGTTAGACTACTTCTTCCCTCCAAAGGAGCCGTTCTCCCCCCCCCCAGACTACGGCCTTATAAGAAGGCGCCACCGCTAACGAAGCAAGAGATAGCGACCGCTCTCTCCAAGTGGTCACCCGCTTTAGCCCCGGCTCCTGACGGGATCCCCTACTCCACCTGGAAGCAAGTCAACAGGGAAAACCCATCCATCCTCCTCAAGATTCTTTCCCCGCTTGTCAGCCTGGGATACCACCCAGCCTCCCTGAAAGGGTCGAATGGAATAGTACTCGACAAGGCGGGGAAACCCTCCTATGAGTCCCCCGCCTCCTTGAGGATAATTGTCCTAATCCCCACTGTCTCGAAAATCCTTGAGAGGATAATAGCGTCCCGCCTCCAACTGGCAGCCCGGTCAAAGGGCATGCTGAACCCCAACCAATGCAGCTCCCTGCCTGGGCTGAGCACTTACAATGCGGTCCTAACCCTTTTCAACGACGTGAAAACCCTGCAAAGGCCCCGTCTCAAGGTCTCGTCCTTGTTTTTGGACATTAAAGCAGGGTTCGACAACGTCGACAACTCCACTCTTGCCCGCATCCTAAGGGAGGGCGGGATTCCCCGCTACCTGGTCTCCTGGGTCTCGTCCTTTCTTGGAGAATGAAGCTGAACCCTAGTCTTTCAAGGGGCCCCAGGGACCCCAGCCCCCGTAAATGTAGGAGCCCCTCAGGGCTCACCAATCTCCGCTCTTCTTTTCCTCCTCTACGTCTCACCCCTCCACTTCAAAGTCCCCCGGGGTCTGATGATCCCATACATTCATGACTTCGCCCTCACCACCGCCTCCCCTTTGTAGAGGGGCAATATCCACCGCCTCCAGGAGCTCTTCGAGAAGCTAGAAGCTAAGGCCCTCCGCATAGGGGTCTCCTTCTCTGTTGCCAAACCGGAACTCATACACTGGAAGACCCCCAGCCAGAGGAACTCGCCAAGGTGCCTCTCCCGCATTCAGATCAAAGGTGAGCTGTTTCAGCCCCGTGACTCGCTAAGGTGGCTCGGGTACTGGTTCACTCCTGCTCTTGACTCCTTCACCCACTTCTCGCGCCGACTGGCCCTCGCCCAGGGAGCCTTCACCCTCATCAGACGCCTTAGTCCCCCCGGGGCAGGCCTAGCCCCATACCTGTGCCACAGGCTCGCAACGTCCTTGGTTGCCCCCATCCTACTGTATGAGGCAGACCTCTTCACACCCAGCGCAGGCGCCATGGCACGCCTCAACACCTTTTGGCACAAGGGCCAGAGATGGACTACGAACTGCTTCTCAGCTACCCCCACCGGGATCCTCGCGGTGGAATCTTGCCTCCCCCCGGTCGCCCTCCTGATCTCCCAGTGACAAAGGCTGGTGGCGCTTTGAGTTGTTTGCTCCCGCCAGAGTTAAACCCAGCCACGGCGCGCCTCCACGCGTCCTTCCCCTCCCTTTCTGCCCACCGGGCATATGACTCCTTGAGGGCCCTGACGAAGGGTCTCTCGCCTGTGTACCTCCCCCTCCACTGGAAAACACCGTGGCGCGTCCCCCCTGTAAGAAAGCACCTGCCCATAGACGCTGTGGCTCACAAAACCATTCCCTTTACCGACAGGCTGTCTTGGATGCCGATGATCGATTCACACCTCGTCTCTCCGGCCCCTACCGTCCCTCCTCGGTCCGTAAGGATAACACCTACTCCGCCCTGATGAAGAGGGTCAAGGAGGCCCTCCTCCCGGAGTGGCCCGGTCTCCTCCCGACACCAGGGTAATACCACCACATCCCCACCTTGGATCCACGACCCTTTATGGGTTTGGGCAAATTTATAGCGGGGAGGATCCACCAGATGAGAGCCGGCAAAAGTGACCTGGCTGCCCACCCAACCTGGATGTCCCCCGATGCTGATACCTCCTCCCCCCGCTGCGGCCTTGAACCTGAGACGTTCGAACACGCCATCCTTACATGCCCTACCAGACAGGGCGCTCGCTTATGCCTACTCCACGGTGTCTCGAGCGTTGGTCAGGACGCTCCCCTCTGGTCCTCCCTTCCGCTGCTCAAAAGGCTCGCGACCTTCATCGGCATCACCTCCACCCGATTCCCCCCCACGATGTTTCCACCAGATACTCCCCCCTCCTCCCGCCCACTACCCCTCTCACCCCTAGCGGTACCCCCCCTGGCGTTTCGTGTTTTTTCGTTAGCTGAGGTGTAGGCCTGTTGGAATTTCTTTCCCGCGACATTATGTAAGCTTTGCTTATTTGAAGCAAGGCTTAGTTAGTTTGTATCTTTCCTTTTTACGTGGCCAGAGGCCCGGCGGAGGAGAAACCTTGGCGATAGTGGATATTTAACCGGTGCCCTGACTTTCCTTTGTTATTTGTTTTGGATTTATAGGTTTTGTTCTCTCCATAGCTAGCACTGCATGAGGCTTTTTCTACCTTAGAAACAATGAACGCTTGATTACAAAAAAAAAAAAGAAAAAAAAAAAGGACCACCTCCTGGGGCGCCACCTGGATAACACCTGGGAACCACCGACGGGCATACTTTGAGCTTCGGGTAGATGTATGGTTAACAGTAGAGGGCTTGGGGCTGACCGGGAAAGCTACAAGGCTTCCAGGACAACCACCACAAACTCTGTTCCAGGCTACCCCGTGAACTGTAGCATTACCATGGGTTATTAGTGGACTCTAGAGGTGTAAGTATTGTCACGATTTAAGAGGGTCCCGCATGGTTGGCTGTGGATAGCGTCCATGCAGTCAAGCGGCAGGAGATTTCTTATCGTTGGAGCAAGCAGTTAGGTTTAGAAACTTAGTATAGCCAAGTAGATTTGCCGATGGACTGCGTAGCTTGTATAGACAAAACCACCGCTGGGCCAGTGAGTCCCAATGGATAATATCTCTACGGTGCGTATGTCGGTTGACCACTGACATACTACCGATAGGAAAGAGTTTTCGCTCATGCAGATGGAGTTGGAGAGACATACCCGGGAGCGCGTCCTATTCGTGGAGATAGTTAATTGTTAGGCGCACGGACTCCCCATAAGGATTTACAGGGCAAAGTTACCCTACCTTGACGCATACCAACTTCGAAGGAAAAAGATAACACCCCCCTCCAGCCCCGGCATTGGGACGGCGCGTCATCACTGGCCGCCTGGGTAGTTGCGTCCCAACACCAAAGACCACTATCAATAGAACACATCTTATAACAGCGTATACGTCGCGGCCGTCCGTCCGACCGGATCCTGTTCGCAGGATATATGAGGGGAGACCTCCGGGCACCTTATGCACGTGGAAGCAGGTGAATCGGGCGACGGCGCATAAGGTTACAGACACTTGAAGACAGGCGGTCGGAAGAGTGGGTCGAAAGTAACGGGACGTTTTGCACGAAAGTTAGTCCACTCGTACCTACAAAGTCGTGTAGAGTATGAAGGCGGTAACTATGCCCAGTAAGTGGATCGGGTGAATCCACAGAGGACAAGTTGGTAAAAGATGGAGTCCGAGGGAAAAAGCCTATAGGTACGATCCCGAGGACAAGTCGTGTAATGCCGGAAGACCAGAATACAACATGCAGTTGCAGGTTGAATTCTCGACGGAACCAACCAAAGAAGATTGGCCATCTTCTGTCCAGCGAGTTAGACTACCTTCGAAGAGCACGAGGGCAAGATAATTCGTAACCATCGTTGTCAACGGATAAACGGATGAGCTGAGACCTGTCGTGGTATCCACACCCTCAGGGATAATGAAAGCGTACACCGATAAGTTGACCATGGGAGCAGAAGGTGTGGTAGAGAGTTTTCAGGGTCTACGACTTTCGCACTCAGGTGAAGTTCGCAGAATTGCGGGCAAGGTACTTAGTTAGTATAGAGTTAGCATGTATACCGCGATTGCTCTGACGCGGAATATAAATATTGAAGCATTTTCGCTGCTATTAAAGAACAAGCAAGCACGGAGAAGAGATCTTATCAATATAATAAGTTATCTACACTTTTATATCGTTACCAATACTTCGACTATCTATTCCGAAGTGAACTATTATATCTAGCCTACATTACTCGTGTCTTCTTAACGAGTTCTCCGATATAATTACGATCCAGGTCCTAGCTTTCGGAATACCTCACGCCGAAGCTACCACCTAACTTTAATATCCGAGCGGTCCGACTGCCTCCAAGTGTTAGCTCACTCTAGTCAGGTGAGTTGGACAGCCCTGAGCTGAGCAGGGTGCTCGCGAAAGGTCAGAATAGTTGACTGGTGTCCTCTGACTTTACATTATTCTACTTAACTAAAGCGAGAGACACCCTATTCTGATAACCAACCATCCTCGAGAGAACTTATTGAGTGAAGCTTTCAGGCTTAACGATATTAAGTTTTTACCGCTTGATTCTATTTTGAATTATCTTTATCACTATATTTATCTTTACTTCTACTTTGAGTCTTCGGTGCGGTCGCAATCTTAGGATCCGTCTTCCTACAGAGTACCCCCGTTACACATTCCCCCCTATTTTGTAAACTATTTACAGTCAACCTCTCTTATTGATGCCTTCGAAATAGTGACTGTCCACACAGTTGATCCACCAACAGCAACTCCTTTTCTACAATTAATTCCACTAATTTATTCACTACCTCTAGTATTTTTTTGTGTTTTTTTTGCTAATAAGCGAAACCGTTACTCTATTTTTAATCATATTCCGTAATTGGGAAACATTTACCGTGAAGTTTGCTGTTGACACCGAGCAGCCGCTCACTATGAGTGGGTCGGCCGAAGCCGTATAGGCCGGCCTAGGCTATATAGGCCAGGCTCAGGCTTAACCAGGCCTGCAGGCTCGGGCCAGGCTAGATCCGAGAGAAATTTGGACAGGCCGGGGCCGGCTTTACCGAAGCCTGGCCGGCCTGGCCTGTTGGGAACACTGATTATACTACATTGTGTTGCTTCCTGTTGTGTAAATGCAGTGAATACATACGTGTGTGCTGTGTATATATTCCCACGCTCCCATGATTTTCTTATATTATTTGCTCTACCTAGTGTCTCCCTGTTATCTCGCTTCTTCTACATTTGGCTTTTCTTCTTCTACCTTTCTCTTTTTGGCTCTTCGGGACAAATTCTTTCTCATCTTCCGGTGCTCTAATAAGGCTCTGTTTTAGTGTCCACTTGACTGAAGACCAGTCAGTACGAAGTATAGCCTCATTGTAAAAGTTCTGACACCTCCGTTAGTACGAAGTAAAGCCTCATTGTAAAAGATCTCACACCTCCGTTAGTACGATGACAAACTTTTATACCTGATGTATTATAGCCCGTGATGTTAGGGTACCAGCTTGGGTGTGAGAACTTGTAGAATGAGGCTGTGCCTTTCACACTGACAAGTCAGCTGACGAACCCCCTGAAAATTTGGGTTAGAATCATAGAACATCACTTGATTTTCAGCTAAGATAGCAGTAGGTAGAGTGACGGTGGCCTGCCTGGGATTGGGGTTTGGAAGTTGGTTTCAATATCTTTTATTCAACTATATTCGTTGCAAGTTGGAAATCTTGGTCAATATTTGAGAGGGGCGAAGACTTCAAAGCAAGAGGTTTGCGACATTGTGTATTCGGTGTTTCCTCTGGCGTTTAGTGTTCCAAACCGTCCGGGGCGACTGCCAACAGCCCCGAAGGGGAGGGGACAGCTATCTATAATCCATCCGGGGCAACCTAAGGGCAGGACGGCCGTCTTTGGGCAGGACGGTGGGCCCTACAGGGTGAGACATGTCGGCTCAGGGCACGGGGGGTGGACGGCAGGGCACGGCAGGGGACTGTTGGAGACGACTAGGAATGGTGGGGGACGGGGGGGGGACTGCTGACAACGTCTGGGGACGGCACGAGTGATGTCTTATTAAATGAAAACAATCCGTTCGGAGGTGCATGATCACAACTTGGCTAGTACAGGAGGTCCAAGAGCTAGGACTATAGTCCCCTATAATCCGTCCGGTCCTCACCTTCCGGGGCGTAGTCCGTCCTAGCACCCTCAAAAAGACTGACTATGAGCCTAGTCCGTCCGGTCCTCACCCAAAGACGGACGGACTGGACGGTTGGGAAAATTGCCCGTGGCGTTGCGTTGGCCATGGATGCCAAGGCGCAGGACTTCTGACCTCTAACTTCAATTTTTGAATGGGGGTTTAAATAGTGATAAGAATTAGAGTAGGAAGGGGTCAATGAACACGGGTGCTCAATTTACAGGCCAAGTGAAATCACTGTTGGCAAATGCACTTTTAGTGTAGGGTACTTCGTTCAGCCCCGTGTTCATTGACCCCCCTCTTTGTCGATCATAGAGCTTAATTTTTGGTGACACGCGTGACTGAGGCTTGGCCACGGTTTCTTTTTCAACAAGTAAGACTAGATCCTTCAAGCTTGGTTCAGAAGCTACGGAGCCCCTTCAACTTTACAATAATTAATCTAAACTCAAACATAGAACGACAAACTCCTACCAACATTAGAACAAGGCAATAAGGTGGTAGGCAGCTAAAATATTGATTTGTTTGCATAAATGTTAAAAACAGAGGATCCGCTTGGCTAACTACTACTCACACATTGACTAACAGACTTTCAAACTTATTTTGAAGACCACCACAGATACACCACTCGTATAAATGGCCCAACTAGATTTTCCAGCCATCGGCAATCACCTAGAGGATATCCAAAATGGCATCCATGGTATTCAGAACCAAGTTGTCCTGGTTGCCAACATACCTGCGGTGGTCGGTTACAATGAACTGCGATGAGGGCTGTGACGCGAGCGGAAGACGTGGCTACAACGGACAAATGAACTATGACAAGAGAGGAATGAACTGCGACAAAAGACGAATCAACTGCGACAAAAGACTGATGGAAACCACATTGAAATAATGGCTATTCTTCCGGAGATTCGGGGCCAAATTGGACAAATTCAGAATGAGTATCTCTACTGATCTCCGTTTGGCAACTGAGTATAACTTACAGGTCAACTAGGCAGCAACTTCTTCCCATGAGATTGTATAATTTGGCTGCCTCTGGTACTGCACCACTGTGCTATTCCATTGGGATACCTCTTGCCCAACTTCCGCGCACTGGCCAAAGCCTTTTTTAGAGGACAGGCAAGTTTTCCGTATTAGCGCCAGTGAACTTTATTAATATTTCATGATCGATAGAGGATCCATGTCAGCATTTCGCAAGGATAATTGGAGTTCCGGGATTCCCAGCAATTGCCACTATCGCTCAGTGGAGGGAGTGGATTGCTCAATATCTCGGGGTGTAGCCTTGAATTAGCAAGAATCGGTTATATTGAGAGTTTTCTTTTTTTTTGTTTGTACTTTCTACTAGTATGCTTGAGATGCTAATTTGTTATCCGCTCATACTGCGATTCGCATTAGAGGGTGACTTGAGTCCAGTGTGCCAGGGAGTGAGCCATTACTATCGGTAGTGAGCGAAGAGTACAAAAACATCCACGTGAGCTGCTAATAAATTCCCACTGACACTTATCACTAGCTGACGGCTCCTTATTATCCATATGATAGCTATACCACAGTCTCACCCTGTTGCCTATAACAATTTTTCACGATTTGTGCAAGCTACATAGAAATACATGTTACTCTTCCGGATTTTCTCTTCCTATTCTGAAACATTATATCCCAACTGCCCAAAGTAGGCAATAAAGCTCATATATCTACAGCGATGTTAGACTAAGGTTCTATTGTGTTTTCTGCCTTTTCCTTCCATATGCAAGTCTTGCTGGTAGGATCGGGCAGGCTCTGAGTCGATAATTTGACCTGATCATTTGAGATAAAGTAGTTCTATTCAAGTTTGGTATTACAGTGTATTTTAAATTGTCTCCTTTCACGGATCTCCCTGACCTTTTATTTCCCCTCTACGCCAATATGCATCTTGCGCGGAATAGCTGGAAGTCAGGCCCATACAACTATCAGTCGCTTTACAGTTTTTTCAAACAAGATTTTTTATCAACTGTTTCACTCTTCCAGATGTTTCATGGTCCCAGATGGTCAACCCCTGATTTTGGCCATGTGGGATAATGGAGTGTGACTGTAGTCTGGCATACAATATAAAAGATGAGAATCAATATCCGACAGCCACAATTGCCCCCACACACCTTCTCGCAACCCCGAGATCTCACCCTATGTTCCTGTACCATTGCCTGCGAAAAATCTCACAACTGCCCGCCTTATAGCCTCCACTCCATTCTGCCTACCCCTACACCTCCTTCTCCAATCCAAGAAGCCTACCAATCTAATTGAATTCCCCTTCCGGGCAAGCGGGTGGTCCTGGTTAGTGGCTATAAAGTCCTCGGGTAGGTTAAATATACAACCATTTCGTTCTCGTGCATGTAAGAGGTGATAAATATGTTGCAATATGGCTTGAAAAGCTACTCCAAGTGACCGTTGCATGGATATTCATAGATTTCATTAACTGCTGGAATTGTTATACTGTATTGGGTTGCTTCCTTTTCTGTGAATGTATATGTATGTTCTATGTATATATTCCCCCCTCTCTCACGATTTTCTTATATTTACTTTCTCTACATAGTGTTACCCCTTTCTCCTTCTTCTCCTTCTATATTTTCTGTTCTTGTCTTCAGGAACATCTTCTTTTACTTCTTCCGGTGCTCTAATACGAAACTGTTTTCGTGTCCGCTTGACTGAAGACAAATCAGTACAAGGTAAGGCTTCGTTCCAAAGGGTCTCACACACCGTCTGGGACCGTAACAAACTTTTATACCAGATGTATTATAGCCCATGGTGTTATAATACCTACTTGGGTATAAGAACTTCTAGAATAAGGCGGTGCCTTTCACTCTGACAAGTGAGTTGACGAATCCCCTTAAAACTGGGTTAGAATCATAGAACATAACTGGATTTGGCAGCGATAGCAGTAGGTAGAGTGACGCCTGCCGGGGATTGAAGTTCGGAAGTTGGTTTTAATATATTTTATTCAATTATATTGGTTCTAAGATGGAACTCCAGGTGAATATTTGAGAGGGGCGAAGACTTCTTCAAAGCAGGAGCTTTGTGACATTGAGTATTTGGTGATTTCTCTGGCGTTGCGTCGGTCATGGGTGCTAAGGCTTAGGATTTCTGACCAAAAACTTTAATTTATGCATGGGGCGGCTGCTCACACTAGTTTCAATGGTGATGAGAATTAGAGTAGGAGAGGTCAACGAACACAGGGGCTCAAGGAACATACCGAGCGAAATCACTGTTAGCCAATACATGTTTAGAGTATTGTTCGTTGAGCCCCGTGTTCGTTGACCCCCCTCTTTGTCTATCCTAGAGCTTAATTTTTGGTAATACACGTGACTGAGGCTTGGCCACGGTTTGCTTTTTCAATAAGTAGGGGTAGATCCTTCAAGCTTGATTTAGAAGTTACAAAGTCTTTTCAACTTCACAACAATTCAAACTCAAACATACAACCAGAAACTCCTACGACCGATATCAGGACAAGGGAATAAGGTAGGAGGTAGCTAAAATATCGATTTGTTTGCATAAATGTGGAAAACAGAGGACGCTCTTTGCTAACTACTACTGATACATTGACTTACAGACTTTGAAATTTATTTAGAAGACCACCAGAGATACTACAATCGTATAAATGGCTCAACCTAATTTTCCAGCCATCGGTAATCACCTACAAGACATCCAAAATGGCTTCCAAGGTATTGAGAACCAAGTTGGCCTAGTGGCCAACATGCCTGATATGGTTGATTACAATGAACTACGACGAGGACTGCGACGAGAGAGGAGGAGCCGGCGGCGATGGACAAATGAACTGCGACAGGAGACAAATGATCTGAGGCAAGAGATAGCGGCGGGAATAATTGATATCCAGAATGGGTATCACTACTGATCTCCTTTTGGCAAAAGAGCATAACTTACGGGTCAACTAGGCAGCAACAGATTCGGGGCCAACTCCAAGAATTTCACAATGGGTATCTCTACTGATCTCCGTTTGGCAAGAGAGCATAACTTACGGGTCAACTAGGCAGCAACAGATTCGGGGCCAACTCCAAGAATTTCACAATGGGTATCTCTACTGATCTCCGTTTGGCAAGAGAGCATAACTCACGGGTCAACTAGGCAGCAACAGATTCGGGGCCAACTCCAAGAATTTCACAATGGGTATCTCTACTGATCTCCGTTTGGCAAGAGAGCATAACTCACGGGTCAACTAGGC
>Ga0307513_10008638_pt1 | contig 12981 bp, 10 predicted proteins | sample 15_EM_MG_FD_202174 | JGI IMG/M metagenome (GOLD analysis project Ga0307513, IMG submission 202174) | Populus trichocarpa ectomycorrhiza microbial communities from riparian zone in the Pacific Northwest, United States - 15_EM | ecosystem: Host-associated > Plants > Roots > Unclassified | place...
GTCCGGGCCAGCTTGCGCGCACCTCGACTAATCCCACGGGCCCTGAAGTTAACGACCATGTAAGCTTCCAGTGGCCATCATATGAGCAACCACAGGGCTCGAACCTGAGACCACAGAGAGAGCAAACTTCTTGATCCTAAGCTCTTACCACTGGCCCACTACCTAGATGGTTAATATGAGCAATTCTTATTTGATAGAAACGGTGGCAGCTACTTGGTAACTATTTCGTAGTAATGTTTCTCCGTATATATGATATGATATTTACAGCAAAAATGTATTGGTTTAAAGTGCCGAGGGCACAACATCTGCAGATGATGGTTCTAAAAAGAAGAGAGCATGGACCTGTATTATTTTAACTTGTCCAAGCTTACTCTTGACAGTGAGAGAGCAAAGATCTTTCTTGTTTCATTTATTTGGGCAAAGTACTTTGGTTCTGGATAAATTTTATTTTCAAGAAGATACAAACTGGCACCAGAGGAACTTTTTTTCGTTCAAAGTAAAATCAGTACTAGAAACGAAGACAAAGATAAACAGTGTGCACATTAATCAGGCAGTTACCTCTAGGAAATTGTGATTCTCAACTTCATTAGCTCCAATAGAGGTGTGAAAGGCACGACTTCTCTCACCTTTATTTTCAAAGGTTACTTCACTTGGTTGCAGACGAACCAGGTACCAGAACAGGATCTCCTTCATAAGTAACACTTCTTGGGTGCCAGACTTTGCTTAGTTTATGGCTCTTAGATTATCATAATTTCCTTGTGGTGACTGGTTCTCTTTTCAACAACACTCCATTACTGACATTCACAGCAGAAGCCCCCTCTAGCTGATGTCATTTGCTACAGGCTTCTATTTCACAGGAGAAATGTTACCAGCAACTAATGGATTCTCTTAAGTCACTGGCGATGGTTTGTTTTCTGGGTTAGAACTCACATTCACGGTAACTTCGTTGCTCGTATCGAAAACCTTTTAATGAGTTAATTTCTCAGTAACAGTCAACATTTCTGGGTTGACAGTTGGTCCTTCCCATTAATTAGTTGATAGTTCTTCCTTTATTACCTTCTGCAATGCAGCATCTTCCTAAACTTCGATTGTTTTTTCAGTTTCCCAAGTTTGGAGAATTTGACCAGCACCTGGTTGCCAGAGAATTTTCCCGCCAACACATTTTAGTATGAACTTGAACTGTAAGGATTCCAAAGTAGGGGCAAGTCCACAAACAGCAGCAAACCATTCCAAAGAAGCAAAATGCAAGTACAAATGTTCAGAAAACCACACCTCGCATTTCATGACCACCATCGATCGTCACCGATGATCCCCCCTTTCATTTCTCCTCTCCATCCCCTGTTAGGTTTGACAGGGTTCCTCTGTTAAAACTGAACTGAGTTATTAAAGGTTTAGTAGAGACAAAGTATGATTGCACTGGTAAACTCAAAAGTAATTCTCATTAGACTTGGACTACAACTGTGACTATTTAAATAGCCTTACATACAACATAAAATAAGATAACAACCCACGATTATGCAGGTACTAGAAGAATCGTGGTAAATGACTAGATCACAAACAGAAAAAAAAAACAACTTGTCTCTATAGAAGGGTTATTACTATTAGCACATCCAGGAATACTTGACAACCTCAACATCCTCCCTTCCCTTTAACTCGAATACCATTGATATTCAATTTATTCCACGTTATTCGCAAACACCCATTAAATCTTGTAGCTTGAGAAATACTTCAAGCTTCAACGGCTTTATCGTGATGTTTGCAATATGCTCTTGAGTAGAGCAATGCAGCAGCTCTACTACTCCATCTTTGACGAGATCTCGAAGAAAATAAAATTATATGTCTATGTGCTTGCTACGACCATGCATTTCTGGATTCTTTAAAAGCTTAATGGTTAAGATATTATCACAATAAATCACTGTCAGACCAGTTTGTCTCAGATTTAAACTTTTTAAAATTCTTCGTAACCATTTCACTTGACATGCACTTGAAGCTGCAGAAATAAACTTTGCTTCAGTAGTGGAAAGAGTAACCACTAGTTGCTTTTTCGCGGTCATGAAACTACTCTTGAATTCATCATAAAGCCATAACCTGAGGTACTTTTTCTGTCATCCTGATCACCAACATAGTCACTGTTTATGTAGCCAATAAGTTCCTCATCTTTTCCTTTTTTGTAGAATACCCCGAAACCAAAAGTACCTTTCATGTACCTTAAAATTCTTTTAGTTGCAATAAATGAGACTCAGTAGGATGAAAAAAAAAACATAAAAAATATAACACCGAAGAAGAAAACTCAAGTCAACTCAGGGTAACTTGAAAAACCAACAATTCACGATATAGAATCGAGAAAAAAAAATATATTAAAAGGATGACCTAGTAAAAAATACTAAAGCTCAATAAAAAAAGGGTAAAAAAATCAACCTGAGATAACTTTACCAACCCGCTTTCAAAATAACCAAACAAAAAGAAAAGTGAAAAAAATGACAAATTCAAGTGCCAATAATTTATTACAAAATGATGAAATTGAAAAAGAAAATGGAGAAAAAAAATCTGAGTCAACTCGAGTTAACTCAACTAACCCGTCACCTGCGACATGAGATCGGGATATAGAAAAATATATTTCCAAAAGAAGGATCTAACTAAAAAGACCCAAGCTAAATAAAAAAAAATATTGTGAACGAAAACACAAGCTGACTCGAGTTAGCTTGACTAATCCGTTCTCAAAATAACAAAGCAGAAAGAGAAGCTAAAAAATAACAAAGCTCAATGAAAAATAATTTTATACAAAATGATGAAATTTTTTTAAAAATTAAAGTCATAAAAAAATCGAGGAAAAAAATCAAGTCAACCCGGGTTGACTCGACTAACTCACCACTCATAACATTAGATGAGGATAAAAAAACAGACTTCCAAAAGAAGAACCAAACAAAGAAAAAACCAAAGTTAAAAAAAATTATGGAGTAAGAAAATGCAAGTTAACCCGGGTTAACTTGATTAATATGCAATCGGGATAACCCAAAAGAAAAAAAAGTGAAAAAACACAAAGCTTAAGGGTCAATAATTTAATGCCAAAGTATGAAAATGTAAGAAAAAAAAATTTCATAAAAAAAATTGAGAAAAAAAATCTAAGGCAATCATGGTTAACTTGACTAATTTATTACCCAGGATATTTGACCGTGATAACTTAACAAAAAAAAATGCAACAAACAAAGAAGCCATGAGCTTAGTAACCAAATGGTAAATGATGAATTGTTTTTTAAAAAATCAATTTTTAATAAAGGACTGTCATGTTGGAAGGCAACCACAAAAAAAATAACAAAGTAAATTATTCCAACGTAAAACAATTTAAAACTCAAACAATGTAAAACAAATATGGTATAGAAAAATAAAAGAAGATAATTAGGGGCTAAATTGTAAAACAAGAAAAACTAAGAAACGGGTAAAAAAAAGTAATTGAAAAAATAAGGATCAAAACTGAATAGAAAACCAAATGAAATTAAATGTTAAAGGATAAGACTGAAAAAAAAAGATAAATCAAGAAAAGAAAAAGAATATAGTAATCAAAAGAACGATGACCAAAAATAAATTAAAAAATAAATGTAATAAAACGAAAAGGATGAAATTGCAAGGAAACAATAATAAAAAAAGTATAAAGCAAAAAAATAGAGCAATTAAAAGTAGAGGGACCAAACCGGATAAAAAAATCAAATTGAATAAAATGCCCAAGGATAAAAATTGAAACAAATCCAAACTACAAAAAGGTTCAAAAGCTAAATAAACAGTAATTAAAAGAAGGAGAACCAAATCGATAAGATTATAAACCAGAGGACACAATTGTTTTTTTTTTGTTGAAAATCTAAGAGCGATTTTCTAGGGAATGAGAGAGAAAAGAGAGAATAAAGAAAAAACTTTCACCATAGCTCAACCGAACATCTTCCTATGAGCACGCACCACACTAACGAAAAGAGGACGACGCGCCACTCCTGATGCCACAATGAAAGTAGGATTTTTGTTATTGTACGGGCTATCACGTGCCTCTTGAGTGGCGCAGAGGAGGCATTACGAGCCTAAAATTACTAATACGCCCCTGTCAAAGTCCAAGAATAACAAAAAAAACAATCTAAAAAGGCCAAAATACCCTTGCAATTAGCCTTTGATTTTTTGAATTTCAAAGGTAATTCTACCATTTAACTATTTTAATAAAAAGAAAAGATGAATAAGTCCTCCATGCATGTATAATTTTTTACCCTCCCAACGGAATAACCGTTCTTTTACTATTCTTTTTTTATATAAAAAGACAGAAGAGCCCCTCATTTAAAGATTGTTTTTTTTTTGCCTCTAAGGGCAAAATAGTATTTATATTGTAGCTAAAAGAAGAGCACGTACCATTTTGCCCCTAATCAAATATGCAATGCCAAATGTATTCAATGGAAAAGACATCTCTATCCCTAATTACATGCTTAATTAGTTTTTTTTGGTAAAGACAAACTTTTCTTTATACTGCTCCAATTCAAAGTAATTTATGTCTTGGTGTACAGTAAAAGACTAAAAGACTAATGCCTTTTAATTTTATTTTTTTTTGTAATTGGAAAGCACCACTTACAAAAAAAAAACCTAAAAAAACACTCCTTTCAACCCCTTAGCCACACAACAGACCAAGGCTAAAATTATCACTCCACTATGACAATCAATAATAAAATTACCTAAAATACCCTCTCCAAACCCCTTAGCCACCAAACAACAAACTTAAGGCTAAAATAGTTACTTCACTATTATGATCCACACCAAAGACATTCTTAAGCTCTGATTGGGGTTCACGTTGAACTAATTTTTTATCAAATCTTAAATTTATTTTTCTTCAAATTTATTTTTTATAATTTAAAATTGTTTTAATGTATTAATGTCATAAATAGATTTTTTTTAAAAAAATATTTTAATATATTTCTATGCAAAAATCATTTTAAAAAACAATTTTTATCGTGCTACTAAACAGGACTTTAGTCCACAATACACTAAGCACTCTTAGTTTTTCTTTTTTAATCTACAATGCAATACTAAAAACAATTAATAAAAGGACATATAAAAAAAAGTTAGGAATTTTGTCAGTGAAGATAACCAACACATCTAACCTAAAACAACTAAAAAAATCCTAGATGCATTAAAAAAAAAATCCCTTCGAGAAGTTCATTTACACTAAAGCTAAAACTATTCAGTGTAATAATATAATGATAAAATTGCTCTTAGATCATTAAATCTTTAAACTAAGTATTGAACACAAGATGATTTTTTTACCATGACATGATTGTTTTTTACAAATTATATAGGTTTAGAGTTGTCATTTTATTTTTATTCCATGATGAAATTACTAATTTAACCCTGTAATAAAAAAATATAATGCCTATTACTTAGGGGCATTTTTGTCTTTTTAATTTTTTCATAATAGTGAAATTATTTTTATGCCTTTGAAAACAAAATTAACATAACTCTCTCACAAAGAGCTTTTTTTATTTTATTTTACATTGGTTTTATCGCTAATTTGAAGGTTGCTAAGGGGAATTATTGTAATTTACCATATATTAAATATTATTAAAAAAAAAACATGCTATTTTTTTTTTTTTGCTTTGGCAAGCTTTTTTTATTGATATTTTTTTTCATGATCTTATCATTCAAAATTAAATTGGTTGTGAATCAAGCTTTTTGATTAACCCAGGTCCAAAATTTCACCAGTTACGAGTTTTAGATATTAGATCAGATTTAGAAAGTTTCATCCAAGTTTGCTTGATATTTTTTTTCTTTGTTATTTTTTATGGTTTGTCTTTTGTGAGGTTAGTCCCGGGTTCATGACCAGAATCATTGGTTTCAAAAGTTAACACAGGTTAACTTTTGTTTTATTTGTCCTTGTTTTAAAATTGGTTTATTTTAATTTCATCTGTCAAGTTTTTGTTTCATATTTTTTTATGAGTTTATCTTAATCTTCTATCTATGATCGTGGAGTTTGCGAGTTCTCTTAATTTAACATGGCTTTTTTATTGTTATTTTAAATTATTTTTTTTTTACAGTTTTACCCTTCAACATTGGGTTGTTTGACAACCTATGGGCTTAGGTATAGTTATAATTGTTGTATTTTTTTATATTATTTAAATTACCAATTGAACCAATATTTTTTTATATTATATAAATTACCAATTGAATCTTTAAAAATTAAATTGAGTGATTTTTAAAGTTGAACTGAGTTTTGGTTGGGATAGAGAAAATATAAATACACTCGCCATGTCAGCAGGTTTGCTTCAAGACTATGTTCACTCTGTATACATTTTTTGTCCCCTTTTTGAGTATTGGCTGGGAAGTAGACTTAAATTGACGATATAGCATTTTAAATCTTTGCTAATCTCTAAGCAATCATGAATTCAATTTAATTTTGTTTGATTATTTACACTTTTCGGCTTGCTGGGAAATCAACTGATGATCATAATTTTAGTTTTTAAAATATCTTATCATCAAATGAGGTCGATTGATTGATTAAGTGATGGTAATATTTGGTACTTTCTCAAGGGACAATATTGTTATTTGCTTCTCTTGTTGGTTTGTTAATTGGTGAGAGCATCACTCATTAATCATTAATTAATCAGGCAGTCACAATTATTATTATTATTATTATTTATTAATATGGGGTGTGCGGATCAATTTGCGCATATCTCAACTAATCTTTACCAGACTTGAAATTAAAACCAGATAAACTTTATTATTATTATTATTATGAGATTATGTATAAACGTTTCTCATAACTGATTAGTCATTGATCAAGCGAAAAACAATGATTATCAGAACTCATAAATAAACCTATCCTATTATGTCACTGACGAAAATTAACTAGGATTGTAGGTGAGAAGTGTAGGAGGTGTTTAGTGCAGTGCTACTTTGCATGCTTGCTTCCACTGGAAAAAACAAAAAGATTTTAGATTCTTTCTAATTCCTTTCGTAGCACTAAGACTGCGTTTTGTGCGTGTGTGATGCCACGCTGGCAATAGAAATTGAGAAGCATTGTCTTTAAATTCCCTAATGATTGAAACAGAAAGTGTGGAAAAAGAAATATAACCGTAATGCTAGATTCTCTCTTTTATCCCTTCTCTCAGCACGCACTGAGCGTGCTATATTCCAAGGTTTATTGTTTCTTTAACTCGCAGCACCCCCACAATGCAATTCCTTGAAAGCCAGCATCCTCTCGAATTCAAGATAAGAGCCCTCAAGGCAATGAGTTGCTACCCACTTTAAATCAACCTTTCAAGCCTAGTAACATTTTACAAAATGAATAATATATTTCACCAAAAACTAATTAGCTTGCAGAACTTGAAAATCCCAATAACCATCCAAAAAGTTATTTTGTGTTTCAACGGTGATCAGAAAAAGATAACCTTCAATATTTTCAGCGGAGTTAAAGCCAATATGACAGAACTTGAAGCGCCAACAAACAAAAACTTTCAAGAAACCTTGGGTTTTTTGAAAACTATTCTGGCCAGGTATCATCATGAAACGAAACATATGGTTGTCTTGGCTACTTTCATCGCCACCCTGGATTACAATTTTAAGTAGGAGGAGCCATATTTTCAGTTGTTTACGTTGACTGATAAGCTGAATCTTGGGCTCGTCTTGAAATTCAAACAAGAAGAAGGCCAATTTCTTATGACTAGATATGTGCTCGATCACCCAGCTGCATTTTACAAGATAGTCCTCAATGCGAATGAATCAGTGAAGTTAAAAAGGACTCTTAAGATACTGGCTTTTGTTGAATGTGGTGAAGGGGATCTAGAGATGGTCACTTTGGTCGATGACTATCTAAAAGATTTTTTCAAACTCGTCTGAAACAAGCTGTTATTCCCATTGCATATTAGATTATGCAAAGTTGTTGATTTACTTCTCCCTTGGTGTTTGACAAAGCTACCAGATGAATTGCATGAACAAATATTTGATTTACTAGATATAGATGAAATTGACTCAATATGCCAGGCGAATCCCAAATTATCGATGCTGGTTCATGAAACTAGATTATATAAGAAGAAGCTTGATGAGTTTTATATGGCATGGAATGACGCATGGGATGAAGATTGGAATTGGGTTACTTGAGGCATTAGGGTGAGGCCGGCTCGCTATGTCTCATTTTAGTAAGTTAGTCTTGTCGGGGCATGCTTAGGTTATTAATTTTTTTTTTGTTTCAATTCTAGACATGAAATTAATGAAGTGAGATAAACTAGAATGGTAACAAGTATAGATAAGCAGATGGTACTTTTAGGCATCATTTTGATCAACCTAGGCTCAAAATTGTAAAGAAAACCAATAATGATGAATGAACATGAAGTTCAGCAATTACAAGTTAATTCCTCTTGAATTTTATCTTTCCATCACTTCTCCATCTGTGCTTGACTGAGAAGTCTTGGCAAATATGCACCATGCTTAGCAACAATGAAGGAATTAATTAGACCACGCTTACTTTTTAAGAGCCTATAAAACTTGACAGATGTGTTTAACCTTTCACGTGAACACAGTGAGCATACAAATTACTTCATCCAGAAATTGAATATATATACAAAGTTAGGAAGTGTTTCATACTAGGCAACTGGGATAGTTGGATGCCTCTCAATTACTCTTCTTCATCCTTGAGTGCAATAACATCCACATGTGTTTTATGTTTTGTTTTAGTTGGCTTTATATAGGATTCTTTGATGTTAATAATGCTTCAATTGAAAAAAAAAAATTCAATTTTTTCATTCAAAATTGAATTGTTTAAAAATTAAGCTTTGTGATTGTTTTAGTTTGCTTTTCATGAGTCAATCATGGTCTAATGATATAAGTCATAGGTGTTGCAGGTTCACTTGAGTCTACTTAGATTTACTTTTGGGTCTTTTATAGTGATATTTTTTTGTTTAATTTGGTTGATTTATCATAATTATCTCTTTTTTTTGGCATATGATTGAATTAAGCGAACTTATTAAATTCATTCGAGTCTATGACCCGATTCATGGATTTATCTTACTTATAAAAAACACTCTAACAATGTCTATTTGTTTTTTTATGTTAAAAAATATTTTGGTCTGGCCCACTCCGTAACACAGGCTACCAATCTAGGTTATAAGAAAACTTTAAAAACACCTAAAAAAACCAAACCCTAGCTCTAGTTTTCGGGATTTTCATTAAATCATTCCCAACAAGTCAACCTTGAAATCTTTTGACACAATTTCTTATCCAATCCGGATTTCAAATTAAACCATTTAGGAGTTGCATTGACGTTACATGTTCAACCTGGCGGGCACAAAAGCTACCCGAATGACTAGTAAAAACATGGATTGACTTTGTGGGTTCACAGATGTGTTTAATGGAGTTGCAGTGATATATATATATATATATATATATATATATATATATTGAGACAAATATATATTTGATCAACATGAGCTTTGGGACTTAACCTGCTAAACTCGAAACTCGGGTCACGGGCTCTACTAGGTTTAATAACTATGTTTTTTTTTCCAACTATTTCTTACTTAATTATTTATAAAAAATATAGTTGCTCACAAAATCAAGCACTGACTAAATATCAAAATGTTTGTTTAAGACTATAATAACTTTATAAAAAGTAAATTAAATTAAATTAAATTATGATGATCAATTTAAAATTAATCAATTATTAAATAATAAAAATACCTCCTTACATTGTTCAGAAGGTTATTTTCCCTCAATTCTTTTAATGTGGTTAGTAATAGTAATTGCATGTTTTGCAATAGGAACGAGGTGTTACTACTATTATTATAAAAAAAACATTTTTCAGGTAAACAGTGAAACGTTTCCCCTATCTTTTTTTTCACTCCTGTCCCCTTTTTTAAATGTCATCCTCGGATTTTTTTTTCTTTTTATTTAATTCTTTTATAGTGAGTTGATTTATGTTTAAATATGATAATTTATTTTGTTATACTTTATATGAGACTTTTAAAATGTTGAAAATAAATTCTAGCATTCAATTAATGTTAGATTAAGTACAATAAAATTCAATGTTAAAAATTTAAAATAATTGAAGTTTTAAAAATTAAATTTGAACCTAAAAAAACTATTTTTTTTTTTTGTTAAATTAGGAACTACATTGAATGAAGAGGGGAAGAATGCTTGGTGCTTTTAATGTGTGCGCTAACAAATATTTAATAAAAATTTTCAACATTGAATTAATATTTAATTTAATAAAATAAAATAAAATTTTATTGATTCAAACCGATTAAAATTTTAGTAACCTAGTTTCAAATTAAAATAATATTCAGCTTTTTTTTTTCTTCTAAGAAGTAATATTTTTTTCTTAACTATCCTACTCAATTAATCTTTTGTTATAATAAAACAATTATTATTATTTATTAACACATGCAATTTTTGATTTTTTTATTAAATATATATATAAACTTTTCATATTGCATTTATAATTTTTCTTAGTGGTAAAAAAAAAGAGTTAAGAATGCCCACACCTTTACGATAAATAAATTGAGATATATTTCTAAGTTTTTTTTAAAAAAATAAAATAAAAACACTTCGTTCTAACACAACAATTTTGCATATGATATTATATAAAAAAACCTTTTTTTCACAAAACAAACCTCCAAAATCCCCAAAACACAATTCTTTGAAAGCAAGCACCCTCTCGAATTCAAGATCATAGCCCTCAAGGTTATGGGTTGCTACCTACTGAAGGTCAACCTTCCAAGCCTCATAATATTCCAAGAAATGAATAATGTAGTTCACTAAGAACTAAATACCTTGCAGAACTTGGAAATTCTAATTACCATACAAGAAGTTATTATGTGTTTCAATGGTGATAAAAAGAAGATAGATTTCAATATATCCAACGGAGTTAAAGCCAATATAACAAAACTTGAAGTGCCGACTAACAAAAGCTTTCAAGAAACCTTGGGTTTCTTGAAAACTATACTGGCCAGGTATCATCATGAAGTGAAACATATGGTTGTCTTGACTATTTTGTTGCTGCTCTGGATTACAGTTTTAAGCAAGAGGAGTCATATTTTCAATTGTTTGCGTTGGCTGACAAGTTGAACCTTGGGCTCGTCTTGAAATTGAAAACAGAAGAAGAGCAATTAATTTGTTGTGGCTGGATATGTGCTGAACCACCCAGCTGCATTTTACAAGATAGTCTTCAGTAAAATATGTTGTGGCTGGATATCTTGTAAAATGCAAGTGGGTGGTTCAGCATATATCCAGTCACAAAAAATTAATTGCCCTTCTTCTTGTTTGAATTTCAAGACGAGCCCAAGGTTCAACTTGTCAGCCAATGCAAACAATTGAAAATATGGCTCCTCCTGCTTAAAACCGTAATCCAGGGCAGCGACAAAAATAGTCAAGACAACCATATGTTTCACTTCATGATGATACCTGGCCAGTATAGTTTTCAAGAAACCCAAGGTTTCTTAAAAGCTTTTGTTAGTTGGCACTTCAAGTTTTGTTATACTAGCTTTAACTCCATTGGATATATTGAAATCTATATTCTTCTTATCACCATTGAAACACAGAATAACTTCTTGTATGGTAATTAGGATTTCCAAGTTCTGCAAGGTATTTAGTTCTTGGTGAACTACATTATTCATTTCTTGAAATATTATGAGGCTTGGAAGGTTGACCTTTAGTGGGTAGCAACTCATGGCCTTGAAGGCTATGATCTTGAATTCGAGAGGGTGCTCGCTTTCAAAGAATTGCATTTTGGGGATTTTGGAGGTTTGTTTTGGGAAAAAAAAGATTTTTTTATATAATATCATAGGCAAAATTGTTTGTGTTAGAACGAAGTGCTTTTATTTTATTTTAAAAAAATACTTAGAAATATATCTCAATTTATTTATCGAAAAGGTGTGGGCATTCTTAACTCTTTTTTTTTTTACCACTAAGAAAAATTATAAATGCAAACTGAAAAGTTTTTATATATATATATATATATATAATAAAAAAAATCAAAAATTGCATGTGTTAATAAATAATAATATTTTTTTTATTATAACAAAAGATTAATTTTTTGAGGATGGTTAAGAAAAAAATATTACTTCTTAGAAGAAAAAAAAAACTGAATATTATTTTAATTTGAAACTAGATTACAAAAATTTTAATCGGTTTGAATCAATAAAATAAAATTTTATTTTATTAAATTAAATATTAATTCAATGTTGAAAATTTTTATTAAATATTTGTTAGCGCACACATTACAAGCACCAAGCACTCTTCCCCTCTTCCATTCAATGTAGTTCCTAATTTGACAAAAAAAAAATTAAATAGGTTTTTTAGTTTCAAATTTAATTTTTAAAACTTCAATTATTTTAAATTTATAACATTGAATTTTATTGTACTTAATCTAACATTAATTGAATGCTAGAATTTATTTTCAACATTACAAGAGTCTCATATTAAGTAAAACAAAACAAATTATCATATTTAAACATAAATGAACTCACTATAAAAGAATTAAATAAAAAGAAGAGAATGTAATTGGGATATTTGAGGATTCTCTTCTTTTTCAAAAGAAACTGATTGTATAAGAAGAAATTTGATGAGCTTCATGCGGCGTGGAAAGATGCATGGGATGGCGAATGGAATTGGGATATTTGAGGCCCGCTCGCCATGTCTTAGTTTTGTAAGTTTTTTTTTTTTTTAGGGCATGCTTAGGTTATTTATTTTTTTATGTTTCAATTCTAGACATGTAACTAATGAAGTAAGATAAACTAGAATGGTACCAAGTATAGATCAGCAGATGGTAATGTTATGCAGTATTTTGATCAACCTAGGCTCAAAATTGTAAAGAAAACCAATAATGATGAATGAACATGAATTTCAGCAATTACAAGTTAATTCCTCTTGAATTTTATCTTTCCATCACTTCTCCATCTGTGCTTGACTGAGAAGTCTTGGCAAATATGCACCATGCTTAGCAACAATGAAGGAATTAATTAGACCACG
>Ga0307513_10008639_pt1 | contig 12979 bp, 13 predicted proteins | sample 15_EM_MG_FD_202174 | JGI IMG/M metagenome (GOLD analysis project Ga0307513, IMG submission 202174) | Populus trichocarpa ectomycorrhiza microbial communities from riparian zone in the Pacific Northwest, United States - 15_EM | ecosystem: Host-associated > Plants > Roots > Unclassified | place...
AGGATCTCATCTCCACCAAGTTCTCCCATGGCCGTATTTGAGAAGTCTGCTATCTCACAGAGAAAGTTTGCAATCTTGCCAAAGAAAAGATCGTGGGTGGCGTTCCACCGCCTTCATACGTCATGCGTTAACCCCTTCCATTCTAGTAGCTACATTCTTCAGTCTCCACGAGGAACAAATATCACTGGAATCCCTCTTCCTGGACCCTCCCCCCTCGCTCAAAGCGGAGCTGTCCCTGAGAACCCCACACCTGACCCCAGACCGGAATCACCAACAACGCTTCCACCCCACGCCCAACAACTACAAGCACCTGATGGATCTATCTCCCTTTCCGTTCCATCACTTCCCATCCCAAGTCCCGCTAAGGACCTCCCGATGTTCGAAGCTGTGGAGGTATCCAGCAGCAGTGATGGCGAAGACGAAGAAGGTGAAGATGTTGCAAAGAAGACGAAGAAGGGCAGGGGGTCAATCGCGCCTGTCCCTGTGCAGGAACCGCAAGACGAAGTCCCAGACGAGGTGGCGGCATTCTTACCCATGCTTGAAGAGTACTTGAAACGTAAGCCTCGGTGATTGGGTCTACACTGATGTAGTTTCTAATGAAAAACTAGTGCATGACGCGCCGGCCAACATCCTCTCACCCGCCAACCCCACGACCAGCAAGGTCGTACCTGCCCCCACAGATAGCCCTCGCCCAGCAAGCGACAAACCAGCTGGTGAAGATAGTGATGGAGGAGAAGACTATGTATGGGATGTATACTACTACACGTCCCAGCCGATCACGTTGAGCGAATGGGCAAATATGGACAACTACGGCAAAGTGTGAGCGTCCGATTTATCCCTGATTGGGGGACCGAGACTCACCGTATCTATTTCAGGTCGATTCTTCCCTGTAGTGACGATTCTTCTGCCTATGGCTCCCACGACGACAGTATCGACGATGAGGGAGATGAGGATTCAAATGGTACGGTCCTAGCTACCCAGTCGCATTTTATAGCCTTATTACCTTTTGTAGCGGAGGAGTGGTACCAGAACGACTATCCAGAAGAAGAGACGGACCCGTCTGACCTGAGCGACGGTCCTGAGGATAGCGAAGAAGATGCCTTTTACGATGGAAGGGACGACGAAATAGCTGATGATATTGATTATTTCGGCCCGCAATGGGAGAACGATTAGTGCTCCTATTTTACATCGAGATTGAAATTGGACCATAACTCATCTTGCCCTCGTATCACTTTCTTACGATATACCAATTCGCGTCATTTAAACGATGTCCCACACGCACGCGTTGCCGTGCTATTTTCTCTTTCCCTTTGTCTTGTTGTCGATTGTGGCCAGGGTTGGAAACACCGATGCATTGGTTTCACTTTCGCCTCACTGAGAAATGGGTTTCACGTAGTCGTGGCAGGATTCCTCAGACTCAGTTTGCCGATCGCCCACAGAGTCTGTAAGTCTACTTTCGTAATACCTCTTTTACTTATGTCTGACCTGTACCGTAGTGACTCCGTCTAGGTACATCTATCTATACACAATCAGTTCGCTGATCACTCACTGAGTCTTGACTTCGTCTAGTTTTCAACACCAGGACTTGGCGCTTGATACATATGGCTACCTCACAAGGCACCTCAAGATGATCAATGCTCCAACCGAAAACACCCTAGACATCGCTCCCTTTCTGCCTGGAAAGGACCTCAAACATCTTAGTCTTGCTTCGAAAGATTCGCGCCTCCGGCTCAACAAACCCTCTTCAAAAGCGTCGAATTCCTGAAATATAGGAGCACAATATGTTCTCTTAACTTCCTCGACATTGTCGATGTGGTAATTAAGTGGCCACATATCGGAGTTTGGATAAAACGCCTCGAGATGGGCCCAACGTTTGACGAAGATCTTCACTACCGACCACTTGTCCAGATTTTGGAGTTGGTTCATGACCTTCGAGAGCTTTTGGGCGCTCCACTCGGTTTCCGCGCTTCCATTCCCATTCCATTTCGGCCCCACCAACTCCCTCAACTTCGCCTCATTCAATGGCCCCTAACGGGCCTCAGAGCTGACATATTCCACACTCTCTTACCTTATTCTCCCATCACCGATCTCTATCTCTTGGGCTGCCCGACCTCCTCGAAACCAAGGCCGCGTCGATCGTACTTGAGCACGTCTCCTCGGGATGGATCAATGGGTTAGTGAGGTATACGGGGACCCTTCTATCTTATCGAAGGACTTAGCCAAGACGCAAATTTACTACATTTTTGCTCCAGAAACCCACTCTCTGAAGTAACACTCCGCGGCATAGCGAATAAACGCTTCTTAAGTCTGCATGTTTGGATTGAGTGGTATCGTCGGAGATCTGTAGAAGAACTGCATATCCCTCCCTCACCTCTTCCATCTCGCTTTCCAAACCTCCAGTTTGTTGCGCGGTTCAACGTCCAACTGAGATCTGCGGTGCATTACCTCCACTATAAATGACAAATTATTCGCTAATGGTCGCCTTCAGTCATGGGGTGCATTTCAAGATCGCGTAAATGAGCCTTTGGTAACGTGTTTGCAGCAACTCTGGGATTTACGAGTCGTCGCATTTGCTATGGATTCCTTCCCAGATAACGGGGACTCTTCTCAACGGTTCATCTCAGACCTCCAGGATTTTGTCCAGAAACATAGTTTGCGGTTAGAAAGCATTTGGACATAGGTGCGCGTTAGAGGGGTTTCAGTTTCGGAAGTATACCAGACAAAAGAGTGATATGTTGACCTGGAGAACAGAAAACGGTTATTGGACTGTACCCGAATCTGTGGATCGATAGTAAGTCAGGTTGATTTTCACAGCAGTGCCCAGTGAGTCTATTTGCGGTACTTACTGTACCATGGGTCCTGACAATAGGATGGCTCTCTCAGCTTAAAGGCCCCAACGACCTTGGGACCAGGAGAGGTAGATGAATTTCCTTAGAATCCAAAACTTACGCCCATAATAAATCTATCCACTGTACATTTGCTTCCCCTGCAGAATGGACATGTTCATAAGCTCGTTCCTTACCAAACCCGATGGATATGTCCCCTCCGAGAAATATTCACTAATAGTCCTCAAAAGGAGTCCTCAAAAGTATTGCGCTCTCACATAGCCAATGTATAATTATTTGAAGGAGTAGTGGTCCTGAAAACCTTGTGATAGACGGTATTCCGACTTTGTTGGGTTCACGAACATACTGTGACAGAGAGCGAGGCTCCCGTCGTTTACTTAACGGGGTTACCCATGTTCTGAGATGTTTGCTCCACGGCTGGCATGAATGAGCTCATCCTTCGGTGCATATTTGGGTGGAAAACCGTCCACGGAAAACAAGGTGTTATATTGTTTTATGAGTATCACCGGGGTCGGCGTGGTCTTATCGGTTTCGCGGACTTGTGGTATTTAACGGTGATCCGAACGAGCGCGATGAACGAGAAGACACCGTCAAACTAGACTCCGTGGAGCACCGGTAACAGCCGGCAATCCACGTTTGCAGTCCTCCCTGAGTACGGCTGCGCGATAATGAAGAATCCAAGGCCGAAAGTGAATACGATGTAGGTAGGAGACTACGAAAATATACGATGTACCCTAGGTACGACCTTGAGACAGGAGAGGTGGAAATGACGAGGTAAATGGCTCACCGTTAATATACAAGTTCGCGAGAACGACAGTGAATATGCCATCTATTGAATCATCGAGCTTCTGATGAAAAAAACCCGAAGCCAACGAGGGCAGAATCGCTGGAAACCTAACACGAATAGGTTCCAATGAAGACCGCGGACGTCGGCGAGATCGGACCAGCGAACAACATATACCAGCCGTAAAGCGCGAAAATCACGAACAAGACGGAAAAATGGGACGAAAGGGCAAGCCAATGTCAGGGGTTTTCCTTTTATATATGTGTGATTCATCCTGTGACAAAGCAACATGACGATCAAGCGACTAGAAATAAACAATGAAGCTATAAATGATCGGAACATGCAATTAGGTGCTAGCAAGACACCAACTGGCTAGCCTGAGCCTGATAGCGACCTATGGCCGCGCGAATCGACCCGCGACTCGGTACGTATTGAATCACATACTGGTTGGAGAGCAAGACTGACTATTACGGTGCTATAATATATGCTAAAATTTGAACGCCACACACGCCAGCTTCTAGCCCGACAGGTGGTGGAGTACCGCTTGATTGACCAGTGAAACCAGACTCCTCATGTTTCCATCCAATACCGCTTACCCTCAAGCACGTCCAAAATCGAGAGGCAGAAATCCTGTTCGCCATATTCCTGTATATCTTAGATAGGAGATTTCAGTGCTTACTGTCACATGTTCCTTCTTTTGGCCATTGCCCGGTCATTGCTATTTCAGCGTGTATGGGACCTTAGATAGGGAACAGAGCGCCTCGTCCCCTTCGTGGACGCGATGGAGCATCACCCCCACTTCGCCCAAATGATTTGGGTTCTCAACCTCGGACAATACTTTTCATCCACGCACGTTGGGCCTGTGAAACGTCTCCTTCCGTGGCTACGAGAGCCGACGAGCTTCTCATAAGCAGGGCATACCTATGGTATAACGAGTGCATTTCTGGAATATTCTCCCGTAACCCTCCATCGCCCTCTCCATCTCTCTTTCCAACTCTTCAACGTGTTGCGTGGTTCATGTCAAATTGGACTCTACGGCACGCCATTTCTACTGAAACTAGCAAACTACCCATTTATGGCCACCTTCAGTACTCACGTCATGCAATTCAAGACGCCGCGAACGCGCCTTTGATTGCGTGTTTGCAGCAACTCTCGGACCTGCGACGAGTCGCCTTTACTATCGACCCCCGCCTGAATGACCTGGAATTGTGTTCCCTTCAGATCATCTCAACACTCCAGGATTTTGCCCAGAAACACTGTCTACATGGGTGCAATATCCTGAAACGAACGACCGGTTGCGGATATATACCAGGCTAAAAGTGATGTGTTGACTTGAACAGAAGAAGATGGCGAATTCACTATACCGGTATTGGTGGATCGGGTCTTCTGACAATAGAGTGGCACGATCGGTAGTAGCACTCGGCTAAAAAGCTCCAACAATGTTGGTGTCCTGAGCGACGGTGAAAGCGAAGAAGAAGCCTCTCTGATGGGAAAACGAAATGGCCGATGAGATTGACTATGACGAACAGGAAACCGATCAGTGCTGGTACTGTACCCCATAATCCACCTTGCCCTCGTGCCACTATCTTACCACATACCAACCCTGATCATTTGTACGGCGCCCCACATGCTCAGTTAATTTGCCGAGCCATTTTTGTTGGATATTGGACTTTGGAGGGCTCGTCTCGTCTTCCACGCCTGCGGTACCTGTATCGAGTCTCAGATTTACATATCTGCAGTCTGCGCACGAGCCTCGGTCTTATATTACAGATTTGTAGTTTTTATTTTCCCTCCCTGTTCACATCCGTTTCGTATGCGTGTCACTTGTCGACTACTACATAGGCCGTCCCAGTTTACAGCGTAATGGGCAGAGGTTTAATATTCGTTCCCCCGTCCCTGTATTATTTCGACAATCTTATTTCTTTTCATGTTGTCAATTGTGACCTGGAATCAATTGGCACCTAATCCTGATACGGCCACCTCACAAGGTACCTCAAGATGGATAGTCTTCCTATCGAAATAATCCTACATATCGTTTCCTTTCTGCCTGGAAATGATCTCAAACATCTTAGTCTTGTTTCGACAAGATTTGGGCCTCTAGCTCAAGAAGCCCTCTTCAAGAGCATCCAAGTCCTGATTTATGGGAACCTAATAGGTTTTGAGAACTTCCTAGACTTCGTCGATGTGGTTATTAAGTGGCCACATATCGGAGTTTGGATAAAACGCCTCGAAATCGGCCGAATGTTTGACGAAGGTCTTCACTACCGACCACTTGTCCAGATTTTGGAGTTGGTTCACGACCTTGGAGAGCTTTTGTGCTCTTCACTCACATTCTGTGCCCCCATTCCATTTCATCCCCACCAGCTCCCTCAACTCCGCCTCTTAAAATGGCCCCAAACGGGCCTCAGAACTGGCATATTCCATACTCTCTTACCTTATTCTCCCATCACCGATCTCTCTCTCATGGGCGGCCGGGACGTCCTCGAAACCAAGGCTGCATTCACCACCCTACTTGAGCCCAGCTCCTCGGGATGGATCAACAAGTTAGTGAGGTATATGGGAACCTCCTACCTTATCGAAGGGCTTAGCCAAGACGCAAGTTTACTGCATCTTTGCTCCAGAAACTCGCTCTCTGAAGTAACACTCCGCGGCATAGCAAATAAACATCTTTTAACTCTGCATGTCAAGGTTGAGTGGTATCGCCGGACTTCTATAGAAGAACTGCATATCCCCCCCTCGCCTCTTCCATCTCTCTTTCCAAATCTTCAGTCTGTTGCGTGGTTCAACGTCCAACTAAGATCTGCGGTACGCTACCTCCACTAAAAATAGCAAATTACTCGCTAATGGTGGCCTTCAGTCATGGGATGCATTTCGAGACCGCGTAAATGAGCCTTTGGTTGCGTGTTTGCAGCAACTCTGGGATTTGCTATTGATTCCTCTCCAGATAAATCCTTTCGTTGGTTCATCTCAGACCTCCAGGATTTTGTTCAGAAACATAGTTTGCGGCTAGAAAGCATTCGCACATGGGTGCATTCCAGAGGGAATTATTGGTTGCGGTAGTATAAAAAAGTGATCTCTTGACCTGGAGAATAGAATACGGTGATTGCGCTCTACCCGATTTTGTGGATCGATGGTAAGTTGATCTTTATAGCACTAGTACCTTGTGAGTCTACATGCGGTCCTTACTGTACCGTGGGTCGTCCTGACAATAGGATGGCTCTCTCATCTTAAAGGCTCCAACGACCAGGGGAGGGAATGTGGGAGGAGAAAGGATAAGGCTAGACCGAGGACCCCGGGTCTCCCTAATTCTAGAAGGGTATGCTACCGTTACACTACCCAGCCAATTGTTGGAGGAATCATCATCTCCTACAAGGAGATGAATGCGTGTGCTTTCCCTAAAATTCGAAAGTTAAGCCCATAATAAATCTATCCATTGTACATTTGCTTCCCTTGCAGAATGGACATGTTCATAAGCTGGGTCCTCACCAAAATACGATGGATGCGTCTCCTCCGAGAAATAATTACGGATAGTCCTCAAAATTAGTCCTCAAGTGTGTCACTGCAATTTGGTTCCGTTATTGCGCTATTACACAACCAATGCATAGCTATTTGAAAGGTTGGTGGTCCCGAAAAACCTGATGATAGACAGTATTCTGACTTTGTTCGGTTCACGAACATGCTGTGACAGAGAGCAAGACTCCCATCGTTTACTTAACGGGTTTATCCTATCTTATGGATGTTTGCCTCGCGGCTGATACGAATGAGCGCATCCTTTAGTATTTGTGCTGCAAAACGTCCACCGAAAACGAGATCACCGGGGTCGGCATTGTCCTATCAGTTTCGCGGACCCAAACAAGCGCCAGGAACGAGAACACCGGCGGGTTACATTTGCCGCAGATGCCGCATCCGTGCTATACCGACCGGTTAGGCCATTAATACAGTCAATTCAAATCGGTTTCCATATCGTACCATATATCTCCACTCCATGACAGGTGGTGGAGTATCGCATGATTGATCCTTAAAACCCTGATTCCTCATGTTTCCATCCGATAACAACTCCCCAGCACGTCCAAAATCGAAAGCCAGATTCCGCCAGAAATCCTCTTCGACATATTCCTGTATATACTTGTTCCTTCTTTTTTTTTTTCCATCGCCCAGCTCCTACCAGCATGTACACAAGTCGTGTGATACCGACGGGAGCGATGAGGAACGAGATCTCGCGTAAGGAGACGATGTGAAATCGAAATGTCAATACCGAAATGTCGACATGCGATAGGTTGGCGATTGGCAATCTTAGGGTAGAGCATGCGTGCCGACGGAAGTGCCAGAGGCGGTCTTCTACAGAAGGGCTGCGGAGACGATATGCAATTTGTATCGTAGCAACACTGTATCTAACAATCCTGAAACAGAGTCCATCGAGGGTCCAGTGCGGGCACTCGTGCGTGCGTGCGTGCGGAAGCAATTCAAATTGTCGAATTTATTCGAGTATTACACTTCTACATACCTTCCTAACCGTGCGCGTTGTCACCCCGACCGGCCCCAGGCGACAATTCCATTTCTTTGTACAACTCTAGATGGACCGAAATCCTTTGCATTAGTCAAGTTCCTTGTCCCAGAGTTTGGACACGCTTCCCATGGGCTTCTACAGGTTGAAAGTCTGCCGTATCTGGAAGGCTATTCTGTCTTTGGTATCAAAGACAGGATGAAGGAGATCCAATGGGATCATCTGCGTTTGCACTTTTGTAGTTTGTTTCGGATCTCGGCGTAGGAGGCTCCAAATCTGCTAGATTGACCGACAACGCTGCGGTGTTAACTGCATGCGCAAAACGACGGCTGGCTACAGAGTCCTTTGGACTCTGTGGCTCCTCGAAGGCTTTACACCAGGGTGCGTTCAGACACCGATCAACAAGCCGCAATGTCGTTGGGTTTATCTCTCGCACATGGAGGGGTGCATGACCAACGCTTGAAGCGTGCGCCGAATTTGGGGGCTTTTATAGGCTAAGTCCTGGAGCTGAGTATTACTCAATAGAGGGTCGAGAACGCGGAGGTACTTGTGCCGCAGTGCTTCGCTTTCGTCCGGTAGGTCAATTAGTTCGCGCAGGAACACATCCACCAAGACTCGCAGATCATTAGTGTAAAAATATTGCTGAGTGCCTGGGGTGGTAAAGAGGAGATAGAGGATCTTCAACAGTAGGGGTTGCGTTACGACGTCCTCTTCAGAACTACCTAACCGAAGGAGCGGTCCCTTGGACTCACTCGCTCGATTGGGATGAGGCATGAATATGGTATCCTCTCCAAACGTCTTGCTCGTATCCACTCTCCGTACGAAGACCCGGATAATTCGGTTGTCGCCCATGGAGCGTTCCTTCTTGCGGTTGCTCGCGTCTCCGTTCTGGGTGGAGGAGCGGTTTGGACGGCCTGGTCACGTGCTGTTCTTTCGAGATCAGTTTTAGATAACAAAAAATCAAAAAATCAAAGTTGGTGTGCTTGTGGACGTGCTCCTCGTCATTCTGGGTACGTCCCTTCCATTTCTTCATTATCATTATCATTTCAAATCTCCTTCTTTCTTTTTTGCTGACTTGTTTCCCTGGGATTGAAGGATGGATTGAGGTGTGTCAAGCACAAGACGATGCGAGCCCCATGAAACAAAATAGCCATCCTTCAATTCTCATCAATCGATATCTTGCCATCCACATTCTCGTCATCCAGCATCTCACCATCCACATTACTATTCTCAAAACTGGTCATGTCCTCATTGAAAAACTTGGGGTCTGCTCCTATGAGTCATCATTGTCAGCCGGAGCACACGTCTATGGAAGGAAGAGGCACATACCAGCAGGTAGTTCGAGCTCCATTGTGAAGAAGCGGAACCGTTCCTGTTGTTCGGGGGTGGGGGTTGGCTTGAAATTCTTGAACCTGTGTCCCTTGCGAATGACGACAATATACATGTGTTTAGTTCGTTGTCGAGCCTGTAGACGGTCGTATAGCTTATTAAGACCGTCGACTTTAAGATCGTGAGCATCGCTCAACGTCATCTGTAGTCCAATACCACAGCGCTCAGAGTGGAAGAAGGCATCAAATGTGGCATTATTTTCGCTGGCGGGAATGAAGTATTGGAGGTGATCGCGCGTGGCCGAAGGTAGCTCCTTGATATCGAAGAAACGCATGTTCAGGGGTGGGATGGAAATTGAGATTCGTTGTGTCGTATCTGAAATTGGGGCCGGCTTTGTCTTTCGATTCGTGGGCTTCGACTGCCTCGTGGTCCTGGTGGGCTGCTTGAAAGTAATCGGGTTAAGAATAAAATCTCCACCCCTGCTAATCTGTGCATTTGCCCAATGCTCCCATACCCACCCTGCAGATGCACGTGCTTCAGGTATCCTGCTAAAAGTTTCGAGTGAGTGGATGAGCTCCACATAGACGGCCTTCCCATGGGCACGAAGCAGTGCGTTCATAACGATGGGACTGGTGATGATTCGTTCGTGCATATCACTGGAGCGGTACGCTCTTTCTTCGTTGGGTTGTGGTTGTTTGAGGCACACCGTCGTTACGATACTATAAAGTGCATACCCGACATTGCTGGTGATAATGGTTTTCAGCTTGGATGTCTCGAGTTGGTTGGCCGTCATCGAAATCATCCCGTCAACGTGCTCTCGATTGCCGAGAACCAGACCCAAGGTGCGCATGTTGCATCCATACGATCGAATAGCCTTGAGGATGTCCTCACTAGAAAGTTTGGAATACATGCCCTGAACATTCAGGCTAAGGAGAGTGAGCCAGTGAGAGGTAGAATGCCAATGGTCAGACTGACGCCCTAACAAGCTCATCCTCTTCAGGTGGGTTGAGCACAAACTTCGGACTCAGCCCTGAGGCTCTTTGCTCGGTCCATCTACTATAGTGCTCTTCTTGTCGTGATGCCGCCATCAACAAAAATGGGTAGGAGCTGTGTAGGAGATATGCAGGGGCGGGGGTCTTCGTATCTGCATCAACAAGGCAAAGGGTATGCAGAAACCCTAAGCCGAAATGGGGGACTGTCCCGCTGACATAGACATGGCGACCGTTGAAGATGTAGCATCCAGCCCCATTTATGTAGATGACGGGATTCCCCTTGGAGAGTTCACGAGCAAGATAGTACTTGAGGAAGCTCGTTTTACCTGTTAAAAAGGCCGTCAGCCCTTCACCAAGATACAGAGGCCAGACTGACTCACCGATACCGGGTGTACCGATGATCACAACGCCAGGTAGCGCATGGGGCAGGCACAGGCGCCGCCGCTCGAGATCTTTACAATACGCGCGGAAGGAGTCGATTCGCTTCACCATATACTCGTATTGCTTGAAGAAGTAGAGCGCGTTCTGGCCTCTTGGCCGGAATATGTTGTCGTTATCGAGCAGGGCGCCTTCACCGAGCCCCCAATACTGGGAGTAAAATGCAAGGGGCCGACAGGAATGATATCTCGGGGGAAAGAAGAGGTCTCCGAGAGCGGGATCCTCTAGACTGATTGGAGCAATCGTACCCTCGTGGTGCGTGTGTGACATTCACTCTCGGTGGTGTATGTGTTGAAGTGAGCGTTACCACCTGCCATTCAACCTTTGCCACCACATCCCTGGCACCAGCGCACTCTATGCCAACAGGAGTGAGGTGAATATAGACAGGGGTACGCGTCGTACTCGACAGTGGTACCGTCGCTGCAAACGCTCCGAGCTCAGCGCCGAAGCGCTATGGAAGAATTGCTAATTTCCCGATCCGCACACCCTCCGCGATTTCCTGAGCACGACGCTGTTTATGGATCGCGCGATCTGGTGCAGACTATGGAAACCCGAGTTCAAACCATCGGCGGAAGCCCTCTCCGCGGTTCAAGTTTGTTATTCATGACACGACCTAGGGCTGGAGTTCCTCTACTATACAGTAGTACCAAATCACATTTCGATATCCTGAGGGTAATTTTGGCACCTACAAACGGTCGTAGTCGTTTTGTGCGCCGGGTCAGAATTGACTGTTCTGCGCAAATACCACCAGACGATTTACGGCCTGTCCTGAACTGCTGTCCTAACATAAAGGACTTTGAGGCGCATGGATTGTACCCATTGAGGCGCTCTTCTTATCTGTCACGGGTCTTATCTGTCGCGAGACAGTTGCAATCCTTCACTGCTTTCTTCTCCAATCGAGGTCTGTCGCCGCTCTTTGGGCTCACCCCAATCAATCTGTCTCTTTTCACCAACTTACAAACTCTTCGCATCGTGGCGGTGGCTTCTCTAAAAACAGTGCCTCCAGTCTTTCCACAACTCTCAGTGCTGGTTCTCAAATGCGACGACGGTTCAGCACATTACTATCAGCGCGTTGGCGAGTGGACAATACCATCTCTTCGCGTATTTGTGTGCCAGTGGATTACTACCCACCCTCTCCACACCCTTTGCAGAGCATTTACACGAACGGTAGAGCACCTGGAGGTCGTCCAGCATGGCCTTTGTGTGGGAGGAGAAAAGAAAAGGCCAGACCGGGGATCGAACCACGGGTCTCCCTAATACCGGAAGGGCGTGCTAACCGCTGCACTACCGAGCCGTTTGTTGGAGAGGAATCACCAACTCCAACACTTTGGTATATCAGACCAAATACACTTGAAATTCCGATGCTGAGACATCTAGTCGTTGCCTGGATTCCGCCGTTTACTGGGTACACCCCGTGTTCAATATATCGCGTCATTTTCATTCTCTTCCTTCTCTTACGACCGTCCATATCATCAGCTTGGATCAAGCTTTGAGGAGAACTAGTGTCGCTACTGTGGGTGGCTAATGAGGTTGAACTTGTGGTCACAATGCTCGGCCCCGAGAGTCAATTGGCTCCCCAACTGCAAACATTATACGTGGGAGCCGAGCTAGAGAATGTTGCAGGGGGTGCTCTTGAGAGGTGCTTCGCTAAGACAGCGGCGGTTTGATAAGTGCTGAGAGGGATGGGTTCTGGAAGGTCGCTGGCGATGGCAAGTTAATGCCAGCAGAACCAGTAACTACTTAACGGCTTGGGCGCACAAGTACTTAATTCCTCGACAATGTCACTGGCTGTCAGTCCGGGACGCGCTCACCATCGCGAAAATTTTGTGTTGGGTCACCTCGCGCTCCTTGAACCGACCCTCCCGCAATCCAACTCCTCACTTCCCATCTAACCTTTTCTATCTATCGCCAGTTTCTAATCCGAGTCTACACATCGGTGGACATGCATTTCGGACGCTGTTGGGTGCCAACGCGGTTTCCCCGAATGGCCCCCGACGCTTACCACAAACTGAGATCGTCTTCTATAGAAGTTCTGCAATATCATTACAATTTTGTCGGTGTACCGCCTGAGGATCTGGAGAAGCTC
>Ga0307513_10008640_pt1 | contig 12979 bp, 5 predicted proteins | sample 15_EM_MG_FD_202174 | JGI IMG/M metagenome (GOLD analysis project Ga0307513, IMG submission 202174) | Populus trichocarpa ectomycorrhiza microbial communities from riparian zone in the Pacific Northwest, United States - 15_EM | ecosystem: Host-associated > Plants > Roots > Unclassified | place...
TGGTTGCAAAGCGAAAAATTGTGACCTGTCGCTCACGTCCAATCCCACACATGCAAAAGGGTATTTCAAATCTTGAAGGTAATCTAAACCAGACTATAAAATAGGGTTAGTACCCTATCCGAGATACATAGAGGTGTGGCCCGTACGGAGAGGCCGACGACCTTGAAAAAAGTGAGAACAGTTTAATGTCGCCACAAGGAAGCTTACACACCGTCTGTAGCCCCAAGGTCAGAATTTGTTTAAGATCCTTTTTGAGAGCCTGACCAAGGATATCATGGACAGCTCCTTCGTATTCTGTTCCGAATCATACTTCGTAAACTGGTAAGTTGTAGATGTTCTGGCACGAACCTCCATCAAAGATCTGATAAGAAAGGTCGGAATCAAGAGGAGAAACCGCAATCATATGAGCAATATTCGGGTGACTGGTGCCCGTATCGTCAGTCACAAACCATTGTTTTGAAGGCCTATATCATACATCATTTTCTGATTGAATCTGGCGCTTTCCGAGCACCGCTTCGACAAAAACGTAAGGGTTGACCTAATTCATCTTCATAAAGCTTACCTCCCGCGCGTGACTGCCTTCGTAGGCCTTCATCGCGACAACCTTTCCAGACATTCTGGCCGCATGTAATCGATATCCACGACCCTTATAAATTTCTCGTTCAACAGAAAGATCCTCTGCGGAGACCTGTGCCATGGTTCAATTAAAGGAACCAAAGTTGGAGCAAGAACACACTGTAGGGGAGCCTTCGATGATGCCGTTCGAGCTTCGAATCTGAGAATCTATATCCCACATAGGGGCAAAAATAAGGCGCAAGTTAGGAGATTCCAAAGTAAAACACACTAACCTGCATCGCTTGGTTCTGCCACGACCACGTAATTACCAAAAATGTTGTTATATGTTCCTCCATTGGATACGAAATGGTGGGCACCGGAGAAATGAGATGGACTACGGGGCATCAGCATGCCATCAATAACGGGAAAGGAAGTGCTAATACCTGTATTGGGTTTTGTGTGGAAGATCCAGGGGGCTCTGGGGCTGCTGGCACGTTCAAGCCAGATATAAGAGCTCGTTCTTTTGACGCTTACGGTATCAGAACTGCTCTTCTGGCCCCCTGTGGCGGCCGTGAGTCTGGCATCGGATATGTCATATCTTGAAACAGCGCTCTAAAAAACAGTCAGTCAGAGCGAACGGCCAATATAATAATATACCCTGCCTTGGAACTTTTCAGTGGCGTAGGGGGGAGCTCTCCGTCGCAAGCCATTATACGTTTCCTGGGCTCGCCTTTCCCCTCGCCGCCGTTACAATCATTAGCGTCCATAAAAATTTTCAATCAACAGGTCAATGCAAAGGCGTTGGGGGATGAAGCTGAAGTTTGAACGGAGAGGAATGATGTAGTACATGAACAAGAGGCACATTTGTTCCTGTTTACATGCGACGGTTTACATCTAAGATAAGATAAGATTACGTTTCCGTACAGACACGCATCAATTAAAATAAGGTTTCTACTGTGACATGTACCATTTATGTTGCACCCATTACCCATGTGATGAAACCACGGACGAAGGCAAACGAGATTTAATGCAAGAATCGAAGCCGAACAATGGAAGGAAGTGGAGGCTTCAACGAATTGCTACAAGGGGATTAGGCTACATACCATCTACGGGATGGACAAGAGTGATTCCTATCTCCGGACCAGGGCACCCAGCGCATGGTTGGCCAACGTGGCTCGATCCAACCCAAGGAAGGATTGGCGAAGAGCGAGAAGGTCGTTTCTGACACCATCGGGGAAAGCGAATCTTATGTAGAAACGACGGGCCAAGGTATGTGTGTGTGTTGGTGCCCTCAATGGCTTTCTGGTCATTTTCAGCGTCATCGCCACCACTCGGAGATTCCTAGCCGTCCACAAACTCGATCGGGGAATGTCTGAAGGGCGCAAGCTCCAAAGGATCGACCGAGAAGTTCGAAAGCGAATGATCGTCCGACCACACTTCTAAATTCCCCGAAGCGAATTTACGCAGGTGGATGAGCATGCGGCAAGTCACAATACCCAGCGCTGCATGAAACGGACTACATGCATGAATATGGCATGAGACGCATATAAATTTCAACAGATAACAAACTGACCCGAAGCCAAACCATGGGATTTGTGTCTTGCACTCGAGGGATGTTATTAATAATGCTAGTGACTGGTATTTTTCGCGCGGAGGACTCACCACGACCATGAGGTTATTGAACACCAAGACACATGCCACCCTAGGTAAAAATATTCTCACCATCGCGTCTGCCCGTCAGTAGGTTTGATGAGAAGAACTCACACGAAGAAATACATGATATTCTCATGCAACAAAATGGCGGCGAGCGACCGCCGCCCGTTTAGATTGATTTTGGCAGAAGAGGAGACTATGGTTTTGTACAGCGCCAACGCGAATAGAAAAAATTCGAAGAGCGTTGCTAAAAAAATGAGATATATTGCTAAAATTGCAAGTAATGAATGGTTGATACGCACCAGGAAGCCATAGAGCCCATCGACCGCCCCCCTTAAAGGTCGGACATGCACCGTCCGGTGTATTTTCCGTTACGTGAAGGGTGTTGTCGATCAGGATGAAGAGAAATATGCCGATCGACATGATAAAGAGAACACCGTTCGCAAAAGCTACCTCCAAACAAACGTCAGGCGATTTCAAAGGACATTTGACGAACAAAAAATGTACTCTTTTCGACTGGTTAAACAGAATGTAAACGCGTAATTGCATTATAATCTCAATCGACCACAGACTGACTGCGCCGAGAATCCTGATGGCGGGATCAGAGCAAACGAGGTTGCAAAATGTAATAAACTCACAAGGATTGCAGCATGATTTCCGGAGTGGAGAATGCATTTATCTCTATTGTGTCGAATACGAGCAGGAAAATGGTGTAATATCGAATCTGGACAAAATAATTTGTCAACGTCTGGAGAAAAAACAATTCATTACCCACCCAGAAGAAGATCAATGTACCACCGCAGGGTTTCTGTGACTGAGAGAAGATAAAGAGTGCACGGCATGATGGGTGAAAAGTTTCCTCTTACCCAAAAATACGTAACCTGTTTTTTTTGTGATGTCTTGAGCCTAGAATTATGTCAAGAGGGAATTACCAACATACCTCATCTTCCAATGTAATAACTGCATGAACAATGTTAAAATGGTAAAACAAGTTCTATGAGGTCTGCTCTCACAATAATCGTAAATGACCCATACTAGGGCCGCAACTGTATGCAAACGCTCGTTAGCATCGGTTCGTAATACTTTTAAGATTGCAGGAAGCACGAACAAACAGCGTATACAGGGATAAAATCAACAGGGATAGAATTACGTGTGGGCAGGCGAACAGCGTAATCTCCCTCGCTGAAATTATCAGGCATCAATGTGGCAGGACGGAGGAGAAACAGCAATGGGCGGATACAGAGATTTGAGAAAATAGAATTAGAAAGGAGGGCCAGCGCTCACATCAGGCACTGATTATATATCTTGCTCGGGCCGTAAGTTCTGTGGTTTAAAACCTGTGCCTTAAGGCTGGTCAGTTACTGCGGGAGCATATTCCCGCACCCAAAACATACCATTGACATTTCGTCACCCCTTTGTCAGTCCCCTAATCAACGACAAGAATTTCGCACGAGACACGGCTCCATCAAAGCCCACATAGTCCCTGCATGAACGATTCTTACTCCAACATGTTCTATTAAAGCACAGAACATGGCACGTCGAAAAAGTGTCGGGCTCCGCCGCTCTGTGGAGCTTTTCTCCGTTTGGACCACATTCGTCCAGCACGGCCGACCATCGAGTTCGAGCCTACCTTGTCTGGAATGACGATACAACGGACGGCCAGAATTGATAGAACCGGCTGCGTCGGTACATACATAATTCGCTACCGCGAGGGATATAACATTGTCCGAATCACAATTACCCCACGCTCGGCAATAAAAATCCGTCGGTCAATTTTTCCCTTAGCAACCAAATTAAAAACACTGTGAATTCCTGTAGGTACGGGGAATCAATATCTTTGTTCGACTGTGAAGTGCCTCCGTCCAACCTACGTTATGTCACAGAAATTTTGAAGATGCCTATGTACAAGCGACGGGCCAGGGTGGAGTATCCGGTGGTCAGCAGACCTTTGCCGTACATCTGATAAGATAGACAAATAGAGATCCCCACACCAACATTGGAGACAGCGAGCACCTAGGAGGGATAAAAATGTATTATTCTCCAGCCGGACAAAACTCTCCACAGCAAGGACGGCTGTCTGCCGACGTCTAGAGTAACGTCGCCTTTGTAAGCGGGACAGCAGCGAATGGGGCTCGTTTCGGGTAGCTAGCGTTTCACTTTCAAAATCAACGTGAACCCCAAAATTTCGACTATGTAAGCTTGCGGATTTGATTTTCAACATTCCCAGGTATATTCACTCACTAATATCTTGGCGTCGTGTGGACTTCACGCTGTGGCTCGGCACAACGTTCTCTCGCCTTGGCCTCGACCACCCGCGCCTTAGTCTAAATATACCAGAGGCTTGCGGTTCTGCTTGTCAAGAACAAGAACCTCCTTAGCCTTGGTCTGCCCTGTCGCTCCTCGGGGAATGTAATACCGATGGGATTGCACAGGGTTGAGGTAACTGGTTTAGACCTCGGTTCGATAGTGGGAGAGGTGCGCCCACAACCAATAAATGGGGGAGTTTGAAGAGGCTACTGGACTCTGTTTCTTCGAGAGCAACGATTCTCGCCCACGCAAAAAAAAAAAAATTGTCATTTTTCCTTTACAACTCAAGATATCGAAGTGCTAGAAGTTGATCAGCGGTAGCAAGGCAAAAGGTCGTTCACTTGTCGCTCACAAATAAACTGGCGGTCGAATTTTTCGGCTAGGCGAAAATGGCAAGTTTCCAAAGGGAGAACACCTCGCAAGCTTCGTGAGCCGTAATATTTACATGTCAAATACACGCACGAAGTATCACACGCAAAGGTGTCGACACTCCAGTGCGTCCTGCTGCACCCAAAATAATTGTGCGTGATGTATTGAATTCCGCGACAGAAATTCAGGTACAGTGCACGCGAGGCTTCGTCGTCGTGTCCAGATTTTCGACTGGCCGCCGTGTCCTACGATGAAGGGGTCAGCTTAATAAGGGACGATTCATTCGCCATCGGATGAGCTTGGCAAATTTACACGCACTTTCCATTTTGCCGCCGCCGCGTTGACTCGCTGAAACAGATGCTCCGCACCTCCTCGATGTGTGCGCTCTCGCTCCTAGGATGGGGCTAGATTGATACGGGTAAGAATCCCTCTCTCAATCTGCATGTTCTGGACTCACGTCACCTCTCATATCTCCTATTGTCGATACTGCCATTCTCATTCGCCGCTCGACGCAGTTCACACTCCTTATCCACGGACATCGAGTTCAATCGGCGACTATAACGGTGGTAGTACGCCAATCTCGTTCTTGTGTCGTCTTCCATAGTACTCATCGTCATCGTTGTAGAGTTCGACGCGCTGATGTATCTCTGATGAAGATTTGATTATCCTGCTGCCCTCTTGACTCCCAGATGCAGATACCCCGCTTGTTCCCAACACCGTACGCTGGCCGGGGCTACAACAGTTGATGGCGGTAAGAATCCTCCTTTGGATCAGGGGTGTTGGGGACTCACCGTATCTCGCACAGCCCCCATTGTCGACTGCCCTGCTCATTTGCTGTTACTGGCGCCCACGCAAGCCGTGGAATTCGTCTAGGTAAGTCAATCCGAGGATGTGAGATCGACTGCTGAGGTACGTATGTTCCAGTTGGTTCGATTCGACAGCCGCGAGGAGGAGGATGGGTAGGACCTAACAGGAGGAAAAGGGAGGACGATGATGCTGCTCTCGATAGCGGTAATGATTCTGGACTCACCTTGTTTCTCGTCATCGCCCTTCTCCCTCCTCGTACGCTTACATGGTGGCCCCCAGGCTGACCGTGTGGATACTGACTCGTGCTGCTCGCCGACTGTTGTGTTGAATTGTTCGTCACTGTAGTAAAGATTTAGTAAGTATAGGGTAAGTATCGGAAAAGGAGGGGGTTATTTACTGAACCCATTCTTCTAACCCCCGCTCTGGGCCTTGTCGACGAATCCCTGGCTATCCTGATTCTTAGCCGTTGTCGTCGACAACGCCCTTCTCCCCTCCCTTGTTGTACACGCCCATGACGGCCCTCGCTAACCATGCGGAAACGAACTCGTGGCGCGTGATGCTCGTCGAAGGCGGCTGGGGATGGAGTGGAGATTTGGCTGCGGGATTAACGAGAGTGGAAGAGGGGGAAGACCTTGGTAAGTATTGGTTGAATCTCGGTGAAGGAGAGTGCCGACCTTTCTTTTAAGGCCATCTCGTCGTCGTCGCCGCTGTATCCCAAGGAGAGCTTTAACTTGGCAAAAAGGCGGCCCACACCCACGTCCTCGCCATCCTAGTAGTACGTTAGCCATGTCGTACAGTCCGTCGATGCCCCGTTATCGAGGAGTATCGTGGTATATGGAAGTCACGCCGAGGAATGCTGGTAGACGTATGCGACCAGGAATCGGATAGAGTATGCATCAAATCTTGCGCGAGGTGACTGTGCAGACCCGTGCAAAGCGACCTGTTTTTGTGGCGGTGGTTTGGCTATTCCATATTCATGTTGCGACGCTGGACACGGCTCGACTTGCAACGATGTGGTGGTGAACCAAGCAGGACATGCACAGCCACTGATGGTATCCAATCTAATCTACTGATGGTATACATATAAGTATTACCCCACGGCTACACCGTTTCTCAGACGTTTCCGTATGTTTGAGGGAAAACTATCAGTAATGCTTTGTGAAAGGGATCTAGCAGAGTCGAAAGCTGAAAGCATCAAGAACACGACCACATGACATTGACAACGGACTGCACGACCGCCCCACAACTCCTCCAGCCAAGGTCCAACCTACTGCAATTTTTTCTTTGGTACTTTCTTACAGTAATATAAAAATTCATTACCCCAATTTTCCCACCGGGATCGCGTTTGCCTTCCGCTTTCCATAACACCATTTTCCAAGGGAACGTGGATCCCGAATCAAGGTCGGAGGGAAGGACCCTGGTATATGCTGTCGAATGTCCAATCCAAAACTGCCAAATTTTGGCATTTATGTACGGATGATTTTCCAGCGTTTCCGTTCGCCATTCAGATCCGACTTACCTTTTAGACCCAATTCCGTCCACACAAAGGATAGGACATGGCGTTTCGGGGAAAATGTGTGCATAAAACATAATTTGGCTGAAAAATCAGCCGAGCAAGGTTTCCTCTACCTCTTCGACCTCGCTATAACTCTCCGGAGCCAATGCCTGCCACCGCACTGTGTGCAAATTTAAGGTCTCTTACTAACGTTCCTGAACGAAGATTCTCTTGCTTTCTGGGCTGATGAGTCGTGCCGCTGTAAATTAAGATGGTTTTCGTAAGCCTGACACCATTAAAAACCGAACCGAGAAAGAAGATGGATGATAGGCAAATGATATGTACTTAGTCTCAGGACAAAAAATAAAAGAATTAAGACGCCAGTAGGATTCGAACCTACGCCCTCAAAGAGGAACAGATTTCTAATCTATCGCTGTCACCACTTAGCTATAGCGCCTTTGAAACTGGGGGATGACCTCAATTATACATAGTGCCATTTCTCAACATACCTGCCGTACCTACCAATGATCAGAGATCAGATTTTGCTTTGCCTTCTTGGGGATATTTCTGTACGAAGGCAAAGCAAAATCTAATCTCTGATCATCTGTAGGTACGGCTGGTAGGTTAGGAAACGGCACTATGTATAATTGAGGTCATCCACCAATGTTAAGGCGCTATAGCTAAGTGGTGACAGCGATAGATTAGAAATCTGTTCCTCTTTGAGGGCGTAGGTTCGAATCCTACTGGCGCTTAATGTCTTATTTTTTGTACTAGGACTACGTATCATTTGCCTATCATCCATCTTCTTTCTCGGTTCGGTTTTTCAATGGCGTCAGGCTTACATCTCACACCCGGAAGATAAGTATTGTTTCGGAATAACCTGCATATAGTTATCAATATGTTGAAAAGTTAAAGCGCCTGGTATTATCCAGTGGCCTACAGCCTATTAGTTATACTGTAGTGTTAAGAAAGACCAGCGTTCCGACGTTTCGTGCTTCGTAGTCTCGACTCAGCCTCTCTGGTATGATAAATATATTGGGAGGGATATTTATCATAGGCTGGGTCGAGACTACGAAGCACAAGATGTCGGAACGCAGGGTATATTCAAGATTCTAGACCTATGTATACCCAAGGAACTCAGTTTTATACGAGCCCAGCTACAAAGATCTTCCCACAAAGTTTGAATAGTCAGATGGCCCGAATAGTATGTGCAGTTGCAATTTCTTGAGCCCATGTTCACTTCATCTGTTTCGTTTTTTAAAAAAAGGAAAAAATCGGACCTGTAGGATGGTCATGTATTCACTTAGGTGACCTAGGTGACTTTGACAAGTGCCAAAGTGACGAGAGCGAACTAAAGTAGCAAAGTGAAATCACTTGGCTAACTGGGTTGCTGCCCGTATTCAAATCTCGAGAGTCGACATAAATTTGGTTACATCCTGCCACACGTCGGTGTCAAGCCTGCGATGTTGAGACTGGCGGAAAGATGGCCAAGTTGGAGTACTTGCCTGGATATGCCGTTAATTGGTTTGAGCCAATTTTTGGACAAGAATTAAAGCTTAAGTGCTCAAGTTCCATAGCGTAGTCTTCAAATTCTTAACGGAGAAAGACGGAGACAGAGATTAAATTAGATAGCTCGTGAATAGAAAGGGCTTAGAATAACGCGACTCAGCGAAGCGCAGAACAACCCCATAATTGACATCAACGACCCGGATGGTGGCTGGAATGGAGGTTTAAAACCGAGAACGTTTCTTCATACTTTGAGTGTTCGTTTCAAATGAAAATGATATACATATCATCTGTTGCGCGGACGGGGAATGTAGTCAAACTGAGGAGGCATTCCCAGGAGTCACCGATTTCTAACAATGATCAGTCTGGTTCAGAGGTTGGAAACGGTGATACACGATCTGTGGCTTCCGTTGTGCCGTAGCTTGATGTGTCCTAGTAGCCGAAAACTGTTTCAAATATGAGAGGACGTCTAAAAGGGATGCATCATTGATTTCCTGTGCCTCGAGCCGCTCTAATATCAACCAAACTTCGTTGTCCAGTAATTTTACCAATCTGCCATCAATACTGGAATTCACGACATGATAGCCAAAAAGAATTCACCTTAAAGATATTATAGACCTGAGATATCTGCTTCACGATCTCTTTTGTCAACGCGAGGTTGTAGACGGTTGTACGCGATAGATGAATTAGACGGGAAAATCAGTGCGATTTACACACGGATGGGGCCAACTTCTCGTCCGACGCATACACTGCAGGAATCGAAAGACTTCCTCGGAAAAGTTTCCATCTTCTATTCTCAAGCTCTTGAGTTGACACTTCGATCTATGTAACGAATCCAAAAGATCAAAAAAAGTTAGCTCATCATGAGAAATGTAGAGACTGTCGAGGGAAGAACATGTGATCTTTGAAAGCAATGAATGAACGCTAATGTCAGAATACGAAGATGCTGGAGCAAGATTGGACTGAGGTCCAACACTCAATCTGACGGGACGCTGATGTAGTTGACCAAGAGCTCTTGGATGAGCGGGGCTGTGGCAAGGAATGATAGGACATCCTCGATGGAGAGTGTCAAAGAGTTGCAATCGACTGTTTCCGTAGTAAGGACGGGAAATGAATATTTTGTTCGACTGTTTCCCCGTTCAAACTACGTTTTAATTGTTCCTTCGAAGTCCCGAGCCTCACAAATCTTGAACACATCGTCTATATATACAACTGGCAGGTCTGATTGAGGTATCCGTTGGTAGATTCACTGACTTTTCAGCCCCCGTGAATTCCGCCACAACTCAAAACGTCGACTAAGTTCGCGTTCGGTGATTTGATTTCAAGATTCTCGAGTATACTTTCTCAATTCTGGTCGTCGTGTGGACTTCATGAGGTAGCTTGGTACAACGTTCTATGGCGTTCAGCTCGACCGCTGTATCCCGAATTCTTGAAGATATTGATAAAGTACTCGCGTTTCTCCTTGGAAGCGAACCCGCGTCTTACGCATCGGGTTTCTCATTATATACGAAGAACTACCATATTATTAACTTAACTTCTGATTCTTCCCTATCGTTCGGGTCATAGATATCCAGAGTGGATTGGTGAGATTTGACCCGGGAACATGTTCAAGGCGTAATCTCTGGTGGATCTGGTAAAGCCACTTCGAGGGTTGGAAGCACCCCAGTCATAGGACTGCCCATGTGACTGCCTCCTCTTGCTTCCAAATTATCTGTGGCGAATTTACGAAGATGGAGGAGCAGACGACCAGTAGCGATACCCAGACTAGCGTGAAACGGGCTACACGCACAATAATGATTTAGTGGGAGACACGGGTACAGTTCGGGGGACAACAAACTGACCCAAAGCCAAGGAATGGGATATGTATCTGGCACTGAGAGATAACGTTTAAATTAAAGTCTGTATGTGGCGTTCGAAGGATTGACTCACCACAAACGCGAGGTTGTTGAAAACCAAAACACACGCCGCCCTATATAGAAAGCAAACTTTCAACATCGCATGCGCACGTTAGTCAGCGTAATATAAAAAACTTACGCGAAGAAATATACGATATTCTCAGACAACAAGATGGCAGTGAGCGACCGCCGCCCATTTATATGGACTTTGGCAGAAGAGGAGACTATCGCTTTGTACACTGCCATCCCGAATAGGATAAGCTCGAAGAGCGTAGCTGGCAACCACGAAGTCGGAAGGTTGTGTGTTAACTAGAATTGAAAAAAAAGGGGTTGTGGATACACACCAGGAATCCATTGCGCCCTTCGACTGTCTTGCCTTAAGGACGGACACTGTGGTGATGGTGGCCCATGCCCATGCCCGGGTGGTGGTGGTGGTGGCCCCTGCCGAGGCGGTGGTGGTGGCCCGTGCCCGGGAGGTGGTGGTGGTGGCCCGTGCCCGGGCGGCGGTGGTAGTCCAGGTGGTGGCCCCCGGGGCCCCATGGCGGAATGGCTGCCAATCAGGATCCAGAGAAATGCTGCGATAGAAATGGCGAAGAGAACGCCATTCACCAGAGCTACCTGAATTAAAAATGATGTCAGGAGAGTTCAAAGGACCAGTTCAGTGTCAAGAACGAACCCTTTTCGAACGGTTGTATAAAATGTAAATGCGCAATTGCATTACGAGCTGAATCGACCAGAGACTAATTGCTCCTAGAATCCTATAGTGAGATTAGAGGGAACGAGAGGCAAAGTCTGGTGGACTCACAGGGGGTAAATTACAACTCTCGGTGACCTGTGTATATGAATATCGATCGTGTCGAATAGGACCAAGAATATGGTGTAATATCGGATCTGGAGAAAATAATTCGTCGCAGCTGGTGAAAAGAAGTTCACTGCTCACCCAATAGAAGGTCAGGACACTAAATTGCAGTTTCTGTGACTGGGAGAGAGTAAGGAGCAATCCAGATGATGGACGGCATGTTGTCCCCTACCCAAAAATATGTAACCTGTTTTTTTCGCATTGTCTAAGCATATAATTGTTTCAAGAAGTAGCTGTTAACACGCCTCATCTTCTAAAGTGACAACTATATCGAAAACGTTAAATAGGAAGAGGATTTTATAGAGTTTTTGTTCTCACAATAGTCATGAATGACCCACACTAGGCACGCAACTGTATGCGAACGCTCGTTAACATTGGTTCGTATATATAGGATGGGGAAATACTCCCCAGAGACGTATGTAGCGACAATAAGAGACGGGGGATGGCCAAAGTTGTCGTTTCCTGGAGCGTGATGATCCATCGAAGTGATAAGGCGGAGAAAGGCAGATACGAAATTTCGAAAGGGTAACCATAGCTCGCAGAGCGTCTGATTATATGTGGCATGCTAAGGGGTTGGTCATGGCCAAGTCGCAGCTCGGCCAATTCTGTGCCTATTGATTTCAATGAATTGGTTTGGGGTTTGTTTCGGGTTGCGGGCTTGTTGGGGGTAGCAACTCCCTGCGCCTAACACATATTAGTCAGGATGTCATCAGGCTCGTATCCGGATACCCCCGGATCATCATTAACGTTAATGTACTATTACGACCCCGTGTTCACATCACGCATCACAGCGAAAAAAAAGACTCTTTTTTTTTAGAGGTACTACAACTTTAGTAACATTTAGCTATTTAGTTATTTCGGACCGATTTGCCGAAATGAGGAGGCGCGGTTAGGGTTCGGTTAGGGTTCGTGTTAGCGACGAGCGTTAGAGTTAGGGTTCGGGGGTATGTAATCGCCCGCGCAGCGGCAGTGGTAATGAGTATTTAGGGTTAGGGAGTGGTTGAGCGCGAAACTGCCGCGCCGGCTTTCGTGCTTTTTTTGCAAGATTCGACTTAGTGAAATTTCGTTCAGGATGCCTTACGTAACACATTGGGCCGTGGGAATGACTAGAATTCGTTATTCGGAACATCGGTCTGAAATAACTAAATAGCTAAATGTGACTAAAGTTGTATGTACTCCTTTTTTTTATTCATCTTAAATCAAAAGAAATTTTTCGGCGATTTCGGCGAGAAAAATAAATAAATTGATGAACGCTATAGAATGGAATCGTCATGAGCGCCTATCAATCTGCTATCGCCTGTCAAGTTGGGACTGACTGCGAAGAAGGTCCACAAGATGATCGGCCGCGCACATCAAATACTTGAAGACAAATCAAACATGGGTGCCTGATATTTTAGGGGGGGGAGGCAAGGAGAAACCCGTCGAAAGCGCCCTTAGCCGTTAATCGAGAACGAGCGATATCATCATCTGAACGTCCCCTTCCAGGGCCAGCGTGGTATTTTGGTGAATATATTTCACTTCAATGCAGTCTGG
>Ga0307513_10008642_pt1 | contig 12977 bp, 13 predicted proteins | sample 15_EM_MG_FD_202174 | JGI IMG/M metagenome (GOLD analysis project Ga0307513, IMG submission 202174) | Populus trichocarpa ectomycorrhiza microbial communities from riparian zone in the Pacific Northwest, United States - 15_EM | ecosystem: Host-associated > Plants > Roots > Unclassified | place...
ACCCTTAGATCAGGCGGCGTCAGGGCGGGAGACCCTTAGATCAGGCGTCGCCAGGACGGAGTAGCGCAGCACCAGACGCAGTCAGGACGCACAGGACGTAGGGGTCCGTGTCCTGATTGCGTCAGGATGGACGGCGCCAAGTAACGCAAAGTCAGGACGCCACGTCGATCCGACGTTGCGTCCTGATTCGCGATTTGCGTTCCGGCGTCAGGTGCGTCAGACGCACAGGACGCACAGAACGCAGGGTATTATTTTTGCTGATGTTCTTTTCTGCTGGTTATAAGTATACATCAGCAAAAATTATTATATGCGTGCTGAGTGTCCCGTGCATCAGAGGCTCAGGCCGCTCAGAACATTAACAGTTACTCTGGACGCCATTCCCCATCTACCCCTGCATCCTCCACGTCCACTGCCAAGCGCATGCGTCCAAATGCTCCCAGAACCTAAGCTCTTCCGCATCCAGACGATCTTCTTTCTGGGCCTCCCTTGTCATGGCAGAATTCAACTCCACTCTAGCATCTGGAAGACTATCCGGATGATACACAGCGATATTTGAACCCCCTCTGTATCAATTGCCATGTCTGGCTATATCCCAATGCCTACCAAATAGCTCCCATGTTTGTCGCGACGGCATCGTGATGGCTCACTGGCATACTCTCAACGGCGTGGTGATAGCACACATATTCCAGACATGATCTTGACGACGTCGCGAAAGCTCACATGCATACTCTCGACGGCGTCGTGATAGCACACATATTCTGGACGCTGTCTCCATCGCTCCACTATTCGTTTGTATTACAGACTGCCATTCACAAAAGCTTGGAGGTGCTGGTGCCCCTTGTATCGTGACTTTGAACCGCATCCAGATCTTGATATTCTATTATTACTACATCAGCAAAAAGGTACCCTGCGTCAGATACAGTAGTGTTGCGTCCTGACTCTCCTATCCTGGACTCTGTGTCCTGTGCGTCCTGTGCGTTCTGTACCCATGCGGCACCTCTGGTTGCGTCTGGTGCGTCCGGAGACCCTTGCCTACACTGGGTTCCGTCCGGACACATGCAACTAAGCAACCCTGCCTCCCATGCATCCTGACTTAAACCTCAACACGATCGCACATCAGGATTCACCACTACCCCCCATTCTCCTTTCAAGTTCAGCCTTCTTTGCCTTCTAGCCCGGATGTGAGCAAGGGGTATTTCTTGGCAAAGAAAATATGGTTAGTGCTGGTGCCCGGTGAGAAAGCCATCATACCCTTAATCTTAAATTTGCGCTAAAGACTCTGGCATCGAGTTCTATTTTCAGAACTTAATCTTTGAGGGAGTGAAAGTGCCAGCACACTCCAGTCTGAAAGCGAGTGATAGCTATAACACTCTCACATCTAGAATAGGGCCTGGTGGTTTCTCGGCACTTAGCCTCAAACTGGACGCAACGCGACACACTCTTTTCATCACAACACTCAACATCCACACTCCCAGGCCACAGCTGCAACACTCCACCGCAGCCACATATTCGATCCTGAATCTGACACCTGGAGGTTCCTGGGCTCGATGCCAGCTATCCAGCGCTATAAGATTCATCACCAGAGGGATATTATTCATGAAGTTACAGGGCTGAATAGGGTGAGGTGCTGGCGATACCAGAACTCGATGGCAGATTCCTCCACAACCACTACTCGGATCGTGGATCTGATGGCGGGAGGTTGTTAGGCTCGACGCCAGCTTTACAATGGTATAAGATACTTCCCCCCACGACCTTTATTCATGAACTTACAGGGCTGAATGGGGTAGAGTGCTGGCGATCCCAGACCTCGATGGCAGATTCCTCTACAACCACTGCTCCGATCCTGGATCTGATCACAGGAGACCTTTGGGCTAGACGCTAGCTACGCAGCGGTATAAAGGACGTCTCTGTGGCATCAAAACTCAGGAAGTCGCTGACCCTTATGGGAATTGTCTTTATAGATACCTTGGCGATCCCAGAACTCGATGGCAGATTCCTCCACAACCACTGTTCCGATCCTGGGTCTGATTGCGGGAGATCGTTGGGCTCGACGCCAGCTACGCAATGGTATAAGGTACGTCCCTGTCGCATCAAAACCCATGAAATCGCTGTCTTCTGTGCAGGGTGTATCAGGTATCAAGCTGGCGATATTTTACTCGATGGCAGATATCTCCACAGCCGATCAACGGACTTTGATTCTGTTTGCAGGAGGTTGTTGGGCCTGATGCCAGCTTCCCAACGGTATAAGGTACGTCTCTGTCGCATCGAAGGTCATGAATCCGCCAACCCTTCTGAGAGGGGTCTTTGGACTAAAGTAATGGAAAGCTCGATGACAGATAGCTCTACAACCAGATGTCCGATTCTGGATCTGATTGCGGGAGGTTGTTGGGCTTGGCGCCAGCTCCGCGGCGGTATAAGGTACGTCTCTGTCGCATCAAGACTCATGAATCCGCCAACCCTTCTGAAAGTGGTCTTTGGACTAAACTAATTGAAAGCTCGATGACAGATAGCTCTACGACCGCATGACCGATTCTGGATCTGATTGCGGGAGATCGTTGGCCTCGACGCCAGCTTCACAATGGTATAAGACTCTTCCCCCCGCGACTTCTACTCATGATGTTACAGTACTGAATGGTGTGCTGGCGATCTCAGAGCTCGATGGCTGATTGCTCCACAACCAGTTATCCGATTCTGGATCTGATTGCGGGAGATTGTTGGCCTTGACGCCAGCTTCACAATGATGTAAGAGCCTGCCCCCCGCGAATTTTATTCATGAAGTTACAGGGTCCCGGGTAAAGCCCAGGTAGGGGAGGGGTTGCTTATAAGTATCATGATGGGTCTTGTATATTGGAGCAATAGAACACTGGTTGTCGTAAATTTAATACACGGAGAGCATGGAATCTATTGTGACCCAGGTCAGGAAAAAGTAAAGGGGGAACCCTTCGCTTATCTCAGGAAGATGTGGTCTGTCGTCAGATGGCGTCCTCAGTATTAAGTGCTGTGTCCGGTGCGTCCTGAGTATTAGGTGTAGCGTCTGGTGCATCCTGAGGATTAGGTGCTGCATCTGGTGCGTCCTGAGGATTAGGTGCTGCGTCAGGTTGCGTCAGGTGCGTTGTGTGGTAGGGTAGTTGCGTCCTGATTGGCGATTAGCGTTCCAGCGTGAGGTGCGTCAGAGGCACAGAACGCCCAGAACGCAAGGTATTATTTTTGCTGATGTAGTCTACTGCCATGACCAGGGCGTCCAGGAAGTCCTGGCCATGGCAAGCCTACGTTTCTGCGCTCTCGCTCAGATCGCCCTCAGAAATAGACCCCAAATTGTCCTCACGGCTCCACAGCTGGGCCAACCAAAATTTAATTGTTTTACATTTCCGGCAAATCAAATTCCATAAACTCAATGGTTCACACATCGCCAAGTATACAACAAACCATTCTCTCACACGCCTGTGTCACTTTCCTGCGAGTAATCCAGGCTCAACGATAGCCGACTGGCGAAACCTGGGGTCACTCGCCCCTCTTCCACTGGTTCCAGCATCAGGTCCTGGGAGTTACCTAGGCTCACCGGATCTGAATCTAGCATCTGAAGCGCATGGGTAAACGAGACCTGGTTGTAGTCAAACGACAGTGTGCTCCCCTGGGATGCATCTTGACTCTGCTGGTAGTGCTCTAAACCCCCGGCGTGATTGTCGAGCGGTGTCTGTTCCTGCACAGCAGCTCGTCTTGGAATCCGACTGGATCGCGGACCCCTGGATAGCTGACACTCCAGTTCGGCATGAACGGCATCATGATTCTCAGCAAAGCCTTCACAACTTTCCTGCATCATACGATGATTTTGCTGGATCCTGTCTGTGATCTTCTGATGCAGATTCCTGAGCATGAGTTGCTGCCTTGACCATGGTACTGCCCACCAGGTGTTGTTCTGCCGTAAGAAAATGTCTTGCAAGATTGGTTAGTCATCAGAACAAAAACCAAGGACGGGGGGGACATTGAGGGTCTCCTACCTCCAACTGCGTCAGGCTTGAAGTCTGGAGGATCCTGATACACCCCAAGTCGATATGCGAATAGTTGATGCAACAGGATTGCACAAGTGAGACACACCCTCGTACCATTGACACAATTGATGAATTCCGGGTCTAGCATCCGAAGCTTCCTCTTGACATTGAAATACTTACCATAGATAGCGTCCCCAATCTGAGGTGCGAGGAACAGGAACATTCTAGGCTGCATCCTGTTTATAGTCAGTCGTGATTGGAAGTCTTGGTTGGGCGATGAGCGACGGGCGGATACACACCTCATACTTATATGAGGGGTATTTGAACCTGTCATCCTCGAGAAGGTACCGTAAGAACTCGAATAGAAGAAGAATGTGCTAGGACGTTGGAGTTGCCTCTCTTAGTAAGGCACCTTGTATATACCTTTTCTTTTTTCTCAACCGGGGGCTGAGTTTGCAGTGTTTCCCCCTGGTATAGCTCAGAAAGACAATGACAACGTCCGAGTAGATTTTTCTTCTATTGGAGTTCTTACGGTATTTGACTCTATGAGCGATGGCAGTGGGGTCGCCCGGTAGTCCGTATAATTCCGATATCTGATTTTTTATATAATGCCTGAACTGCATGAACTGCCCCCCGCACGCCAGAGTGCTTTTGACAAATCTTTTGTAGTTAGGGCAGCACCCTTTATCTTTGTGACCTCTGACTTACAATGTCAATACTCATCAAGGCCGGTCAAATATTTCTGGCATCCGCAATCTCATCTTGCCTGTGACTCCAAACACTATGCACTTCACACGTCAAAGCAACAGGGTTCGGGAGTGGGATAACATAACGGGTGTACTGAAGCATCAGATCATTGGCTACGCCTAGTATTTCCTCCTCCACCCATGGCACCGTGTTTCGCCGTGAATTAATTACATGCTGGACAGACCCAGTTCCTCTTGTACTTGGTTCGCCTGGTGCACTTGAGCTTCAGATATCAGACGTTGTTGTACTAGGGACGCCAAGGGGGGACGAATACGGTGCTACGATTGATGATGGGAATGTCGCCGGGGACAAGGCCCTACTCGGATATATGGTCACACGGGCCGCCGGCGTCTTTGGGACAATTGCTGCCTCCTGTGAACCAGAGTTGGTGGAAATTAGTACAGTTCTTGGGTGATTGTATCCATGTGTCTCCACCGATCGTGGCCCACGATGACGTCCAGGTTTTGTCTCATCCACACCAGCAAGGATTTATCCTTCAGGTTAGGTGTCCGGCTCAGTTTCGTCGCCCGGATGTCTCATCTGATACTAATCGCTGCTAACGTCCCTGAGGCGGACAGGTTCCACATGGCCATGTCCATCAGCCTCCATCTCAGGTGGAGTATATGCTGTGGTCTGAATTGTGCTACTCCGGAGGCACTTGGCCAGTCGTGCTAGATGCCGTCACGTGATTGGTCGTAGGGAAGAATGATGATCAGACATTTCAGCACTATTGAAGCTGCCGGATTCAGTCTGTTGTGTTAGCGATCTGGACACCTATCCGCTGGTATGACGTTGGGTCTACGCCTGGTCAGATTGCGCCCTTGTGAAGTTGGCTGATTGGTTCCCATCGAGTCGGGTATGACGTCCAGCCTTCGCCGGGTCAGGTTGGCCACTTGTGGAGTTGGCTGACTTGACCCAATGGAGTCGGGCATGATGTCGCACCTGTGTGTGTTAAGATGGCCTACCCTGGGTGATGTCTGACTGCTGGAATTCGGATGCATGTAGGCTATAGGACGGGTAGTGAACGTTGGTAAAGATTGGAGTCAATCTGACAATTGTATGTGTCGAGTTTGGTGGAAGCGAGGAGTGAGTATTTTCCTTTCATCGAAGAGGACAAGTTAGGTCTTGTACCTGTACGCTAGGATTTAGGGGTGTGGTAGGCGCAGTTACTATCACACGGTATGCAAGGGAGGGATGTGCCGACAGAAGGGGGTTTATACATTCAATACCATATCAGCAGTTTAGGAATTAGGACTCACAGTTCTATTATGCGAAATAATAGATGAAATGAAGGTGTGGCTAACGTCGCCGGACATGCAAAATCTAGCTGCAAGCAGTATCAGTTAGCGACGAGGGCTGTTCACGAGACACTCACCAGGCCCAAAGAGGATTAGGAGTATCTACTCTGATCTCCCAGCATCGAATCATCACCACCAACCGAAAATCGATTCAAGGAATCCTGTACTGCCTTGGGAATAATCCGAGGCAGGCGGTTGCCGCCAGACCAGATATAACTATGCACTGACTATCACGAGGTATGACAGTGAAAGAATTGCCCATGATCGGTATTGGAAGTATTGCCATCGTGGCCGCCCCTGGGACGCAGACAATGGCAACATTGGTAGGGCACATCATACTGTCATCGGGAGAGTTAGACGGGATGTCTGATGCAGGAGATTTCTCTACAAAATCGGGGTTTGAGATTGTCAAGCCCCAAGTTGGGCTTTGGAGCTGTAATTCAAGAACCCGATAGGACCCCACACATAGGGGTCGGGTGTCAGACAAACTGTTAGGTGGTAGCTTCGGCGTGCGGTATTCCGACAGCTAGGACCTCAATCGTAATTATATCGGAGAACTCGTTAAGAAGACGCGCGTAATGTAGGCCAGATATAATGATATACTTCGAGAGAGATAGTCGAAGTATTGGTAATGATAAGATAAAAACTTATTAGATTGATAAGATCTCTTCTCCGTGCTTGTTGTGTCTAATAGCAGCGAAGATGCTTCAATATTTATATTCCACGTCTGAGCAATCGCGGTATACATGCTATCTCTATACTAATTAAGAATCATGCCCGCAACTCAGCGAACTTCACCTGAGTGCGAACACGCGTAGACCCTGAAAACTCTCTACCACACCCTTTTGCTCCCATGGCCAACTTATGGGTCTGCGCTTGTCATATTCCTCATGGTGTAGAGACCACGTCAGGTGTCAGCTCATCGCTTATCTGTTGACAACGATGGTTACCAATTATCTTGCCCTCGTGTTCGTCGAGGGTAGTCTAACTCGCCAAACACAAGATGGCCAATCTTCTGTGGTTGGTTCCGTCGAGAATTCAACCTGCAACTGCATGTTGTATTCTGCTCTTCCGGCATTACACGACTTGTCCTAGGGATTGTACCTATAGGCTTTTTCCCTCGGGCTCCATCTTTTACCAACTTGTCCTTTGTGGATGAACCCGATCCACTTACTGGGCATAGTTACCTCCTTCATACTCTACACGTCTTTGTACGGACAAGGGGACTAACTTTCGTGCAACACGTCGCGTTACCTCCTTCCCACTATTCCGACTGTCTGTCTTTAAGTGTCTGTAACCTTATGCGCCATAGTCCGATTCACCTCCTTTTACCTGAATAAGGTGCCTGAAGGTTTCCCCTCATATAACCTGCGAACACCATCTGGTTGGACGGACGGCTGCGACATACATCGTGTGTTAAGATGTGTTCCATCCATAGTGGGCTTTGGTGTTGGGACGCAACTACCCCGGCTGCGAGTAATGACGGGCCGTCCCAACACCAGGGCTGGAGGGGGGTGTTATCTTTTTCCTTCGAAGTTCGTGTGCGTCAAGGTAGGGTAACCTTGCCCTGTAAATCCTTACGGGGAGTCCGTGTGCCTAACACAAACAGGTGAAACCACCCTGGCGTCAATCTCTCCAGGCGAAAACTAGCTACTCGACAAGCAGCCTGGCCTGACGACGAGGTTGCCCGGGAAATACACTACGCAAAAAGAAGATGATGAGGAGTATCTACTCACATCTCCGAATGGCGAATCTGCTCCATTTAGCTCCTTGAAAACATATTGAGAGGAATCCAACCTTGTGAATAATGTGACGCAGGTGGTTCACGCTAGACCAAACCTAACTATGTACAGACTATCACTCGGTCTGAGAGTGAAATAATTGCCTCCGATCTGTATTGGAATGATTGCCATCATGGCAGCGCCCGCTACACCGACAATTGTAACATTCATAGGACAAATCATACTGTCGTTGGGAGAACTACACGGAATGCGGAGTAAGAAGCTTGAGATTTTCTCTACGAAATGTGGAGTTGGAATCCAGAAGGTTCAAGTTGGCCTTTGGAGCTGAAATCCATAGAACCCCACACGCAGGTGGCGGGGGTCAGAAAAATAAGCCAAATGATGGTGGCGCAAATGTCCCTAGCCGTGCGAATGCTAGCTGGAATCAGCATTGATTTACCACAACGTTGCATAGAAAACACTCACCACGCCCAAAGAGGAATAGAAGTATCTACTATCATCTCCAAACAGCGAATCAACACCACTCTGCACACTGAAATCTGTATGCCAGGAATACAACCTTGTGAATAATCTAACCCAGGGGGATCATGACCACCAACGCGATGTGAACAAATACAGTTTCTGCCAAGGAGATTCTAAAAGTAGCGAATATCAGACGCCAACGTAAGGGGTGACCAGGAATTGATGACGATTATACAGGGGATAGGAACATGAAAATGTAAAGAATATGCGACGTCTAGGAAGTGTGTAGCTGACACGAAAAGGTAAATGAATATGGGACGTCTTGGAAGAGTGTAGATGTAATCTGGAATTTTTGGGGTAGCGTGAAAAACATAATCAGGAAGTGGCAAGAACGTTCAAGTTCATGTTCTGTGACGCCCTCGACGGCCTCTCCTACGTTGGGGGACAGTGTGCGTCGGGGGTTCAGGTTTGATGTGTGGGTTGGGGCTGGGAGCGTGGGCCGTAATCGTCGCATTTGGGGGGCCGGTATCCGAAGATCCCCCTGTTGCAATTTGCTGGGGTGTGTGGGGGCTTGTGGTATCATGAAGAATGCTTGGTGTAGGCGCAGGAGAAGTGGTGGGTGAGTGAGAAGGGGTCGGAAGAGGGGGGGTAGACTCTGCGCTAGTAAACGTCTCAGGCGCAGGACTGGGGGACTTGGCCTGGTGAATATTGTGATTTTCAGGTGGTTCTCATCCAGTAGCAAGTGTGTCTACAGTGCCGTTGGGCCCAGACCCTTGGCCACGATGCTCTCTAGTCCTGTACACCATGCCTCCCGATCCGGGTTGGGGCGCCACGGCCTCTGGTTGGGGAGTTCAAGAGTTTTGCAAACCAGGGATCCTTTTGAACAATAGCCCTCAGGACTCTAGCCGGCTACTTCTCAGATGGCCGGTGTCGTGAATGCCCAGTACGTCTGCCCGGTGGATCTCTGACCTGAGAATAATCGCTCCCTGAGCTGTTCGCATGCTCAGATTCACCTATGTCCCCGTCATTGTCCTCGATATATGATTAGATAACACGTTGAATGAAAAGCAAAGAAAAGTTTCTTCGTCACCTTGAATAATGTCTCTAGCACTCTGATCAGGACTGTGACCCTGTCCAGGCTGCACACGCTCATGGTCGTCGTGACTGTGATCGACATTGTCTTCGTCTTGGCTGCTGCTGCCGTTGTTGTAACTCTCGTCATCGTCGTCGTCATCCCGGTATCCCGTGTCATCCCACTGGCGCCACAGGTCACTGGCCTTAAGGTCAAACAACCGATGTCGACAGGAGGCTGGTGCCGGGGTTTCGTCTCGGCCCGCTCCCTGATCCTGGCGGCACGCCAGCACCAGGAGATCAAGACGCTCTTTGCCAGGGTTACCGAGCACGCACACCGAGATGTCATCGTCTGTATATAAAGATATAAGCTCCGAGAGGGGGAGGTGGTCCGAGTGTCGCCAGCGTAACGTGCTGGCTCCATCAGCAAAAATTATTATATGCGTCCTGAGCGTCCCGTGGATCAGACGCTCAGGACGCTGAGAACGTTAACCGTTACTCTGGACGCGATGTCGGCCGGAAGTCACGTCCAGACGCCATTCCCTTTCTACCCCCTGCGTCCTCGAGGTCCACCACCAAGTGCATGTGTCCAGATGCCCTCAGACCCTAAGCTCTCCCGCATCCCGACGATCTCCTTCCTGTGCCTCCTTCATCATGGCGGAATCCAACTCCACTCTAGCATCCGGAAGACTATCCGGATGCTTAGTCTTCCGGATGCTACACAGCGATATTTGAACCCCCTCTGGATCAATTGACATGTCTGGCTATAGGCTCCCAATGCCTTCCAAATAGCTCACATGTTCGTCGCGACGGCATCGTGATGGCTCACTTGCATACTCTCGACGGCGTCGTGATAGCACACATATTCCAGACGCCGTCGCGATCGCTCCACTATTCATTTGTATTACTGAGTGCCATTCACAAAAGCTTCGAGGCGCTGGTGCCCCTTGTATCGTGACTTTGAACCTCATCCGCATCTTGATATTCTATTATTACTAGTCTACTGCCATGACCAGGGCGTCCAGGACACCATGGCCACGCTGATTCTACGTTTCTGAGCTCTCGCTCAGATCTCGCTCAGAAATACACCCCAAATTGTCCTCACGGCTCCACAGATCGGCCAACCGAAATCTAAGAGTTTACATTTCCTGCAAATCAAATCCCATAAACTCAACGGTTCACAAATCGCCCAGTCTACAAAAAAACCATTCTCTCCCACGCCTGTGTCACTTTCCTTCGAGTCGTCCAGGCTCAACGATAGCCGACTGGCGAAACCCGGGGTCGCGGGCCCCTCTTGCGCTAGTCCCAGCGTCAGCTCCTGTGAGTTACCTAGGCTCACCGGATCTGAATCTAGCATCTGAAGCGCGTGGGCGAACGACGCCTGGTTGTAGTCAAACGACAGTTCGCTCCCCTCGGATGCATCTTGACTCTGCCGGTAGTGCTCTAAACCCCCGGCGTGATTGGTGAGCGGTGTTTGTTCCCCCACAGCAGCTCGTCTTGGATTCCGGCTAGATAGTTCACGCCTGGATAGCTGACGCTCCAGTTCGGCATGAACTGCGTCATGATTGTCAGCAAAGCCTGCACAACTTTCCTGCATCATACGATGAGTTTGCTGGATTAGAGTTCGTTACGGGGCGGAAGGGGCCCCGGAAAACGCGGGCCCCCGGCCCTTTTCTCCGCCCTGCCCCGCTCAACGGCCTGGGGCGGGGTGTCTTTTTCGGCATTCCCTGCCCCTGTGCCCGCTCAGGCCCCCGCCCCACCCATACCCCGGACGGGTCCCCGTTAAAAATGTGTGGTAACAAACGGGGCCCTGTCCAAGGAATGAGTGCGGGTGGGCCCCGGGCGGGGGTGGGGCGGGGATTACCCGAAAAATACCCCCCCCGGCCCCGTGTAAGGGCGGGGCCTGGCGAGTGAAAACCCGCCCCGCCCCACCCCGTAACGAACACTATGCTGGATCATGTCTGCGATCGTCTCACGCAGATTCCTGAGCATGAGTTGCTGCGTTGGCCGTGGTACTGCCCACCAGGTGTTCTTCTGCCTTAAGAAAAGGTCTTGCAAGATTGGTTAGTCATCAGAACAAAAACCCAGGATGGGGGGGACATTGAGGGTCTCCTACCTCCAACTGCGTCAGGCTTGAAGTCCGGAGGATCCTGATGGACCCCAAGTCAATATTCGCGTAGTTGATGGCACAGGATTGCCCAAGTGAGACACACCATCGTACCATTGACACGATTGATGAATTCCGGGTCTAGCATCCCAAGCTTTCTCTTGGCATTGAAATACTTACCATAGATGGCGTGGGCAATCTGAGGCGCGAGGAACCGGAACGATATAGGCTGCATCCAGGTCATAGTCAGTCGTGATTGGAAGTCCTGGTTGGGCGACGGGCGACGGGCGGATACACTCCTCATAGCCATTTGAGGGGCACCTGAACCTGTCATCCTTGAGAAGGTATTCGACTCTACGAGGGATGGCAGTGGGGTCGCCCCGTAGTCCGTATAATTCCCGTATATGATTTTTTATATAATGGACGGACTGCGCCCGCACGCCAGAGTGTTTTTGACGTATCTTTCGTAGTTGGTGCTGCACCCTTTATTGTTGTGACCACTGACTTACAATGTCTATACTCTTCGACGACAGTCCAATATTTCAGGCATCCGCAATCTCATCTTGCGCGCGACTCCAAACACTATGCACCTCAGACGTCAAAGCAACCGGGTTCGGGAGTGGGTTAACATAAAGGGTGTACTGAAGCATCAGATCCTTTGCTACGCCTAGTATTTCCCCCTCCACGCCTGTCACCGTGTTTCGCCGCGAATTAATTACATGCCGGACAGACACAGTTCCTCTTGTACTCGGTTCGCCTGGTGGACTCGAGCTCCTGATACCAGACGTTGTTGTGCTAGGGACGCCAAGTGGGGACGAATACCGTGCTACGCTTGATGATGGGAATGTCGCCGGGGGCAAGGGCCTACCGGGAGTTATGGTCACACGGGCCGCGGGCGTCCGTGGGACAATTGCTGCCTCCTGTGAACCAGAGTTGGTCGAAATTCGCACAGTCCTTGGGCGATTGTTTCCGTGTGTCTCCACCAATCGTGGCCCACGACGACGTCTAGGTGTTGTCTCATCCGCACCACCGAGGTTCGCTCCTTCAGGTTCGGTGTCCGGTTCAGTTTCGTCGCCCGGATGTGACATCTGATACTCATCGCTGCTATCGTCGCTGAGGCGGACGGGTTCCATATGCCCTTGTCCGTCAGCCTCCATCTCAGGTTCAGTATATGCTGTGGTCTGAATTGTGCTACTCCGGAGGCGCTTGGCCGGTCGTGCTAGAAGCCCTCTCGCGATTGGTGGTGGGGAAGAATTACGACCCGACGATTCAGCACTATTGGAGCTGCCGGATTCGGTCTGTTGTGTTACCGATCTGGACAGCCTATCCGCTGGTACGACGTCGCGTCTACGCCCGTTCATATTGCCCCCTCGTGAAGTTGGCTGATTCGATCCCATGGAGTCGGGTATGACGTCGCGCCTTCGCCGGCTCAGATTGCCCACTCGTGGAGTTGGCTGACTCGACCCCATGGAGTCGGGTATGATGTCGCGCCTGCGCCCGTTAAGATTGCCTACCCGGGGTGCTGGCTGACTGCTGGAATTCGGATGCATGTGGGATATAG
>Ga0307513_10008643_pt1 | contig 12977 bp, 13 predicted proteins | sample 15_EM_MG_FD_202174 | JGI IMG/M metagenome (GOLD analysis project Ga0307513, IMG submission 202174) | Populus trichocarpa ectomycorrhiza microbial communities from riparian zone in the Pacific Northwest, United States - 15_EM | ecosystem: Host-associated > Plants > Roots > Unclassified | place...
AGCCAAATACAGAGGAGCCGCGAACAGGACCGACGCTACCGACCCAGTATCACCTGATTGAAGACATGCCAATCGTTCTTCCACGAGCTCCTTGTGCTACGAACCGAGCGCGACGTCTACTTCTTCCTTCTCACGAGTCTCGACCTATCGCTTGGGTGTCAATGATAGGGGATGCCCATTGGGTCGATCCTGAGAGGAGGTGCGTTTAATGATAGAAAAGTCTTCAGGAACGAAATCTGACCGTAGTCATGCAGATTTTGGAAGCGAGATTGGTCTGCTAATGCAATCAAGGATGAGGACTTTTGCGTTGGGGATGCTTGCAGGCTGGATGACGAGACTCTCATCCAGGCGCACCTGAAGGGTAGCCACATATTTAGCGTAGTGACCGAGCCTGGCTGCAATGTGAGTTTCTTGTCGGTTCAGTTTACCGGACTGAGCAGGAAATAGACTCAACTTACCCGGCGTCATCTTGTTTCCGTCCCAGCAGCAAGTCAACCAGGGGTCACTAGTATTGCTGCCGTATCTCCAACAACGTTCATCACAGGAGGTCAAGACCGCCTGATTCAACTATGGCGCTTTAGAAGAAAAGATGAACGACCTGCCATTGGCAATCCGGAGAGGCTATCAATGGCTCATACGAGTGCTATACGCTCAATCGCGATGGGGCGAGACAACGTCCTATGGTCTGCTGCAGGCAATGAATTACTTGGAACGGATATTCGAGATTCGCGAACCATCGTCCCCCTCACGAGAAAGGCAAATGCTAGAATTAATCAATTGCATTTCAACGAAGGCGAGCTGCTACTCGAGGTATTTTGTCTAGTTCCTCTGTAGACCTCGAGTACCAACCCTGTGTCCCAGACGTCAGACTTGGATCATCCGTTCCGGTTATATGACCCAAGGTCCTCCCTCGATCTTCCTATAGCATTATTTGGTGTCACCGACCGGAAGTCACCCACTGCCTTCCAACGGGGTGGCTGGATAAACAATTTTTTTGCCCATGGCTTGACAACAAAAGACAAGAAAGAGCATGTAGTCCTCTGGGACCTTCGAAATACCGAGGGGCCACTTCAAACTATACAATTACGAGACCATACAGGCATGCACTGCGCTTTTTACAAAGGAGGAAGGGACCTTATTGTCACAGGGAACCATCATATCTCGTTCTTCACACTTTAGTTATGCATCGTTTCGTTGTATTACCTGTTCCACAACCTGTGGTGTCCCGTTCGCGTTTGGCGATGCTTCTTTTGTTATAATAGAGATCACACCACTTCGGGAAAATATGCTATCTTGAACTTTCACCTCACTTGGACTGCGTAACGCCACCACACTGGGCTGGCGCCGAGAAGTAAGGTTGAATTGCATTAGCTACACGGTGCCAGAGATAGGTAGATGTTCAAGCCTCTGGGCCCACAAGACATGTTGGCGTTGATGAGACGACTGCCTGGAGCTGGACCAGTTACAGCCAGCAAGTTGAAACACATTACTGAGACGGCTCATGTAGAAGTTCACTATGGACCTCCTCAATCTCGAGGTGGACCAGATTCCACCTATTATCTCGGTCTGATTCGCAACCCAGTACCATCCAATCAAAGATGAAATCGGTCTGTACGGTCTACGGTAGTGCGACAAGTCAATATCCAACCCTCTTAAGCTTGAACAAAACAGGCCCCATATCGCGAAGCTGCGACACGTCTGCTTAGCTCGTACTTGGGAGGCTCGCACTCCCCAATGCTGCTTATAATCGATTATGAATGGCGAGCCGATTAATCTTAAGGAGCACATATACGCGGTGCCTCGATCCGAATAGCAGTTAATAACTTTCCGGGTACTCGATGGCGTATGCTTTCTGCTCCGGCCAACAACTCTATATTTCGCCTTTTTGAGGGATGTGGGCAAGACAGCGGCTCGGTTTACCCGAGATTGCGTAAACGGTGGTTCCGATCCTTTCGTTACGGTGTCACACGGTCTTTTGAGCTCTCACCTAGCGAATAACTTCGAGGAGATATTTTGCCTCGTGCCTTCTTTTTGCAAGATCATCACTTTTTCGATACTCCAGTCCGCTAGCAGCGTCCAACCCTGGCATCTTATTTTCAAGTCTTTCCGGAATGACGTGCCCGCTTGGGTGCGGAACAAGGCCAAAGTAACCAGCTATCCACGGTTCCGATCCCAGATCTCAACATCTTTGATGCTCTATCACAACCACTCAATCAACGGTTCGATTGAATGGTCGGTCCTGACCGATATGAATGTACCGTCCTGAACTGAACGAGGTGTGCCCCTTAGACCTAAGGTCCGGAGAAGCCGGGCACGTTGACCTGGCCCGATTTCAATCTACAAATCACCTTCGTTCGCAAGCTGCCGAGCCTACACCTCGTATTGTGTTCGATTGCAAAACGTGAAAGTTGCGCCGATATCGGACTTCGCGCCTCGTGCCTCCATTGCATCTCGGTACTGTAGCAGAATCGTACTGCCTGTCAGGTGGTAGGTCATCCCCAAGCCATCTGGAGCAGCCACCCTTGCTAAGCGCCACAAAATACAGGGGTCGTAGGGCTTTGCTTGGGTCACCAGCTTCCACCCAAGGTCTCAATTGGGCTTCTTTTATCACAGTGTGCTGGCATTCGTGCGAGCGTGGGTGCATCTGACCAGGTTTCTCTGCCTCATGGTAACCTCGTTCCTTGTCGGACGAGGGACGCGATGCATTGACGGGAACCCACGGCTTATCATTCCACCCACCCTAGTCCCACACTCGCCACTCGCTCTTCTGTTTGACACGCCGTCCATGGTTCTCACTGAATATGCTCAGCCTGTCCCGTCATTCTTCACTTTGGACTGCATCCTTGACGACGACGGATATCTACCCAGCACTCGATCCTGGAGAATTCCCCCGTAAGCCCAAGAAGCCTGTCGCAAGCCCCCGAAGCCATGAACGTTCTGTCCAATGCCGAATTTTAGTCAATCCATGACGACGCCCGCTGCCAACCTTTGCATCCACCCATAACCATCAAGAATCGCGTCTGTAACCAACCAATTAATCAAGTTTTCTCATGTACGATGCAGACTGGCGCTTTTGGCTCCCGGGTTCGGTGTGCGTCCATTGGCAAGTATAAAGAAAAATGGATATATCTATTTCGTACGTGTGGTGCTTGACCTAGACGCCCATTAAGTGTCTTTCCCTGCGGTTGTCCCTATGCGCCCGGAAATTGATGAGGCAAGTGCCGACTGGTGGTGACCAAGGCAACACGCGTTTATAACACCATTGGAATGTGTTATACCTGGCCTCCCACTTGTTTCTGCCAAATATCGATCCGATAAATGCTCCGATGGATGAGTCGAGGATCCTGTGGCGTTGGACGCGTCGACCAAAATTGTCAAGGGAAGGTTGAATGGAAACGGCTTCCTCTCTTTACCAAAAACTAGGGGCGGACTTGCCTAATATGCTAATATGAATTGCGACTCGGCCGCGTTCTCCTACTTTATTCCACGTTTCTTTCACGACACGGATCGCACTTTCCTTTCTAGGAAGGTTCGCCCCGATGTCTGGGGCTTGCGCGCGCATGTCTTCTCATGATTGGGTAGCACATAGTACTCACGCCGTCCACAGAATGCTCTCGACAAGGCAAGTCAGCCCCCAATCTGCTCCATGTCACCGCTACGCCCAGAACCCGCAAGGCACCCGGTTGGCATGCCAAAGCAGCTATTCTAAAACGGCAATATGCTTCCGTAGTCACTCAATCAAGCGCGCTATGTTTACTCGCCCAAACTAAACTCGCGCGTCCAGCCCACTTTTCAAACCGCCTCGGGGTGAGGAAGTTTGGGTTCCCCAAGGAGTTATGTACTGACTATTCGTCATGCTATACTCTTTGATGCAGTATCTGCCACCGTTCGGTCGTTATTCGGCCGCGAAGCCCGCCGGCCGCCCAGGTGGTGCGCGTGACTTTCATTTTTCCAGCCAGCAATTTCATTGTCGCCGGTCCAAATAGTGTTTCAATGATTATTTACGACTTTTGGAGCGTTATAGACGGAATTTTAGGAGGCCTCAAATGCCCGGAGCGAGAGTTGTAACCATTCCATATCATTTGTGCGATCGAAATACATAGCGCGAAGTACAGAAAGCGAAGCTAGCAAGGAAGTGCATAAAACGCGATGGCAAGACGAATGTGTCTCTTTGTGATGTTCGGCTGTCGAATACCGAATATTCTGGTTTGGATCCAGCCATTCTCCCCCTCACACGCCCCACTGCAGCAAGACACGGTACGCCATCGCCGTTGCAGTGATGAGTTCCATAAACGGCGGATGCATCTAGGCCACGAAAACGTGCAGGTGGGGGTCATTCTGTGAGAACATCGGTCGATTGATGACGGCGAGGACACGACTCACCAGCACGCCGGTCGTCTGCCCAGAGCAGAAGTGCAATTCACCGTAGACATCCCCCAGATGGTATCTGGTAGGCCGAACGGGGCGGTAAAAGGCGATTCGTTGACCGTTGGGATCGCTCAGCTGGAGGGTATCCCGTAAGTCGCCGTAGGCGCGATTTCGGATGAAGCGATGCTGACGTACCATACACTCGCCAGTCGCACTATTGTGGGACCACGTGTAAACCCGCCCATCCGGGCCAAGGAAGAACCTGCGCACGGTATCAGCACGACGTCCGGAAGTAACGAAGGTGGCAGCTCACCTTATCGGTCCCACGGAAGTGGGATGTGGGCGAAGAAGCTCGGATACAGCCATGCTTACCTACGATGCAGACAGGTTCCGTGTCAGTGACGGTGAGCAGCTGAGTAGCGACTAGCATCGATCACAAGATCGGATACATACCCGTCCCAAGGTAGCTCGACCTAAAGAGCCATTGAGGGCCCATTCGAACCTGGCGAGCCTATCTTCCTTCGTCGGCTTATTGACCCTCCAAAGGGTCGTTGTGGTGGTCGCGTTGACTGGGTCCATATCCTGCATGCCATCATAAGGTAAATGAATATGGAAGGGGAGTAGAAGTACACACGGTCGTGAAGCGGAACTGAACATTGCCAGTTGCGCCAAAGAGGATGGAAGTGCGGGGGTCAGGAGAGGTCCAGCAGAGAACTTCGTCCATGGTAGGTAGAGCAGAGGTATGTGTGTGGATAACTCGAGTAGAGGGGAGGGGGGAGCAGAGAGCTGCGAGTGAGGGAGAGGTGGGGCGGGTTGGTGGGGCTCTTTTATACGCAGAGCCGGGCGTCTAGGCTCCTGAGACCCTCCGGAGAAGCATCTCTCGATGCGTGTGGTTATGTCAGGTGCGTGAGGGCAGGAAGGCCATATATGCGCATATGAGCAGAGAAGCGAAGGGTTTGTGGAGATGGGGAAGCGCTGGTTTAGCGGCCACAGGAACCGTAGACAGCTAATCAGGCGAAATACTGCGCAGTTTGTGACGGAATCTGCCTAGGAAGTGCAATGAGGCTCCCCCCCTGGCGTTTCAGGAAGGGGATGAGCCAGGCGTCTATAGAACGATGGCTGTTCTTCGCGAATGATGAAGATTGAGGTTGTGCCGGAGGTCTTCGGTAATTGGGCCTCGTGTGTATTGAAAAATTTCGTCGGTTCGGCCCAGGGCGAACTAGAAAACGCGTGCCGCAAGAAGGACCAGATGTGTGACGTGATAGGGACTTGATTCACCACACAGAACAATACCCAGGGTGTTATGGCGCACCTGCGCGGCGTGCGGTCAACACACTCATTACCGAATCCGAGCTGGTCCCATATTGGGGAGCCAGTAAAGCAAAGCAGTGTAGTGTCGCTCTGTAGAAAGAAAACACGTCGTTATAACGAGCTTGTTGTTGCTGAACAAGTGGACGAGAGATTTGGGTGAATGCGTTTGGGTCTACTGACATGTTGTGAGGTGGCGAAGACGGCGAGACAAGGCTTCTGCGTCCACAATAATCCACTCTGGTGTGCAGAAGACACGTCGTAGTATACGAATAGTTGTGTATACAAGACGCGTTGGCGAGCGTTACGCCGAGGACTTGCCTTTCTCGGCCTGCCCGTCAATTCTGAACCGTTGGAAAGCTAGGAGAGAGCACCAGTTACACTAACAGTTAATTCTGTAACCAAGCGACTGTTTTCCTCATGGAACGTTTTGAGACTCCGCGTCGCTCGCCCGGCAGATGCCCGGGGACGATAACGGAGAGCGTCAGTCCCACCGGTCGCTCTGGTCCGTTTCCCCGTGGAAGTGGGGTGACTGTAGCCTGATAGTCATGGCGGAAGGCATTCAACCAAGCAGCAGGAGCGCTGGAAAGCCGCTTTGTGGGCGTCGGGTCGCTCCTGCTTTTTATGGGCAGGGAGAACCGAAACAACGGTACAATAAGAGACGAGGGAAAGAGGCGAGGAGAAATTTCAGAGGGAACGACTTGGGCCGGAGAGATGGTGTTGGGCCAGGCTGTGAGCTGATTCCTCGCAGCGAAAAGGACCAATTTTGGTCAGGAGTAGTCACTCCACAAACACCCTATGAACATCGCAGATCAGAGGGAAGGTTTATTACGTCGATTGGTGCGAGAAATACATGATTAGTTTGCAAGACAGAGCCGCGATTATATTCCTTTCAGCGGCCGCTCTAACTTCCAACTCTTCGACGTATTTGGCAGTCAATGACGGCCATGCCCTTCGCAGGAGCAAACACAAGTCCCGTGCTCAGAACGTGATCCTGTCTTCCAGGGACCCTTACTACGCTGGTGAAGAATTTCGGACTAGAGTCTTTTCTCACAAACACCTTAGGCTCACCTCTGGCACCATCAGCCCCTTCGACGTTTCACGGTACCACTTCTATAGATAGTGTCTTGGCTGTACCGACGATTGTGCGTGCAATCGACTCAAGAGGAAGGTGCCTCATGTGTTCGTCGGTTTGTTTGATCTTCGCAATCTCATATACATGCTTGAGGGAGATAGTCCCAGCAATACTATGACCAGGCTTTCCAGTACCTTTCTCAATCCCAGCTGCTTTCTTGAGGAAATGCGATGTCGGAGGCGTTTTTGTCTTGAAAGTGAACGTGCGGTCGGGGTTGACAGTGATGACGGTGGGTACTGGTAAGCCAGGTTCAATATGTGCAGTCCTAGCATTGAATTCCTTGCAGAAATCCATCGATTTGACGCCTTTAGCCCCAAGAGCAGGACCAACAGGAGGCGTTGGAGCCGCCTTCCCCGCAGGGACGAGCAGTCGCTTCAAGGACACAATAAGAAACGTCAGTAAGGAAGTGGGTACTACCCATTGACGCACTCACCACCATAGCCGCCTTTCCTATTTGCTTCGCCATTTGGGTTGGAGAAAGAAGTACACAAAGCAGTCAAAAAAAAACTCCACATATGGACAGCGCGCTCTCCACATCTATGTTAAGGTACATAAAATGACCGGACCAGGATTCGAACCCGGGTCTACCCCATTCACTACCAAAGCTACCCAGTCGGTAAGTGGATCCACACACTCCAACAATCTATTCCTCTAGATACATACCGTACAACGCTCTTTGACTATTATTGACTAGTTACGACTTGGCAATGACAATCCGGACCGTTCTGCATGAAAGTGTCAGCTGAAGCTTGATGCACATGCAATCACGTCGGCCCGACCTTCTCTCTTATTAATACAGAAGAACTTAAAAACTCGACCAGCTCACTATGGAAATCTACCGAAGGGCCATCTGGCGAGTGCTTGGCTCGCAGAATGTAGTCATAGGAGAGGAATGTGACTACAGGATGCAGCCGAGAAAGGCTAAATATACTTCTTTACGCTTTCCTGACAAAATAAAGGTTACAATGGGTCTTCCTAGGGATGGGCATTCTGACATCTTTTGGTCTTTACTGGCTGGATCCGTTCTTCCGGTGCTGTCTCTCAAGTGTGTAGGTGCGCCTTGCCAAGGTGATCCTGGATAGCTATGCTCTAGCTGCCCAATAGACACACGCGATCGCGAGCCTCTAGGCAAACTTCTATGCTGAATGAAGGGTCCAACGGAGAGTTCGGCCTTGCTCCATTAGTATACGATTTAGTTCCTTATTTGGCTGCGAATTGGTCCTACGATCCGAGCCGAAGGAGTCGGTCCATGGGCTCAAACGAACTGCGGTTTCTATTCCGCGTAGTGGCCGGGAGATCTCCCGGATCGGCATTGTGTGTGGACCTCCCAGCCCTCACTGACCGTATTATTTGTATTCGCTGAGGTTGTGAGTACCGTATGTTATGGTTCCATATGTGTCCTGACCGGTCTTGTAGAAGTCCTCTTACGGCCATATAATATGGCGACCGTATTATTTTATCGCTGAGGTTAAGTCTTATTGCAGGTCCGGGTCTCATCAGAATCGACCATCCGAACCATCATTGTTTAACCAAGGGGTATGGCTGATATCTTCTAAGGGGAGTGAATGAGTTCCGATGTGCCTTCCCGTCGTACGAAAGAACTTTACGAGGTGGTACGCTCTTAGGAAGACCTTAGGCATTCGAGAACTGCCAGCATTCCTGGAGGGGGTATGTTCTTTCAGGGGACAAACTGATCGCAGTCTTTCAACCTTAGCAGTGGGCTTGTCTTGTGATTGCGATACGGAAGGGAGGGTAAGAACTGAGCCGGAAATCGAAATGCCGACATATATCGTTGTCTCTAACAGTGTAAGGCTCTGGAAGTATAACTTTTAGTAGGAAATACCGACTTTTTCGACGAGTCCCTAGACCAACGTATTGGTAGGAACGAAGGCTGTATAGAGGGGTCTCTCGTCCGCCTAGTCGACCAATATCGTAGACTCGTTGAGCCTTGCCCTCTCCGCTCCTAAGAGTTGCGCACTATGGCCACACGGTACTTGCTCAGCAAAAGAGCAACCAGCATCCTGCGGACCTCCCCATCAGATCGTCGAACAGAGGGCCCACGCATCTCGATCACTCCCAGAGGAGCATTACGTCTGTCAAGTATTTGACCCGCATTCACTCTTTGTCGCTCACATCTCCAAATCAGGTTGCGTATTCAATTTGGCACTAGGGTTGGATGGCCAATCGTCCCGGTGGAGAGAGTCACATACTTCGTCTCCTAGGACGCTTCCCACCTCTTGCGCGACCTGTGTCGTAACAGAGGTCGCAGCGGCGCAGTGGGTCTGAGTACAGGCGACTATAATGGCCCTCGATGCCCACCCAGCTTCGTAAAGATATTGAGGGAGCCCTGTGGGTCCCAGAATAGGACACTCAATGAAATATATTCGGAGTGAAAGGAGAAGTAGACATATGGGTGGTTTTGCCAGAGCGAGTTTCAGCAACTCTCTTGTCACGCCAAAGTGCTCAACGCAATACAGGGGCCCGGCACTCTGAAGGATCATCAGAACAGGGGAATGACGTTATTTGTTATTTATTATTTGTTGGGTGACGCGTCGCTCTTCTATGGACTGCTTGGTCTGTTTGGCCGATCCCCACTTGCCACACACCCGCTCGTTTGCTATTCGATCCCCACACAATCCCTGCCTGTAACACGTGAAATTATAATTTGTCTAGTATATATAGCACGCAGCTAGGCGGGAAGACACTTACGGTTCTTCCCCCTCTAAAGCTGCGTACTAGGCCGGCCAAGAAAAATCCTTCAAGTTGAAAACGTTTTATAGGTGTTCGACTCGCGTTTCTTGAAGAACGAAAGTCTCCCTCTCTCAACGTGTTAACTGACTCAACCGATACCCGTAAGTGTAGAAGCCGCCTTCGGTCAGTTGGCGCGATGAAGGGCTGAACCGGGCGCGTCATGCCTGATTTCCAAACTTGAACGAGCAACCACTAATAATTCTTTTATACACCCTTAACGATGAGGGTTACGCCGTGTGTTAATAAGAACAATTTGCAGAATGACACATGTTCAAATCTACGAAAGGAATCTAAATTGGACAATGAATAATGGACTGCACGGGGGTTACAAATAGAATGATGACATCGTAGCACCTATTCGGAATTCCAGTTAAAGTGTCCAAATAACATTTGCCTCGGCGCCCTCGAGCTGAACCAGTTCTATCAACCTTTCGACGACACTGCGTGTCATCCTTACGGGAGGCAATCCCTCCCTTCCATTCGCCCCGATCCCCATATACCCACCCTCCATCGTGCCCACGTCCAAAACAAATGATGAGGGTACCTCCGCAAATTGTATGTATGAGACGTCCGTCTCCCAGTCCCCTTTCTTTAGTTTCTTGATTAGCCCAATGCTTTTGATCCACTCGCTGCCTCGAAATGTAACTATCATTGTGTCTGTTCCACCATTTGGATTCTATGCGCTTCCCGCGTTTTGACTCGCCCATGAATTAAATCACGCCCTTTGGCCCGAGCAATTGCATGTGGAGCCTGCCGACGATCATAAGGGCCGATAAGGCACTCTGCAGTATCAAATGACCGCCGTCTATTTTTGCACTGGTATCAGCAAGTACGCCCGCGCTCGCTTTCGCCGCAGAAGGCGAGGACCCGAGGACCAAGCGCCGAGACTGGCGTATGCGTCGTGCCTTCCACGTTCAACGTGCAAACGCCTTGACCCGCTCACATCCTCGGCTCATCCAGAGGTCTCGATGAAGCTCCAGGTACCTCCCAGCTTATCCTCTGCATACGATAGCCTCCATCAAATCTGTCGACTCCTTGAGGAAAGGTTTGCACCAACTTTGTTCATTTCGGCCAGTAATCTGACGTACGAACCAGACTGAAAATCGAAGAAACCTAGTACGGATACGTATCTCCATCTGCGTCACTTGCTAACTATGAGGACTAGTTCAGGGCAACTGGAAAGGTGGTGCGCAACGGCTCGTTCAGTTCCACTCGTGGACCCCCTATTTTGTACCATCACTGCGCTGCTGGACACTACAAGTGAAGGTGAACGAACCATATGTGTTCCATAAGGTCGTACTGAAGACCCCTCAGACCTTGTGAACCGCCTTCAGGAAGAAGCTTCACTGCGCCACAGGCTCGACAACGTCAACAAGGCCATGGCATCCTTTGTGAGTAACTATTTTAGTAATGCAGAATGTGGGTTTGTTTACCAGCTCAAGGATAATATTTCAGATCCAATCAGCGACGAAGAGATCGCAATTGTAGTATATGAACGGCATACCGAGCAAGCTGAGATGGAGGCTAAGGCACGTTATGTGGATTGGGTGAACGAGAAAGATGAGAAATCCGCGTTTTCATTTCGCAAGGCCGTCTTGCGCCGGGATCGGCCAGACTAGAGGAAGGGTTTTGATGAAGCGAGTGAGTCCTCTGAGGGGTTATCTTCCTAGAATCTGAGTATCTTTTCAGATGGAAGGTTGAGGGAGCATATCGACCAACTTAACATCGCTCGTTCATCGTTTAAAGACCATCTTTTACGAGACTCTGATGTACGTACATGACCACCACAGTACCATGATCGCTTGGGGGCATTGACTAGATCTGCAGTCACTCGCTGTGCTTTATCAAGACCTTGTGGAGGAAATTAGAAATTTTATTGTCTCATTCGCCGAAAAGCAGCAGTACGTGTGTGTGCCCAGATTGGTAAGGATATTTATATAGAAAATGTGTTACAGGGCTATAGCCAGTGGGTTGAACGCAGTTGGAGCAAGACTCTGGCACTCCACCAACACTGTTTCAAGTTCCAAGTTCCAAGTTAGCTGGCCAGTTCATGGAAGCGTTTCAGAATGAGGCAGACTCGATGAAGCCTGAGAAGGCGATCTACTGTGTATTGCACCGGCAAGATAAATTCCCAAATGGCCAGCATTATCACAAGATCTTTGGTTTCCCAATTTCTCAACACCCATGCCCGAGGGAGACTCAATTGGTGGTGAGCCTTTTCAAGGCTCTACTATCACAAAAATATGCCAACGTGGTCGATATTGGTGGAGGACTCAACTTAACTCTCCCTAAGCCAAAGGTAGGCATCTTGTGCTATAGTCTTGTGCTGTGTACCTAATATATCTTCCCTAAGGTGCATGAGATTGATGAAAATTGGGGAATAAATTCAGATCAAGACCAACGTCTCATTCAATCCTTGCAGTTCTGGGAACACTCAATATTCACATAAGTACGGACAGCCCTCATCAACCAGTTACCATTGGACTCAGTCTGCTTAGGGTTGCTTGAGTCATTTCCAGCACCAATTCTCAATCTCACAGAAGTATTTAGGTATTCGTTGCAGTCCCTTCCAGCGAAGCTGGTTGGACCAGCGGGCATCCCACATATTGATGAAACGCATCTCTTGGCTGTGGCTTCAGTCCATGGGCGTCCACAAGGGGAAATTCTTCAAGTTATTCACAGCTATGTCGTTTCAAATGATTGGATGTCCGCTCAATGGTACCAGGATGTTTGTTTTCTCCTTACTCGTAGAAGGGTACGATTAGAGTTGATTCACTGGCTCTTTGTTTCACTGACTGTAAACATAGGGATGGCTAGAAGAACACTTCCAGATACTGTTACGTCGATATGACGATTATGTCACCCTGCTCAGCAAGGTACCAGTGGTGCAGCGCCCTCCATTATTCGATCCTATTGATGTACACCGTTCACTGGACTTCAAGTTTCCGGGAGGACTGCCAGGCTCTGGTTAGGCGGGCTGCCACGACCTATCCAAGCTTCCATAGTTTGCTCCACTTGCTTAGGTCTCAGCCTGTACAACGCTGGTGGCCTGCACCAAGGTACTTGGAGGCATGTAGGTTACGCCTGGGAGTGGAGCTGGTACCGTGCATGTCGAGATACGTGATGTATATAGACGTGTTATAGTCAAGATAGGTCAGGCGCCCCAAAAACCCAAGCCAGGGTCTATCACATTTCAGGCAGGTACCGCTGGAGTACAGACGTATCCGAGCGCGCCTCGCTGACCTGCACGGACCTAAATCAATGCGTAGAGACACGAAAAGACGCGTAGATATGCGTAGAAGCATAACGCTCTGTGGAAAGCGATACCGGTACCCTGCACCGGTGCAGTGCAGGCACTCGGTATTCACCCAGTGCCTCACTGGGTGAAAAATCACCTGCGTCAGGTACTGGTGTG
>Ga0307513_10008644_pt1 | contig 12975 bp, 9 predicted proteins | sample 15_EM_MG_FD_202174 | JGI IMG/M metagenome (GOLD analysis project Ga0307513, IMG submission 202174) | Populus trichocarpa ectomycorrhiza microbial communities from riparian zone in the Pacific Northwest, United States - 15_EM | ecosystem: Host-associated > Plants > Roots > Unclassified | place...
TTGCTTACATTATTATAAATTTTTATTGTGGGAATAAAAAATGTAAATTTGAGGAATAACCCATAAATTGATTGTTTTTGCTGTTATTATTATTATTATTAATTAATTAATATCATCACTATCATTATTATTATTACAATTATTATTATTATTATTATTTATTTCCGACAATCATTCATCAAATTCAAATTATAATAAGAAAAAAAGAAATAATCATTCATCAAGTTCCACTAACCTCTTTGTATTTGTCTTTTCTTTTCCATGGGATGCGGGTGACATCTCTCTCACTAACTTTTCTGACATTGTTCTACGAAATTGTGCAGTTTCCATCATCTCTTACATGTTATAAAAAGTTGTGCAGTTTATACAGATGATATGTTTCTTTTCATGATTATCTTTTCAGTGTGCATGTTAATAAGGTCATTAACAATTATAATATTAAAGGATTGTGGTGCAAGAGACTATGAAGACTTTGAATAGTCAGACTGAAAAATATAGAAGATATAATTACAGAATAATATAAGTCTAAGAAAAGAGACGGTCGAGTCAGCTCAAGTCTCATAAAAAATACTTTAGGTCTTGTTTTATAATTTTATAATGGACTCCTAGATGCGGGGTTGCATGGTATGATCAGATTTGTTTACGGTAACAGTCAATAGAATTATTGAGGAGAAATAAATAATTCATGGGGAAGTGGTATCGAAGAAAAGATAGTCTCCAAAACCAGATTTGGGGGGGGCTCTCATAGTAGTAGCTGGGTTTCCTTGGGCTTTGAGTCGCGGCTTCAGTGAACTACACTTACAGCTGTACAACTCCGACCAACCTGTCAGGTGAATTTAGAATCTTATTGACTTGCTTCAACTGGTTCAGATTAAAAAAAAATAAAAGAAGAAAAAAACGTGATTAACTCAGATAAAAATCTAGGTTCATTTATTCAACGAGTTGAGTTTGAATTGTTTAAAATCTGATCATCAATCAATTCATCAAGTTCCACTTACCTCTATGTTACGTGAGCTTAAAGTTGTTAAAAATATTTTTTAAACACAACACAAAATATAAAATATAAATTTGAATTGTGAACTCGAATAATAAAATCGTAAGTAAAATATTTCAACTAATTATATATTGATAATTTCAGTTAACTAATTATATATTGATAATTTCAGTTAAGTAGTAAATAATAATATAATACAATTAAAATAAAAGTGAAATAAATAATACAAAAGTTCATATACCTTAAAATAAATAGTTCAAATAAAAATTCATACATGGTTTAAATAACTTAAAAATACAAAATAATACAATTACATATATAGAATTGTATTAACTAAAAATTAACAAACTTTAAAACAAACAACATGTTGGGAAATAACTACTAGGAGAGCTGTGCATCTATTCAAGTATCTTTATACACTACAATAACATGAGCTCAAATGGGTTGTTCTTGTAACTCTACCAGCAGTATCGTACACAAGTTAACTATCTTTAAATATTATGTAAACTATACCTGTTTAAGCATTTTATTAGTTAGATCTCATCATTTCATATAACATCAGAAGCATTTCTAATAACAGATATTTCTATCTTTCCACGGCCATTTTACATGAACCCTCAACCCATTAATAATCCATGAAGTAAATCTCGATACATCCATGAACGATTATCCATGACTTTTATCGAACTTTTATAAAATAATGATGACAACATGTATTAATTAACTATATTAAGTAAATAAGTTTGTAAAAATATTGGTTTAGCTCAAGATTATCCAACTTACTTTCAAATTTCTCTTAAATATTCATTATCAATTATCTACGTCCATACAAATTTATACACATTAATTTACGGAAATTACAACTCGGCAATAACATTGATAAAAATTCAAACGGACCCGCTAAACAACTATTATTTATTTCATCACAATACACCTAAGGCGGTAATTCGACATAAGTTTCAACAATTTACAAACAAATATAATTTTACAAAATCTAAAACAAATCATAACAAGTACAAAGTTATAAATTCATACTACAATGATGGTTGTTTGTTGTTTGGGGGGGGGGGGGAGTTTGTTTAGATGCAAGGATGGGGGAAGAAGAAGGAGAAATAGGGGAAGGGAGGGTCGATGGCCAGGTCATCTATTAAATTTTATTGATGGAATCACCAACGGAATATTTCTGTTTATGACTCCGTCAGTCATCTTGTCAGTGAAATGGACACGTCATTGTACGAACATCCCGATTTGAATCATTCTGTAATTTCGTCAGTAAAATCACCCATAAAAACTTCATGGAATCTTTTTGTTGGTATATACCGACGGTTTTAGCGAGGGAATTAATTTGATCGGTAAATATCACTGTAAATTACTGACATAAACATTTTATTGGTAATTCTGTTTGTATTCATTGAATTTCTAGTAGTTATTCTTATTAAAATATTCATCAAGTCTTATAGTTCAGTAGTTGATGGTGCATGATTTTTCTATTACATAAAAAAAAAAAAGTTCTTGTTTGGACCATGGCCTAAATGGACTGCTTTCAGTCTGTTTAAGTTGGCTTGAACAAACTATCATTTTTTTTTGTTGTTTTTATTCCATAAAATTATTTGAGTCTTGTACCACTACCACAAAAAATTCTCTGCTAGGAGTATATAATTCAATTTTTTTTTTTTTAATCTCAAGATGTTAGTGTGGAAGGACACCAAACCTTTTTTTTTTTTTTCACATTTGGGCCATTTTCTATGCCAATTACAATTATATCACCTACAAATCCATCAATCACAAGCAAGCAACCATATATCAATTCAAGTAACCATACAATAATTTCAAAAATCACAAGCAACAGCAAAACAAATTTAATAACCACAAATAACAATTCAACACTCTCCAACATTCTTTGCTCTGTTATACATTGTCTCTCTCTTATATTTCACTAACATAAGCGTAAGAGAATCCCCTATTTCCATAGAAATCTAGTTTTAAATGAAGAGCTTGTGGACCAGTGCTGAAGTCAGTCCCTTTACTAGCTCAAGATCGCTCCCCATGAAAAGCTCAATCTAGTTCGAAGTTTTTTATTACTTCATTAATAATAGTCTTCCATAGGCAAGCGGTTCAAGTTCTTTCACATAATGCTGCAGCCACAGGATGACGCAATAGCAGCACAACCAACAACTAAGCCCGCAACTTGCACTATCGTTTCAATTTTTTCAAGCACTTCTCTTCGCTTCTATAAAACAAATGTTGATTATGATGTATTCTTATATATTATCACTATGCTAAATAACTAAAGCCACACAACGATTAAGACAACAAGGCATTAAATTCAAAAGCTGCAATTACGGAAAACTTTGAGATTTTTTTAAATATGGAAATTTAATTAGAAAGACGATTCAAATCCGACAAATAAATTTATAGAAACGAATTATTTGGATCACTTGTTTGATCAATAGGCCGCTACCTGTACTGTTGGGTTGTTTGTACTAAGTATATTTTTTACTATAATTTCTATTAATCAGTTCAAAACATCGATACACATTGTCATAGTTTAATTTTTTTCATTTTATTGATTAAAGATTTAGTTACAAATATTCCCCCTTATCAAATATTTAATATTAATTTAGAAAATACCAATAAATATTTGATTTAGTTACAAATATATGTTTTTTAAAAACATTTCATGCATAATTTATAAAAAAAATAGAGAATTACCTGTACGGGAGCTTCTAGTGCCAAGCTCCTGCTTTTACCTAGTAAAGTATAGTTATCGCAGAAGATGGCATCATCGTGGTGATCAGTGAACTTTTTTCCACCATAACAATCACAACAAAGATCATAGGTGCTAGCTGACTCATCAAGACAGAAACATTGAAAGCAGCTGAAGTATACCTCTGCCAAGAACGTATTACAAGTCTTGCAAAATAGAGCTCTTCCACTCTCCATGATGTAGTACAAGGTGATTGTTTCCTCAAAATCCAAGCTTCCATCGCCGTCCTTGTCCAGCGCTCTAAACATGCTTGGATCAGTAAAAACTGTGTTGTTATCTTTCTTGAGATACTCCACGTATTCATCTAGGTCAATTTGCCCGTCTCTGTTTTCGTCCATTTCATCGAAAATAAATCTGGCATATCGCTTCTTCTCCTCGGGCAGATTTTCATAATAAGTTACAGCAGCCCGGCGAATCCCCTCCATATCTATTTATGCGTGTAATATTTAAGAGGAGGAAAATTTAAGAGGTACGTAGCTTAGATCTACAACTTCAAAACTCCAAAGGGACTTTATATAAATTGAATGAATACCTAATAATTATAATCTATGATTCCGTCTCGTAGTTTGTTTCCGTCGAGTCAACTTATTTGGCTTTTATAAAAGTCAAGTCTCAATTTTGGTATATAATTATACGGACTGAAATTTAAATTAAAATATTTCTGATATGGTGTCCCAACTAGCAAACAAGCCTGAGCACTTTCTTAATTACTCCCACACAAAGTTTATTTTAATATCTTAATTAGATCTAGTTTATATGAAATAAATTTAATTTCACGAAATGGTTATTTTATGAAAATAATAAATTACTGCATGTCATTGGGCTAGAAGGCAAATAAATCAACCGAACGTGTTTTTCACTGAAAAGAAAAATATAAGATTTTGAGTGGAGAAAGTGTTGCTCATTTAAACTTGAGAAAACACTTTTCATTTTGCATATCGATACGTTAGTGTTGCATATTGCTATCTATACGTATATATATATGAAAGAAATTGCATTTCCTAGGAAATGTAGCAGCAACTTCTAACACTACGTACTTATAGCCCAGTGGCCATTGACTATTACAGTCAACAAATCTGATCAAACCATGCAACCCAGCATGTTCTAGTCTCATTATAAAACAATGCCCATAGTTTTTCTTGGTGAAATTTGTGTAGGATTCAATGATCATATAAAAAATTATATGGTTGTTTTTATAAGACATGTTGTTTTGTTCAACTAGACCTCTTATTGAACTTATATTTATACATCCAAACTATAAATATCATGAAAAGACGCTTGTCGTTTTGTTACCTATTACCAATCAATCTCACCGGAGATGGAGATTTGAGGTTGTGGTCCCCTGATGAGGAAAGGAATAGGTCTGACATTTTCTTTTAATTTATATAGACCCACTTTAGACGTTAAAGAAAGTTGTTATCCATTTTTAAACCCCGCACAAAAAAGAAAAAATATAAACAAATCAAAAAATATATTCGAAAGAAAACCAAAAAATAATAGCAGTGAGAAAAGGATTCCAGAGAACCTAGAAAATGACCAAAAAATTATTGAGAAGGTTCAGAAATACAAAGATTAAAATTTGACAGTATATTTTTTACTGATGAGAGCCCTGTTGACAAAAAAAATTCAATTTGAGGAAGAAAAGTTCAAAATCAAATGTTTATGGATTCAATTAAATTTTATTGAAGGTTTAATTGAATTTATGAAGGGTTTGACTGCAATAAAAATTGATTTTTAAGTCAATTTAGGCTTTAATTAGAAGAAATTAAACTTATGGGTCGAATTACAATTTTAAGAGTTGATTTGGTTAAATCAGGAGCTAAATTGAAGAAAGTAAAACTTTGTTGATCAATTGAGGATCTAATTGCATAAATCTAATACCAAGGATCAAATTGAAAAAGACAGCCAACTTCAGGGCTGGCGATTGAATTTGGCAGGGATGCAATTGAATTGATTCTTAAAATCAAAATTGCAATTAAGGACTTGATTGAACAAATCACAAATTGAGAACTGATTTGGATATTAACATGTTTTGGCGACCTTTTCTTTTAAATAAACCGGCGCGTTTTGATCAAAATGACGCTGTTTCATATACTATTTAAAAAAAAAGCACGAAACAATGAACGTCTTCTCCTGGACATGCAGAGGCAGGAAAAGAAGAAGTTTCTCTCCCTTGCAATGCCACTCTCTTTCTCTCCCCCACCCCCCACTTGCCCAAACCCTAAGACAACCCACCCCCCCTCACCTACCATTATGATAAAGATTAGACAGGGGAGCCATGCCTTGCAGGCGGTTGCACAGAGGCCGCCCCAGCCGCCCTACCCTGTCTCCATCATTGGACAAAGGTAGGGTGGCTCCCTCTCCCCTGCCCTTAAAAATAGCAAAAGCTAAGGAGGAGAAAAGGTGGGGAGAAGGAGAAAAAGGGGAGAGGAGAAGTTTTAGAGGGAGAGACAAAGAAAAAAGTGAGGATAGACATAAAGAAAAGAAAAAGGCTTTGAAAGAAAGGGTAGGAGAGTTCGGAGAAGAGGAAAAGATTTTAAAAAGAAAAGGAGAGTAGAAACAGAGAGGAAGAAAAACAAAGAAGCAAGAAACAGAGAGAGAACCAAGGGGACGAGGAGAAGGAGAAAAAAAAGAACAAAAAGGGAAAGAAAAGGAAGAAGTTTGTGTCTTTGCACAGAGAAGAAGAAGAATCACAATAGCTGTCACCAGGCCTCCCAGCGGTTGCCACAGCAACACCGCCTTCAGCCATCACCACCGCCAGATGCACCGCCACCTGCGCCAAGTAACCTTCTCTTACCTGCCACTCCTTTCCTTCCTCACTTGCAGCAAGTTTGCTACATACAGAACATCAATTCATTCTACATGCAACGCTATTAATTAACCATAGTTAGGGTCGGCCACGACCCATTCTATTATGGGTTGAGTCTCAGCCCAGGTTTTGTGTTGGGCCGTCCTCGACCCAGTTTATTATGGGTTGAGACGTGGCTAAGATGTTGTGTGGTCGTCCTCGACCCAGTTCCTATGGGGGCGAGTCACGACCCATTTTCTCACGGGTCCAGTCTTGGCCAGCTGCCTTTGGGGGTAGTCAACACCTAGATGCCTTGTGGCCCGGTCAAGACCTAGTTTCTCTTGGATCCAATCTCGGCTCAGCTACCTTTGGGGCCGGTCAAGACCTCTTTTCTTTGGGGCTGGTGGGACCCAGTTTTGCTTGGGTCTGGACGCGACCCTATTGCCTTTGGAATGGCTAAGGCCCAGTTGCCTTTGGAGCAGCCAAGACCCAGTTCCTTTGGGCAGTCAAGACACAATTTCTTTGAAGGCTGGTCATGACCCAGATTCTCATGGGTCTAGACTCGGCCTAGCTACCTTTGGGGCCGGTTAAGACCCAGTTTCTCATGGGTCTGGACACGACCCTACTCCTTTTTTAGGCCAGCCTCTGTACTGTGTTTTTTAGGTTGAATTGGGCCCAGCCAAGATAGACTCAACCCACAGAATTGGGTTGGGCCCAAACCCAGTAAATTAAATTATATAATATTACATTATATAATTTTATTAAAAAAACAAAAAAAATTCCCAATATCCTTTTGAAAAATTTGTGATTTTCCCGTGTATTTTTCTATCCATTTTGATTAATATTAGTTTGTATTTTTATACTATAAAGATACAAATCCGGTATTAAAATACCTGATTTTCTCCAAAATTGCAAAAACATTTACACAGAAAAAAAAGCATGTTTTGTTTTCTTGCATACGGCCAAGTTTCTTAAAGAAAAAAAAATCATGTCATGTTTTCATACAAGAAAGAATATTTTTTTTAAAAATGTCTTAGCATGCATTTTCGGTTTAATAACAAGTTTATTATAGCTGCGAGAAATAAGCCAATATTTTAAAAATTCCAAAAAAATCATTTTGTTTCCTTTTAATATCTAGAATTATGAACTTACACGTAAGATGTATTTCTAATATTAAAGAAAAATTAGTTCCTTTTTTGCGACGATTAGAATGGTTAGGTTTTACCCTACAAGATAAGAATATCCTCACCAAGGAGAGCTTTTCTCGAACCATAAACAAACCAACAAATAAAAAACACGACAATATCTTAGAATATATCAAACAATCAAACAATAAAGCTTACCTTAGGTAGGGTGTATTTGGGGTGCTAATACCTTTTCTTCACGCAACCAGTCCTCGTACCCGATCTCTGAGACCAGTTAGGGTTTCTAATGACTAAAATACTAGGTGGTGACTCCCATTTCATCCATAGAAAGATAAAGACAAGGAATCATTGTCTTCCCTATTTTCTCGATTTTTTCCAGGATAACAAACTTGAGAGTGGACTAATCACCGCGACGCCACACACGTGCAACAAAGAACATGGCGGTGGAGGTTGGGTTTTTGTCTATTGGTAAATATTATGTCTGATGTTAATTTTATGAACAACTAAGGCAAATTTTATCTATTGTTTTTGTGAAACAATAAAAAAATAAACAAAGAGAAATACGAACATAAGAGAGGAGGAGGCTAGGGTATCATTGATCACTTTATTTTGAAGTTATTTTAACCTAAATATAAAGAGATTATATATAGGCTAAACTAAAAATACTATTCTACCCTTAATAATTGAAACAAAATAAATATATTTCTTAACATCTCCCCTCAAACTCACGATGCGACAACTACAACCATCGAGAGTTTGCCAACTAGAAAACAAAAACAGGAAATGAAATGCGACTTGGTAAAGAAATCTACAATCTAAAAAGAAGAAGAAACAAAAGGCAAAGAAATGGTGTCATGCTTGAGATGATGACGAGTAAGATGGAAATCGATCTCAATGTACTTAGATCATTCATGACAAGCCAAGTTGTGAGCAATTTGAATAGAACTCTTGTTGTCACAATACATAGGAGTAGGATGAGAAATAACCAATGTAACTAAACAATCTCTTTGGTAGTAGATGTCATAACACGATATTCTGCTTTGGTTGAAGATTGAGAAACAATAGATTGTTTATTGTTCTTCCAAAAATAAGAGAATCACATAAAAAGATATAGAAACCAGGAACAATCTTGCGATCTGTGAGATCACTGCTATGATCAACATTAGAGTATGAACACAGCTCTAAGGAAGAGTTGGATGGAAGTAAAAGACTCTAAAAAACTGTACGTCGAAGATATCATAAAATACGAAAAACAACTGCCCAATGAAAGGTAGTATGAGAAGCAACAAATTGACTAACAACATGAACAACATATGCAATATCTGGATGAGTAATAGTGAGATATACCAAGCTCTTAACAATAGTACGATATAAAGTAAGATCTAACAAAAGTAAACCATCAGAGAAGAATACATTGTGTTAACCTTAATGAGTATTTATAGTTTTATTATCAGTAAGTCTAGCCCACTTAAGACTATCGCAACAAATTTTAACTAGGAAGGAAGGTAATCTCTGGGTGAGGAAGCTACCTCAATACCTAAGAATATTAAAGTTACCCTAAATCCTTAATTTGAAACTGTCTAGCCAACTCTATCTTCAAAACTAAAATACCATCAATGTCATCACTAGTAATAATCATGTCATCAACATATAAAGATAAAATGATACGACCTGCAATAATACACTTAAAAAAGAGAGTCGAATCATGACTACTAGAAACAAATCCAAGAGAAGAGATCACAACATAAAATTTCTCAAACCAAGCACGGGGTGTTTGTTTAAGACCATATAACGCTTTCTTGAGCTTATAAACATACCTAGAGTCATGTTAAACACCAGGAAGGGGCGCCATATAAACTTCTTCTTAAAGATCTCCATTCAAGAAGGAATTTTTAACATCAAGTTAAGAGATATGCTACTGACAAAACGAAGGTACGACAATAAGAGCATGAATAGTAGTCATTTTTGCAACAAGGGAAAATATCTCCTCATAATCCATAGTATACTATTGAAAGTATCCTTTTGCAACCAACCTAGCTTTGTATTGCTTAATAGACCCATCAGAATTAGTCTTGATCTTATACACCCAACGACAACCAACAATACTCTTACTAAGAGGTAGAGAAACCAAATCCCAAGTATCTGTCTTATGTAAAGTAGAAAGTTCCTCATCCATAGCTTGTTGCCAAAGAGGATCAAGAATTGCCTCTTTATAGAAAGAGGGGTTAGAGAAACAATGAATAAATGCTAAAAAGGAAGTATAATGTCGAGTTTTGACAAGAGCTCGAGAGGCTGTTTATATATCAAAAAATTCAGAACGATATTTCATTAAATAAACCCAATAATAATGAGTATGATCATCAATTAAAGAAACATAATATCAAGACCCTCCTTTTGTGGCAACAAGGGTCCACATACATCAAAATGATTCAAATCAAATAGGGAAGAAGAAACATAAATACTTTGATTAAAAGGTAAAGTGGAAAATTTCACCAATTTACATCCATTACAATCAGAAATATCACAACTTTGCAAATTTTTTAAAGCTCTTATGGATGCCAAAAATCTCAAATGAGAAGACGACATATGACCTAGACAAGAATGCCATAAATAAAAACTCTCTTAGTGAAAAAAAGAAGAAATAGAGATGATAGAGAGGAGAGAAACAAAACAGAATAGAGAGAAAGAAATAGGGGATAGACGAACGGAGATAAAAAAGAAAGAAAGAGAAACACAGTAGAAGAGAAAGAAGGAAAATATAGGAGAAGAGAAGAACAATAACATCTCTCTCTCTGGTCTCTCTCTCTGCCATTTGAAACAACACCATTGCCACCACAACACCGCCACCTTGAATGACTACATCGCCAACACCATCGCCAGGCCAGCCTCTCTCTTTTCCCCCTCCTCTTTCTTCTTCTTCTTCTCTGGGCGCCCTTCACTGTTCACGTTGCATGTAAATAGTGGAGAGCTTCTCACTATTATTTGGGCTGATCTAGGTCCAACCCAAATCAAAATGGTCAGGTCGGGTCCAGTCCAGTCCAAAACAATTCCAAAAATCCTTTCAAAATTTTTTATGATTTTCCCGTATATTTATCAATTTTAGTTGATATTAGTTTGTATTTTTATACTGTAAACATACAAATCTAGTATTAAAATGCTCGGTTTTCTCCAAAATGTTGCAAAAAAATTATATGGAAAAAAAACAAAAAAAATATTTTTTGTTTTCATGCATACGGCCAAGTCTCTCAAATATAGAAAATTTCATATTAAGTTTTCATAGAACAAAAATTCAAAAATATGTATTAGCATGCATTTTAGCTTTAATTACTAGTTCATTAAAGTTCGAGAACTAGGTCAATATTTAAAAAATAACAAAAAAACTATTTTGTCTTCTTTTAATATCAAGGGTCACAAACTTATACGTAAGACGTATTCCTGATATTAAAAAGATAGTTCTTTTTTTATCGACATTAGAATGGTTAAGATTTATGCGATGAGATAAGGATCTTCTCACTGAGTAGAACTTTTCTTAAACCATATACGGACCAACAATTAGAAAACATGATAATACCTTAGTTTATATCAAACAATCTAACAATGCAGCTTATCTTAGGTAGGGTGTATTTGGGGTGCTAATACCTTCCCTTTACGCAACCAGTCCTCATACCCGATCTCTGAAACCAGTTAGGGTTCCTAGTGTCCAAAATACTAGGTGGCGGCTCCTATTCCCTCATTCCACTAATAAAAGATAAGAATTCCTTGTCTTCTCTATTTTCCTGATTTTCCAGATAATACTGAGAGTGGAATATCATCGTGACATCGCGCATATAAGATAAAGAGAACTAACACCTACTAAGGGCATACGAGTGCCATAAATAGTCATAATAGGAATAGAGGGCGAAGGGGACACAAAAGTAAAAGATGAAGAATTTGGAGATATATGATGTGAAGCGCCAGAATCCAATACCCATTTAGAATGTGACGTATCTAAGGAACTATGAGGCAATTGACCTACAAAGAAGAAGCGGACATTGCTTGTGGATGTAAGGAGAGAAACTTCTGAAATTGCTCAGCCAAAGTAATAAGATCGATGATAGAACTTGATGAAGCTACTATTATAGTATTGGGTGTGGTGGTTTATAATCCTAAGGTGGTCTATGAGCATTAGCTTGTGACTGGCTGTCAGGCTTCCAAGCTTGATTTTGTCATCTCAATTTAGGACACTAAGCCTTCCAATGATCTTTCTGCTTATAAAAATTGCACTTGTCGAAGGCAACCCTTGTGTAAGGCTTATTCTAATGATTAGAGAATGACTTAAAGGGTACTGCTATTACAAAAAGGATTCAAAGCAGAAAGAATTCTCTTTTTAGAATAAGACTGAAGTCGTATTTCTTCAGCTAATAACTCACTGACAATATAGTTAACAGAAGGCAATGGAGAATAATGCAAAATTGAACCTCTAAGTCCTTCAAAATAACTGCGAAGTGTGGTTAAAAAGTGTACTAATCATTGTTGCTCTCTACGATCAATATAGGCACCACATGCCTTTAATTCTGTTGATTCTGTAAGAGTCAATTAATCTCAAAGATTTGTCATACCAAAATAAAACTCTTGAATACTCATATTCTTCTGATGAAGAGCTTGTATGTCATTCTCTAATTGATACTATTTTGTAAAATTTGATTGCATGAATAACCTTTGCAAATGATCCCAAACCTCCTTTATTGTCTTATACCTCACCAATTGCGTACGTATGAAATGCTCAACATAATTGTTAATCCAAGTAATAATCTTTGCATTGTTTGCTTCCCATGCATCTATCAAAGCAGCATACCCCTCATCAGTATTCCTAGGTATCACATAAGTTCCACTAATATATCCCCACATTTTTTTACCCTTAAAAACATTTATCATTACATAACTCCAATACGAATAATTATTTTATCGAACCTCACACTTGTCGCACATGTGCGAACGTCGCAGCGATTTCTCCATTCTATCCATATTTATCTAGGTAATCAGGAAAATAGGGCAGACAAGGGTTTCTTGTCGTTTATCATTGGAGAGAGGAAATGGGAGTCATCACCTAGTATTTGGTCTCTAGGAATCCTAATTGGTCTCAAAGATCAGGTATGGGGACTGGTTACGTAAAGGGAAGGTATTAGCACCCCAAATACGCCCTACCTAAGGTAAGCTACACTGTGCGATTTTCTGATAAAAGCTAAGGTATTGTCGTGTTTTCTAGTTGTTGGTCTATCTAAGGTTTAAGAAAAGTCCTCCT
>Ga0307513_10008645_pt1 | contig 12973 bp, 15 predicted proteins | sample 15_EM_MG_FD_202174 | JGI IMG/M metagenome (GOLD analysis project Ga0307513, IMG submission 202174) | Populus trichocarpa ectomycorrhiza microbial communities from riparian zone in the Pacific Northwest, United States - 15_EM | ecosystem: Host-associated > Plants > Roots > Unclassified | place...
GGGAGTTCGATTTGCTGTATGGGTGATGATGATGCGACCTCGACAGCTTGCGCTGGACGCAGACTGCTCTTCGCAAATTACAGGCGCGTATTATTTACTTTCGAATACCATTTTAATCCTGATGTTTGAATAGCTACAGCCTTCTCCGTGTCGTGCCACCCAACTTGCAGCACAACCACATTCCGTTGCACTTTCGTTGTCCTTATCAACGCAGGTCTCGCTGGTGTCTCGCCAGAGAATTCCATTTGCGTTCCTCCCAGACGAAAGACCTACCCGCCACCGATGCTCCAAGTCGGCAAGAGCAGCGTCCAATGTCTCTGCAGCTCCTCGCAGATGGTTGGTTGGCTCCGAGTCCTAACTCGGCGTACTGCTGTCAGGTCGAATGGCACTTTAGGGGCAAGATTTCGGCCTGGCTCGCCGAGCAGAGATTGCTGAGCGGGTCGGCTGACACCTTTCCTCTGAAAGTTCCCTCCTCCGCTTATTTGTTTACTTGGGTAGAGGAGGTCGCGCGCTCTGCACATCTTTTGGCGGTTGAGGTTCGTTTATTTTTCGACTGCCCCCCTCAACCTTTGATACAAATGCGACCCTATGTCTAACCGGCAAGAAGGAGGGAGAGACCCGACTGATGGAGGTGGCCATGCAGGTACGTCGCCGCCCTCCGTCTGCCCTCCGCTCCTAACGTACCCCGCTTCCACGTTCATAGCACCGCGAAGCCACCTGCCATCCCTGCCTCTTCGACAGCGTCGAGTACGGTCCGCCCTACGCCACCGACAAACGCCTCATCCAGAACTCGGGCACAACGACCGTCCCGATAACCTGTCAGAAAACACGATGGAGAAGCAGTCAAGGATCTTGATTTTCAGTCGAATGAGTTAGGCGTTGGACTACTTGGAGGATTTTTGTCTGTTTAGATGGTACGGTGAGTATTTCTCGACCAGCTTCAAATGAGCTCCAATTCAAAATTTGTGCGATCAAGACTTTCCCTTCATCCACTATCCCATATCTTTGTTCGTGGCTAATTTTTATTTTAGCTTTCGTCAGAAATCATTACTACTCCCAGTGATTTAGGAATGCGGACAATTGTGGTAACATGATTTAGAACGCCGCTCCGGGTTTGCATACATTAGTTGTGCTGTGTGCAGTGGTGTAGGCGGACTACGTGCACTCGGGGATACTGTCCGGTTCATTCACCCTGTCCCAGGGTACCAACCACTCCATGAGATGCTCGAGGTTGAGGGTGGATAATCCAACCTCGTCAAGTCCAACACCGAAAGACAGCGACTCACAGGCGATGCAGCATCTTTCTGCACTGCGAGCTGGGAGATAAAGAGCACGGTAGGAAGGAATGGTTCCGGTCAAATAAGAAACAATATATCAGCCCTTGTCACCAACGCGTCCAATAAATTCAGAAAGCAGAATCCAACGAACGAAAAGCTCCAAGAAAATCACTATTAAACAAATTTGCACTTATCTATTGCTCAACCCCAACGCAGTCGTCAACCCAATTCCACCGCGCAAATCCTTCGCATGACAAAGGCGCATTGGCAAGTCGCGTTCGTCATTGGCGACGCCGGTTTTTGTCATACTAACATGTGTTACAAACAAGAAAAGAAGGAACGAGTGCTATCAATTCCGAGAGACTCGGAGAGAGTGTGGGGAGATATAGGAATGGTGGGATGAAGATTGCGTTACTGATCATCATCGAACATAGGGCACCGAGAGCATTCGCGAAAATGGATCTCAGTGGGCCTCGTTGTCCGCAGCGTGGTGAGGTAGCAGGAGAAACGACGGTGTGTGGGGTGCACGGAGGGAGGTTGGTCCAGAATGATACCAGCCTGCCACGTCATCATCACCATCGTCAATGGCAAAGAGTTATGGAAGGTGCGACAGAGCCAGAGTAGCAGTGAACGTCAAACGCGGCTCAGCGGAAAAATAACACCGGTAATTGAGATAACACGTTAGCGCCATCCTTCACGCACCCAACGACGACGACGATGTCTGGAGTACCCTCTCCTCGCCCTCAGGAACGCTAATCTCTAACGAAAACGCCGATCTGCATTGCTCGAACAGAAGTGCTTCATCAGCACATACAATTACCGCCCAGGTAGATGGAGCCACGAAGTAGGGGGGATCGACGCCATTCCTCGCCCAGTCGCCTGGTTCCTGCGGGGTGTTATCCTCATCTCCGTCGTCAGGGTCGTCATAATCATATATCGCATCGAATTCGCGATGGTCCAATCGAGAAAGGAGCTGGAGCTTTACGAGCGGATGCTGTTGCTGTAAACGACGGGAGACGAAGATTTCGGCGGTCAGTATCGAGGAGGCGGAGGAGCGGCAAGTGAGGTTGAGTGAAAGCCTACGAATGGAGGGGCGTGTTCGTCTTCTATGTAGTAGAAAGTGGTTGTGTGAGTAAAGCTTCGAACACCACCAAAAAAACAAAAACAAAAGGCCGAAAAAACTCCAACACACCTATCACTTTACCCCATCCCAGACGTCAACCCAATCTCACGACGTAAAATTTTCCCATCACGATAGCGTACCTGCGTCATCGACGTATTTCTTTCGTCTTTGGGAATGCCGGTTTTGATTTGGTTTTGATCATGAGACACTGAATGCGAGGAAGGAAGGAATAGCGTTAGTACAGGTTCTGATTTATAAGGCAGTGAAAGATCAGAAAGCAGGAACGAAAGAAGGAAGGAGGAGACAGTGGTCAGGAGGTAACGCGAACTTGAACTGAGTAAAGAATACATACTGACCGAAACAACGCTCAGTATACTCCCGGCCTCCTATCCAGGGGCGTCGCCGATCGAGACACCGGTAAGAGAACCTCGAGCCAAGGGATAATGACGAATGTTGGACCGTCAGATGTCTGTTCAATAAAAACAGCTTAATCAGTCAAAACCGATTCCGAAAACACTATTAAAAAAACCCCATGGTAACGGTGGATGGAGAAATAGTACCAGGTCACCAATACCCTCCCTTACCCAATTCCTCCACCGCATATCCATCCCAAACGCCGTCCAACTTTCACGCCTCGTTCATCCCGCACGCAGTTCCAGAAGAAGGTTTTTTAATTCTTGGCGAGCGAGTGATGGTTGGATCGTTGGAATGGAGGTAGGATGTGTCGCCATCCGATGTGAATTCAGTGGATGAGCGGGAACTAGGGTGGGTCACGGTTGAGATGGAGGGTAGGAAGGAGGAAATGACGAGGAAAAGGGGTATGAACCCTGGGCGTCATGCATATCCGAGCTGGGGTGGCTTCTGGGCGAGGATTATGGTTGAGGATGAAGCGATAGAAGCGAGCCAAGAATATTCGAAAGGTGAGAGAAGTTGGCCATGGCAGACGAGTGGGGTGGTTGAAAGAATTGTACATAGTGAAAGTCGGTGTGGAGGACGAAGACAGGTGATGACGTGAGTTGATTGCCAGTAGTATTGGGTCATCATCAAACAAAGGCACCGATAACCAATGCCAGGTAGGCGCTTGTTCGTGGCAGGAGTGACGACAGTGTGTAGGCTGTAAGCTATGGCCTAGGATGGCACCAGCCACGTCGCCGCCATCTTCAAAAAGTTGATCCAAACCAGGGGCCTGTTTTCCGTTGGTGGTGAGTGGCAAGGGTGCTCAGAGATCTTTATGAACCCGGGACTAATGGGCTTAGTAGGTTTAGCGACGGGTGGAAACGATTCGATGAAGATGGGGTAAGTCAACACCGTTCGTCATGATCACTCATTGGCAGCGACGAATCCCATCGTATTTTAAAAGACTCAAGAATGGCATGCTTCTCACGGCTTCTTTCAGGGGATGGTACAGTGGCAAATTGGCCTTGGTCGTTGAATCTGAGAGAGAGTCGGCCATACACAAAGGTGCAGTGGCCACGGTTACTCTGGCCAAGGATGTAGCTACAGATGCGCATTGCGATAAGCCAGTAGTCTCGAACGCGAGACTGCAGCCAAGCAAGTGCAACGTCTGAATCACCTGAATGATTGATGGCATCAAAGGCATGTCAGCATTACATATGCGTGTTCCTCTCCGAAGCCACTTCATGATACAGTTTGGATACAGTGCACAAGGTATGTCCATATGCTCTTCTACAGTTGGAGAATAAACACGGAAATTAAATTTTAGGCAAAAAACTGGAACCAGCTAAACGAAGTTGGCTACATTATCTCAAAATAAACGCGTAGACGGGCGTTTGAGGACAGATGTCGATGTCGACCTGGAGAACGACTCGGAGGTGCTGGAGAGAGAGAGTATGGCGGCGATATCGAGGCTGCAGAGTCCCTTTCGAGAAGTCATCCGGCTTCCTTGTTCTCTTCCAGAACTCCAAACTTATCCAAATTCATCTTCCCCGTGAATTCGTCCCTCGATAACCCCTTTTATCACACTGGTGATCATGATCGTTTTGAATAGATGATCGGAAGTAAATTTATCAGCTTTCCAAGATCGTTTTCCCAAACCCAACCGGAACCCCAGAGAAACCTCAGATAAGTACACGGTGGTGGCAGGCAGACAGACCAGCTCGCCGACACCCTCATTACCCTACTTCTCCACCAGCTACTTATCCCAAACTCTCCGCTGGTCCTCACTCGTTCATCCACACACAGATCTAGGCGCATGGCCTTGATTGCGGTAATGAGGTTATGGGTTCGATGAGAGAGATGGAGGTGAATAACGAAGCTTCGGTATCGCCGTCGAATGAAGATATTGATCAGTTTGGATGAGGTAGTGGATGAGCGGGAATTTGGAAGTGTCGGATAGCCGAGAAAAAGTAGGTAGATTGCGAGGACAGGGAGGTATAGACCCTGAGCATCATTCATGTCCAAGCTGAGGTGGGTTTGGACGGTTGAAGTTGAAGGGATACGGAAGCGAAATAAGCAATGTGGTGTGTGTGTATTGCCCAGTGTATTTTTGAAGGAACACGGACGAAATCGACGGCGTTGTACGCTGCGATGGAATGGAGGAAGATGACATGTCCGTGGAACCAAGGTGCCGTGAATATCCTAGCTGCGTCATCATCATCTTGCGGGATGTGCACGCCACCGCTGGTATAATAATTAATTTGCTAAGCAGGTGGTAGTCGTTGGGGTGCGCTGAAGTGATCGACAAAGAGTCGATCGCTCCACGGGGCGAAGGACGATGGGATGGCGGATGAACCCCCCATCCGCTCCTCCTCCTCTACCTGGTGCCTGCATGCAATTAATTGCTGATGAGTCTGAAGAAAGGTGTGGGTGGGTGGGGAGAGAAAAACTTGACTTAGCCTGAGAGGAGGCGCGAGTGACGACGCGAGGGAATAAGATGAATTAGTGAGTAAAGGATTACAAGGGATAGTTTTAGTTAAGACGAAAGGCAGTGCGCTGGCGCTGTCCCCAAGAAGAAACACCATGTGACTTGTCACTTGTGTGTTTTCCAACATCGTCAATTCCAGAGAATTATGGAAGGGAGAACATAGAAATGAGCAGGTGCTACTCGTCGGGAGTCTTTCTTCCATCGAGGAACAGTTGTGCATTGGGTCTACAGTCGAAAGAGTCTCAGTCAGGCGATACGTTTGGCGCTGATGAAACTAGCTACAGACTTGAGGTATGTGCATGAAGCTTTGAAGAAGTGTTCAACAAGCCACGGGCGCTATGGGCCTGAAGGTGGCTTATGCACTGAGTTCAAACTATGCACACTGACTATAGGGAATAATATATTTTTGACTGTCTAGATGCATCCGCTTTTTTAATAAGTAGTTTACGAATAGGTTCAAATTAAATATATTCATAAAATTTGCTTAACGCGCAGGCGAACTACCTGCCGTTGCGTATTCCCCGGCGAGAAAAGCTGGAAATGGCGTCCAACCAGTCTCCTTCAGTCAACTGCGGAAAAAGCTTGTTTAAAAAGTGCAGCTCGGCGGTCTGTGTCCCCCACAAGAAGAAGCCACTTGTTCTGGGAAGGCAGAAATTTTTAGAAAAGCGAGGACGACATTAGCCGCAACTCACCTGCGCTCGGACGTTCTGACGATGAGCTCAACAGGAGGAACACCTATCTGAGAGCAAAACGTCCTCTGGCTAATTATGTCCTCAGTGACCTCCTCCCCTCGAGCTATCACACTCCGGAGTGAATGCACAATTTCATTGCGACCGCCATAATCCACTGCAATCTGAAGAAATAATCACGAATATTTGCTCGTTGTCTCTTCCAAAAGTTTAATTGCGTCCAGCAGCCCTTGTGGAAGTCCTTTCTGGCACCCCACGACGCGAATGCGTATTTGGAATAGGTGTACCGACCCACTGAAGGCAAGGCTCTTAAAGTGAATGGCCATCAAGCGGAAGAGGCCATCGACCTCCTCTTTGGAGCGCTCCAAGTTCTCAGTTGAAAACGCCCATACGGTGGAATATCGAGGCCCGGGACCTGGGTGGGCATTTGCGAATGTATTTGGCATAAAACGCAGCCACCATTCGATGATATTTCTTGCGGTTTGTGCTCCGCGTTGGTGCCCAACTATGGCTGGCTGACCCATGCCCTGTGCATACCGTCGATTTCCATCCATGACGAAACCTACTGTAAAGATGACATTAATATAGAATATAATAGAATAACTAAGGCATCGAAGTTACTATGGCGTGGTATTTTATTTCTTCACCACCGAATATAATATTATAATGCTCTCCTTGATTTGTGTTTTCCAGCGAGCAGCGGTGTCCAGAATACTTCGCCACATGGTATTAGCGATTAGCCCAGTTAACTCTGCAGAAAGGCAGATCCAAGGTGCGATCCAGGCCACAGACCAGCGGCCTTGGGGCCTTGGGAAGAGCTCAACAACTGTGCCCGTAAAATGCGGACGAGAAGACGTTGCAGGAAAGTTCCTCCTTGCTTCCGGGAGTCGAGCCAGTCTACGTACGAAGGCAGTTCAGCCTCGATGTTTCTTGCATTCAAATTTTCGACGCCTGCAGTAGACTTGGAATAAACTGGCTAGTCGAAAACAGTGTCCATAGAGTGGATACTTTGCAGGGAGGACTAGGGAGAATGAACGTAAGCACTTGATATTAGTATTATAATCCTTGTTGAAAGAATCAAAATGAGCCGTGCACTATGAAATCCGGCCTGAACTGAGGCTGTAGAATGAGGACAAGACAGATAAATCCACGCGGCGGTAGCCACATCATCATCGGGTAGAAAAACCAAAGCGCAGCAATCAGGATCTTCTGAATTGCCTGCCGCCACCATGTACTCAGCAGCTTGAGCTGGTACCATGGTACTGGTCGCGAACTCGCTGGGGAAGCAAGTCGAATCTGATCATGAGCCCAGCTGTATAAAAAAATCTGCTGGTGCAATTCATTTTTGCAGTCATAGGCCCCGTTTCTATGCTTTGAAAAACTGAGCGAATGAATTTGAGTGAGTGTCCCGAGTCTAGGACGTCCAGGTGTTTGTCCAATAATATCAGGAAGGATTCGTAGTCTTTACTTATAACCTCCTCGTAGACACCGATGCGCATCCCCACATAGGCGTCTTCGAGTACGATAGCATCCTTTGCTCGGCTCGAAAGGCTATGAAACATGTCGTGGATGAGTACTAACGTCCAAGAAAATATCTTGAGTATGGGACGCACGGTCGTCCAAAACGCGTCTGAAAAGCGATGACAGCCCAAATGAATGTGCACATGGTGTAGGCAATCAGATTATCCATATACCCATTTGTTTCGATATCGACAAAAATCCCTAGCTCCTTGCGCGTCTTCTCGGTTATTACCCCGTGAGGGTGGCGGTATAGCCAGCCCCCAATTTTCTTCTTTTCATTCTCGGTGCCGTTATGTGCTAGCTCGGCCAAGAGGAGTATGTGGGCTATTGGGCAGTGGTAGGATTCAAGGTGGCATTTAGCCTGGAAACGAACTTTATACAGTCAAACCCCTTATATGGCATACCTCTCAAAAGGCATACACCCCTATAAGGCATAGGGACCATAGGGTTGGGCTGCCACCAAAGTTCAAACCTAGGTTTTACACCAAAATCGACCTCTCACAACGCATAACCTCGCATAAGGCATAGCGCGGACCGTCCACTGAGGGGTATCCCTTATGAGGGGTTCGACTGTACAACATTATGGGAGACAGCGAGAAGAATGTGTAGCGCCCGCCGAAGCATAATTATAGGCTTGTACGGCACGTGTCTCACTTGCCGGACAGCGGCTTCCGAAATTGGAAGGTCGCATGATCTATTCAAACTCTGTTCACTACCGAACAGCAGTCAGAGTCACCAGTATGATTCGCAGGCGCACACTTCTCTACGTTTTGGCATTCACCAGAAAAAACTGGAATTTTTTTTTGGAAGTCGCAGGGCCTAGGCCCACCAAAATATCAAGGGCTTTTTGCCAGTTCGGGAGGACCGACTTCACAAATTCCAGATAAAGGTCCAGACACAAAACCATAAATTTGGCGTTTTGGGACATAACTCTGTTTGCAGTAGTGCCTGGGCTCGTGACGTGGCTTTATTGATATTTGGGTCCCAAGAGAATCAGGGACAACATTTTCCTCGACGCAAGCTCTCGAAGCCGATTCAATATTCACTTGATATTCACAATGTTGAATCTCATCCTCCTGCCTTTGGTCCTTGGACTAGTGCAATATCGTGTCGTTGCTCAACAACTTGCAGCATGCACTTTGACTGGGTATGACTGGGTAGCAAACACATCCTTTATCTTTGGCAATCGCATGCGGCGCTGATTCAGATTTTCGAAGATGTATAATTCCTTGCAGCAGGATCCTTGCAGCATAGCCATGAAAATTGGTGGAGTTTGCAATGGAGGAAGTAAGTCATTTATATTACTTCTTAAAACAACTACTTCATCGTTGGATATAGCATTCACCTTTTACCCGTTGCTCTCCGGACAATATTACAGTGGGCCTGACCCCCCGACCCCGTGTGCATGCAATACTGTCTTCTATTCTCTCCTTGCTGCTTGCTCGATATGTCAAGGCAACCAGTACACGAAGTGAGGAACTACTCTATTCTATACGCTGCTTTATCTTGACTTCACCGCAGGTTTTCGATTATGGCGACCAACTGCACAGCCATTTACTCACAACAGTGCGCATGCAAGCTTCCTCTCCCACTTTCTCTTTTGACCATTATTTAGATACCCCGCAATCATCCCAGGAGACACCGCCGTGCCACACTACGCCTATCTTGATGTTGAAGTGTGTCTTGATCCCGCCGAGTTCACATCGACATGACTCTAATACCTGTCTTTGTAGACCTATGATACCTTCGATGTGGTAGCCGCTAAAGCAGCAGGTGAATAACGTATTGTGATGTCGTTCATCAAGTCTTGACAAAAGGTACAGGTGGACCTGAGTCAACCAGTCCCCCCAGATCGACTTACTATCCTACTTCAACCACATCAACCACATCGAGCACAATCGCGACTACGGGGCCGGCACAGAGTAGCTCCACAGTTCCAGCAACAACTGCCAAAAAGAAAAATGTTGGAGCGATTGCTGGAGGTGTCATCGGTGCCGTTGCATTCTTCGCAATATTAGGGATACTGGTTTTCATCTGTCTACGACGCAAACCTGCCCCTCCCCTCCCTATGCCCCAGCAGATTACAATGGATGTTGGTTATTCCCAGAATCCCTACACTAACAACAGCATGGCCACGAATTCAATGAATTCGGGGCGTCCACCACAGTACTTTGGAACTCCAGAAGTGTGACAAGGAACTTTCTCCATGGTTTCTCATCGGCGTAGCCTTTGCATCCAAGGCTCTAACATCGAGAGGTCATTCAGCAGGTGCTCCTGACAACTTGCGGCAATTTCCACATCTAAACCATCGCCATCGTTCTTTTCTTTCTGTACCTGAGTAGTTTTACATAGTTACATCTTATGATTTAGTGATGATAAACGCAATGTTGTCCAAGCGATATAACCTAACGTGCACCTCACAGCATCCCACGGTGACCCTGCGACATAATATCTATCGAGTATTGTTGATGCCCACCTTGGCAGCAGCCTTTTTAGAGCTGGCCCACAATATCTTGGGTACCAGTATTTTAAAATCACGTACAAGACCACAATCGCCAAGAATAGGCAACCAGTGAACGGGAGCAACTTCGGGGTGATACGAAACATCGCCTTGCGCGATGTACATCAGAGGTTGCTCTTCTTGACTGAATTTATCAACTACGAGGCTAACGATATCCCTTAGCTCTCGTGTCCACTGCCGCATCGTATAAACCAACGTACCTCCCTTGTTCACTACAGAAATGAAAGCGCCGATGAGCTCCACGAGATGGGAAGATAATAAATAATACGCTGCGATGATGAATACATGGAGGATATTCTCAGAGTTCTCCGTCATGAATCACAAGTACCCACTTCGCTCTTTCCGACGCAGTCGAGGTAAGTCGCGACTTCTCATGAGTACGAGCAGGCCGAATGATGAATTCTCTCAGCTCTCATGTATGGCGCATCATATAAACCAACCTACCTGTCCTGTTTACCACAGGGAAACGACCTCGCCAGCGGGATCTACGAGGAGTGAGGGTGATGGATATGGCCGGTACTGTACGATGTGGTGAGGTCCAGGTCGCCATGCCCACCTCTTCATGATGGTCGGTCAAGTTGAGGTACCCTTCCTCTTACCTCCTTGACTACGATGAGAGTTATTGATGGAGGCCACGGCTCCTATATGTGGCGTATCATATAAACTTACTTAGGTTCCCTGTAATGACAGCACCAATGGGATCTACAAGGGTGGAAGGTGATTAATAACGAGACGAAATGAGTACGTGGGGGATATTATGAGAGGTCAGGATGATCAAACCTACCTGAATCCGAGCTCGCGATCATCGCCGCAGTTGAAGTACATTTGCCACGGGCACAGGAGAATCGCCATGACAGGAGCGTGCCAAGCGTGCAGGAGCGTTCCATAGCCTAGCGTGCCAACGTGAGTAGTGTGCATGTGTGGGTTAGTAGCGTGCACCGCCAGGCGTGTCATTCAACCTAGCATGCATGTTTAATCGGGTTGCGTGCAGTCTTAAATCAGTAGCGTGCAGTATACATATTATGTTATTTGGGTGAAAGTAATACTACCAATGGTATCGAAACGAGCAGTGCCAGAGATTTGATATAGCATCGCACTTTTGCTGCTTAAGCACAGCACCACAGCTGCAAGGCTCGTAGAGCTGCTTGTAAATTCCTTTAGGTGTCGTTTGGGGCTGAACAATGAGGTTGAAGGTATGGTTGTCGCATTCAATAATTCCCATATGTCGTCTTGATGACTTCTTTCCTTTTTTCCATGATTCAGCATGCTCTCTCCTCGATGATCTCTTCCATTGACATGAACGGCCCAGTGAACACTAAGTTTGATGTTTCTTCAACTTCCCGCAATGAAAGTCCTCGAAATTACCATCCGGCCAAACATTCCAGTCCTCTGTTACCCGTACTGATAACAGTCGAATTTGGAGTACTGGGCTTAGGCAGAACAGTTATGGTCATTAATTTCGGCTCCGCAAGACTGAATGGTATGTACTTTCCATCTGGCATACGCTTGTAGTATTTTTCTTCTTTTAAGAGCAGCGAGGAATCATCGGCTTTTAATTAATTCAAGTCAGTATTGATTATATTTTGATGGAATGAAACTCACTACTAGCTTCACAGAACTATCAAGCTTATCGTATTGTGGTGAGGCGGGTGAGGGGCGGTCGTTGCGTTGCTCGTGGACTCGACGTAATGTGGATAGAGGCCGTAAAATAGATGATTGTTGCGCGTAATGAAAAGAATTGAGTGTAGTACGTACTGCTTGTGTTTGCATGGTGAATATGGAGTCCGGCTTCTAGGGAGATCGCCTCCTGGTTGTAGGATTGGGGATTGGGGATAGCCTCTTGGATCTGTAACTGGCAGGAAGTCTTCGTTCGAGAGCGGCTCTAATGGCAGTATTACTGGAGGGTATATAAAGAAGTCAACACAACTTACCATTGTCGTTCATTCCATGTTGACACGCGGTCTCCATTTCTTCATTAGACGAATACAGTCCTCTGAATATCAGAGAATATCCCACAACAGAACCAACAGCAACGTCCACACACGCTCCACCTTTTTCAGCGGTGCTTCTGACATCCAAATAACGGGAACACCGACTTTCAACACCATCGTCGATGGGGTTGCCGTCAAGAGTTGCGAGTATGGGCCTGGACCTATCGACGACCTCGAGTTCGGGACCAGACTTTTTCCTGGTCAATGGCCTACAGTGCACCGGGACCAGAGTTACCGCTCGAGATATGAATGCCAATGATTAGGGATGCTCATTCAGTTTTCCAAATACTGTGCAACACCAGCTCCATCAAATCCCTCCATACAAGAATTAGGGAATAGAGTGAAGGCGGTTGAATGGTGGTTCGCATGCTGCATCCACAGCCGAAACCTCCGCTACAAGGAGATAGATACCAATAGGTAGAGGGCTCAAAAAATGGAGTTTGGAGAGAGTAAATTGCCCATTAGGAAGGGTGATGAGCGATATGTGGGGAAAGATAAGTTTATACAAACAAAGCGACAATCAATACTGAGAGCCCCATAATCATGATCGCCATTGTTCCAAATACTTTTACAACGATATTGTCTCCGAGCCATGCAGCACAGACTAGGGCAACACCGGCAGTCATGCCTGATGCGATGACCAAGAGAAGGGGCGCAGCAAGGAAGCATATTGTTATCCGGAATTTGATGCGTTGTTTGGCGAGAGTCTGGGGGTTGGGTCAGCATGCATGAACAAAGAGAAGGGAGTAGGAAGTGGACAAGAAAAAGAGGGGAAGAAAAGAGGAGACACACCCGGACAGAAGGTGGCTGGATGTCTGAAAGGACAAACATGGTGGCCACGCCTAGACACAACCCTAAAGCGCTCAATAAAAGTGTGAATAACATGGTTATATACGGAACTGCACGGTCCCATCGAAGCATTCCTGTGGGTGGGGAGGTAGTGATTAATGTTGTTATTGCCCTTTAA
>Ga0307513_10008646_pt1 | contig 12972 bp, 19 predicted proteins | sample 15_EM_MG_FD_202174 | JGI IMG/M metagenome (GOLD analysis project Ga0307513, IMG submission 202174) | Populus trichocarpa ectomycorrhiza microbial communities from riparian zone in the Pacific Northwest, United States - 15_EM | ecosystem: Host-associated > Plants > Roots > Unclassified | place...
TTGAAGCATTTCCAGACTCGATGACCTCAACAACTCCAGGCCGCAGGGGCTCGATTGAGGGAACGTGGTTAGCGAGGATACCCATGTCTCCGGTGGCAGCTGAGATGTTGACCTGGGTCACATCTGCGGAAGTGAAGATTGCCTGGTTTCTAGCTTAGAAACCCTTGACACGGAGGTTGGAAAAGTCGACGCGAACCTGGTGAGGAAGAACGAGCGATAGTTTTATCTTGTCGGCAACCTCCGCATAGCCACGACGTCCCAATGGGACAGATTTTGGTGCGCGTCGAGCAGCTGAGGAAAGGAGTCGGAGGGCGGACATTATTGGTGGTAGAGGATGGCTTTCGGAAACGTCCGGATGTAGCTTCCACTTCCGCATGCGCGTCAAGTTCAAATTCGCTGGCGAGTCCTGCCTCAGGGAGCCTCCAAAAAATATCTACATCCGCATTACTGATATAATACCAAGTCTTCGCCATGGTTTCTGCCCAGGAAGCAGTCCTGGCTCCTCCATCCCTCGTTCACCCGGGGATGATTCGTGAAAAAGTGGGTGGTAAGAAACATCCTCACGTGCGGTCTATATCCCTCAGAAGATCGTAGTCGATCTCCTCGCCCACTACCGAGCCGGATTTATAGGCTGGATGGGGCTGAAAAAAATTCCGTATTCGTGTTGCGTATCTCAGCAGAGCTCCTACAGTAACCACCCGGTTCCTGTGAAAGCCCAATTGTCATGGATAATGACAGGGAATTGATATTCATGCATTGGCTGTCTCTTGATTGTACAATCACGGTCAGAAATCAACTTAGTCGCGTCCTTCATCTTCCTCTTCATCCCCACTTTCGTCTTCACCTTCGTCTTCACTTTCATCTTCATCTTCACCACCAGAACCCTCCTGATTCTTGCTACCCTCATCGCCATCCCCTTTGGCAGAAGGGGGTCCTGTTAGACTCGGTTCCGCCATCACCGCATCAAGCACATCGCCTTTCGTAAGAGGATCATTTCGAGACCCTTCCGCACCCTTCTCGAACAACTTAGAGAGCAAATGCCTCATCTTCGATAACTCGTCCTGTACGGATCCGAGCTGCCCCTCAACGGCCTTCAACCTTTCCTCCGTCGAAACCTTGGACTCTTCAACCTTCTGGATGACCCTCACGAGTGTGTGCTTTCTGGTGTGGGTATTGTTGAACGCAAGACAGTTGTACTCGCAATCAGCACAGACAAATTTCTCCTCTATACAAAAGACGCAGATGAGCGGGGGTAGACGTAAAGGGAATTCCGCGAAAGCTTACTTGTACAGTCGACACAGTACCAGCAAGGCAATGATATCACCTTCTGACAGTGAATACACTGAGGCATTGGTTTCTGCTTCGTCTTGAGCTCTGAAAGGGTCTGCCGTGCGGCTTCGAGGGCCTCCTTAGCATTCTTCTCCGTCCTTGCAGTGTCGCGGTCGAAAAGGATGCGGTGAACCTTCAACATGTTATGATTCGGCGTGTGCGGAGTCTTCAAGCCCGGCCGACTCTCAAGTGTAACCACGGAATTAAGACACTCGGATTCCGAGCAGAAGTCTACTGTTGTCTTGTCGTGACAATCCATACAAAGGACTCGCGATCCTCCGAGGGCAGCATCACAGGAATCACAGTCGTTGTTACTGCATTCATTTGAGTGAGCGGCATCCAGAAACCCTGCAAGAAACTGTCAACGCACTGGATTATAACCTTGCTCAGCTTGATCCTAATCAACGAGGCGTAGAACCGCGCATCAATTTCATAAAACGAAGAGAGGAGGTTGCTATATTCATCCGATTCGTCGTCGTCGAGCTCCTTCCCATAGTATTCGTCCCTGATCGCCAGCTGCATATAACGTTTCCCATCCTTGATACGCTTGAGAATATACGAAGGCGACCACGAGTCCCGTCGAATGCGATCCAGAATAACCGTCGTTGCGAATTTCCACCGCGCTTTCGCGTCAACTGTAGATGGTGCGGGGTAGAGGCGGACAAATTCTGGGTTGCGTTTGAACACGAACTCTCCTGAAGTACCATCCGATATCGTCATGGTTCCCCTAAGGGAGTTCTCCTCTGGGTCAAAGTGCCCCTTCATGCTGATATCCAGCCACGTAGACGCATAGGTCATCTTCAGATTCACCCCCACCTTATCACCCTCGAGAGGGCCTGTGGTCCCGGTAATGGTGAATGTCGTATGGAGCCCTGAGTAGTAACGTCTCCCCGAGGCGGCAAGTAAATTCTCTCCGGTACCGCGATTGAGTGTCCACTTTATCATTGGCCCAAAAGGATCCCCGTCCTCGTAAATGAAACCATAATACGTCCCGAGTCTATTTATCCAGTCAGTTTAATCCACAGAGGCGAAAGCAAAAACTCACAAAGCGTCCGGTCCATCAGTAGACGGGGAAATCGTGGGGGTGGGTGGGTCGTACGCTTCGAAATCGATTTCATGCTGATTGGTAGTGGGGTAGTTCAAGATGTTCAAGGGGACTGAATCTGGATCGGGAATAATTTCCTTCCCCGCTGGGGTGGGATCCGGCAACGCTCGGAGCTTGTCTCCGTGGAAGCTGTTATCCTCGCTGGCGATGTTATACTGTAAAGCGGCGGTTAGATGGATCTAGTGGGACTTAGGAGTCTGTGGTGCCTACCAGGCCTTTAGCAAAAGTGGCGAACTGCTCCTTAGGCGGTAAATTTTGCTGCTCGAATATTGCTATGGAGCCCGAGTAAGCTGAAATAACGGGTTGCGTGATTGTTTCTCACCTCTGAGGTCACTGATCCTATACAAAGTGGCAGAGCAGATAAATTCGATTGTCTCCGAAGCGTCAGGGAGCTCAGAATCATCTAAAACGTGCTTGCGAGCAAGGCTGATCCTCTGCAAGTCTCTCTTGAGGACAAGATATAACATAGGGAAAAGAGTCTGTTGGGGAGTGAGTTGGGTCCAAGCCCGAGGCCAAGAGCAACCATACTGTCTCAACCCGCCCATTCCCTGAAATCAAACGAACTACATCATAGCTGTCGATGTCATATTTGATATCCTCCAAGTTCTTCTGCAGCCTTGCCTCTTCTGCAGCAATGTGGGATTTGAACTTTGCCTTGAGATCCTCCGTGCTCTTCCGCCATTTAAACGACCTTACATAGATCATCACTTGCTCCCAGACGTCAGCGATGTACCCGTTCACATCCTTCCGATTCTCCGGAAGGACTTCCTCGGATAAACGAATCATAGCATCGAAGATCTCTTCGATCTTCTCGCAGTAGTCCGTACAAGTTGTCTGCCAGCCTGGTAATGGTTAGTCAAAAACTGCCTCAACCAATCGAACAGTGATAACTACCGATGGCCCAGTATGCCAACCAATGCGGAAGGCTACATTCCATGTGAACAGGTTGCACCAAATAGGGTTTCCGAAAACTCACCTCCAGTCTAGTGGTCGGGAGCGAGTGAAATCGTTGGCTTCCTTGACTGTAACGAAGCCGCTCGCGTCGTCATCGAAGGCCTCGATGATACTCCGGACATAGTTGACGCCAATGTACTGCAGTGCCCACCGATCCGAACTAGCAACACCTTCGCCATCACCCCCAGCGACCATCTCTGAGTAGTAGTCCTTCAGTGCAAGGACGAAATGTCTGGCTTTGACGTTCCCGCGCCACCCCTACATCCGTTAAGTACGAGCACAACCGGAATGATTCAAGCCACTAACCATGTCTTTCCAGATTTTATAGAGGTCCTGAAGGAAAAAGATGAGTAAAATATCATAATCCGTTAAAAATACGCACCGGGTCTACGATACGTTCGTACGGGCCCGCAGTTACAGCTGAGATAATCCTGTCTCCTTCTCGGGTAACAGCACGCTCGATATCCTCTTGAATCTGCCTCCTTTGAATACCAAACTTGCGATCGAAGAACTCCGCGTTTTTCCCAATCGCAACGGCGGGATCATCTCGGATCTCGTGTTGGATTTCTGCGAGATCGAACTTTTTAGTGGGTCTGTGTCTTTCCACCCCTGCTGGTACAGAAACCGAGGCTTCGGCGTCCGAAAGTTCTCTCATGATTTGTTCGTTGTCAATTACCGCGTCGCCGCCTTTCTGCTCGACGAGAACGGCTAGCTGTTTCTGCTCAGGAGTGACGAATTTCTGAAACATCTCCATCATCACTTCCATCCTAACCCGAGCTGTCAGTCGTTGACTAAACAACGTACAATCAGGAAACGCACTTCTGGCTGAGTTCCGCGGTTCTTTCATCAACCGTGTCAAGCTTTATGTTTGCTTCATCAACGCCAACAGCAGTGTGGATCGTCAGCGCGAACTCAAACTCTTTCCGCCTGTTTGTGAATGTTTCGACAAACTCTAGAAGCCGACCTTCCCATATCGGCCCGGCGAAGATTTTGACAAGTATCTTCTTCCTAATTCGTTGTCAGGAACGAGGAGATGGTTAATATGTAGCGAGTACTGACTTCAGGTAGGTATCACAGGTATTCGCACACCGCTTAATATCCTCTGCGACATCAAGACATAGCTTCTGCATCCGACCTTCGATTGTCTGCCCGTCGGGTGCCACCTTTTTAGGGTCCGACACATCTTTCAATCTATGGGATGTTCAAATAGGTAAACGATGTACGGTTAACGAGGGACATACTGGACAAGGACAGCCATCATATCTTTCATCCTGAAAATGGATCGATGAGGTGTTATCAACATATATCACACGCAACCTACTCGGCATAAAGAGCAATAACCCTCTTATCGTTGTTCCGACGCTTCACCTCGAGCGTGTAAACAGCCTTGAATGCGAGGACAGCAACTGGAAAATCATCGATGAGAGCTCGTATGGTCAAGGTTGACTGATCCATACCGGATATAAATGGATGCACTTTTGCGACCTCGTCCAGCGCTTTCATGAGGGCAGGAACCGCTTCCATGAAGGTGTTAACACCCTTCTCGATGGCATCGGCGATTTGTGGTGTGTTAGCAAGAGCCTTAGACGGCACCGCGAGTGTATCGATCACAGCTTGTTGTCCATCTGAGAGCGTCACGGCGTTCTGCACCTTCTCTTTATAAATGTCAGCATGCAATCGCTACGGATACGGACACGATCAACGTACCGACCCTATTGAGGAACTTCTCTACGCCCTGCGCTTGAGGCAGTTCCGCATTCGCTGCACTCCAAGCTTCCCTCATGGCATCGGAATATTGGGGAACATTGGGATCCGTGACGGTCTGTATCTCGGGAGGGATTTTTTTCACACTCGTAGGGGTAGCATCGGGGGAATCTTCAGACGAATCCTTCGAGGAAAACTTCCTGAAGAACTTTGGAGTTGGCATCGTGAGGGGCACAAGAGAGGTGGGATGAGTCCGAGCGCATTTTGAATGTGTAAGCTAATGATCATCAGTGAGCGCCCGCGGGATGTGGAACGCCCATGCAACGGGGTATACGTAATGGGCGCAACATGGGACCAAGGGATAGAAGTTCCTCGTGTGCGCAGGAGGTCTGGTGGCGCCCTGCCGTGAATTCGAACCCCTTCGGCTGGGCGGCGATATGGGCAAAGTCCTCGTCACACTTCCGCCCCAGTTGATGGTGGTCGGCACTAAGGGTAAAACGTATACTCTGAAATTGCTGGACGATGGGCTGGCATTCCGCCGGTTGCACGGTAGTCACCGATCCACTTCACGCGGCGTCCCAGCCATGGCTCCTTGCCTATTCGCTGGTTATCCAATATAAAGACGAGTAGACAAACCAGGAGTAGTCCCCGGGTGCGGGCCACATGGTTGAAGGACAAGGGAAGAGGGCCCAGGGGTTACGCGTCACGACGGGGCGATCTCGGGACGCGGACACGGTAAGTCCGGGTGAAGGTGACGTCATACAAAAATCCGAGGTAGTTAATTGCGCTAGGCGCCGGAAATCCGAGGGTGATAAAATACACGCTACGGAACATAGAGCTACAGATGATAAGATATGCGATGGGTTTGTGGGATGAGGATGTGAGTAATAGTGATGAAATACAATAAGCAAAATCCAAAGAAAGAAACTAGATGGAAGAAAAATGGCTGCAGGACTTGTGTAGGAACCACTTCGCCATAGTCTGCTTGAAAATACACTCGATGACCCACTTGACCCCGGGGAGTCTGATCATATCCGGGGCCATGTATTCCAGGGGAATCCTAGGATCACCCGCAATGGGGGCAAGACCATTCCCACAGGTCTGGGCCCAAAAGCCTTCAACCACGCAGGAAAATTCCCCACACTCGACGTGTGCCCTGGTAAATTCTGTCCCCGCAGGGGCGATATATGCGGGCTGCATCTTGGCGTAATAGTCGATGAAGCCCGAGACATCGTCCACCATACGTCTCCGACCTCGTCCCATGAAACTGGAGAGGTAATGGACAAAATTAGGGAGGATGCAGTATGACACGATGGTGTTCCCCTCGAAATCGGTGGGACAGAAATCGACAGGTAGGCCGGCGGGGGACATCGGAATGACAAGGGGGAAAGTGGAGGTAAAGCCCTGGAGGTAGAACCAGACCCCATACTTTGGATACATGTCCCCGGCATCCATTCGCGTAGGATCGTCTTCAGGAACGAAGTTGTGATGGATAGGATAGACGTGGGTTCGAGAGTAGACACTGAGCTTCCACTGATAGAAGTGGAGGGGAGACACCCATAATTTCCTGTTCTCGTACACCCATGGTTCTTTGTCTGGTAGGGCCCAGTCCGGTGCGATCTGTGGTACACCGTGCATAGTGGTTAGCGATGCACCATGGAGATGATCCCAGTGGTTTTACTCACGAATCGGCGGTACCGGATGATATCTGTCTTTGTGGCATCTTCCACGACCTCCTCCCCGAAGTCCATGGGGCCACAGTATTCATACGAGTTATTGTCGAAGAATCGTAGGGCACTATATTCGACCGAGTAGGAGATGAAGAGTCCAAAGGACTCGGGGCTGTCTTCTTGTCGGATGACTTCTGGTGTCCAAGTGGCCAACTGGATCGGGAATACCTACGGGTGGCTTAGCCGCGTAGAAAGGCGGAAGGATGACATTCCCAAACCTGTTCCACGTAATCCTCCAACAGCGAAGTGGATACATTTTTCAGGACGCGAAAGTGCATTTTTGTGGGGGGATGGGGTGTGAGGGTCGACGAGTGGGAGGAGAACTGATCGTGTCCCGGTTCAAATGGGTGGACCAGGTCACATGTTGAGCCACCCATGGCCCTCGGTTTTTTCCGCGCGTTATGGGCCAGACACCACACTTCCTACTCCGCGGTCGTGTCTAACACTCGCATGAACCCCGAGACCTAGCAGAAACGACTGTTCGGAGTTCCGGTTGTGGTCGTGATCTAAGCGAACTGCTGCCGCATAGCTGATCTGACGGACGGGCGCCAGGCTACACAGCAAGACGACATAAAACACCGGTGGGTGGAGAGCTCCATCCAACGACGATCCGTTAATCCCCAACTGCGACGTTCCGAAGCCACCTGACAACCCCAAGGTATTACAGTGTTGGCCATGAGGGCTTGAGCTGCTACACCGGGCATTCGACTTCCAGAGTATCAGCTGGCTGACGCGGCCTAGACTCTGCGGGCCTCTCAATCCGAATCAGCGAAAGAAACGAAGACAAATTCTCGCAAGAGACCGAAATGGTGAGCGCCCACACCCCAATCTCCACCGACGAGACAAGGTCGACAGCTGCCAGCCTGCTAGAGCGCAGCGTCGAAGACACCTTCAGATACAATCACACATCGAGTTTTTGGTCCGCTGGGGTTTAGGCACATTGTGATTGGGGTCATACACGTCTGAGGCTGACACGTAAAATTTTTCCCGACCAACGCGATTTCCATTCCCAGCTGGAGCAGTGAACGCGAGGAGTCCTTCAGAGCGGTAAAACACCTTGCACTCCCAGTGTACAGCAGCTAAGAAACCAGAGGGGTGGGGGAGGTGAGTAGGAGTAGCCGAGGCTTGATGGTAAATCGGAAGGGTAGTTGGTGGCGTCATATTGGGGATCGCCATACCCAAGATCGGTAACGGGTCACCCGGTCACAGTCGACAGCGAACTACGTCGTCTCGATGCTCAAGTTTACGCGTTAGAATTCCTCTCAGGGGATATACAGCCTCAGTAGGTACGGATCTCGGTATGGTCAGTCCTCCTCATCGCTATCTCCACCCACCCCAAACAGCTCTTCTCGTTCATCCCACACGTCTCCCAGTCGGATGGCCCCCGTCTCAGGTATTTTGTTTGTTGAAGAAGGTTTTGGTTGCTGTTGTGAGGTAGTTTGTAGTTGAACCCCACCCGCTTCGGGGTCGTCTTCATCTTCGCCATCAGAAAAGTAATCTGTATCGAGGGGCCGGTACAAACGAGAGATCTGGAATCCATCGATTAGCCGCGCACGTTAGGCCGAGGGATCTGCCCAATACCTCTCTTCGGTGTCGGTGGTACTTTTCTAGGTGGTATGATACATACAGGCCGACGGACGATCCGAGGAGATTCGCTATTACGTCCCCGATTTGGAATTCCTTGTACTGTGGCGTTCGATGAGATGCGATGGGCCAAAACATAGAGACGATGCACGTACGGGCAGTACGGACTGCACGATTTCACTGACAATTCCTCCTGCGAAGAAGCAGACGAATCCAGTGAAGATGACCGGAGAATAGCGCCAGAACCATATTCTCCGTGCGTCGCTGGTGGATGATGAGAGTCGATATGCGAACAACATCAAGGAGATACGCACTCTTCCACGTCAAAGATGAAGTAGAACACGCCGGTTGCGGAACCAAGACAGATGAAATGCAGGAATCGTCTGTTCAGCGGTAGGGAGTGGGAGAAATTTGCGAACCCCAAGAAAGCCAAGACCAGCATGACGATGAATGTGAACACAATGAACCACTGGCCAGTGCCTATTCAGCGTCAGAGAGAACATAGGGAACGGTGAGTGTCTCACCGGTCGCAGACGAATCGGCATGTCATAAACTGGTATCCGGAAGTGGTGGGAGCGCATTATAGCCTTTGTAGCCCTATGCAAAGAGCGTTGCACATTCTTGTACGTCCGGCCAGCAAACGAGTCTACCATGAAATGTGTGTGCGCTCGCGGGGAAGAGGGGGAGATGGGAGGGGTAATGATGACCAGTGGTCAACGTGAGCTAGATTCGATCATTCCCCTACTGGTGATGTCGTCAGCCTCGGCGTCCCGTTGGCTGGCTCCCGACTCTTACAAAATCGCTGCCCGCAAGGCATCTGGTGGGTCAGTTGTGTTGAAAGATTTCATCGGAGGAGCTGACCCAGCTGGCAGGAGCACAGCATTTGTAGACCGTGTGAATCCGCCCTGGTCCATCGGTAACGGATTTCAGTCACTACTGGCGATCCTCTGAGCTCGAAGCCTGGAAGTACGTTCACGGTTTATCTGGGTATAAACTTTCAAAAGAGTACGGGCCACTGACCGACCTTCAAGTTACTTATTGAATATTGAACAGTCATGTCCTCAACTCCCCCCGAATTCCTTGTTCAACGGCTCTCAGAGTTCTCCGCCTGCGAAATATCCGACGCCTTGATCAAACTGGGCTCTCCAAATGGCGGCCATATTCCTGACATTCATCTAGTTTCGCCCTCTGGATCTAGTCAGACAATCTGCGGACCGGCATACACAGTACAAATGGTGTTCTCTTCAGACACGGGGGCCCCAAAACTTTCTTCGCATTTCATTGATACCGCACCTGCTGGGACGGTCATCGTGATCAACGCTCCACTGAGTTCAGTCCCCCGCTTTCAGAACGAGGTTCCTGAGTTGACAAGCCGTCCCTCGTAGCTGCGAAGAACGCGGTCTGGGGTGGACTCATGTCTGCCGGCGCACAAGCCCGCAAAACACTTGGGGTTGTGATCTCCGGTCGCTGTCGGGACATCCAAGAACACAATTCCCTTGGGTATCCGGTTTTTTCGAGAGGTCATTCAACTCTTGGTCAATCCCCCTTTATGCGTCCATCTGCGATAAATGTTCCCCTCGAGATCCACCCACAGGGTGCCGAGGAGAGCTTCCCCCCTGTGACGGTACACCCGGGAGATTATGTCATCGCTGATGTGGACGGTGTTGTCTGCGTCCCTCAGAAAGACATCCGGGAAGTTGTTGAGATTGCGAAGAAGGGAAAGGAGATCGACGAGCGTTGTATGAAAGACATCAAGGCTGGGAAGGGCATCCAGGTCACTTTCAAAACTCATAGAGGTTAAGTATGTAATTTGTTTATCCATTGGTTATGCGTTTTATTCCGTTGCCCGCCACCGGTCACGCAGTCGTTGCTTTGAAGCTCGGGATACCAATTGCATCGCAACGTTCACGGTGCAGGCTCCATCGAGTGCACTGTCAGCTATGATCAAGGAGTTTCGTTGGCGACAGAGGTGTGTGTTCAGGATCCTACTGGCCTTCTCTCAGGAAATTGGGGTATTCTCGTCTTGGAAAACTTTTTCAGGTTTCTGGGCGCCGTTGTATCCGTATGTCGCGCAACGTCCCTCCGAGGGTTTCGAGCTAACTCTTTCGATAGAATAAGCCCAACTGCTAGGCCCTCGTCAACGAAAGGAGAATATCCTAGACACGCCGCAAGTTCACCGAAAGCTGGCGCATTGTACGACGCCACCCCCGTTGAAACTGTGTGGAATATGTCACCCTCGATGAGCTACCCGCAGCTTCCGCGCGCTTTTGAGCTTACAGGGACCGTTTACCTGGTGGTTATTATGGTCTGTTTGAGGAACATCAGATTCTCACTTTGATCAGGGCATCCTCCAAGGGGTTGCGGGGTGGTGGGAACACGTTTCTAGATCCTGCGCAGGGCTGCCTCAAGCCCGAGCTGATCTGCATGTTTCTCGTGGCGCTCGGGAAAATGTTCCTCCCATACATACCTGAATCAACTATCTTATCATTCGCACCAGTGTCTTTGCTGGCTGGTTGATCAAGGTGGTGATAGTTCCGCACCGACTCATAAATCGCAACGTCAGTCCTGGGAACCCTCTGAGAGATCTGACGTGGATCCTATGCAAGGCTGGGCTGGTGTGCGACGTGGCCGCAGCAGTGGGAATTCAATTTTTGATTGTTTGGCCCTATTTGGTATGGCCAGCAAGGAAAATGTTCCACGTCTGCTGTTGGCGTGGCCAACGCTCCTTTCAACAACACATCCATCATCCCGTTACAAAAGTAGCTACTTTTCCGACTCCAGACGGTTCTCCCACTCCCACACGAGACGATTCCACGCACACACATCATGTCCTCCACTTCAGTCTACTCTTCACCATCTCCTGCCGAATCATCTTCGTCTCCCACCGTGCGTCCTACATCTACCCGGGACGATTCTTCCATCATGGAACCTCCACGTAAACGGGCCAGGGGCGATCTCAACCCCGAACAGCGACGAGAGGCTAGAGCTCACCGTAATCGAATTGCGGCTCAGAACTCTCGTGACAAACGCAAGGCGCAGTTCGTTTACCTGGAGCAACGTGTGGCAGAACTGGAAGAAGAGAATCAACGACTACGAGCAGGCATGGGCCTCTCTCAACTCACCCCCGCCGGCAATAAATCCGCCAATTTTGAGAGAGAATCGGTGCAGGCCCGCGAGAACAGAGAGCTCAAGGAGAGGATCAAGAGTCTAGAGAGCGGATGGTCTGCTGTTATCAAAGCATTGCAGGCCTCTGGTCTCCCGCTCAACATCCAAGTCCCACCTCCAGCCTCCACCGACTCCCCTCTTCCTTCATCCACCGGCTCTTTCCCCATCACCGCACCCCCATCTCCAGCCGTCTACCCCCTCTCACCAGCTACTTCCACCTCATCACTCTCGAGTTCGAATATTTTTGAGGAGTTCGAGTCCACTCGCCACCTAGCACGGGTGGCGACCGTCGAATCAGGTGCCCAACTCACCTCGACGTCCCAGCAGCGGGTGGACCCGCAACAACTCATTGTATCACCGAACTCAACATCACTCCTTCATCCTCAGCGACGACGACTGCCGCAGACGACCCGGTCTCGAAATCGGTCAGCGACAGCGCTATGGAGGAGTTCTTGCGGGAGATCATTGCCCCCTCACCTTCGTCACCAACTACGTCTCTCCCTTTTGAAGTCTTCTCGGATATTCAAGTTACCGACATCCCGTCAGCATCCTCCTTCTCGACGGCGGTGATGCCCGGTAGCGTATTGGATGGAGATGATTTACAGAGACTGTTGAACATGATTCCTGATGTTCAACTCGACCAGGAACGAATCGAATTCTCGCCCAGTCTAGATGTTCCGTTGGCTGGGTGGGACTTGACCGCGTCTGTATTTTGACACCAGCTCGTTCCTCTTGTTCCCCTTCATCTCTCTCTCTCTCTCGATCTAATTCTCTTCTATTTTTTTATTCCTCTTCCGGTTACGTCGTGGGTTGTGGTGGTTTTAGATCAAACGTTGGAAGATCTCCCGTGAACCTCTGATCAGTGAGGGACTTGGTACGCTTCGGATCTACTAGAGTTTTGATGCAGCACCTTTTTCTGTTGTCGTTTCGCATTTCTCCCCAGTAGGGTTTGATGAATTGTGACTGCAGTAGGATTAGAGAGCGCTCGATACGATTTGTAGTTTTGGAGTGTTACCTCTTCACTCTTTGGGACGAAATACAGGATGGTTTTCTTTTGGTGTAACTTGTGAATGGTTCCGGCGTGTTACAGCGAGGCGAACTCGGGTGCAGTCACACAACGGATAATATTAATATTAGGAAGTGGCTGGGTGTGACCGCCGCATCGTTACCCGCCTACCTCATCCTCCGCCTTATCCATCCTCCCCGCCCCGATGAGAGCCCTCCGAGGTTTCGTGGGTTCGCGCCCTCCCACATCCCCCGACCCCCAGCCGTCGACCTCCGCCATCTTCCCTAGTCTGCGCAAGCTGGATCTGCCCACGGACCAATCTCACGAATCGCCCTTGCTGACCCTTAACCTCTCTGCCCTTTCCTTCCTCGACACTGTCGTCAAAGACGAATTTT
>Ga0307513_10008647_pt1 | contig 12972 bp, 11 predicted proteins | sample 15_EM_MG_FD_202174 | JGI IMG/M metagenome (GOLD analysis project Ga0307513, IMG submission 202174) | Populus trichocarpa ectomycorrhiza microbial communities from riparian zone in the Pacific Northwest, United States - 15_EM | ecosystem: Host-associated > Plants > Roots > Unclassified | place...
GAGGCTGCCGCCATGGCCCGCGTCCCGCTCGCCGGCACCTCGTGGATTCCGGGGGTCACCGGTGCCTGAGGTCGTGATCGTCGGTGGTGGGCTGGAGGGCTGTGCCGCCGCGTGGGCACTGACGCGGCGCGGGGTCACGGATGTCGTCATCGTCGAACGCGCCACCGTCGGGTCGGGCGGCACGGGCAAGTCGTCCGGTGTCGTGCGGTGCCACTACGGAGTGCCCTCGCTCGCGGCGATGGCCACCCAGGCCCTCGACGTCTTCGAGAACGCCGTCGACGTCCTCGGCGCCGACATCGGGTTCCACCAGACCGGCTACGTCGTCGGGGTCGGGCCGGAGAACGTCGATGCCCTGCGCGCGTCCCTGGCCGGGCAGCGCGCCGTCGGCGTCCGCACCGAGGACATCGACGCGTCCGATGTGCAGAAACTCTGGCCCGTGGCGGATCTGACGCCCTTCGGTGCCTTCGCCTGGGAGGAGCGCGGTGGCTACGGCGACGCGTACCGGACCGCTCAGGCCTTCGCAGCCGCCGCGCGGCGGGCAGGTGTCCGGCTGCGGCAGGGCACGACGGTCGCCGAGCTCGTCCTCGACCGCGGGCGCGCCACCGGGGTCCGGCTCGCCGACGGCAGCACGATCGCCGCGGGCACCGTCGTGCTCGCCGCCGGGCCGTGGTCGGTGCCGCAGCTTGCCGCCCACGGCATCGACCTGCCGATCACCGTGCACCGCGAGCAGATCGTGCTCATCGATCCCGGGGTGGACCTCGGGCCGGTGCCGGTGTTCTCCGATCTCGTCTCGCTGCAGTACGTCCGGCCCGAGAGCGGCGGGGAGATCCTGTTCGGCAACTCCGATCTCGCCGAGCTCGAACCCGCTGACCCCGACCACTACTCGAACCGGGCGACCGAGTCGTTCCTCGACCTGACCGTGGAGAAGGTCGGTACCCGCTTTCCCGGCCTCGACAACCCGTCGATCGCGTCCACCTACGCCGGCTGCTACGACGTCACGCCGGACTTCAACCCCGTCATCTCCGCGACCCCGATCGACGGCCTGATCGTGGCGGCCGGGTTCAGCGGGCACGGCTTCAAGATCTCGCCGTCCGTCGGCGCGCTGGTCGCCGACCTCGTCCTCGACGGTCGCAGTCGCACCGCGGACGTCCCGGAGTCCGACTTCCGGCTGTCCCGCTTCGCGGAAGGTGCGCTGCTGCGCAGCTCGCACCCGTACATCGGTGCGGGCGAGATGCGATGATCGTTCGCACCCGCCGGCCACGTACGTCGCTACCATCACGGTCGAATCCCATGATCGAAAGGACACCTTCCATGCCGGTGCGGACCTCACAGGCCACCTGGAACGGCGGACTTCAGAGCGGCGACGGGGAGCTGGTCGTCGGCAACAACGCCTACACCGGCCCGTTCTCGTTCAAGTCGCGCTTCCAGGACGGCGAGGGCACGAACCCCGAGGAGCTGATCGCGGCCGCGCACGCAGGCTGCTACTCGATGCAGCTCTCGGCCATGCTGGACAACGACGGCAAGAACCCGACCAGCGTCCACACGTCGGCTCGCGTCACCCTCGACACGGTCGACGGCGCGCCGACGATCACGAAGATCTCGCTCACCACCGAGGGCAAGGTGCCCGGGCTCTCGGCCGAGGAGTTCGCCGACTACGCCGAGAAGGCGAAGGCGGCCTGCCTCGTGACGCGTGCGCTCGCGGGCGTTGCCGAGGTCAAGCTGGACGCCTCCCTCTCCGAATAGTCAGGAGGATCCGGGGCCGGCTTCGAGCGGGTCCCGGGTCACCCGGCCGCCACGCGACGCGCTCTCCGATCGGGGCGCCGCGCGGCCGCCGCAAGCCCCACAGAACGCTTTCCCGCTCAACCTAATGTTGCGTTAAGAAGTCGCGGGCGCGCTGTGAACGCCCCTCGCCGCCCACCAGACTCCCCGCAGCCGCCGTGGGCCAGACGGCGCCGTCTGTGAGGGAGCGACACGAGCATGCCGGACCACATCCTCGAGATGGTCGGGATCACGAAGACGTTCCCCGGCGTGACCGCGCTCGACCACGTCAGCCTCTCCGTGGTCCGCGGCGAGATCCACGCGATCTGCGGGGAGAACGGCGCCGGCAAGTCGACGCTCATGAAGGTGCTCTCCGGCGTCATCCCGCACGGCACCTACACGGGCGAGATCCGCTACGACGGCAACGAGGTCGGTTTCCGCGACATCCGCTCCAGCGAGCGGGCCGGGATCGTCATCATCCACCAGGAGCTCGCGCTCATCCCCGAGCTCTCGATCACCGAGAACCTCTTCCTCGGCAACGAGCCGACCCGGTTCGGCGTGATCGACTGGACCGAGGCCCACCGGCGGGCCGCCGAGCTGATGGCCTCCGTCGGTCTCCAGGCCGACCCGCGCGCGGCGATCAAGGACATCGGCGTGGGCCGCCAGCAGCTGGTCGAGATCGCCAAGGCGGTCAACAAGAACGTCCGCCTGCTGATCCTCGACGAGCCGACGGCGGCGCTCAACGAGACCGACTCCGCGCACCTGCTCTCGCTCATGAGCAGCCTGCGCGACCGCGGCGTCACCTGCATCATGATCTCGCACAAGCTGAACGAGATCGTGGAGATCGCCGACTCGATCACGATCCTGCGCGACGGGATGACCGTCGAGACGTTGGACGTCGCCGGGGGCGATGTCGACCAGGACCGCGTGATCCGCGGCATGGTCGGCCGCAAGCTCGACTCCCGCTTCCCGCCGTACGAGCCGTCGATCGGCGAGACGTTCTTCGAGATCAAGGGCTGGACCGTGCGCCACCCGCAGGTCGCCGAGCGGCTGGTCTGCAAGGGATCGAACCTCGTTGTGCGGCGCGGGGAGATCGTCGGGATCGCCGGCCTGATGGGTGCGGGTCGCACGGAGCTGGCCCGCTCGGTCTTCGGCCGCAGCTACGGTATCTACGAGAGCGGCACGCTCATCAAGGACGGCAAGGAGATCGTGCTTCACAACGTGCCCGACGCGATCGCGCACGGTCTGGCCTACGTGACCGAGGACCGCAAGACGCTCGGATTCAACGCGCTCGACGACGTCAAGCGGACGACGGTCTCGGCCGATCTCGAACGGATCTCCCGACACTCGGTGGTGGACCCGGCGAAAGAGATCGAGGCGGCGGAGCGCTACCGCGCCGCGCTGCGGACGAAGACCCCGTCGGTGCACACCGGCGTGGCTCAGCTCTCCGGGGGCAACCAGCAGAAGGTCGTGCTCTCCAAGTGGCTGTTCACCGAGCCCGACCTGCTGATCCTCGACGAGCCGACGCGCGGGATCGACGTCGGCGCCAAGTACGAGATCTACGGGATCATCCAGCAGCTGGCGGCCTCCGGTAAGGGCGTCATCGTCGTCTCCTCCGAGCTCCCGGAGCTGCTGGGCCTGTCCGATCGCATCTACACGATCTGTGAGGGCGCGGTCACCGGCGTGCTCGACAAAGCCGAGGCCGACCAGGAGAGCCTGATGCGCCTCATGACCACGACCAGCGCAACCCCGGAGGTGGCCGCATGAGCGTCAAAGGAATGTTGGGCGCGAACGCCCGCCAGTTCGGGATGATCTTCGCGCTGATCGCGCTGATCATCTTCTTCCAGTGGCAGACCGGCGGGCTCACGCTGACCCCCGACAACGTCATCAACCTGTTCAACGGCAACTCCTACATCCTGATCCTCGCGATCGGGATGGTGCTGGTGATCATCGCCGGGCACATCGACCTGTCGGTGGGCTCCATCGCGGCCGCCGTCGGCATCGTGGTCGCGATCGCCATGCGCGACTGGGGCCTCTCCTGGTGGATGGGCGTGCTGCTGGGCCTCGTGCTCGGCGCCGTGATCGGGGCCTGGCAGGGCTTCTGGGTCGCCTACATGGGCATCCCGGCGTTCATCGTGACGCTGGCCGGCATGCTGATCTTCCGCGGCCTCAACCAGACCGTCGGCGCGTCCAACACCGTCCCGGTGTCCCGCGACTTCCAGTACCTGGGGGCCGGCTACCTGCCCGAGATCGGTCCCGACACCGGTTACAACAACCTGACCGTGCTGCTCGGCCTGATCGCCGTCGCGTTCGTCATCTACCGGACGGTCGCGTCCCGCCGGCGGAATGCCCGGCTGGGCGCCCCGCAGGCTCCGCTCCCGGCCGACCTGGCCCGCACCGGGCTGCTCGCTGCCGCTCTCCTGTACGCGACGTGGTTGTTCGCGACCGGCCGGCCGGGCACCTCGTTCCCGATCCCGGGACTGATCCTGCTGGCGATGGTGCTGCTCTTCGGCTTCCTCTCCTCGCGCACGGTGGTGGGTCGCCACGTGTACGCCGTCGGTGGCAACCGGCACGCCGCCGAGCTGTCCGGTGTGCGCAGCAAGCGGGTCAACTTCCTGGTCATGATGAACATGTCGATCCTTGCCGCGCTGGCCGGCATGATCTTCGTCGGACGCGCGACCGGCTCCGGTCCCTTCGACGGCGTCGGCTGGGAGCTCGACGCCATCGCCGCGGTGTTCATCGGCGGCGCGGCCGTCACCGGCGGGGTCGGCACGGTCACCGGAGCGGTCATCGGCGGTCTCGTCATGGCCGTCCTCAACAACGGCCTGCAGCTGATGGGCATCGGCGCCGACCTGACCCAGGTCATCAAGGGCCTGGTGCTGCTGGCCGCCGTCGCGTTCGACGTGTTCAACAAGATGCAGGGCCGCCCGTCCATGATCGGGCTGATCCTGAAAGGGCTCCGCGGCACACCGGCGGAGCCGGAGAAGAAGCCGGACCGCGAGAGCGACCTGACCACCGTCTAGCAACCGTTCTGGCCCGGCAGCAGTACCCCACCCCTCAAAAGACTGGATCCGCCATGCACAGAAAGTCCGTCCTCCGACTGGTGGCAGGTGCCGCCGTCGCCCTGCTCGCCCTGACCGGGTGTGGCCGCGAGACCACCCAGGCGCCGGCGGCGCCGGCACCGGGCGGCTCGACCGCCGCGTTCCCGGCGGACTCGCTCATCGGGGTGTCGTTGCCGCAGAAGACCTCGGAGAACTGGGTCCTCGCCGAGCAGCTGTTCAAGGACGGGCTGACGAAGGCCGGCTTCAAGGGCGACGTCCAGTTCGCCAACGGCGGTGTCACCGAGCAGCAGAACCAGATCTCGGCGATGGTCACCAAGGGCGTCAAGGTGCTCATCGTGGGTGCCATCGACGGCTCCCAGCTGGGCACGCAGCTCGCCCAGGCCAAGGCCGCGGGCATCACGGTCATCGCCTACGACCGGCTGCTGAAGAACACCGACGCGGTCGACTACTACCTGGCCTACGACAACTTCAAGGTCGGCCAGCTCCAGGGTCAGGCCCTGCTGGACGGTCTGAAGTCCCGCGGTGAGAAGAAGCCCTACAACATCGAGCTGATCGCGGGTTCGCCCGACGACGCGAACGCGAAGGTCTTCTTCGAGGGTGCGATGAGCGTCCTGAAGCCGAAGATCGCCGACGGGTCGCTCGCCGTGCCGTCCGGGCAGACCGAGTTCAACCAGATCGTGACCCAGGGCTGGAAGGCCGAGAACGCGCAGCGCCGCGTGGACACGCTGCTCACGGCCAACTACACGCAGGCCGTGCTGGACGGGGTCCTCTCGCCCAACGACACGCTCGCCCGCGCCGCACTCACGTCGGTCGAGAGCGCCGGCAAGCCCCTGCCCATCGTGACGGGCCAGGACTCCGAGGTCGAGTCGGTCAAGCTGATCATGTCCGGCAAGCAGTACTCCACGATCAACAAGGACACCCGCGCGATCGTCGAGCACGCGCTCGTGATGGTGAAGGACATCCAGGCCGGCAAGAAGCCGGAGATCAACGACCCGAGCTCGTACAACAACGACGTCAAGGTCGTCCCGGCGTACCTGCTGCCGCCGCTCGTGGTCACCAAGGCGAACGCCGTCGAGGCGTACGCGAACGACCCGAACCTGGCCCCTCTTACCAAGAACTGACCAGGTGATCCCGGCCCGGCCGGCCCCGCGCAACCCGCGGGGTCGGCCGGGCCGGTGTCGTGATCACGCCGCCGTACAGTGACCGGAGGAGGGGGCCGGAGTGCGGATTCTGCTCATCGAGGACGACCGCGACGTCGCCGATGCCCTCGTCCAGGCGCTGACGGCGCTGCACCACACCGTGCATGCCTACCACTACGGGTCCGATCTGCTGCGCCACCACCACGACGCCGACGTCGTGGTGCTCGACCTCGGGCTGCCCGACACCGACGGCGTCGACGCGCTGCGCGAGCTGCGGGCCGTGTCGACGGTGCCGGTCATCGTGCTGACCGCGCGCAGCACCGAGCGGAGCGTGGTGCTGGCGCTGCGGTCCGGGGCGGACGACTTCGTCGTCAAGCCGCCCCGGATGATCGAGTTCGATGCACGGCTGCGGGCCGTCGCCCGGCGGCGGGCCGTGGACACGGCGCGGTCATCGACGAACAGCCAGCTGTCGGTCGTGCGCTCGGGCGATGTCGTCGTCGACACCGTCGGGCGGACCGTCACCGTGTCGGGGACGCAGCTTCGCCTCACCCCGACCGAGTTCGGCATCATCTCCCTGCTGGCCAGCAACGCCGACACCGCGGTGAGCCGGGAGATGCTGATGGACGGAGTGTGGGGCGCGAGCTTCGGCGCCGTGTCGCGGTCGCTCGACGTCCACATGGTCCAGCTGCGCAAGAAGCTCGACCGGCCCGCCGTCCTGCAGACCATCCGCGGGTTCGGCTTCCGATGGAACCTCGTCGACGCCCCGAACGACCCCCCGCCGGGATGAAGCGCAGGCTGCGGCTCGTCTTCGTCGGCATCGTCGGGGTGGCGATGCTGGCGCTCGCCGTCCCGCTCCTGCTGCTCGTCTCGTACGACCGGACGTCGACGTTCAACCTGAGCCGGTCCGCCCAGCTCGACTGGTTCGAAGGCCTCGCCGTGACCGCGACGGCCGCCGACTCGTGGTCGTCGGTGCAGCTCGCCGCCGAACGCTATGCCCAGGTCTACGACGAGGGCCTGCTCATCATCGACGCGGCCGGCGTGGTCCGCGCGAGTGCCGCCATGCGCATCGACGATCCGAGCGTGGCTGCCGCCGTCGCCGAGGTGCGTCGCCAGGTGTTCGCCGACACCGTCGCGTCGTTGCGGCCGTGGAGCTCCGACACCTCGGTGATCGCACGGCCGATCGGTTCGGTGACGAACCTGGCGGGCATCATCGTCATGCGGGCGTCGACGGTCTCGGCGAAGGCGGACGTGACCCGCGGGTGGGCGCTCGTGATCGGCACCGTCGCCATGGTCGGCATCGTCGCGATGACGGCGTCCGCGCGGGTCGGCGGCTGGGTCCTGCAGTCCCTCGACGAGCTCAACACCGCCGTGCGCGACCTCGCCGAGCATCCCCGGCTAGTCACGGCCGCCGCGCGCGGACCGATCGGTGACGCGCAACGCCATGGCCCGCCGGAGGTGCGGCTGCTCGCCCGCTCGTTCGGCGAGCTGACCGACTCGCTGGAGGCCTCCCACCTGGCCCAGCAGGAACTGATCGCGAGCACCGCGCACCAGCTGCGCAACCCGCTGACCGCGCTGCAGGTGCACCTCGAGGCCATGAGCATCGCGGGGGAGATGCGTACGGCGGACCTCGACCGTGCCTCGGCCTACGCGCGGCGGCTGACCGGCAGCCTGGACTCCCTGCTCGCCATCGCCGAGGCCGAGCACGAGATCCAGGAGTACAGCGACCGCTGGCACGGGCGCGTCGACCGGCCGGTGGACGACATCCCGCAGGCCCGGGCGGCCGAGGTCATCTCGGAGGTCGTCACGCTGTTCCAGCCGGTCGCGCAGGAGGCCGGGATGGCCCTCGTCGCCCTGCCGTCGCCCGGCACTGCGCTCCTCCCGTTGCCCGGCACCCGCTTCATCGAGGTGTTGGAGAACCTCGTCGAGAACGCGCTCAAGTACGCCGGTGCCGGGGCTACCGTCGAGATCGCGGAGCTGGACGGGGGCGACGGCACGGTCGAGATCGTCGTGTCCGACGACGGGATCGGCATTCCCGAGGCGGACCTCGACCGCGCCACGCAGCGGTTCTGGCGGGGCCGGCCGGAGGTGACCGGTGCCGGGCTCGGGCTGGCGTTCGCCGAACAGGTCGTGCGGGGCTACGGGGGCACCTTCGCGCTCGCCCCCGGGGAGCCGAGCGGATTGACGGTGCGGATGACGTTCCCGCCGGGCGCGGCGCCGCCGGCCGCTGTCGAAGGGAGCCGGCGGTGACCATGACCCGCCGCGCGGTGCTGCGGACGGCCGCCGTCGGTGCGCTGGCCGCCCCGCTGCTCTCCTGCGGGAGCAACCTCACCGGAACCCTGCGCATGGTGGCCGGCCGGCCCGGCGGGGTGTTCGAGCGGTTCGGGCGCCAGCTGGCCGCCGAGCTCGGGCGTCACCACTCCGGCCTGCAGATCAGCTTCGCGGCGGTCGCCGACGACTCGGTCGCGCTCGACCTCCTGCAGGCCGGGCAGGCCGAGCTCGCCATCGCCCAGCTCGACATGGTGGCCGAGCGGCAGACGGGCCGCATCCGGGCACTCGGGCGGGTCTTCGAGAACTACGCGCAGCTGATGGTCCTCGACAGCGGTCCGATCCACAGCGTCGACGATCTGCCCGGCCGCACCGTGCACCTCGGCGAGGAGACAGGCCCGTCGGCGCTGTTCGGCAGGCGGATCCTGGACTGCGTGCCCCGGGCGGCCGAGGTCGGGCGCGCGTTCGCACCGTTCGAGACGGCGGTGACCGACATCCTGGCCGGTCGGGCGGCGGGCCTGCTGTGGTCCGGGGAGGTGGCGCCCAGCTTCACCACGGGTGTGACCAGGCTACGGTTGGTCGATCTCGCGGTGACGCTCCAGTCACTCGTCGCCTACCACGCCAGCTACTACGACTCGATCCTCGTGCCGCGCGGCGTGTACGGCGCGAACGACGTCGTCCACACCATCGGTTGTCCGGCGCTGCTCGTGTGCCCGCAGCAGCTGCCGGCCGAGCTGGCCGAGTCGGTCGTGGAGGTCCTGCTCGCCCAGGCCCGGTTGCTGACGGCGGCGACGTCGGGCAACCAGTTCGTCGATGCCCGTTCACTGGTCGCGACCAGCCCGATCCCGCTGCACGACGCGGTGGCCGACACCTACCGCGCGGACCACGGCTGAGTGGACCCGACCGTGACGACGATCTTGCCGAAGTGGGCGCCGGACTCGAGGTGGCGCAACGCGTCCTGCACCTGCTCGACGGGATGGACCGAATCGAGCACCGGGACAAGCCGGTGCTCGTCGACGAACGCGGCCACCTCGTCATGCATCTCCAGGGACCCGGTCTCGATCCCGTGCACGGTCACGTTCTTGGCGACGAACTGGTAGACGTTGACGGTCGCCGCGAGGCCCGCGATGAGACCGATCATGCTGATCGTCCCGCCGATCCGGACCGCGGCCAATGACACGTCGAGGTTGGTGCCGCCGACGGTCTCGATCACGTGGTCGACCCCGTCGCCGCCGGTCATGGCAACCACCTCGGCGGCGACGTCAGGGGTCCGCCGGTAGTTGACGGTCTCGGTCACGCCGAGCGCGTGCATCCTGGCGAGCTTCTCGTCGCTGCTGGAGGTGATGATCGGCGTCGCGCCGAGTGCCAGTGCGAACTGGGCCGCGAACAGCGCGACACCGCCGGTGCCGTGGATCAGCACGGTCTCGCCGGCCCGGACCCGGCTGCGGCGCGCCACCGCGTGCCACGCCGTGACCCCCGCGACGGGCACGGCGGCGGCATGGACGTCGTCCAGGTGGGACGGCGCCCGGATCGCCTGGTCCTGGTCCATGACCACGTACTCGGCGAGCATCCCGCGGTTCACCGGGCCACCGGTCGGAGTCACGTACGTGGCGCGGGTCAGCTCCCCGGAGCGCCAGAACGGCAGGAAGGGCGACGAGACGCGATCCCCGAGGCGCCACCGGTGCACCTCGGAGCCGGTGGCCACGACGTGCCCGACGCCGTCGGAGATCGGCACGACCGGACCGTCCGGTCGCCACCCGTCGACCCCGCCGATGACGAGCAGATCGCGGTAGTTCAACGCCACCGCGGAGATCCGCACCAACACCTCGGTCGGACCCGGGACCGGTACCGGCACGGTCGTCGCCGTGAGCGCGGCGATCCCGTCGCCGCAGGTCGTCCACGCCGTCATCCGGTCGGGCGTGGGGGAGGGGAGAACTGCAGGTTCGGGGGCTTCGGTGGGCATGGCTCGATCGTGGCGCGCACCGGCGCCGATCGACAGTGGCGCAGACGCTACCGATAGACAAGATTGCGCCATACTCGGGTCGTGCTGAGGACGATCGCGGTAGTACTGCAGGAGCCGGTGGCGCTGTTCGAGTTCGGGGTGCTGATGGAGGTGTTCGGCATCGACCGCGTCGACGACGGCGTGCCCCGCTTCGACTTCCGCACCTGCGCGGAAGAGCCTGGTCGGCCGCTGGCCGCCGGTCCGACCACCAGTGTCACGGCGACGTTCTCGCTCGCCGCGGCTGCCGACGCCGACCTCGTCGCCGTCCCCTCGTCGTCGATGACCGAGCCGCCGTCGGACGCCGTCCGCGCGACCATCACCGCAGCCGTCGAGCGCGGCGCGTACGTGCTGTCGGTCTGCTCCGGCGCGTACGCGCTGGCCGCAGCCGGTGTGCTGGACGGACGCACCGTGGCCACGCACTGGCGCTACGCCCGCGACCTCGCCGGCCGCTACCCGCGGATCCGGGTCGAACCCTCGATCCTCTACGCCCAGGACGGCATGATCGTCTCCAGTGCCGGGACGGCCGCGGGCATCGACGCCTGCCTGCACCTGGTCCGCATCGAGCACGGCACCGCCGTGGCCAACCGCATCGCGCGGCGCATGGTCGTCTCGCCGCACCGCCACGGCGGCCAGCAGCAGTTCATCGAGCGGCCGACGCCGAGCCACGCCGATCGCACGCTGCAGCCCACCCTGGACTGGATCACCAAGAACATGCACCGGCCGGTGCGCGTCACCGACATCGCCGCCGCGGCGGGCGTCTCGGCCCGCACCCTGACCCGCCGCTTCGTCGAGGAGATCGGCAGCGCGCCCCACGAGTGGCTCACCCGGCAACGCGTGTCCCGAGCCCAGGAGCTGCTGGAGGAGACCCGCCTGTCGGTCGAGGACATCGCCCAGGAGACCGGCTTCGGCGCGGCCCCGTTGCTGCGCCATCACTTCGCGCAGGCCGTCGGCATCACGCCCACGGCGTACCGCCGCCAGTTCGCCACCACCGATGCGCGTAGCCGTTCGCCGCGGCAGGGCGGGGCCATGGTCAGTTGAGACCGAGCCCCCGTCGCCCGGTGTCGTTGAGATCGTCGATGGTGAAGCGGTCGGGCCAGGTGCGCTCGTAGTGCTCGGCGGGGAAGTCGTCGGGGCTCGAACCGGAGCGGAACGCCTCGCGCACGGTCGCGGCGTAGCTCTCGTTGCGAGGGCACCACGGGGCGGCCGGGATGTACATGACGTTGCCCCAGCCCTGCTGGTCGACGACCGGATCGACGCCGTGGACCATGTCGCAGTGCCACCAGGCGGAGTCGCCCGCCTGCACGTCGGGGATGCCGGTGACGGCGCGCATGAGCAAGGGGTGCCACTTCTCGTTCGCCGGGAAGGCCTGGTTGACGGCGACACCGCACATGTCGTCGTCGGGGACGTCGGCCAGTAGCGGGCGGAGCATCAGGTAGCCCATCGCCTCGGGGATGGGCACGGTGTGCAGGACCCCTTGGTCGTGATCCATGTCCGAGAGCGCGGTCCAGCCCTGGAAGGTGCGGAACGCCGAGCACATGGTGGAGCCGGCGTACTGCGTGCCGGCGGTGCGATGCGCGGCGTCCCACGGGTCGTACTGCTCGACGGTGCCGTCGAACAGATGCCGGAACGCCTGCTGGTAGCCCTCGGTCATCCACAGGTCGAGGCTGCCGGGATCGAGGTGGGTACCGAGCCCGCCCGAGTCGGCGCCGGGAGGCCGGCGACGGATGCGGTCGGGGTAGAGCGAGTCACGGCCGGGATCGAACCACTGCACTCCCTCGGACTCGCTGCGCCATTGACCGTTGAGGAATGCCTGCACGCGCGCCATCCGGTCGCTCTGGCGGGCCTGCATCTGGGCGCGCGACCAGTAGACGGGATAGATCTCGGGGGTGGATCCGACGCTGCCGAAGAAGTCGTCACCGGGGCCGCGGTAGTCGTCGAAGAAGTGGTTGCTCTCCACGTAGTCGACGATGTCGCGGTCCCAGCCCACGGCCTGCTCGCGGGGAAAGTGGCCGCGAATGATGGCGCAGCCGCGGCGGCGAAGCCTCGCCAGCTCCCGGGCGGGCACGGTGCCGGCCTCGATGTCGGCGTAGTCGATCACCGGCCAGACCGTCTCGCCACGTGCCTTCTCCGCCACGATCTCGTCCACCCGTTCGGCGACGCGTGCCTCGATGACGGCGAAGACCTCCTCGACCGTGCGCCCGGACGCGGCGATGCGGGCGCGGAGCGCGGCCTTGATCTCCCGCGTCGCTGCCTTGAGATCAGCCGGCGGGATCTCCCAGTGCGGCAGGGCCGGCAATGCCGGGCTGTCGACGGGCGATGCGGGCGTCATGTCGTCTCCTTTGGTGAGGACTCCTTACTAGAGACACGGTAGAGGCCTTGCCGCGTTCAGGCAAGAGTCCTTACTAGAGTGTGCGGCGTGACCCCCGCCAAGCCGTCGCTCGATCTGCTGCGGACGTTGACCGACGAGCACGTGCTGCGCGCCCTGACCGAGCAGCGCCGGCTGACCCGCGCTGAGCTCGCCGCTCGGACCGGGCTGTCCAAACCGACGGTGTCCGACAGCGTGCGCCGCTTGTGCGAAGCGGGCCTGCTCGCCGACACGGGGGAGCGGACGACCGGACGGGGGAGGGTCGGCTCGTACTACGGCCTCGCCGCGGACATCGGGTACGCCCTGGTGGTCAGCGTGGCACCCGAGGGAATCGTGGCCGAGGCGATCGACGCCCACGGCGACGTCATCTCCACGGCGACT
>Ga0307513_10008648_pt1 | contig 12970 bp, 13 predicted proteins | sample 15_EM_MG_FD_202174 | JGI IMG/M metagenome (GOLD analysis project Ga0307513, IMG submission 202174) | Populus trichocarpa ectomycorrhiza microbial communities from riparian zone in the Pacific Northwest, United States - 15_EM | ecosystem: Host-associated > Plants > Roots > Unclassified | place...
AAGGAGAAGCAGCGCGTGTCGTCGTCGTCGTCGTCGTCGAATTTCTTGCTACAGAAGCGAGACGCGTCGCCTGCGAATCAGAGTGTGAAGCGCGGCAGTCGGAGCCAGCTGAGTCTTCATGGTGGGGGAGGGAGTAACGCAGAGTTGAATGGTGGTGCGCCGTTGATGCTCACGCAGTCACAAGCTCGGGAGGAGCTATCCACTCTAAAGCAACAACAGCTGGCACTACGCCCCCCAGTACTGGGGATCCAACCGACGTTCGTGTCGTCCGCTGTGGCGCTGCCCTCAAACCCACTAGGAAGCGTGGCGTCGCCGCTGGTGGCAGCGCTAAGCCCGCGGATGAGCGACGCGACACAGGAGAACCTGTTGGTGGGGCAGCGCGCGCTGATGTACGTGTGGCTTGTGCGCAAGTGGCTCAAACGGCGGCCCGTGGCGGAGGGCGAGGGTGGGAATGTGTTTGGAGAGTTGGGTCGCTTTGGGGGGTTCAATCTGAAGGGGAATAATGCGCCTAGCTTGGGGTATGGAGGTGTCGAGGTGCGGTTTGAGTGGAAGAGGACAAAGACCAAAGGTGGGAAGGAGGGGAGGAAGGGGAGGAGAGGGCGGGCGTCGACGGGTACGACTGCTGGTGTGGAGAGCGATGATGAGGTTGCCGCGAGGCCCACGGAAAGGGAGAAGCGGGGGAGTGTTAGTTCCCATGTGAAGGAACGGTTGTTGGACAAGAGGAGGAACCGGATGAGCACGGGTAGTTTTAGCACCACCACTGCTTCCGATGACGGCGGCGGCGAGGGCTCCATCCGCGGCAGGGCCAGACCAAGAAGAGAAGGCACCATCGACGACGGCGAGGAGAGCGACCCGGAAGACTCGGAGACACCCTGGGTCTGCACGCTCAAAATCAGACGCATGGGTACCGCTGCCACCGACCTCATCAGCCCACCCGCCAGCGCCTTTTCCGACGGCGGGTTCCCTAAATCTGCAGTCCCCTCCCAACCACCACAGATTATGAGGCTCAAAGTGGGCACGCTGTCGCCGACGCCGCATCATCCCAAGGTGGTCGCTATGCTTAAAGTGCCGTTCCCGCTCCCGGATGTGGAGGTTGAGCGGATGGGGGTGGTGAGGAGGAAGGGGTTCGCATCTCAGCAGGAGCAGGGGGGCGAGGGGGAGGAAGGGGAGGAGGAGGGGAGGGAGCCGTATTATGGGCTTACGCTGACGGCGGAGGAGATCAAGGATATCGTGTGCAGCACTGGGTTGTGGCTTGTCGTCCGTGAGGGTTTTGGTGGTGTTGGTAGGGTCAGCAGGAAGGGTGATGGGTGGCGGATTCGTGCGTAGTTTTTTCTCGGGAATGTAAATTGGATTTCTCTCTTTTTTTTTTTTTTGCTGTTGATTTTGGTTTTGCTTATGATTTTTTCTTTTCTTTTTTTTCTTTTACGAATGTTGCATGCATAACCCCCTCCTAATTGTGGTCTTTCCTATTACACGCATTCACGGTATTGGTGTTATTTATTAATGGCTACTTGCTCACTACATTCCCCACCTTTCGTTAACATTACGTTTTGTATCACTATTACGCATTCAACAAACACATCATTACTTTCCAGGCATTCATCTCTACTCGTGTTTTTATTTGCAAGTGCAAGATGAAGATTGTTATTTCCCATCTTGGGATTTTCGGACGTAAGTAGCGTTGAAAGTTAGTGTCAGAATTAATTAAATCCGTCATCGCACATGTTCAACTGGGCCACTGGTGGTAGGGAACTATTTTGGAGTCGCCTTATCTTTCTGTCATCAAGGACAGTACTTGGGTACACATGTTTCTCCACGTCGGATCTTTCCCTTCCTCCTGAGCCGTTCACCGAGATACAGTGATGACCTACCGGCCCGCATTGTTTCCGGCCCACTGTTGAATCATGACTCTTGGCTCTGACCACGACAACTGATCCACTGGTGGTAAGGAAACTATTTTGGAGTCGCCTGATCCTTCCGTTATCAAGTCATAAAGTACTTGGGTATGTTTCTCCAGACGTCGGATCTTTTCCTTTCCTCCTGAGCCGTTCACCGACAGTATTGGGTATTGGCCTTCGTCACAATCCGGCTCGGATTGTTTCCGCCGTCCGGCCAACTGTTGAATTCAAGATGCATAACCATATTATACATATCCATACTACCGTGGAGCTCGGAAGGACAATCCCTACCAATAACGCTGCGCCAAGCGTTTTTTTTTTTTTGCACGATGATTATCACCCCGACAATCAATCAAACGTCGACGTTGTCCGGTGAGCGCAACCACTGCCGTTTATGTAACGTTGCCGCCAGGCGCGTCTGATGGGTGTTATTCGGGATATAAAAAAACTGTCCGATTGGTCTCCAAGTGCATATGGGTCGTTGACATTGAGTTGGTGAAATAAATGGGCGATTTGGGCGGGCGTCCCTTCAATTACCCAGACTCATCCCTATTTAAACTGGACTTGCAGTGGCTTACGACACGACGCGATACGCGATACGACTGAAGGGCTATGCTGTTTTCCGCTCGAGTTCTGGCTGTGTTTGTATTGCTGTTCTTGCAGGCGGGAGTTCATTCAACTTTCGGATGCTGCCGAGTTCGAGTTCGCCGATACCGCTGCGGCATCGTTCGTTTCCACGAGGATTGATGGGTTGTTGGCCCCCCGCGTACCCGTAGCTGCACGAGTGGATTTGGTGTCAAGGCAGGGAAAGGTCTGTTCAGTTCCTGGTGGACGTGAGTAGTTATTTTCGGTTTTTTTTACTTATCCTTCCGGGTGCGTAAACGCTGATTTCCTGATGCGGCACACCTTTTGGATGATAATATATATATAGCCATTTGTGACTCGATCCACTGCTGCTCACCTGGTGAACAATGTGTATGTGGGAGGTGGTGTTATTGTGGCGTCGGACTGGGCTCAATCGGAATTTTTTTGTGATGTTTTTTAGTGCCCTGGGGGATGTTGTCCGACAACGAGCGCTGTGAGCAAGCATATCTTGATTTCGTACGGTTTGGGCTGAGGCAAAAAAAATAAATTTTCATCTGAACAGTGCTTCCAAACGATGAGGTGCGTTTCAACTAATGAACCCTTTTTTTCCAAGTCCAAGCTGAAGTTTCTCGTTGGATAGATGCTGTCCTCTCACCTCGACGAAATGTGTGCGTCCTCGCTCTACCACCCAAGTAACTAACCCACTGTTTTAACGCGCACTTGTCAATTGCAGCCCGGAGATACTGCATGCTGCCCGTCTGGGTTCACTTGTTGCGGGAACACCTGTACGTCCTTCGCTTTTTGGGGGGGGTTATATAATTAATCAACTACATGTAGACTGTAGTTCAGGCGAATTCTGCGAGAGGGGACAATGTCACGATAACTGTGCGTTTTAGTTTCTCGATTAGGAAATGGCGCGTTGAATGGAACGGGTTTATAGCATTGAAGGATAGCGTGGTGAGATTCGAGTTGGATCCGAACAAGAACAGGGAGGTTGGTGGTTTCTTTTCCGTATCATTTCTAGGGAAGTGTAGCTAACGAAATTCCTCGATTATTGTATGCATAGCTTCTCGAGAACATGTGCGAAGGTCCGTGCTCAACACCCTTTCCCCACTGTGTCTACCATTCCGTAGGCACTAATTTATGGCCATAAATTGACGCAATAACCATTATCGACAATTTGGCAGGCATGAAAAGGGGCAATGGTGGCGTCAAAACGAACACGGAAAAGCTTACCTACCGCGGTAAAGAGCGCGGTGGCGAATCCCGTCGACCCATCCGCGAAAAGGCAGGATGTGTGCAGGGGTACTGTGCGGGTTTGATAAAAAACGGGGCGAGTGCCCTACTTAATAGCTGTGACGAGGTGAGTAAAATTCACTCATGTCTTAATTCTAGCCGTTGAGATAGGCCCCCAATTATTCACTTGTAGTATCCACCTGCAAGCTCATTGGAAGGAGGCGATGCTCGTCTCCCCAGTGGGCGCATTGTCACGTGTATACCGCGATCGCAGAATTCGCATCAGGGGTGGATGTTCAGTGAGATGTTGCGCCTGTACAAGGTAGCGAATGGGGGGACGGAGATGGTGAGGAATGCAGAGTTTGTGATTAGTATCGATTGCGATACGGTTGTGCCGGAGCTTCGAGCGAGGGCTGAGTTTGGGGATACGGGGAATGGAGGTGTTTTTTTTCTTCAGTTGGTGATGGGTATACGTTTATTAATGGGAGGTGTTAGGTGTGGACCCGGATTTGCAGTCTGCAGGCGTATCGGAGAGTTATGTGCTTGTGGCACTTATCTCGCACCTGGAACGTAAGTTTTTTATGTCCTCGTCTGTATCTATCCCGACTAACACGGGTCGGATTCAAGGTATGATGTGACTGTACAAGGCACAACAGGATCTACCACTGGCGGGTTTGTGTTCGATAGTGAGGGGGATGAAACTTTCGCAAAGTAGGTGCCATCATCACTTTTTGAAATTTTATCCAATTCGAATACCCTCACTTTCAGCGTCGCCTCCCCACTGTCAGCTGGCCAAAGCCAACAATATACATTTGCGTTCAATGATCCAATGTTTGGCGTCTCGATTGCATTGTCCACGCTGCAGAATAATACGAACGTGACGTGGTCTTTGGGTGGGAGCACCTCGACGCCAGGTGTACCTACTTCGACTTCTATTTCGCTTTCCCCAACGAGTTTGTCAGGTGGAGGCGGAGTTACGAGTGGGGCGCGTGGGGGGAACTTGTTAAAGGGTTATCATTTCAAGAGACTGGTGGCAGGAGGGTTGGGGGTGGGGGTTGTTGCGTTTTTATTGTGATATGAGAGAATGAAGGTATGGGCACTGGGGTTTAGGATACCCGTTCGACCTGAGTGTTATTATAAATATATATATGCATGCTTTTTATTATCACGCCATGGTGAGCGCGCTAAGCCAATTTAAGATGTGAGCAAACCTTTCAAAGGGTCCACGGCCGTGACATCACAATCCAGGGGCAATTATTATTCCAAAAGAGGAATATGTGGCACACCTTTCCGAGATAGTTCAATTACTTTCAATCATAATGCCATTGGCGTATAGCATTGACGAGATAAATCCCAGCCAGATGTGCATCTAAGTACTTCGGCTAAGCGCGTCGATGACGAAATGGTGCCTGGATATCGAGGGAGTGTAATCAGCTTCTTATTCCCGCGATCTATACCAGGTTCCTCTGAGTGCCAAGCCTCCTGAACTCCTGTGCGATTACTTATCCCTTCGCTTTTGAGCTTTTCCAAAATGTCGAACACAGAATTACCCCACAATAGGCTTACATTTCTTGACATGCTCAAGATAGGTTTCAAGCTACTTCCTCTTCGTAAGTGCACTCAAGACCTTCAGTGGGGTATTCTCAAGCTGAAGTCATATTCTAGCGATAATCTTTGTCTGGGGACTGCTGAAATCACTATTTACCACCCATGGAAGATCTAGAAGCTGGAAGCGCAATGTCATTGATACCGCAACCCTTTGGGTTGTCGGGTCCTTGAATCGAAGACAGGCGCGCGCAATATTTCCGTCGACCCGGGGAAGTTATGAGGCCTTCATGAAAAAAGTGAAAATAGAGCCGGTGGTGGAGGAAATAGGCGAGGACGCAAGGCTGCTATGGATAGGTCATAGGCGGACTGACCGTGTCCTCTTGTACTTCCATGGTGCGTTCGGAGAAGCATCGCTCCTCCATCATGCACCTTTTCTCATTGAGCGACTGGGGATAGGTGGTGCGTTCCTATTTAGCGCATTTATGTCCGCCCCCGCCTTTTGGAATTTAATTCAGAGGGAGCTCGATTCCAGAGGGACGCAAACAGATGCTGCGATGTTAAATTATAGTGAGCAAGGGATCTCTCTTTCCCTGGGTTATTTCCGACCATACACTTTGTAATTACAGCACTCGTCCCCGATGCCATGTTTCCTGTACAGCTGAGGCAAGCGGTATTGTCAATCCAGCATCTCTTTACCCTCGGATTCGAACCAGAAAAAATCCAGCTAGTTGGAGATTCTGCGGGTGGCGCGTTAATTCATCAGGTCCTTTCACACATCCTCCACCCAGTGGAAGGCATCCCGAAATTAACATTAACGTCTCCCTTTGGAGGGGCGTACATGATGTCCCCTTGGACTCGATTGATTGATGGGCAAGGGTCCCTTCTTCACACTAACGAAGGGAGAGGAGATGTATTGACTCCATCAATTGGCACATATTTTGGGTCGAAGGTATTGGCCGGAGCTGAGCCCTCTGCAGTTCCCTATCTGGAGGCCGCGAGCGCACCGAAAGACTGGCTACAAGGGGTCGACAAATGCGTGCAACGTGTGTTGATTTCCGCGGGAGGCCTAGAATTCCTTCGAGATGAAATTGTGCACTATGGAAGGCGCGTCGAGGAGCATCTCAAAGATACCACGATCGTCGTACAGGAGAACGGAATCCACGATGATCCTTTGTTTGATATTTTGGTTGGAGAAAAGTCTTTGGGATCGTTGACTCCAAAAATATTAGATTGGTTGGAAGAAGGGTTCTCCAGGTAGTGTAAGAACGGTTTGGGATTCATAGTTTTCAATAGTGTTTAATCAGGTCGAGTTTCATCGAAGATATGTAATTCTAATCTCCTCGTTTTTTGATATTTCAGCATTTCCTCCTCATTAACAGCTGGAAAAAGCCAACAATATACATTTGCGTTAAATGATCCAACGTTTGGCGTCTCGATTTCGTTGTCCGTGCTGCAGAATAATATGAACGTGACGTGGTCTTTGGGTGGGAGCACCTTGACGCCTGGGGTACCTACTTCGACTTCGCTTTCCCCAACAAGTTTTCCTGGTAGGGCGGAGTTACGAGTGTGGCGCGAGGGGGGAACCGTTTAAGGGTTATTATTTGAAGAGAGTGGTGGCAGGATGGTTGGAGGTGATGGTTGTTGCGTTTTTATTGTGATAAGAGGAAATGTAAATATGGGCGCTGGAGCTCTGGAGTTTAGGATACCCGTTCGACCTGAATGTTATTATAAATATATATGTGCACGCTTTTTATTATCACGCCATGGTGAGTGGGTTAAGCCAGTTTATGCCGTGAGCAAACCTTTCAAAGGGTCCACGGCCGTGACATCATAATCCAGGGGCAATTATTATTCCAAAAGAGGAATATGTGGCACACCTTTCCGAGATAGTTCAATTATTTTCAATCACAATACCATGGGCGTATGGCATTGACGAGATAATTCCCAGCCAGATGTGTATCGAAGTACCTCGGCTAAGTGCGTCGATAACGAAATGGTGCGAGTGTAAGGTGGATATCGATGGAATGTAATCAGCTTCTTATCCCCGCGATCTCGCTCCCTCCCTATATTCTCGGTTCCTCGTGCCAAACCTCCTGAACTCCTCCCTTCGCTTTTGAACTTTTCCAAAATGTCGAACGTAGAATTACCCCACAATAGGCTTACATTTCTTGACAAGCTCAAGATAGGTTTCAACCTACTTCGTCTTCGTAAGTGCACTGAAGACCTTCAGTGGGATGTTGCCGAGCTGAAGCCGTATTTTAGCAATAATGATTGTCTGGGCACTGGTGAAATCACCATTTACCACCTATGTTCTCGGATCCTTGAATCGAAGACAAGCGCGCGCAATATTTCCGTCGACCCGGGCAGGTTATGAAGCCTTCATGGGACAAGCAAAAACGGAACCGGTCGTGGAAGAAATAGGAGAGAATGCAAGGCTACTGTGGATAGGTCATAGGCGGACTGACTGTGTCCTCTTGTATTTCCATGGTATGTGACCGTCAGAGAGGAATTGACTCTTCATGCACCTTTCTCATCGAGCGACTTGTAGAAAGACGACGTGATTGATGCATCAATTAGCACATATTGGGGGTCGAAGGTATAGGCCGGAGCTAAGCCCTCTGCTATTCCTTATCTTCAAGCTGCGAGCGCGCCGAGAGACTGGCTGCAAGGAGTCGACAAATGTGTGCGGCGTGTATTGATTTCCGCGGGAGACCTAGAATTCCTTCGAGGTGAGATTGTACATTATGGAAGGCGCGTTGGGGAACATCTCAAAGACACCACAATCATCGTACAGGAGAACGGAGTCCATAACGATCCTTTGTTTGACGTTTGGGTTGGAGAGAAGTCTTTGGAATCCTTGACTCCAAAAATATTAGATTGATTGGAAGAAGGCTTCGCCAGGTAGAGTAAGAACAATTTGGGATCCACAATTGTTGATACAACGTACCACAGTAATAGATGACCCCTGCATGTCTCCCGCTAACAAATACTCGAACAAAGACAAAACCGCGCCCTCGTTGTGAACACGAACAGGTCTAAAATTCATGTCAGCCAGTGTTGAATGATGAAAATATTCGGCACGTACAGTTTACCTACCATACGCGTCTCATCGCTCTCAAACATCAAATTCGCAGCCTACCCACTCTAACCAATCTGTTGAAACCCGAGAAAGACATCTTCAACCTCGCACATGCAGCGCAAAAATCAAGGAAAGCAGCGATGATCAGGTGCGAGGTTGAGCGAGGAGCGACTGGAAATTGACGTGGAACAGGTGAAGTGCCCAACAAGGAAATTGGTTCATCACATGTATTATGTAACGCGTAACGTTTATTTTGTTGGTTCACTGTAAACGGATTCATGGTTTTTGACATTTGTAACCCCGCCAGCAGCCATCCCTTGGTTATCCCTCAGAGTCTTGGGCGAAGGTCTTAACTCCCACTTCTTCGCCTTGCGAAAGAAGCAGCTGGTATAAAGGATAAGGTTTGAGTTATAACAATCGACTCAACACTGGTCGATCAGAGCTTCCTATTCTCCTTGCTATTCTCGCCATTCCATTTTGCCCCTCTGGGTTCCTCTTACCAACGTCCCTGAACTCCTACGATTGTCCCTTGGCTTTTAAACTTTTCAACATGTCGAACGCAACAAGCGGTGCAGGTCTACCACGCAATAGGCTTACATTTCTTGACATGCTCAAGATGGGTTTTACCTTACTTCCTCTCTGTAAGTACACAGAAGACCCTCAGTGGGATATTCTCGAACTGAAGCCATACCCTAGCGATAATCATTGTCTGGGCACTACTTAAGTCACTATTTACCGCCCATGGAAGATCTAGAAGCTGGAAGCGCACTGTCATTGTTTCCGCAAGCTATGGGATTGCCTCCTTGAACCGAAGACAGGCGCGTGCAATAATTCCGTCGACCCGGGCAGGTTACGAGGCCTTCATGAGACAAGCTAAAATGGAGCCGGTCGTGGAAGAAATAGGCGAGGATGCAAGGCTACTGTGGATAGGTCATAGGCGGACTGACCGTGTCCTCTTGTATTTCCATGGTACGTTCGGAGAAGCATTGTTTCTCCATGCACCTTTCTCATTGGGCGACTGGAAATAGGTGGTGGATTCCTGTTTGGCGCAGTTGGTTCCACCCAGCCCTTTTTGAATTTAATTAAGAGGGAGCTCGATTCCAGAGGGATACACTCAGATGCTGTGATGTTAAACTACAGTGAGCATCGGACCTTTTCCCGTTCTCGCCTACTCACATATTTTGTGGTTTTAGCACTCGTCCCGGACGGCATGTTTCCTGTACAGCTGAGGCAAGCGGTATTGGCAATCCAGCATCTCTTTACCCTCGGATTCGAACCAGAAAACATCCAGCTAGTTGGAGATTCTGCGGGTGCTGCATTAATCCATCAGGTCTTTTCACACATCCTTCACCCAGTGGAAGGCGTCCCAAAATTATCGTTGACGTCTCCCCTCGGAGGGGCGTACATGATGTCCCCTTGGACTCGATTAGTTGTCGGGAAAGGGTCTCTTCACAGAACGATGGGAGAGCCTACACCCTACACTATGTTGCTTCGATTAATTGTTTGGGCAGAATCTCTTCTTGATGGGGAAGACGACGTGATTGATGCATCGATTGGCACATATTGGGGGTCGAAGGTATTGGCCGGAGCTAAGCCTTCTGCTATTCCTTATCTGCAAGCGGCAAGCGCGCCGAGAGACTGGCTACAAGGAATCGACAAATGTGTCCGGCGTGCGCTGATTTCCGCGGGAGACCTAGAATTCCTTCGAGGTGAAATTGTGCATTATGGAAAGTGCGTCCAGGAACATCTCGAAGATACCACGATCATCGTACAGGAGAACGGAATCCACGTCGATCCTTTGTTGGACCTTTTGGTGGGAGAGAAGTCTTTGGGATCGTTGACTCCAAAAATATTAGATTGGTTGGAAGAAGGGTTCGCCAGGTAGGGGAAGAACAGTTGGGATGCGTAGAGCTGTATAATTCACAGATTTTAATACAATGTTGAGTACATTCTACCAATAATCTAGAGGGCCCGAATAGAATTAACGGCGTTCGTGAGTACGCTAGCCACATCAGGAAAGTAAAAGAAAGTTCTATAGCAAAAAAAATAAAGGGAAAACGATACGTAATAGGCTTTGTATCTAAGTCAGCTTCTATGTATCGAACAAAATGAAATTGGTATCCACAGGCCTGTCAATGACCTAACCGGTGTCGATTCTTCCGATGAGCTGGGAATGGTCTGACTTTTGCTACCTTGTCCTTATTATTCTCGTCGTCGAAAACACTCGAGGCTAGCCAGTCTTTTTGCCAGTAACCGATCCCTTCCGTGATGTCGCTATTCGAGATCCTCCTCTGCACAATTAACCCGGGAACAACAGAGAAACTCTTTATTCGGTTGGTCTCGATAAGCCAAACGATTGCCTGGTCGATCGCACGGGAGAACGCGAATGGGGGATATCGAAGATGTAGAAGAAGCCGACGAGCGCCCGTTCGCGAGAGAGCGTAGGCGTGTGTACATTGGGGGTGTGTTGAAGCATGCAATTGGGAGTGAGAAGATTTTGGGGCGGTGTCATCATTTGACAGGTCTGGAGGCCCCGGGGAGATACGTTGTCCACGCGATTCATCGGAACAACAATGGCCTGCGGAGTATTTTTGACTCGTGAGTAAAAAAAAAAAAAACGCTGAAGGCATCAAGCGATGTACCTAGGAACACCACATCCCAGTCGGCGGGCAGATACGGCCATAAATATTTCATTTGTTCGTCGGTATCTTGCTCCATGTCAATGTCGTCCTCAAGAATGATAGCAAACTCATCATTCTTGAGGGAATTCGCGGTTTTGTGGATAAGGTTCAAATGCCCGAACCAGCAGGCGACTCGGGATTCTGTGAGAAGGAGATGCTCGTATTGCGCCGAGAGATTTGTGGCGATATTGTAATTCTCCGTCGCAGATGCCATGGGCTGAAGATAAGGTGGCAGCTCTTTCGGAATGGCGGGTGGCAGTGGCCAAACGCCATTTCCATTGCTCCACAAATCAAGTTTGCTACTAGATGTGGCCAGAGCGTCGATATCTTTAGGCCAAGCGAAAGAGATGTCATCAGCACGCGAAGGCTTCTCCTTATCGCCGACAACGTGTGGCGGTCCAGAGCGAATTGTGTGGACCCAATCTAGGGTATTCCTGACCAAAGAGCTGTTCAGGTAAACGCCATTAGCATAGTCCCAGGAAATTTCCAAGGCGGTGCGCAGCTTATCCATATCTTCTCGTCTGTCGTCACGGTGCGGAAGATTTATCACGTATGTCTCGCGTGCGTTGCCAAGATAATAAGCTTCATTGGCCTCGAGGACCTCCACCGTCATCACTGAATTGTTGGGGGGAGGGGTAATGGGGGGAGAAATAACGGGAGGAGGAATAATGAACTCTTCTGGTGCCAACAGCCAGGCATAAAGCATGTACGCTGGCAGGAGGAATCCCGCGACAACGAGGACTGCTTTGAGTGGAACAGCGGTGGAATTTGAACGCAGAAGCGGCCGTCGATTGCGCAAAGATTGTAAAATGTTCCTCATTCTGTCTTGAAGTGACGCTGTAGAAATGGAAAAGAGGTTGGTACGCTTGTCCATGTGTGAAGAGATTTGGGCTCACCTCCAATATTCGAAAATACGGTCGTCGTGATGAAAGACAAGAACGAACTAGGACCCTCTATATTGGCTCCAGCGCCGTCGTGCAGATACTGAAAGTGAAAATGAAAGTGAGAATGATGAACAAATTAGGACCCCTCTATATTCACTCCAGCGCTCCTTTCGTTGCAGGGACATAGTGATCGCCCTCAACCTCGACCGTCATGGCAACTACAAGCAACTAAGCAATCGCTTGATAATGGAGGCGATTTTGGGGCTTTCGGAAGAATAACAATTCCAGTAAACCAGCATGCTCACACGTGCACCGTACCAGTCCACGGTTGCCAGGCCATTCCAGCTATGTACCCCGATAACCGGGAACCCACACCCTTCGGTGGACGGATGCTATACGTTATCAGCGCTGATAACGGGGGCATGGTCATGGCTTTACAGTCGCTTGCATATTGTTTTGCACAACGAAATTCGCAATGCAGCAGTTTGATGTGACCACCTGTCAATCAAATTTAACCGAATATGGTCTGGCTCGCAGACGGATCTCCGGGCATGGCAGGTGGGAATGTGACTGTCAAGTCGTTGCGTCGTGCAAAACAACATGCAAGCGACTGTAAGGAGGGAAGCTAAAAATAGACTCAATTACCATACTTGGAAACAATAATGACAAAAGATTCTGTTGACAATATATGTTCCAGTGGTGTTGGACTCGGACCCTCCAGACTGACATTACCGGGACAGTGGACAACTGAATAGATACACATGTTCGTGGCTATTCCTCACCGCAATAGCAATACCACCGCGTTCTCCGCGCGTCGTCCGAGCCCGCGACCAGTTCTCCATTGGCTCTCCACCGAAACCGCAATTGACTGAAAAAGCTCAGTTACGTAAAACATTTGCACTTGTAAAGTCATGACAGCTGAAAGCAAAACGATACTATCATTGTCCACGAGTTTGTAATGTTACAGGAGTTTGTAATACTCGATTTCCTCCCTCCCTCAATGCGCTAGCGCCTTCAAATTTTGCACAGTCATTAGTAAGCCCCAGAGAAACATGATTA
>Ga0307513_10008649_pt1 | contig 12969 bp, 13 predicted proteins | sample 15_EM_MG_FD_202174 | JGI IMG/M metagenome (GOLD analysis project Ga0307513, IMG submission 202174) | Populus trichocarpa ectomycorrhiza microbial communities from riparian zone in the Pacific Northwest, United States - 15_EM | ecosystem: Host-associated > Plants > Roots > Unclassified | place...
AGGACGCAAGGAACGTTGGAACGCAAGTCAGGACGCACAGGACGCAGGGGACGCAGAAAATACGTCGCTTGCGTCAGGACGCAACGCCGACGGATCAGACGCAGGATCCGTTTTTGCTGATGTAGGTCAAGCTAGGCTATATATGACTAGCCTGGCCAATCAAGTAGCCAGGAAAAATCCTATAAAGCATATTGGCAGGCCCAGCCAGGCTAGAACTATGCTTAACCAGGCCTGTATTCTCAGGCCAGGTGAGATCTAAGAGAATTTTAGTACGCTAGGCTGGGCTTTACTGAAGCCTGACCAGTCTTGCCTGTTGAAAATATAGGGTAAATCCAGATAGTATTGACTCTGATGGAGGTAAAAGGCAGCTAGTTCTTAGTATAGAGTCCTCTAGCAGGCTTCCAAATGTACAAAACAGGTATAGAGAAGTAAAGAGAGACAAGAATATTTGAAAGAAGGAATTTGATAAGAAAGAGGAGGAATCAGAGTAGGATTTCTGATATGCTGTGAAGGTTGGTAAATGAGATTGTCTATAGGTTGATTCAGGTTTATTATGGAGCGGGACGGGATGGGACTGAGTGGGGTTGATTTTTACTTACTAGGTCCTACTATTTTAATCAGCTGAAGGGTATTATTTTTAGATTATGTACACCCCCATCTGGGGTGAGTGCCCACTTATTCCCTCAACAGGGTTCAGTTTCTCACGAACTATTTTTCTGGAAGCCATCAAGGGAATGGACAGAGCTGGGGGCAGGGGTAGGGAACCAAAAAAAATACCCCACTCCAGGTCTTTCAGCAGGGCAGAGTGCGGAACACAGCTACTAGTGGCACATGTTTTCAGGGCCCATAATCAACACCAAATTTGATATACTTTTCACTTTCAAGTTTGTGTACTATTTCTGGAAAAAAAATATATTACACCTCTAATGCTAGCACTTCTCTTGGCTACAATAATTATTTTCAAAACTGACATCCGGCCGGAGGCCGGTTGCCACTTGTCAAGTATTAAGGATCCTATGTAGTACGTGTGACACAGGGTGACCGCCTCGCCGTTAACAATAAGGAACATAATCTTAACATTTGTGTACAACATAAGCAATCAAAGTTGAATGACTGTATCCTTCAGTCAGCACTCTGCATTCCTGTAATATGTATACATATTCCGGTAACACGACACTACTGGTTATAGTAATTTCGTTTGCTTATGGTTTTCCCCAGTTTGGTGTATTTTTGTTTGTTTCCACCTCCGGAATCGTTAGGATCCCGGTAGCATGTTTTAGGTTTGTAGTAGCCTATAGGGCATGGGGTTATGGAGGTTTGCGGATATGGAGAGATTGGAACTATGCCGTTAGGAGCCGGAAGGGTATCAGGCATGTGGCTTTGTGGTTCGGACGGTCCTATGCCGGTAGGCATAGGGTATTGGTTCTATGGTTTCTTTCACACTCTATGCGGTTAGTATGGGTGTGGTGATGGAGTAACCCCGTCATGGGTTAACGGTACAGTGGAGAGAACGGTTATGAGTGGCTATCATAGCCGAGTGACTGTCATGTTCGGCAGTGACTTGTTGGAAATTAACCCCTTTAGGCTGCTCACCATATATTTTCCATTCCAACTGGATGGGAAACGCGACTACGATTAGCTATAAGCCTAAAACGAACGATGGCTTCACGAGTGTTCCACCACTATTAGCTTCTTACCACCTAACACCCTGACCCTGCATATCTGGTGCGACATCACCAAACACCGATTCACCAACGATGAAACACAAACACCAGCAAGAGCCGAACATCCATCCTCACCCTCGGTGACCGACACTACCCTCGGCAAGTGGCATAAACACTACCCTCGGCCACGATACTTCTACCTCGGATATGAATCGGCACAACGCAAAAGAAGGACGACCTAGGGACGGAAAGTGGGAGAGAAATCTGGCACGCTCTGGAAGTGTGCGGGGAGGAAGGTTTTCACTTGAGAAGGATATAAGATAGCCTGTTCTTCCCTTTGTTTGTTCGTTATCAGTTGATCATCGCATTTTCGCTCACAGTCCTACGGTTATCTCTTGTCTTGTCAAAGTCATTCGTTATTGTATACGATCTCTTTATTCTTTGGTTCTTCTCTTATATCTTTTGTCCGTCATCTTTATTCGTATCAATAAAAGTGTTCGCACCGTTCGGGAAACTAAGGATTAGATCCACTGCGCCCTACTACCTATTAGTTGTTTAAAATGACTGTCATATCCGATCGATGACCCTCATATCTGGTGTTAGTGCATTGTGGGTACAGCATAGGTGGCCACAACGGATCTGTATATAGTTCGCCCATTTCTCCCTGTCTCCAGGGGGAGGCATCGACGAATCATCTCCGGATTTTCCCTATAAAGCGCATATAGTGGTTGCATTCTTGTTCGTTCTTTCCTTGGTGCTTTCCTAAGGCTCAAACAGTTTAGTCATTCGCTTGTAATGGCATAGTTATTCCTCTGAGATTCCAGATGAAGGAATAGTCATATATACCAGCAGTAGAAAGAACGACCAATCGAAAGATTGCCTATGGGTTCCAGATTCCGGCAGGATTACAGAATTCCAGTGGGCAGACACTGGGAGGTAATGATCATGTCTGCAGGTCTTTTAATTACTTTGGCATGGGAAGGTAATGGCTGCTTCCCGGCTAACATGAAATAGCAAACTTCAAACTGGCACTTAGATAAGAAATATGCTTAGTTGAATAGTGGTCCTATCCTCCCCCTCTCCATTTATCTGTTCTTCCAAGACCTTGTCTTATATCTTAAGTCTCCCTCAGGGATGCGCTAGCAGGCCTACCGCCCAGCACTTCTATCGCTCTACCCAGTCAGGAGAAAATTATTACAACTCCTAACTCATCACCCTGTTAGGCTAAAATGCTAGCCCCACCAAGGAAAAAAAAACTGAGGATGGCAACGAATCCGCATTGATTCGATAAATCCCTGCTTACAGTTTTACCAACATCACCCGATGCACACCATCAAGCCAATATGGCCTCAACAATCCCGGTATTATCCTTCTTAGACCTCCACACCTTCTCAACAACCAATCTCTCATCCGCGCTCTGCAGTAGCGCCGCCCACTGAGCTTCCGTCCTCTCCTTACTATTAAACGTAACAAGCATATGCATATCCTTCACGATCGACGACCGATCACCTTCGGGGCCCACACGCTCGTCCATGATACACTCATCAATGAGGATTCTAGAGCTCGAGTCCATAGCATTGGCAATATGGGATAGGATCTCCCTACACCCACTACAGTACCCCCACCCAGTTAATATCCCTTCACTCAAGAAACCAGATGTGATGGAAACTCACGGATCAGGATGATCGTGCAAGATATGCTTGAGATAATAGTAGACCCCAGGTCCACCAATCGGCTGCCCTTTGAAGAAATCATTCTCTTGAAACTCCACACGGTCCCTAAGTTCCTCGGGAAGCCCATCGCGCCCTTCACCGACCACCATTCCTATGTCCTGCACAATACATCTCAAGTTCGGAAATTTCCGGGCTGCAGCGATGGAGATGTGTCCCATGCCACCGCCCACATCTACCAATATTGTGCCCTTGGGGGCTGAGAGGAGAGGCTCATAGTGCTCCACAAGGTTGAACGGGCCCAGGTAACTACTCGTGCCTATCATAGCTAGGCCGAAGCGTGCTCCCATGGTCTTGTCCTCCGTATAGGCATACTCAAAGAAATTCTTGTTTGCTAAAAGGGGGATTAGGTGTGTTGGGTTTGCGGGGGAGGGTGAGGGGGGGCGGGATACTATTGAAGGCCCGACTGAAGGCCGATTTTCTACTATCTTCGGGAACCGCAAAGTTATTTTCTCGCAGAACGTTGGAGGTGTGTGGAGCAGAAGTGAAGCAATCCCCAGCACTGTGAATGGGAGGGAATGATGAGTAAATAAAATTCGCGGGGGGTATCATACATATAGAGAGAGAGAAAATTAAAGGGAGTTTTAATCACCTGTGCCCAATCATAGCCTCAAATCCAGGAACCTGAATAGCCGCAGAGCCACCAGTGTGCGCAAAATACCCCGGGGCCTTCTCAGTAAACACATACCCTAAAGTTAATACTCGCATTATTCGCACTACATCACCCGAGGAGAAAGATCAGCATGCTATCACCCACTCACTAACCCCCACAGCGAGAGCAAAACTAACAGATAGTCTCCTCCGGCGCTCCTGTCTTCGCAGCCAGCTCTGCCAGAGCAACAGGAGACCCATCGAGCGGCACGTGATGCGCAAGCTTCATGTCGTAGGCTAACCTCAGAGCGGTAGTCTCATGAAACGTCGTCGCCATCCCCATCACTGTCTGTACGGGGCCCTCAACCAGAGAAATCACCTTTCGACATGCTAGCAAGAGCTGTTTTTTTGCTTCGATACCTGCCTCGTCAGTCACAGGAACTGGAGGTGCTGGTCGGAGGGTTGGTGGAGTTGGAATGCGAGAGAGATAGCTCTTCACACTCGTAGAGATAATATCGGAGAGTTCAGTGAGATCTTCAGTTTTTGTTGCCATTTCCAAGATAGGGATTGGCGCCGGACAGGCGTAATGTTATCGTATGAGTAGGGCTGAAGATTCTGTGAATACGAGACTCACTCAAGCGCTAGGGAGAGGGGCCTCCCATACAGTATTTATATTGCTACCACCCCCGGATCCTCTCAAGACATGCCCCCCCTCCAGACCGAAAAACTAACCCGAACCATGAACGCTTCTAAAACGTCCCCTAATCTATGTGCAGATTTCGCAGCTTTTTAGTTTAATTAATGACATAGGTTAATCTCAAATCTTTGCCAAAGATAGTGTGGTCATAGAGCGCTTGCTGTGACCTGACCAGTTGAAAACATCTCCGCGGTTGCGACACTTTCACTATTCCTAATCTAGGAATATTCTAGGGAACTAAAAAGCGACAAATACAGACATATAGACAAAAGGATAGCGTGTGCGGCAGGCCAAAATTCCACCAGTGATCAATATTATCATACCAGTCAACTGACTGATAGTGGGGTCGCTCTGCTTGTAGGCTGTTATTAAAGTGGCACGAGGGATTACATGGACATTTACCCAGGGATAACTTATGCGGCTGCGCATGTAGGGTCCTACGATGTGTTGGAGACGTTGTTGTTAGATGGGTGAAAAATATTTGAAGCAAGGCGGCGTGAGGCTTCTCACTTGGGTCGGGGAGCCTAGCACAGGTAAAATCAACAACGACAGGCAGTTTTTCGATTTTCACTAACCCACCAGAGAACATCTAGACTAGGCTATAAGTCTGCCCGTGCCAGCTGACAACAGTTCCAGTGCGTAGTACAATGAGGGATGCCAATAGCTGGAACCGGAAGATATTCATCCTGGCTTAAGAACATCATGCCCGGGTACTATACTCGAGTACTAATACCCCCCAACATAGCAGTGTGTGGCTACCACATCTAAATCTAGATTAGCTATGACATATGATATTACTCGAGTACGGTACAGGCAACCCCTGCACATGCTTGTCGAGATTCCGCGCTTCCATGGTTAAAACGCAGCTCTACCCCAACCTACCGGCAGGACAAGCACAGTACGATTATAGTACAGTACAGTAGTACCTGAGCACCCAAAGTTTTTTAAAGCCTCAGGAATAAAGTCTCCAGAATGGGAAAATAAATAAGTGATTCATTCACCGTATCATTCATGGCCTCCTAGGGGTAACCCACTTTCGGGAGGCTCTGATAAAAAAACAGATTTCGAGCATCATACTCGCACTGCACCGTACAGCGCAGCCAACAGAAACCACAGCGGCGCGGCATACGAAGGTAGAGCTCCTAAGTCCCGTATGTTCTACAGGGGTAAGGGCAGCAAATTTGCCTTGTGGAACCTACAAAACTTAGGCGCTGTACCCCCGCAAACCAATATGCCTTAACCTGTTTTCAGGCACTGGTTCTGTCCCGCATCCCAACCCCAAATGGCCTAGAAGGTGGTCTGTATACTACGAGTCGGGGAAGGCCAAGTTCACTGACTGGCTAGGTTAGCTTTCTACAAGTGAACCTATTCTTTTAATATATACAGGCGATATTCGAACCAATCAGGATCATGACCTTGCCTATCACCGCACTAAACCTGGGTCAAATTTGGTACTCCAGTATACAAGTGCTGATAGATATAGCACTCGCACGGGATTTGGTCCCAAAACAGCAGGATAGCACCATCCCATGAGCGACAGACCACTAAATACTTCTTTGAGAGCAGAACTATGTACCAATGACCAAGTCTTTTTCTTTTTTTTCCCTCGCCCAACTTTCGCGCCTTGCTGCTGTGTTCATTACCTCATCATACCAATCCCCCCGGGGTGCTCTGCATCTCTGTGGTTGCAACTTTCGGCGTTAGTTTATCCTATCACTAGTGACTATTTTACCCAGCGGCAACACACGTAGCACAGTAAAGACGAAGGGATTATCCTCGGCCTACGAACCAGCTAAATGCTAATTCTGTTTCTGCTGTGTGACTAAACTTAATTCTTTTCCTAACGGTAAGATTTTTTTGGCAGCACGGGGACAGATAGCAAGCTACAACACCCGCAGTGTACCCCACAGGCCATGTCACTAAATCCCAGAAAGCTACCCACACCAACCCCATACAAGCCTCCAGGAACACGAGGGTTATCTCTTTCGACCCTTATGAGCACTCGAGCACCGGGCCAGCAAGAAACCCAGTGCGGATTCCTCGTAGCCCGGACCGACGGTTCTTTAAGTTGTCTTGAAGTGAAAAAATGAAAACATCCTCCGGACTCAATGCTCCAGACCTCGAACGGTGACCCCCAGCCAACGATAGCAAAGTAGGCAAGGGTTTCTGAGATAGCTTCAACAGCTAGAAAACCATACAGTAAACCGGTATTCTCGCCTTGTTAGCTTTCCCCTCTAGGTGATACCCCGTCCCTGGCGAAGCCAAAGTGCGCGTATGCACGATCCACCAGGTAATTATGGGAGTGTTGAGCACCAGCGCGCCTTCTCAAATGAAACTCTGCCTAAGCCGAACTGCCAGTTTGCAAATCTCGCGGCCAGGGTATCGATCAATAAGGCATGCTGTAAGATCTGCAACACCGTTGTTGGGAGTTGGGCTATCCAGATCTACCAATACTTACAAATAGCTGTAGCAATTATCAGACTATCCCGCTGTGAAATAATCCAAAAAAGCCCCCCAAAAAAACACTTTGTATAATATGCCACAGAGTCTCTCCGTACCGTGCTTAAGTTGCAATTCGACCATTTCAACAACCAGAAAAAACTGATGTTTCGCCATTTTGGTCTCGAGTTGTCTCTCCTAGAACGAGTACAGCCGATTTACGCCCCCATTGATTTCTCTGACCGAACGACCTACTCAAGGACGCCTGATAGTGCCTGACCTCAATCTCGTGTCGGATGGATGGAAGGGAAGAGAAAGAACGAATGAAAACTCGCGACGAGTTTCCCAAATCAGGCGAGCATAACTTGTCGACACATCCGGGTCGAGTATTTGCGATCCTATAGCACGAGTGACACACAGTGACCAGCTCACCGCCAGTAGCAAGGAACCCAACGACAGCTCTAGCCCGGTATTCATCAAGCGCCTCATCTATCACTTAATTGTGGTTATAAAATAGCTCACTCGGCTGCGAATTATTTGTTGAAATATGGAATAGATTATGGAAGTTACGTGTGCATGAGTACCGTAAAAACTGGAATAATCGAGTCGTGTGCTTTGTAGTCAGAGTTGCCCCCTCTGGTAAGGTCTGATGTTTTTTTGTTTTTCTATGTCTCTCAGAGGGGCTAAGCCGCTCTTCTTTTGCTGTGTTTTTCGCCCCTTTTCTAAAGTAGGAAATTCTCAACGACATAGCACACGACTCGATTATTCCAGTTTTTACGGTAGTGTACAGTACAAGCCATCTAAGCCCTAAATTCTTGTAACGTGTATACATATTCCGGTAACACGACACGGCTGGTTATAATGATTTCTTTTGCCCCCAGTTTTGCCCGGTTTAGTTTATTTTGTTCTTTTTCACCACCGGAATTGTTTGCAATTCTGGTAGCATGTTTTAGGTTTAATTATTTACTTATACTGGCATAGTTATGCCTTTAAGATCCTAAGTGAAGGAATACGCATGCATACGAGCAGCAGAAGGATGGCCTAAGTAAAGGATGGCCTATAGGTTCCACATTCTAGTAGGGTTACAGGATTCCTGTACAAGGACACTCAGTGGTAATGATCATGATTACGAATTTTTGAATTACTTTGGCTTAGGAAGGTAAAAACTTTTTCCTGGCTATCAGGAAAATAGCAAACTTCAGACTAGAACTCAGATAAGAAATATGCTTAGTTGAATAGCAGTTCTATCTTCCCCCTCCCCATTCCTCTATTCTTCCCCTTGTCCTACCCTCTTATATCTACATTAAGGTCAGCATTAGCAGGCCTACAGCCCAGCACTGTTGTACTTCCATTTAGAGAGGAGAAACTTATTACAATTCCCGGCTCGTCACCCTATTAGGCGAAATACTAAAGTTAGCCCAGCCAAGGAAAAAAACTAAAGATGACGATCCACATTCATTCGATAAATTCGTGCTTATAGTTTTCCTAACATCACCCGATGTACACCATCAAGCCAATACGGCCTCAACAATCCCGGTATTATCCTTCTTAGACCTCCACACCTTCTCAACAACCAATCTCTCATCCGCGCTCTGCAGTAGCGCCGCCCACTGAGCTTCCGTCCTCTCCTTACTATTACACATGATAAGCATATGCATATCCTTCACGATCGACACCCGATCACCTTCGGGGCCCACACGCTCATCCATGATACACTCATCAATGAGGATTCTAGAGCTCGAGTCCATAGCATTGGCAATGTGCGACAGGATCTCCCTACAAGCACTATAGTACCCCCACCCAGTTAATATCCCTTCACTCAAGAAACCAGAGGTGATGGAAACTCACGGATCAGGATGATCGTGCAAGATACTCTTGAGATAATAGTAGACCCCAGGTCCACCAATCGGCTGCCCCTTGAAGAAATCATTCTCTTGAAACTCCACACGGTCTTTAAGTTCCTCGGGGAGCCCATCGCGCCCTTCACCGACCACCATTCCTATGTCCTGCACAATACATCTCAAGTTCGGAAATTTCCGGGCTGAAGCGATGGATATGTGTCCCATGCCGCCGCCCACATCTACCAATGTCGTGCCCTTGGGGGCTGAGAGGAGAGGCTCATAGTGCTCCACAAGGTTGAACGGGCCAAGGACACTACTCGTGGCTATCATAGCTAGGCCGAAACGTGCTCCCATGGTCTTGTCGTCGGTGTAGGCATACTCAAAGAAATTCTTGTTTGCTAAGAGGAGAATTAGTTGTGTTTGGTTTGCGGGGGAGGGGGGAGGGGGGAGGGGGATACTATTGAATGCCCGACTGAAGGCCGATTTTCTACTATCTTCGAGAACCGCAAAGTTATTTTCTCGCAGAACGCTGGAGGTGTGTGGGGCCGAGATGAAGCATTCCTCAGCACTGTGGATGGGAGGAAATTATGAGTAAATAAAATTCACGAGAGATATATAAATAGAGAGAGAGAAAATTAAAGGGAGTTTTAATCACCAATGCCCAATCATAGCCTCAATTCCAGGAACCCGAATAGCCGCAGAGCCACCAGTGTGCGCAAAATACCCCGGGGCCGTCTCAGTAAACACATACCCTAAAGTTAATACTCGCATTACTCGCACTATGATACATCACCCGAGGAGAAAGATCAGCATACTATCACCCACTCACTAACCACAGCGAGAGCAAAACTAACAGATAGTCTCCTCCGGCGCTCCTGTCTTTGCAGCCAGCTCTGCCAGAGCAACAGGAGACCCATCGAGCGGCACGTGATGCGCAAGCTTCATGTCGTAGGCTAACCTCAGAGCGGTAGTCTCATGAAACGTCGTCGCCATCCCCATCACTGTCTGTACGGGGCCCTCAACCAGAGAAATCACCTTTCGACATGCTAGCAAGAGCTGTTTTTTTGCTTCAATACCCGCCTCATCAGTCACAGGAACTGGAGGTGCCGGTCGGAGGGCTGGTGGAGTAGGGATGTGTGAGAGATAGCTCTTCACGCTTGTTGAGATAATATCGGAGAGTTCAGTGAGATCTTCAGTTTTTGTTGCCATTTTTAAGATAGGGACTGGCGCCAGACAGGTGTTATCATATGAGTAGGGCTGAAGATTCTGTGAACACGAGACTCACTCAAGCGCTAGGAGGGGCCTCCGATACAGTATTTATATCGCCACCCCAAGTCCTCTCAAGACATGCTCCCCCCCCCCCAGACTCAAAAAAATAACAGGAACCATGAACGCTTCTAAGACATTCCCTAATCTGTGTGCAGATTTTGCAGCTTTTTAGCGTGGCTAAAGATATAAGTTAACCTCAAATCTCTACCAAAGGTAGTATGGTAGAAAACATCTCCGCGGTTGTCACACCTGCCCTATTCCTAATCTCAGAATATCCTAGGGAAATAAAAAGCGACAAATACAGACGAAGGGATAGTGTGCGGGCCAGGCAAATGCCACCAGTGATCAATAGATTCTCATGGCAATCAGCTTATTAATAGTGGGGTCTCTCTGCTCGTAAGCTGTTGTTACGGTGGCACGAGGGATTAGATGGAAATTTACCCGGGGATACGCGGCTGTGAATGTGGGGTCCAACCATGTGTTGGGGACACTCCTGATAGATGGGTGAAAAATGGATTGAAACCAGGCGGTCCGACACTTCCCATCGGGGTCGGTGAACTTAGAAACACAAGACAAAATCATGAACGAGAGGTGGTTTTTCGATTCTCACCAACCCACCAAGTGCATCCGGACTGGGCAATAAGTCTACCCGCACCAGTTGACAACAATTTTCGTACGCGGGGAGATTTCTTATCGTGGGAGCATGCAGTCAGGTTTAGAAGCTTAGTATAGCCAAGTAGAAGTGAGGGATGCCAATAGCTGGAACCGGGAGATATTCATCCCGGCCCAAGAGCATCATTCCCGGGCACTTTACTAATACCTCTCATCATATCAGTAGGTGGCTACCACATCCAAATCCGGATGAGTTATGTAAGATATAAGATATTACAAGCAACCCCCGCCAATTCCTGTCGAGATTCCGCGCTTCCATGGTTAAAACAGCTCTATCCCAACCTACCTGTAGTACAAGCGCAGTACGAGTATAGTACAAGCACCAGGCAAGATTTTTTCGTACAAGGTAAGGATATCAGGGATGTCCAAGACATTTAATAGGAAAACATAGCAACCTGCTACTACACCGACTTGTTGTTCACTGCTTTTGCTTCTCTCACAACCCAAGAGCTTACTTAGCAACCCTTATACGAAAATATCTTGCCTAATACTTATATCATACAATTATACAATACTTCAAGTGCCCGAGCACCAAACGCCTTCTTAAAGCCTCAGGAATAAGGCTTCGGGAATGGGAAATAAATAAGTGATTCGCCTATTGTATGATTCATGGCCTCCTATGGGTAATCCACGTTCCAGAGGCCCTGATGTAAAAAAACAAATGTCTGGCACTCGTACTGTACTCTACCGCCCAGCCAACAGAAACCTAAGTGGCCTGGCATGAACTGATATCCCTTAACCTGTTTTCAGACACTAGTTCTGTTGTGCCTCCTAACTCCAAAACGTCTAAAAGGTGGTTTATCTTCAACTACGAATCGGAGAAGGTCATGTTCATTGATTGGCTAGACTAGCTTTCTACAGTGAACAGTGCTCCCAACGGTCCAGGGGCCCGGCGGACTGACAGCCAAGAGCCTTGGACTGGACCGGACGACGAAACATGTTCTGTCCGCGCCCAAAAGATCTAAAGACGCCGGATTTCACCTGGGATGATAGGCCTGATAGCCTGAGAAAATAGTGTGCAGGGGGTGTTTGAAGACAGGAGGAGTATGGCTGAAACGGCAGCGGGCTGCCGGTGACTGCAGGTGACGGCCGGTGACTGCAGGTGATGTGAGGAACAGTCGGGGAAGGTGGAAGACGGTAGGTGACTATGGGAGACTATGGGAGACTGTAGATGATCGCCGGTAACATCAAGGAATGGAGGGCACGGCGAGGGGGCACCCCCGCACACTCGGAGACGGCTGGTGATCGTAGGGATGGTAGGGGACTGCAAGTGACGACAGGTGAGGGAAACAAAAGACAGGGAATAACTGATACTAGTGCATTAGAGTGAAGGATAATATTACCGAGATTCTAATGGAAACCGGAGTGGTGTGAGATTGTTGTAGCATATCTGAAGCCAGAACAAGGTTCGGGAGCTTGTACTAAAGGCGGAGGAGACCCGGAATCTCTATAAAGCATTTATTTTCCCAAGCGATTACACAGAACTCTTCCTCCGAATGTTACCGTAAGAACTGGAATAATTGAACCTCGCGCTAAGACGTCTGAAATTCCCTCTCTTGGATAGGGGCTCGAGAGCACTGCGAAAACTGGCCCCTCAGCCCCGGACTTAAGACAAAAAAAAACAACAAATCGTTGACCTTACCAGCATAGGCAACTCCAACTTCAAAAGTCAGGTTCAATTATTCCAGTTCTTACGGTATCATGGTGGTAGGCAAATGACGGGAAACATGTGTGGAAGTAAGCCGACAGGAGTCATGAATGATGAACGGAGAAGGATGACCTGGTTATGTTTTCATATATACTTCAGTCTTTGCCATTAGATTACAAAGCAATATAAATGAGAAAGAAAAGGGAACTATCTACCACGGTTACCTTTCGGTGCTGTGTTTTTCATTTGGCTAAATAAGTTACTCATTTTGCTGTCTCTTGAAGCATGTACTACGGAGGCCTATAACGACCAAATCGCCACCAAACTGAAAAGACAAAAAACATTTCATTGAAAACACGAAAACCAATTTGGATTAACAACAAAATTTGAGAAAAGTAATGTAATATCGTACTAAATA